>Ga0316207_10004042_pt1 | contig 13102 bp, 18 predicted proteins | sample 6weekpyrite_MG_FD_204943 | JGI IMG/M metagenome (GOLD analysis project Ga0316207, IMG submission 204943) | Microbial mat bacterial communities from mineral coupon in-situ incubated in ocean water Damariscotta River, Maine, United States -... | ecosystem: Environmental > Aquatic > Marine >... | reverse complement strand
TCGCCGGGGCTTTTGCGCGTCCCAGTTGTCTGTCTCATCTTCCACTCCTCAGTGGTCACGATGAGCCAGAAACACTCTCTTATCAAATATGGCTAATTGGACCCATAGGCGCTGACGTCAGACAGTTAAGCGTAGATGGCCCAGAAAAGATGTTGGCATTCGCTTCTACGGTTGATCCTAGTATAGAGTGGGAAAATAAATTTGCGCACCGCTGTGATGTTTGCAGATATCTGCACTCAAATGAAAAGGCGCAGGCAGCACTTGCAAAAGGTATGCCAATGGTCAAGGAAATGGTCCTTTCGCGATTTGTACTTAGTCAGAAACGTAGCCTAATTTCTGGGGATCGAGAAACGGGACAACATGGCTGATCAAGAGAGCATTTTGGAAGCCCTGAGTGTCGAGGACGCAGTCGATATTCAGACACATACAAAGACGTTTGAAAGGGCAGGTTTCACGTTTGCGGTGACGCATACAAAAGGCCACGGAATTATGATTTCTATCAATTTGGCTGAAGCCGCGATAAAAGTTGAAGTGCAAGCGGCCATTTCCCAATTGGAGAAAGTGCTGCAAACGGGTGAGTAGGTGAACTCACGTGGAAGAAGACAGTAATCAGCTTTGTGCGTCGGATTGTCTACGGTGCCCACTAGCTCGCGGTGCAATACTCGGGCATCGATACGGATGCAGACATTGAAACAGTCGAAATTCTTCCTCGTTCATGGAACCTTCGCCCCGGGATCCAAATGGACGCAGCCAGTGTCGAAACTGAGGACAACCATCCTTAAGGACTTCAATGGCGAGACTACGTTCACGAATTTCGTTTGGAACGGTGAGAATGCACACACCGACCGCTCCGCCTCAGCCGACGCGCTGCGGGAAAAGGTGCGCGAGAGCTTGGAGGATGCGCCAGACACGGATCACTGGATCATCGCGCACAGCCACGGGGGCACAATCGCATCCATGGCTGTCGGCGACCAGTCGTTTCCTGAGAACTTCCGGGGGCTCATCTGCCTTGCGACCCCGTTCTTTGTCGCGACGCCCAGGGTCCTGCTGTTTCCGCTTCAATTCGCGGTCCGGGTGGTCTCCGTTTTCTTTCTGCTCACGTTTGCGGTGTACTTTTTCCTTTGGGCAGCCGACAGCGACGTAGTGAACACGTGGGCGGGACGAGCGCTGGAGAACCCAGCAGACGCTTGGCCAATGACCATAGGGGCCGTGCTCTCTCTGGCCTATATCGTGTTTGATCTACTTCTGTTGCGCCAAGTGCGACGCCTGGTGCGGGTCTCGTCGAGGGACTTCGCGCAGGAGGTCAACAGATCAAATCTGATCGAAGACCGCACCTTCTGCATCACTTCACGGCAGGACGAAGTGATCATTGCGTTCCGCCTAGCATATCTTTTGACAGGCGCTTCCAAGTTCATCCTGGGCTGGAAGGCGTTCGCATTCTTCTTCGTTGCGCAATTGGCCTACCTGATCCCCAAGGGAAACGGGGCGATCTTTGCCATTGGGGATCTTTGGGGAGAGACTGTATTTGCGGCAACAATTGTATTGATCCTGCCGCTGGCCGTATTCTCGGATACCCTAGTATCGAGCGAATGGGTCAGTGTGTTCATGGTTCCAGTCGCCGCCGTGATGTCTGCGTTTGTGGTCTTAGTGCTCTCACTCGCGGGGCTGGCTTTGGCGGTCGCGCTGCAGTACCTCGCGACTGTGTTTCAAGTTGGATGGCGAATGCGCTGGAATCTCCAAAACACTCTTTTTTCCGACACAAATGTGCGAACACGGCCAACCTGCTTGGCGGAACACTGCCAGACTATCTTATCCGTGCGAAGGTGCCCACTGGCCCACTCTGCAATCACCTCGTCAGACTCTGCCATTGATGAGGTGATCAGGATTTTGAGCCAAACGGCACGGGGTTGAGCAGGCACCCGCAACGCCCAGGCCAGTTTTAAGGAAGGGTTTGGTTTATGCAGCTTCAACGTCACCAATGGAGGAGTAGATAAAGCCTGTTTGTTTTGCATGCGGCTTTGCTGTGATCCCTAAATCTTTGAACTGCTTGAGTCCCGCGAGGTGTGCAAAGATCACGAGATTGGAGCGCAGAACCTGGTCAAAACTCATACGTTTCTGTCACCGGCGATAACGACCGTTTTTGACTGGCCGGATTTTCCGATTGCAGCTATTGGCGCACACGCAGCGAAAGGGCGCTTCGTCCCGCACATTACCAGTTCATCTAGTGCGCAGCGAAGGTCGGCTCACCTAAGATTGGCCTATCATGAAATGGTATTGAGAAGTGTGGTTCCTGCTATTGGAAGGGTACTGGAGCTGGACTGGCTGTTTCAACAGATTGCGCGTGCCTTGTCGGCGCAGTGGGTTGGTCGGTGGTGCGGTTCGCTTGTGGCGTTCCCGCCTCCAGCCCCGCAACATGCTCACGCACAGCAGGCGGCATGATATCAAGTAGGTCCGCATCCAATTCTTCCAGTTCGGCCTCGGAGATCTCGCCATCGGCTATGTCTTCGCGGGCGGCGTCGACACGTTCCTGAAACTCCAGAATTTGCGTGCGTTCAGCTTCCAAGGCGGCAAGCGCTTCCACATCCGCCGCGTAGTCTTCGTATGTTGGGCGGTTGTCGCCAATCAGACCGGGGTCGAGTTCCTCGGCGGCGACCTCCACACCGAACTCATCAAAGACCTGTGTGCCGTCTTCGGTTCTGAACACGCGTCGTCCGTCTTCCATGACATAGGCGCGGGCCAGCATGTCGGAGATGCGGTCGCGCGTGGCGTCGATCAACTCCTGATTTTCCATGAGGGCGACCACCGTCGCCTCGTCGTAACTGTCGAGCCTCGTTTCAAAGGAAATGATCTGGGCCTGGCTGGCCATGACGGTTTCAGCCGCGAGAGCGGCCACACCATCTTCGATCTTCTCGGCAATTTCCTCGCGACGTTGATGATCCTGACGGGCTTTGATGAACCAGCGCTGCCCACGCAGCCATTCTGAATGGCGGCTGCGATCTTCGCTCTTGAACTGTTCACCCAATATTCCCATCTAGTCTCCACATTCCCGTTCAATCAAAACATACATCAACGCATCTACGGGCCGCTCCAAATGCCGCTCCAACCACTGGGTGATCAGCGCCCATTTCTCAGTGCCGCCATCGTAGTACCAATCGTAGATGCACTGCATTCCCGTGGCGTCTGGACGATCTGCAAGCCATCTTGCAAAGGCCAGCCCGTCAACGATCCCGGAAATATACCCATGCCGTTGATCCTGAGACATTGTATTCAGCACATCTTCGGCTGGAAGAGCAGCCGTTTCCCTTGCAAATGATAGGGAAAGCGCTGCTGCCAGTATCATCGCAAAAAATGATGAAGAACTGGTTAATTTTGCCTGTTTCACGCACCGCATAAACGATCATTTACGTGATATTTGAATGTGTTACCTCAAATCTGTTAAAATGATAAGACAAGGAAGGAAATCGGGGTGTTTGGCAGGTTTTCAAGCGAGAAACAGCCCGCCTCAGACCTTAACGCGGAAAGGATCGTTTGTGTTGAGCGAATGTCAGCTCAACACCTCGCGTTAAGGCATTGAAATACATGAAGATAGGTTACTTGCGCGTCAGCACAGAAGATCACAATATTGCACGACAGGCCGATGCGCTTCGGCCAATCTGCGATGAGCTGCATGTGGAAACCCTATCTGCCGTCGCCAAATCCCGCCCCGTATTCGAGGCCGTTCTGGCCGATCTGACCGTAGGCGACACCCTCGTCGTTTGGGATTTGGATCGGGCATTTCGTAACACCAAAGATGCGCTGATACACGCGGATCGCCTGAAAGAGCGCGGGGTGAATTTCCAGATTGTCAGCCTTGGCGTTGATACCGCCACAGCAGACGGGCGGCTGGCGTTTACCGTTGTTGCGGCAGTGGCGGAACATGAACGCAGCAAGCTCTCGGAGCGCACGAAACAGGGGCTAGCAGCGGCCAAACGTAACGGGGTGCGGCTTGGGCCGCCGCCGAAAATGACAGATCGCAAGACGCGCAACGCGATTGTGCGGCTCAAGTCTGCCAATCTGAAAGATGTAGCAAAATTCTACCGAGTGCATCCGTGGACGTTGACACGGGCAATTCGGCGATTGGAGAAGAGGGAGGAATCCAACCTATAGGTGGCGGTCAAAATCCATGCTCTGATGCAGGATGCGGACGATTTCAAAGCCATATGGGGCGTAGCGAAAGAAGGCGAGATGTGAGCCGACGGTCAGCTTGAAGTACCCCTGTCGGATGTAATCACAGGCAACTCCCTGCAATTCGCCAGCGGCCAACCGCTCCAGCCGCGCGATGATCTGCATGTGGTAGGTGTCGGCCTGATCGGCAGACCATGTCTCGAAGGTGTAAAGCCAGATCGCCTCAAGATCGCCCTCTGCCCGTGGCGAGAGCCTAAATTCCTTATGAGGTTTTGGCATGTTTCTCCCGCATGGATTTCAGGAATGCGCCTGCGTCATGAGCTGCGGCATCGCCGCTGTTCTCGCCCTCAAGCAAAGCCGCTTGCAATGCCTCCAGCTTGGCTTCACGCTCTTCCAGCAAGCGCAGGCCTGCGCGCACAACTTCGCTGGCCGAGCCATAGCGCCCGGCTGAAACCCGCGCGCCGATGAATCCTTCAAAATGATCGCCCAAAGCGATGGATGTGTTTTTAGCCATATGACTACCTCCTATCGTTACCAGTATATAATAATTATTGGTATTTTGCAAATTTGTGGTCTGGTAGGGGATAGAGGCCATTATGCGTAAATTGCTTAGAAAAGACTGAGCTGCCGCGCCTCAAATTCGCTCTTCTTCCACGCGGTTGAGTCAGCCGCATGATCCAGCCATGCCAAGACATAGTCCGCTGGCGTACCGATCTCCGCAATCTGCTCAGGCGGGATGAAATACGACTTGTAACCCGTTTCCGTGATCGGCAACGCCACCCGCCCGTCGCTGACCACTTCAATGTGGTCTATACCAACCGTCACGCACCAGTCGGCGCAGTGGCGGATAGTCAGATCAACGCCGCGCCATGCGGCATTGATTTCTTCGTAACGCTTTTGCATAGGATCAGTAGCTTTCACAGACCATCCTCCGACCTGCAACCGTCACCTCAAAGCAGCTCATCGCCAGATCGCGCGCAATCGCTTCATAGTCGATATACCCCTGTAACTGTTCAGGAATGTCGCCATAGACGCCTTCTTCAACGAATTGCTCAGCCAGTTCCCGCATGGTCTCGGCAGCAAAAATGTCGACCTTGTATTCAGATGGGCAACGGTCAGGATCAAACTCATACCCGCAATAACCGACGGCAACGACAGTCAGTTCTTTGGTGCCGTCCGCCCATGTTTCGGCAATCTCTAGAAAGTCTCTGAAATTTGCTTGGCTCATGCCAATCGCTTCGGCCAGTGCGCAGTCGATCTCCTCACCGTCAATGAACTGGATTTCAAACTCTTCAACGGGGTCGCCATTGCTGTTGGTCAGCATCCGCGCGCTGGCCTCGTATTCTTCTAAACTTCTGAAATAAAACCCTGTCGCGGTAGTGTCATAGGGTTGGGCATATAAAATCAAAGTCATTTTTTCTCTCCTTAATGGGGTTGGGTTTCGCGTGTGAAACCTTGCCCTTCGGCGAGAATGGGGGTGCAAGCGGAGGGGAAAACCGACGAAAGACCCTCTGCTTTGTTGGGGGAACCGCCATAGCGCAATCCGAAAAGTGGGAACCGGTTTTCGGGGCAAATTGCGCGTCATGAAAGCGGGGGAACCGACAAAGAAAGGGTCTCTTCGACCTGTTTTCATCGAAGCGCGCCAGGGGTGAAACCCCAAGCCTTCTTCTGTCAGGGATGGACGCCGGATGGCCGAGACAAGCCTGCGCAGGCTCGGTTCACGACAGCCCGCCAGGACAGCAAAAAGAAGAAGTATTTCCTACAGGTCTGGGCGGATACCGGACCTTCTCTGCAGTCGTGCCTTGAATAAGTACGATCTTGAAAGCAGACATTCGTTACCTAAATAAGAACACCGTGCCCAGTTATGACTGTATCCAGCGACGCAACGGGCTAGCGGTGTTTTCTTCTTCATCTAAGACGATCCACATTGGCTTGTCGTAACCTTCAATGCCACCCCAGATAATGCGCCGGTAAAGCCCTAGATACTCAGATTTTGTCCAAGTCGTTTGATGGCGTTCTTCAACTGTTGGGAAGATCGCGATGTTCGATAGTCCTTTTCTCCCATCGGCAATCCCAAGCTCCCATGGAACCCAGTTTGAGTTCACACTGTTTTTGGTCGCAAGAAGCACAAACTTCTTAGTTTGGTTGATCCGGTCCTTGAGCAACGACGCTGTTTTCTTTGTCGTATATGGAGGCATCGAAGGATCAACTTTGTCGATGTATACCTTTGCGCCATGGTTTCGAAGTATCCGTATCGCTCCATCGACCAGCTCATCGTCTCTGCTGGAATGAGACAGGAAAGTTGCACCAGTCGCTGAGGAATTCTCGGCGGCACGCCTTATCTCTCGTCTGTCTTCAGCGAGCATAGAAGTCGCATAGCTGATCATCTCTGATCTAGTTGTGTAAGACTTCATACTCGTCGGAGCTCAATTTGGATCGGCGTGGAATGACATTGTTGAATGCGAAAACCAGTATCGTTCAACATATCGAGACTATGTGGTTGTGATGCCTATGCGGCTTACTTTCCGGCGATTTTGGCCGCTTCTTCGATCCAGTCAGCTAACTTGCTTACATTCGAATATTTGTAGGCCTTGAATCCATTAGCTTCGATCTTCGCAGGGATTGCCCCCGGTGATCCAGTATTTTCGTTTTGGTCCTTCAGATGATGAATCTGAACCGCAACGAGGCCGTTGCCACGGTCCAAAGACTGATCGATCTCGTAGTCGATGTATTTTCTGTCTTTGGTGCCATAGTTGACAAAAACAACTGTTACGCTCGTGTTCTTAAGACCATCATCAATCATCTTCTTGATCGCCGCGTCACCCTTCTTCTTTGCCTCTTCCCAAAGCGAAGCGTCTTGGAAACCCGCCGCCGCAGTTCCGGTAACATTAGGGATATTTCTGATTTGGTTAACCTTCCAAACATGCTTGTAGTGGAAGCTGAAAAATGTCCGACGTGGCATAATTGAATGCCTCCTAAATGACTAATCTGACTCTAGTGAATTTTGGCGTTTTGAAAGCATGTCGACATCAAGAAGCTTATACAGCCAGTAGGAGTAATCAATCGCATGCTCCAGAGCAGCCGGCAAGGTTCGTTCTTCTTTATAGAGCTCCCGTGCAACCCCTCCCGGTGATGGTATAGGAATCACGGTTGCGTCAGGATTGTATTCTTTGAACAGTTGGTATTCGCCCCAAACGCCTTCCATTCCTCCAACAAAAACGGCTGCCGAGAAAGGGTAGGAGGACAGCATAACGCGCCTCATCTGAAGTAGGCTTGCGCCCAGGTCGTCGTTTACAACCTCTGTTTCTTTGAAGTTTGGAAACGCGGTATTCTCCGGCGGATACCTACCTTCAAAATACTTACTTTGGAAAAGGCGTACAACGTTCTCATACGAAACGGAATACTGCCTGGCTGCTTCCCATAGCATTGGTGTGATTGCTGGTTGTCCACCCCATACTAGTAGACGACGCCCTAGAACCACCTCGACAAGTGCTGAAACCGCCTCTTTTATTAAGTAGGCCTCGCCGGTCTCGAAGCCTCTGCGTCCTTCAACGGGAACACTGGCCGAAAGAAAAATTGGACCTTGCGCTCTCACTGGGCAAACTCCTTAAGCGCAAAAGCCGACGCTTCCGCTCTAATCCACCGAAAGTTCTCAACTCTAAAGCCAAGCCACTCTAGGTGATCCTGCCAACTCTCGAGAACACCGGCACTGTCGTACAGAACAGCAAACTCGCCACTCACGGCATCATTTGCGATTTTGTTCACCAAGTCTGAAGTTGGCACCCCAACGGCGGGATAAACTGTGATTTCTTGCCCGGTCGGAAAGGTCGTCAATAGTCGCCTCAGAGGGCCGGGCTTCTCCATTTTTCCATCTAGTTGCGTCACAGCAGTTCGGTATGAACCAATTAAATTTGCCTGCCTAACTGCAACGCTTTTGCTCCTCAACCTTTCGACGCCGTCCGCAATTCGGTCAACATTTGCGGGATTTATCAAGCCGTCGTCGTCGAAGCCATCCGCGTTCAAGTCAATCGATTCCGTCACTGAAAGATTTTTGTCACGCTCCACTTCAGGGAAACCCACTCTGAGAATGGCAGCCTTCTTGAGGTTGGCCTTCCCAAATTCCTCGACTGTCCATCGGCTCTCAAAATATGTTTCTGTGTCAAGCATCAACATTACGTCAGAGTCACATAACTGGTGCCACAATACGTCTTGGAAGACTGCCCCAGGCCTCACTTCGTGGGTGTCCAGAAACACGTCGAACTGGCGTGCGCTAAGCTCATCAAACAGCTGTAATGCCACCTCCCGCGCCTCGGTGCGACGATAGCTCAAAAATACGCGTCGCCGCGAGGGCATCAGCCCCAAACATTCAAGAATTGACGAGGCTATCGCTGTATCACTACTGGCCCCGTCGTTGGCGATAGCGTTGAAAGCCGAAACTTCCTCCGGAAGCTCTTTACTACATTGTACCAGCTGAGAGACGACTGGAATGACCGGATGGTGGTCCTGGATGGCACTTGGACTCTGATATTTCGGTTTAGGCGAAGCTCCAAAGAAGACGCCGACCGTTGCCAAATTCTCAGGTCGTCCCGTACTTTCATCTGACCCAAATAGCAGGTCGACTTCTTGTCCCACTTTCAGATCGAACTCGGCAAGTTGATTAGTTAGGCAAGTTCGAATCTGATCCGAAAAGCGGCTCTCATCTCCAAAAATGCAAATTCGATAGATTGGTTCCATGCCTGCACTATCAGGCAATTTCCAGCACATGTCGATGCCACGAGCTATTTGGATTGGTCCTGTCCCGTATTGTGCAGTTCCAAGTGCTGTCTGAGCGACAGCATGGAGCAGATTTGCATAAGGAACACTGACATCATTGGTCTCTGCTCCACCTACGATACTATCTCCCATGATCCCGAAACCACAGACAAGCTCACTCTCCGTACTGAAGATCCATTGCCTCGTGCTCGTGCACCTGACGCATGAGATCACTCACCTCTATATCATTCAGGAGCTCGTCAAGGAAAATAAGCCGTGCGTGAGAGCTTTGCATGGGTAAAAATTTGGACAGCGTTTTAGCCCCTCCAGTTCTCACAACAAGGTCGACAGGATTTTTGACCCAAAGATGTTTTAGGAAGTCATCGCCATTCTCAGCTTTTCCTGTTTCGAGTGCAGATTGTATTTCTTGGATAGGATCATAGGCCAGCAAGAGGTTCAAAGTATGTCTATAAGTTTTTTTGTTTTCCAGCGTCGAAATAATTGAATTGACACTATTTGGGAGCATACTCCTGTCGCCAGCGATTTCTACAGACACACCTAGATTGGCTTGCTGTTCAGAAAGTGTACGCATAAATTCACCCGCAACCTCCATTAGCGCATCAATCTCCCAATCCTGCCGCTTGAAATTCGCCACAGCGAACAAGTATATAGACAGCTCAGAGCCGCCATTTCGAAAGAATTCTCCAACGAGCTGTTCAATTAGCTTCACACTGACTCTGTAGCCGGAAATCAATGTTTCGCCTCGTGCACTTGCCCAACGGCCTGCTCCGTCTGGGATCAAGCCTAAGTGTCTTACTTTGTAATTCGCCATTTATGGCCTCAATCCATCTGTTGTTTCTTCAAAAGCCGCGTCAAAATTGACCATTTCAAGACCCACCGAGATCGCTCCATGCCATTGGTTCTGAACTTGAAAAATCACTTGTCGTGATGCTGGTAGCGGGTGGATGAAGATATCTTGCATCCCAACACGAACAGAGCAAATCCGACCTTCAATTATGGCCTGCTTGAGAGCCTCGATCCGTCCTTTCAAAGATGTCGCCTCTTGAGAGCAAAAGTTGAGAAAGTCTTCAAGCTCTCCCTGACTGGTCGCCCAAAGTTCCTGTGCGTCGTACCGCACGCCGATTGGCGCTTCGCAAACGGTTAACCCGTCACGCAGGCAAGCTGCCAGGCAGCCAAAAGTCCATGAAAATGAACTATCCAACGGCGTGACACTGAAAGCCTTCCGGTCAAGCATTCTGAAACCACTTGCCACATCAGTCTGTTTCGCCCCGAAAACCAAGTTAAATGTGTTTATTGCAAACCGATTCGCGTCTACTTTGGAACTTGGAATGCGTTGACTTTCCTCCTGAAAAAACCGACTTCCAATTGTCAAGTTGGCTCCGTTTTCTCTGTGCGCTTTAATGACAGCCTTCAAATCTTCAGATCGATGCGCACCATCAGCATCCAGCGTCACAACATCGTTAAATCCACTTTCGAAAGCATGGTGTAGTCCTGATTTTAGCGCAGCGCCGTTTCCAAGATTAACACTGTGACGAATTACCCGGGCGCCAGCTTTCTCCGACATGTCTCGAGTACAATCGACGCTTCCGTCGTCCACAACAAAAACGGGCATATCCAGCTCAACGAGATCGGAAACTACAGATTTTATCGTCAGCTCTTCATTGAACGCTGGGATAACAATGCAAACATCCATCAGATACTTGTCCTACAGAATAAACGAAAAGTCTCACCCAATCACAATAACGCATACAAAAACCACGACGCCAACACTCCTTTGAGCTTTGCCCATCGGAAGAGATACTACTTTGGCCACCGAGCAAGCCACGACATAGGTGCCCTTATTTGGTTCAACATATCGTGCTGCTCAGCCACCAGAAGCGCGCGAGCTGCGGCATCGCGAGCGTCGGAGAATCCAAAGCACATTAATGAGGCTATCGCCAGCTTGCGTTCCGCGCGAGCAAGGAATCCAGGATTCCACGTGTCGCGGTCGATTGTTGATAGACCTTCGACAATTCTCCGACGGCCAGTTCTGGGCGAGCCAGATAGAGCTTCAACAAAACCTAATTCTGTCATCAGAAATCCGATTTCATTTTGGTCCTCTGCCCTACCCTCAGCCAACGCTAGCGCCTCTGAAAACGTCGCAACTGCTGATTTCAAGCGAAGCCGCCGCATTTCCAATGCGCCTTTGAGGGGAAGTAACTTATGGGTATGCGCTCGTGATCTACTTTTTAGACCAGCAGAAAGATATGCCTCAGAGCGCTTCAACAAGGACCGGGAGTAGCCTCGCCCGGCCATTTTCGACACGCTGTAGTACGCACTACACAGGTCGTTGAATAAGTCACCAGAGCGTGGATCATTTTCGTCAAAGAATGGAATATCGTTCTGCCCAAGCAGAAGAGCATGTGATCCTAAGGCCGACACATTTCCAAGCCGTATGTGTCCGTGGAGACCACGCCAAGATGTTGCGCGCAACCAAAGTGAAAATGCCCTTCGCCACAATCCAACAACCACGGGATCATGTGTCGTGGAGTAGTGCACTTTCATCAGATATCTGATGGCGATCCAGGTACGCGTAAGGACACGGCTTGTGTGTGTCTCGGCCTCAGCGAGCTGTAGATAGTAATCCACGATTTCAGCGTCAAAAACATCATTTACTGTATTGCCCACAACCAAACCGCCGAAGAGCTCAGGCTCTGAAAACAGCTTCCGATCTGACCAGTGCTTTTGCCTAAAGCGCAGTACTTCGTCAGTGAAATCAGAAACCAATCCTGGTGCCGCACTTAGCGCGATCTTTCCATCAAGCACTTTTGAGATTTCAGCCTCAGCTTCATCTAAGTTTCCGACTACCGTCTTGCTTACACCCGAATTAGGAAGTCGCGAAACGAGCGATGCAAGTTCCGTTTCTTGCTGACCAACCAACAAGAAGTGTATCGGCTTTTTATGTAATACTGCTTGAAATAGCTCCAACTCAAGAAACGATGAGACAGACTTTGAGCTCTCTTGTCCCAAATAGGTGCCATACTCACCGACATCCAAGAGAATGAATTGATTGGACTGTTCGATTGCTTCCAAGCAAGTATCAACGATCTCGAGTTGATCTTCCTTCTCTTCCGGAGAATTCGTTCTGTCCGAAATCTCTGCTACATACACTCGTTCAAGTTTTGCACCCGAAAAGTCGTTGTGGATCCTTTGCCTCAACGACTTGAGCTCATCTGTGTGCCATGCGGACGCAAGAAACGCGTCATACGTCTTTCGGATCAAATGGGTATCCTCTCCACTGGTTTTCAAATCGGGCACGTTCCTCCAAAAAGCAAGTTTCTTCGTATCGATTCAGGTAAATAAATATGCTGTTTTGATCCTCAACTTCTGGGCTTATCTAACCCCTCACCACCTGAGAAGGCGTAAGCAACACTAGGGTCGCATACCCTAGATCGCTGAATTTTCACTATAGTATCGTTCGCCGGGCTTTCAATTTTGTGTACCCAACGACTGTCCGGTTTGGTGAAGCTGCGTCGCAGCGTTTACCGCCATCGGCAATGGCAGGTGTCCGTGACATGTTCATAGAAAATGGGAAAACGGCCATTCAACGTGAATTGCGCACTGGTTCCTTTGTCTGAGTTCTCTGGCCGTTTGATTGAACTCAAATCGTGCACCCGTAATGAATGGCGGCTTTGTGGACTGCAGCCGCAGCATCGCGAGACCATGCCGAGAGCCCGGTTTGGGCCGTCAGTGTACCGGTTCATCCGCGAGCCAGAGGGATGCAACGGGAGAGCGCAGCGCCTCCCTTGCCAAGTGGTGGGGTCTGCCCCCACACATCTTGCATATTACTTTTACGTCTTCATCTCTGCACAGATAAGGCTTCCGAAGGGCGTCACTTTGACCCTTTTTGGCGCGCGGTCTGGATCGTCACATCTTGGGCCAAACCTGGGTCGGAAGCCTAGACTCGCGTCGACAACTCCTCCAGGCAGCGCATTCATCAGCTTCCCAGCGAAAAGGCACAATTTACACGAGACGGCGACGCTCCGTCGAACTGCTAAATGTCCGTCGGCAGAGTTTTTGGGTCCAAAGGCGGCCTAAACTAAGAGAGTGTGTGGCTCATCTGGTTGGTTGCATTATGCGGCGCGTTGGTTGTGATGCAAGCGCCGTGCTTCGAGCGTCTCTCGTT
>Ga0316207_10004041_pt1 | contig 13106 bp, 6 predicted proteins | sample 6weekpyrite_MG_FD_204943 | JGI IMG/M metagenome (GOLD analysis project Ga0316207, IMG submission 204943) | Microbial mat bacterial communities from mineral coupon in-situ incubated in ocean water Damariscotta River, Maine, United States -... | ecosystem: Environmental > Aquatic > Marine >... | reverse complement strand
GGGCACATTGGCTGGCACATCAAAGCCGCTGGGTTGCACCAGCGCGATGGTGGTTGCGCCCGCCGCTAGCGGATCAAAGGCAGTATTGGCGGCAACGCCCGCGCCACCGTTGAATACCACTGGGTTGACGGTCAATGGTCCCACCGCCGCATCGCTGTTGCTCAGCTCCACACTGACCGATTGCCCCGCTCGTAATTCCTGGTCGGCGGTTCGATTCAGGGTCGTTGGGTTCAGGCGCGAAGAACGCAATTGTATAGACTGGTTCGCCGCAAACACATCGCGGGTAAAGTTGCTGGCATTAAGCCAGAACCCGGAGGGTGCCGATGTCACACTACTCGTATCGGTCGCATAACCGGATGCCGAAGCGGTTATGGTAACGCTGCCCGTATCGGTCAATGACTGGACATAAAATGTTGGGATACCTGCACTGCCAGCATTAACCTGAACCGTAATACTTTCACTACCCTCTGCGGTGCGAGCAGTTGAAAGCAATACCTTAGTTGGGTCTGAACTAGTCAAAGTAACTTGTACGTTACCCGCAGGTGCCACTGCGCCCAGGCTACCAGATAACCCACTCTGCAAATCTTTACCAACAGTGACATCGCCGATATTAATTGCAGGTTGCGGATTAACATTAACTGTCGAAGTGGCTTCAACTACACCAGGAGTATTAGCTCTCAATGTTGTACCGCCCACTGCAACACCGGTTACTACCACTTGTGCTGAAGTTTGACCTTCCCCAACAGTCACAGTCACTGGAACAGTTGCAACACCTGGATCATCGGTACTGAGATTGATTGTCAATCCGCCCGTTGGTGCAGGGGCAGAAATTTGCAGCGTAATATTGTTAGTGCCTGACTCGATAATAGTTAACGTGGCAGGTGAAAAATTCATATCGAGAGTCACATTTGCTGCCCTGATATCTGGGGCAAAACCCGTAGCGATTCCAGTAATTTGAACTGAACCTATCAGAATACCGGTGATTTGCGGATTAGCCGCAGGAACCTGCAAACCTTCAGGGATAAATACGCTGGATGTAACGCTTGCGATACTCGGATCACTACTGGTGAAGTTTATTGTTAATCCACCCGCAGGTGCAGGCTGACCCAGGCTCGTTGGCAAGCTCACACTTTGTCCTGGTGCTACATCAGGTATCAAACCAAAATTAACGACATTTGTGCTTGTTACAATAATATCTTCAGACGCGCCACTAAAGCCACTTGCAGAAACAGTCAATGGTGTTGTACCAGTCACCAGACCATCTATAGTAAAGCTACCATTCGTTGCACCTGCTGCAATAAACACACTGGCTGGAGTAACTGTTGCAACTGCGAAATTCCCCGTAGACAAGTTAACTGTCACACCACCGTTCGGTGCTTGCTGATCCAAAACCACACTGCCGTTGATGCTACGACCAACACCGACATATGGACTTAGCAGATCAAATGACATTCCGCGTACACTAACATTCACAGTGCTTGAGTCGCTACTAAATCCAGCGGCAGTAGCGCTAATCTGTGCAGTTCCGGCTGTACTACTAGCTGTTAATTCAAAAGTCGTATTATTACTACCCTCTGGAATAGTTACCGAAGCTGGCACACTTGCAACCGCGCTATTACTACTGGATAAGTCAATAACCTGCCCACCAGCGCCTGCTGCAATGTCTATTGCAACAGTTATAAACGTAGATTCAAACGTTGCAAGACTTGCAGCAACTGGTGTTAAGGTAATGACATCAAGCGGGGTGTTAACGGTGAAGGTTACAGTATCGCTTCCACCCGGTGCGCTCACGCCTAACTGAGTGGTGCCCAGTGCAGCCGTGGCATCAATCACAATATCAGCGACAACGCTGGTATTCGTTGAACTGACGATACTTCCTGTAATACCTGCATTACCTGAGATGAGACTATCGGCTGTGGCCAGTTCTGTACCACTGAAAGTAACTTGCAAACTGCTTCCCTGATCACCATTATCCGGCGACACTGAAGTTACATCAGGAACGGGAGGTGTAAATACCAGCACGGTGAACGTCGCGCCGCCTGAGCCACCGGGTGTGGTAACAGTGACGTTACGAGCGCCGATTGGGGCAGCTACATCAATCACAAACTGGACATCTCGCGCCGTATCGTCACCAGTACCAAGATCTGTAACAAGTACGCCGCTACCATCAATGGTAATGCTGCTGACATCTGTTAGCCCGGAGCCCTGGATCTGGGCGGTAACAGTAGCCCCTTGATCTCCACTACCAGGCACAATGGCTGTGATGACTGGAGCCTTGTACAATACGGTGAATGGCAGACTGACGCCACCACCAAGTGTGGTCAGTCCTAGCGTGGTTAGACCAGGTGCTGCCAGCGAGTCGATGGAGATATTGGCAATAACCGTGTCGTTAGTGGCAGAGACAATACTTCCTGTAATACCGGGATTGTCTGAGATGATGCTGTCGGCCGTGGCCAGGTCAGTACCACTAAACGTTACCTGGAAGCTCGTATCTTGAACACCGCTATCAGGTGTCACACTAACAAGCACAGGTAGTGGAAAATCTTCTGTTGTAAAGCTGGCAACAAAGTCACTGGTTATCCCGTTACCTGCCAGGTCGCGCACGCCACCTGCGCGGACATGTGCTATGTAGGTGGTGTTGTAACTAAGTAGATCATCCGGTGTAAACATAAAACCAGAGTCACCCAACAATTCGAACGAACCCGGTACCACAGAGCCTTCCAGCGTGAAATTGAGATCATTGACCGTCTCTGGCTTGATTGGCTCATCAAATAACACATCAACACCGGCAGAGCGCGGCACATTAAATGCTGTGTCTGGTGGAGTAATAGTGAGCACTGACAGTGGCGTGCTGTCATTGGTGACCACCAGGGGATCGCCGTTAACATCAATGGTGGCCACGCCTGAGACATTGCCTGAAGCATCGGTGGCCTGCACCTGGAGGGTATTGGACTGATCCAGTTCCAATGTAACAGGGATACTAAACAGACCTGCTGCTGACGCTGTAGTATTTGCCACTACAGCACCACCACTTACCTCTACCTCACTATTGGCCTCAGCTGTACCGCTAACCTGCACAGTGGTCAGATTAGTCAATGCTGGCACTACATTTACCAACGGTACGTCAGGCGCAGTGGTATCGGGTGGAGTTGTTTGAAAACTGAACAACTTCACACCATTCGGCGGCGTTTGCAGTGGGTTACCACAAACATCCCGCAAGCCATCTGTTAACCGAACATGCACAGCGGTGTCTTCAGACAGATTGGCAAGAGGTGTATAGGTGAGTGTGCGATTAAGATTACTGAATACACCACTACCGGGGATAGGGCCTCCGCCACTAATCTCGCCACCGAATTCAAGGGCATTCTGGTAGACACCAAAGGTGCTGACAGACAAGTCAACGGGGTTAAAAGCAAAGCTGGCCGGATCCATACGATTAGTGAAATCCAGAACAATAGCCTGGTTCAGCGGGCGATTTATTGAACCATCATCAGGATCAAACAGTGATGCAATGGGTGAACCGATGCCGCCACAGGTTTGCTCAGTGCTGAACGTCCAGCTAAAACTGTTTTCCATTTCGGCGCCAGAGGCAGTGCTACATACCCCCCCTAACCCGCCGACCAAGGTGGCGCGATAGGTCGCATTGGGTGAGAGGAAGAACTGGCTGTTGGGATACGGAGCATCAAGCCCGAGACGCAATACCGCAATGGTAGTGCCACCTGCGGGCGGGTCTTCCACTGTCAGGTCAGTCGGAATGTGGCGCACAGGATTCCCGAAGGCATCGAGTTGCTCAAGATAGAAGGTGCCCGCATTCACAAGGTCTGCAGAAAGCACTTTCAAACCTTTGCTAGGATCTAATGGATCAATCAGTCCGGTAACCACATTGGTCCAGGTATCTTGGAGGACACAGGAGCTTTGTGGTGTCAAGGTCGCCAGCACAGAGCTGGTAATCGGAATATTAGGCTGACCGTTAAGCGGATTGATACCAATCACGGTTGGTGGCATATCCGCCGGCAAGGGCACAAAGTTCGCAGGATAGGTATTGGCGATATTACAGTCAGTACCATCGGGGCCTGTATCTACCGTCAGACTGATATTTTCACTGGCAATGGCCTGACAGGCGATAATTTCACCTTCAACCAGGGGGTTAACGCGAAACGCTGCAGCGACAGTCTGACCCGGCTGAATGTTACCGAAATTACGAATCTCATTGGAATCGGGGATGGGATTACCTAAGGCATCGACCAACTCAGCATCACCACCCACAAACAACTCCAGGCTGGTATACAGTGCCGGGCGCGGCGACAGGTTGGTGATCTCCACGATCAATTCATACATTTCGTTTAGTGTAACGTCTGGCCCGGCGGGATCGCTGGGGTGACGAACAACCACGCCCAGTTCTGGCGGGCCATATACCTGCACGGATGTGCTTGCCGTTCCGTTAACCGGGAATGGATCAGGCAAACCACCACCAGTAAGAAAACCACCGAAGTCGACGTCGACATTGTGGGTGCCGATACCATCACCACGAATGATGAACTGCCCGGTTCCGGTTTCTCCAGGACCAATCTCGCCGATATCAACGTTATCGATTTCACCGCTAACGTTAACATCTGCAACGTTGGTACCGGGGCCGGCACGCACTGGCGACAGGCCGGCTGGCAAATCAATACTTGCCTGCATATCACTCAGGTTAAAACCGATCGAAGTATTCTGAATGGCAATGGTGATCTGAAAAAATTCTTTCAGCGTCTTAATACGGCCATCAATAATGATGATGCCTGGGATTGTTTGGCCTGTCGGCGTAGGAATCACAACTATTTGTGAACAACCTGTCACGCAAGGGTTGCCAGAGGGTGCGCTGCCTCCGCCGGTGCCCCAGCCGCCACCACCACCACTGCCGCCGCCACCGCCATATCCGATAGTCCCGGGGGTAGTCGGCACAGGAACCGGTTGAGTATAGCTCACAGGCGGAAATGAGCCGATGGTCAGCACCACAGTAAACATGGAGACATTAAAGTTGGATGGGGCGTCGAGATTGATCACCCCATTTTGCACCAGGGTTTCAATTTCTTCAGTCGTCAACGGACGAGAAGTCGCTTCAGCAACCACGATTTCCGATGGGTCAACGTGAACAATTTGTATCGGTTGAGCCGAGGCTACCGGTCTGGGGGCGCTAGCCAAATCATCAATCGCCGCTGCAATGAGCGTATTCTGAGTGTTACTGCGCAATGGAACATTGAGACAGAAATCTGTTGTGCTGGCATCCAGCGTGGTGGATACAACATTCGCACCGCCTTCAATGCGCACTGTGGTATTTTCACGTGAAGTACCACAGACTTCAATCACAGAAAAAATGCTTACTGGTTGAACAGGGTCTAGCACCGGCGCTGGCAGTGATGAAGTATTCTTGACAGCCGGTGTGCCTGCCACACTTGGCAAACTGCTAAGCACGACACTGACATTAATTACCCCATCCCCCAGGGCACAGGCGTTAATGCCATCGAACTGGGTGACACCGGCATCATTAGCGGCGGCAAAAAAATCGCTTAGCGCGCTAATGCCGCCCTGATCGGTCAACGTGACCTGGAAATTATCAGAACTGCTTGAGCCTGCCCCGAATTGAACGTCACCACTTACATTGCCGCAGTTGGCAGCAGTAATCACATCATCAACCCGTGCCCCCAAAATTGGGTTGTTCACCAATGGCTCCAACGGAATTGGAGCTGAGTTGCCAGACAATGCAACAACTCGGCTGACCTCATCAGGGTCATCACTCAAAATGGTTAGGTTGCCTGTAATCGTAGTACCGCCACTGCCAGCCGGTGGTGTAAAACGCACTCCCAAGTTACGGCTTTCATCAGGGTTCAGGGTAAATGGAAGTTCACTACCGGGCGATGTCAGCACCTCAAAATCAGGATTGTCCGGGATTGCATCACTCACCGTTAGTGGACCATCACCCGTGTTGCTGATAGTCAGCGATTGCTCAACAGGAACCTGCTCCTGGGTACTACCAAAACCCAGGCTATCGGGCGCATCAATATCACCATCGAGAATAGGCAATACACCACGACCATTCACAGTGACGGTGGCAGGCCCGGCATTGCTCGCAACAGTGATAGTGCCTGTGAAGTCGCCTTCAGACAGAGGGGCAAAGCCCACGGACACCAGACGATCAATACCCCCCGTGGCAATGGTAAAACTGGTAGGTGGAAAAACACTGAACGGTGCACCGCTGCTCTGAATATCCGTCACATTTAGATCGGCGTTGCCGATATTAGAGATTGTTAGCAGTCCCGTGCCTTCACTGCCAACAAATAGGTCACCCAGCTCCAGAGGGTCTGGGTTGACTCCAAGAGCAGGCTCTGCCACAACAGGTGGATTAGTTTCCAGACGGGTAGAAAAGACGAGACGGCCGCGACCACCCACAAAACCAATGGTTGCTGCGACACTTTGGCCAGCCAATAACTCAGCACCAGCGCCGCTCAACAAGTTGTAGAAGGGTTCTCCAGCCGGAGTCGTGCCATTGGGGGTTTGAGCCGTTTTGTTAGCACTATCAACAACAACACGAAGTTCACCAACAAGAGCGGAAGGTGAATTATTGGTGACAGTGACGGTGCTGAAATAGGTTCGCGATCGCCTATCAAAAAAGGGATTACTCTGGGAGACCTCAACGGCAGGATCAGTGACTTCTGTCCATCCGGCATGGGCCGGTAAAACAGTCGCCAGGGCGGTGAGTACAACAAGTGTGATTCCTACAACCCGCAACCATAAATTCCGCAAACTACCCATGGATCCCTCCTCTTGCCATCTATCTTTTGTCTATACCTTTATGAGCCATCCTGCTTTAAACGGCGCAAAAGCTCTGAATGTAATTTTGATGTCTAGCTACTTGCCAAGTTGTGCCTGCCTCAAATCATAATTCTGTTTACATCAAGAAAATTCAAATACCTTGTTCACATTGCCGTAAAATCAGCAGCCCTAAAGCGTCCATCCGACCTGAAGCCAAAGGCCAAAGCCAATAACCCCAGGCCAAACAGCAATAATGTGCCCGGCTCAGGGACTGGCGCAGCTGCCAGCTGCAACTCGGTATTACCGATGGTAAATGTATCGTTCTCGTTAAAGTCGCCATCCTGTAACAAAAACTCCAGCAACACATTCTGACCCGCGAAAGCACTAATGTCGGTAGTGGCGGTACCGCTGTTGGTAGCAAGTGAAAAATCCACAGTAGCGGGAAACAGGTCAGCCAGCAACGCGTCGGAAATTGGATCTATAAGCGCTGCCTGAACAAAATCGAAACTGGGATCTGTAAGCGACCATGCGAAGTTAAAGGACAAGCTTTGCACATCGGATGGCAGGTCAAACTCCTGTGAAAGCACGACCTCGAAATAGGTGGTGTCATTTGAAAGTTCTGCAAGCCCACCGCCTACCAAACTAAAAGATGGATCAGTAGCAGGGTCTACGATCGTCTCAGAACCATCATAAACCACACCCTCCCAGCCCGCGAAGGAAGGAAAATCACCGTTTTGCAGAGGGAGGGCTAACGCCCCTTGCGGTAGACAAAGCACCAAACAAATAGTAATCAAACCAGATACCGCTCTCGCCCTCATAGCACTCCCCTTTCTGTTTATTTTGTCCCTGCCGCCCCACTCAATCTGGAAGCTTAACGTGACCATGCTCTTTCCCCACGTTATGTATGCATATATCAAACCATTAACTTAATCCATTGATAATTCATTACTTTTTGAGGCAGCACCTTAACCACACATACTTCAATGCTTTTTATGTAAAGTTTTTAGACACTCAAATGCTTCTTATGTAAAGTTTTTAGACACTCATAGAGACTACGATTCCGGCCTATGGCCGGATTGCCTGCAATTATGCTTCAACGCTCATAATGTTAAGCACCCGTTTTAAATTACAGGCAAGCACATGCAAGCTTTAATCGTACCGTAGGAGTGTTCAACATTAGCTGAGTAAATATATTCCGATTTAGTTATTCTGTTTTTAGCCATTACCTGCCACCTCTCGCCGCAGATACACCACATGATCGGCCACCAGCGAACCAATGACTGATATTACTTCCCAGCCATCAGAAGCTAATTCATTAAGTACTTTAGTTTTCTTGGTATCGACAGAGATACCACTCGCTATTTTCTTGATCGTGCCGCCTGCCGTGACACCTTGCAGGATTACGACTTTGTATTCCCAGTCTTGATCATCTGCCCAGGCTGATACGCCAGTTCCATAAAACAAACTCAAGATCAGAATTAAACGAATTAGTCTGAGCATTTTGTCACCTCCCCAATAATGTAGAACGTTAGTACGATATACGAGATTCCGCTATTGTTATCGAATTTTAACCTATTTCATTGACGCTTCTTGCTTTGGTATCAGGCGGCTTTCACCAACCTTCATCACCCATATTTGATCCAAAGAAATACCATTAGCTTGCGCTGCTTTTTTGAAACGAACGGGTGCTTCCCACGGTGGCTCATCGGAGGGTTCAATGGTTCCCCAGTGCATCGCAGCCGCGACATTGCTCTCTGTTTCTATCGCCACTGTTACTGCTTCTTCCGGGGTAAGATGCGGTGCAGGCCCATGTTCCCTGGTTTTATAGGCACCTAGCGATACAATACCCAAATCAAAAGGCCCATATTTCTTACCAATAGTCTTGAATATGGTTGGTGAATAGGAGGTATCACCGGAAAAAAAGAGTTTGCCAGATCGTGATGCGATAGACCAGGAACACCACAAGGTTTTATCTTTATCATTCATTCCTCTTCCTGAAAAATGAACTACTGGTAATGCAGTCAATTCAATGCCGTCATGTAAAAAACGCTCATCCCAATCTAGCTCCTCGACATTGCTATAACCCCTCTCTTTAAAAAATGGTTTTAGCCCGAGCGGGACAAAGACATGGATATTCTCTTTTCCCGGTAGGGATTCAATGGTTTCCGCATCAAGGTGATCTAAATGATTGTGGGAGACGACAATCATATCGATCGGTGACAGCTTATCTAAACTGATTCCCGACGAGACATACCTCCTCGGGCCAAACTCCCATAAAGGGCTGGCAAATTCAGTCAGAAATGGATCTGTCAAAATTGTTTTTCCATTCATTCTGATGAGAAAAGTCGCATGCCCAAGCCACGTAATGGAATCTTGCCCGTTCAATTGCTGAAACTGATTTATTGCCTCTTCTTCAGAGAGAGCGTGGTCGTCAGGAACATCGGGGAGAAAGAGTGAACCCAGCACACGCCGGGCATAAAATGCAGCACCCACTGGCGGAGGATCGGGGACAAGCGGGTAGTTACGAAAGCCGTTCTCGGTGTGATGTCTGGGTTTCTCCTCAGCCCATAATTCGGCAGGCGATGATAAACACCCGACCATAAACATTATGATGAAAATAATGCCGGCTTTGCTGGCAAAAGCGGGCTTTCGAGCTGAGGTGAAATTTCTCATTATTCTCTTTCTGTGGCTCACTGGACTTGAATGATAAATCGTTTCCACCATGTCTCAGCCTGCCCTTCTTCCCTGAAATGACGACCACTCCAATGCCAGGTGCAAGGTAATCAATACCAGATTGATCAGCTGTATTCGAAAACCGCTCGATCGGTTCGTGCCAGGGAAACGATACGAGATTAAAGCCCCCCAATTATGTCGTTCCCGCTGTACTTTTTGTAGCCACGGCATAAAATTCCACGCCATGCTTAACGGTGCTCCCGGCCTGCGCTGGATCATCTGTCCATCCTAACTCTCTTAAGAACAGGCCAAGTTCTTCTGGGCGTATACTCCAGAGCCATGGTTCTCCAATGAGCTTCTGAAGCCACAGCATCAATCCGCTCCATCGACCGACGTCAAGCTGACCATTTCCATCGGCAGGAAAATAGGTGAAAGCAATCCTGCTGCCGTCGCCGACAACGGCAGCACATTGACGAAATAGATCCCGAACCGCTTCGGCAGGCAGGTACATCACAAGGGCCTCGGCTACGATAATGGTTCGTGCGCGTTGATCCCATGACTCGTTATTCTTCAGCACGTCCGCAAGTTTTCGCTTGCCAAGATCTTCCGCAATGAGGTTGAGATTGTTTCGTTGCCCCATCGCATCGACTCCTTTAGCCTTTAGGCGTGCGGTTGCCGGGTGATCAATTTCAAAAAAGTTTACGTCAGGGAACTCAGGGGCCAAACGCCACCCCAGGGTGTCGTAACCGGCTCCAAGCACAAGGACCTGGGTAGTTCCGGCACCAATACTCTCTCTTACCTGGCGCTCACAGAACGCCTTTCTGTCGGCAATGGCCTCAAACTCGCCCGGCAGCATCCAGTCGAATGCTTCGTAGACAGCAATACTTTTTGGCGAACGAGTCCAGCGTACAGTCCTTGTGCCAACGACACTGGAGGCGACCAGTAATTTCTCTGTCGCTGGCACAACCCCGTGAGGAAGAACGCTATCCATTCCTGGTTTTGCATCCAGGGTGACGACAACCAGAGCTACCTTGCGTGCCGTCATACTCGGTTTATCTTTGCGCACGGAACCTCCTTAAATGTATTGCAGGTGTTGTACGACTGTATAGAGCCAGCAGCAGAACAGTGACTTCAGATCTCTATTGATTCTCCCTGATGCAAAATCACACATTTGGTCTCTCTCTTTTCAACTTCTGTTTTAAACATTTCGTCATCAGCAGGATTATAGTTTTTGGTGAAAAATGCCCGGCAATTATAATGACAGGGAATCACCAGCTTTGGTTGTATGATTTTCACCGCCTGCAGCGCCTCATCTTCATCCATCGTGTTATGAATCACTTTGCCACCAATAGGGATCATCAACACATCTGGCCTGTTGATGGTCTCCCATTCCTTCGCCTGAAGGAGTGTATCGCCAAGATTAACAACACGTTTTCCATCGATTTGAATATCAAAGCCGATCGCCCCCCATCCGACCCTTTCTTCTGGCCCTGGTGTTACTGTTTTGGAGAACGGACCAACTTTAAGCGTAAGCGGCCCATGGGTAGTTTTTATCCCGGTAACAGAGAGATCATCGAACTGAATGGTTTCATCAACTGAAATAGTACGAAGGTTTTTAAAGCGCGTCGAAAAGGCCAGCCCTTTATTCCGCGGGCCTAGTGCCAATGTTCGTCCATCGACATCTCTCACCATCGTTTTGTTGCAAATAACTGGCGCGCCAGAGGATTCCGCCACTCTATCTGCATGCCAATAATGATCAGGGTCACCATGGGTGACAAAGATGTGCGTGATGCTTTTCCACTCAGGCTCAGGGATTAGCGTTGTAAAGCGGAAGAAATAACAACATAGCGCGCCGGGATCGATAGCGATCTTCTTTTCATTCGATTCAATGAGGAAGGCGTTATAACCGTAGAAGCTGATTTTCATTTTACATCTCCTTTAGGCCACCATTCGATAGGCGAATAATGGTCATTCTTGGATTCCAACAAGATGAGGATATTCCTCAACAAATTTCAGCCAGGCTTTTTCTGCAAAATGAGTGGCTTCGGCTTTTCCTTGAGTTGCCGCTATAAAGTGCCTCTGAAAGGGTGTAATAGGCTCCAGAATTCCTTCAGACAACGCTGCCAGATATTTTCCCAGCACCTTAATGACATACTTCTCCCTGTTACTGTATCCGTTACCCAGATCAACATCATATCCGCCTGACTGCATAACTCTGACGTAAGCTTCGGGATAAAATTCTTTCACGGACTGAATGGACTTGATGATGTAATCAATAGCAGCTTCATTTTTTAATATACCCGTATGACTACTGTTAAACCCAATATTTCTACTTGACTGATTTTGCGCAACAGGATGCAACTGACTATCTAGCGGTACAACACCATCACTATTTTTACCCAATTTTAATGTATCTGGATTTGCATAAGCATAGAGAAGTAGATGCTGAATAGAATCAGCTAAAGGCTTTCGAAACAGTTCACGCACAAACTGACCGTCAGGATCCAGATCACGCCATGAAGGTAAAACCATGGGCGCATTTTTTACGCCCGATGTCGCGTCGGGGTGCCCACCAAATGGACTCGCCACAGTAATTAGTAGCGCCACCTTGTTTTCACTCTCTGGTCCTTGTTGGAGATTAAGGGCCTCTCTTGCCACCAGCCCTCCCATGCTGTGGGCAACAATGATTAGCGATGAACCTATCCTGGGAAACAAACTCCCCGACAAGAATATTTGATAAAAATTTTCTGCCGAATGTTCCAGGTCACTCCCGGATGGATAATAATAAAAGAACGGCACATAACGTTCCCGATCCATTTTCTCGATAATAGGAATAAATTCTCGAACCGTACCCCCTATACCATGCACAAAAACAACCGGTATCTTATAGGGCAAGTACTCTTCGAGCGTATAAAACATCATCGGTGCACGTTCAAGAAAGGCCGCTGGCTCATACATTCCAAGTGTTGATAACTTTGGGCCAAAAATAGGGTCATCGAGTCTTCGGATAGCACCTTGAGGATAAAATAACGGCTCCTCTATCTCAGGGATCTCAGGTACAGAAATATTGATGCGCCAATCAACCTCGTCATTTGACAGATTGATATCAATGCCGGTGAGCACTTTTTCGCTGTTTGCGGTTAGGCTCAGATCGAGCTGATGTCTACCCACTGCCTCAGAACTCTCCAGAATTTTATTCTCATCCTTATCTGCCAGCACGACCAGGTCATATTTTCCTGCTGGCAGGCTGAGTGCGTAATGTGTATTTATACTTGCAAAATGTGTTACATCTACCAGCTCGTGAGGTTTGAATCGGTCTGAGTACGCAGCGACAGCCAAGGATTGATCGATTTGTTTTCCTGATTCATCCAAAATCAGGCCATAAACAAAAAAGGTATCCTGATCGATGAAGTGTTTAAGATTGTGCTGACTAGGGTTTGCTTTTTGGTTCTGTGCTAATGCATTCTGCTTTGAAACACTCTGCATATAGGCGCACGAAGAGAGTAAATATAGTACACTCAGATAAAATAAAATTCGTTTCGTTTTCATTGCATACACATCGTAGATACTCTCCTTAATTTCGTTAAATAAAGGTGAGGTTAAGGAACCGCTTCTACCCTCCTTCATTCTAGAACTCCCCA
>Ga0316207_10004040_pt1 | contig 13108 bp, 15 predicted proteins | sample 6weekpyrite_MG_FD_204943 | JGI IMG/M metagenome (GOLD analysis project Ga0316207, IMG submission 204943) | Microbial mat bacterial communities from mineral coupon in-situ incubated in ocean water Damariscotta River, Maine, United States -... | ecosystem: Environmental > Aquatic > Marine >... | reverse complement strand
TGGCCGGGAATCCGAATTTGGTTATTGCACCACCCCCGGAAGCGGATCATCCGGAAAACGCACCTTCAATTAAACCGGACAGGGACCGGGTACTTCAAATCAAGGCATCCCGGGAAGATATTCAAAACCCGGCGGTGATGGCTGAATTAAAGCAAGTGCGAAACTATTTGCGTGGTCAGGACGGACCTGATCCGCAACAGAGAAAACGTATGAATACGCTGGGCTTTTTAGGTGTCGATCAATCAAGATGGTCTGATCTGAAAGTCGTTGACCCCGGCGGAAATGCGGTTGAACTGGATGTGCCGGGGGCTGGTTTGAAGAGGGCAAAAACGGATCAGGATGCCGGACGGTTGGTGCGCCACCGGTTTGTTGAAAACCTTGTCAATAGAGCCGTTTCAGGAATGGCGCAAAATAAACAGAACCCGGAACCGTCCCGGAAAAACGATAGCGTTGTTGAAACCGGTATTGATCATGATCAGCCCCCACTGGCTTCTTCACCGGCATCTGTTCCGAATGAGAAAATTATTCAGGAAATTATTGCCAAAGCCAGAATTTTGCGTCAGGAGTTTATGGATGAAGCCTTGATCGCGTCCCGAAAACTTCATCTTAATGGTCTGAAAAATATAACGAATCCGGATTTTTCCAATAACGGGATGGGGAAATCCGTCGAGGCGGGAAATCGGATCAGGAAACATTTCATGACGTCTTCTTTGCAAAAAACCATCAAAGCGCTGGAACATTCCGGCGTTTCAAAGGCATAATTGCCTACTTTGATTTCATTGGGTACGGGTGTGTCATGTCTGAAAAATCCTATCGTCTTTCCCTTGGCTTTTCCTGCGTGGGGCATACCTATGCGCATTTTTTCTCGCCGATTTTTTATATCGCGGCGTTGTCACTGGAAAGTGTACTCGGGAAAACCCACGGTGAAGTGGTGGCCTTGATTGTGGTTGGCAATCTTTTATTCGGTTTTGCCGCCCCGGTTGCCGGCTGGTTGGGGGACAGGTGGTCATCCGTCGGCATGATGGCCGTTTATTTTCTCGGGATGGGTTCGGGATTGATTTTAACCGGGTTTGCAGGCAACGCTTTGCTGATATCGGTCGGATTGGCGTTAACGGGGCTGTTTGCGTCTATTTATCATCCGGTGGGCATTGCCTGGCTGGTGCGGAATTCCAAAAAAATCGGTACGGCGTTGGGGATTAACGGTGTCTTTGGCAATCTGGGTCCGGCGGTGGCGGCGTTGATGACCGGTATTCTGATTGATGCCTTTGGCTGGCGGGCGGCCTTTATTTTTCCGGGCGGGCTGGTTTTGATCACAGGTTTGCTGTTTTGTTTCAGTTTGTACAAAGGCTGGGTGGTTGAAACCAAAACCGACCGCAATCCAATCGAGCATCACGGCGCGACGAGACGCGATCTTGTCCGCGTGTTTATGATTTTAGCCATCACCATGCTGTCGGGTGGAATTATTTTCCAATCAACGCAACCGGCCTTGCCGAAAGCTTTTTCCGAAGTTTTATCCGATGACGGGGCTTTTGGCATATCGGCATGGATTGCCCTGATTTACGCCATCAGTTCGTTGATGCAGATCGCAGGCGGCAAACTGGCGGACAGGTTCCCTGTAAAATGGGTGTATCTGGGATGTCATCTGATGCAAATTCCATTATTGATATTGGCGTCTTACACCGTTGGCAGCATTGGTTTTGTCGGTCTGGCGGTGATTATGGTTTCTGTCAATACAGGTGCGCTTCCGTCTGAAAATATGCTGGTTGCCAAATATGCCCCGCCTGAATACCGTGCCTTGTCTTATGGATTGAAATTCGTCGTCGCCTTTGGTTTCGCCGGGCTTGGTGTGCTGCTGGAAGGGACCATTTATGATATGACGGGCGGCTTTTCATTATTGTTTGCGGTGTTGGCTGGCGTTGCGGCGATTTCAGCCACGGCCATATCGTTACTTCCGAACGGGCAAAAAAAACCGGCTGTCGAAGCCGCGGAATAAGGTTTTTATAATGACATCACCGGTACTCCTGGAAGGTCTGGATCATCTGGTTTTAACGGTCAGGGACATTGAAAAAACCATCGACTTTTATGTCGGTGTTCTGGGTATGGAACAACGGATATTCAAAGACGGGCGTTCCGCATTGCATTTTGCAGACCAGAAAATCAACCTGCATGAATTCGGCAACGAGTTCGAACCGAAAGCAACGACACCAACCCCCGGAAGCGCGGATTTATGTTTGATGACAACGACGCCGATCCCGATCGTTGAAAAACATTTATCAGATTTGAATGTTGCCATCGAACAAGGCCCCGTTGAACGCACCGGGGCAACCGGGCCGATCATGTCGGTTTATATCCGTGATCCGGACGGTAATCTGATCGAAATTTCAAACCGGCTTTAGGTTCACGACAAAGCCTGTTCAAGGTCGCGGATCAAATCACTTGCGGTTTCCAGACCGATGGAAAGCCGTATTACGTCATCACCGGCCCCGGCGTTTTGCCGTTGTTCGTCGCTCAGTTGGCGGTGGGTGGTTGATGCCGGATGCAAAATCAATGACCGGGTGTCGCCAATGTTGGCAAGGTGGGAAAACAGATTGACGGTTTCGACCAGTTTGATACCGGCATTATAGCCGCCTTTCAATCCGAATGTGAACACCGACCCCGGTCCCTTGGGCAAATGTTTTTGTGCCAGTTGATAATAGGGGCTGGACGCTAACCCGGCATAGGATACCCAGCTGACTTTATCATGGCCGTCAAGAAATTCGGCAATACTTCGTGCGTTTTCAACGTGCCTGTCCATGCGCACCGGCAAGGTTTCCGTGCCGGTAATGGTATTGAAGGCGTTGGTTGGTGACATCGCCGGGCCAAAATCGCGCAAACCGACAGCGCGGGCTTTCATGGTGAAACCGAAATCGCCGAACGTTTCATAGAACGTCAAGCCGTGATAGGCCGGTTCCGGCTCACACATGGACGGGAATTTTCCGTTTTTGGCCCAGTCAAAGCGTCCGCTTTCGATTAACGCCCCGCCCATGGATGTACCGTGTCCGGATAAAAATTTGGTGGTCGAATGAACGATCAGATCCGCCCCCCAGTCAAACGGGCGGCATAAATAGGGCGTAGCCATGGTGTTATCGACGATCAACGGGATCCCGGCGTCTTCGGCAATGCGGGCAATGGCTTCGATATCCAGAATGATGCCGCCGGGGTTGGCCAGAACTTCTATAAAAATGGCTTTGGTTTTATCCGTAAGGGCGGCTTTGAAATTGTCGGGGTTTACGGGGTCAACAAAATCACAATGCCAGCCCAGTTTTTTGAAACTCAATCCAAATTGCGTTATTGATCCGCCATATAAATTTCGGGACGCAATGAACTGATCACCCGGTTCCAGCAATGTGAAAAAGGTCAAAAACTGTGCCGCGTGACCGGATGCGGTACAGACGGCGGCGCGTCCGCCTTCAAGGCTGGCAAGGCGTTCTTCCAGCACGGCCACCGTTGGATTGGTAAGCCGGGAATAGATAAAGCCGAACGTTTGCAGGTTGAACAGATCCGCCGCATGATCGGTATCATCAAATACATAGGCGGTGGTTTGGTGGATCGGGGTGCTGCGTGATCCGGTTACGGGGTCGGGGGCGGCTCCGGCATGGATGGCCAGGGTCTCGAACCCGTAGTCGTCACTTTTATCTTTATTATCGTTCGTCATGGGGCCAGTTTCCGCCGTTTCGATGTAATAATCCCTGAATTGACCCCGCACCAGCCCAATTCACCGAACAAGCGTCCGTATTCGATTTTCGGGCAGCGGTCCATGATGACGTTCAGGCCCAAACTTTCGGCATGATGGCCTGCTTCGTCATGGCGCACGGAAATCTGTGCCCACAAAACCTTGATGTTTTTATCATCGATATGGGGTTTGATGTCTTCAACAATGGCCGGAAGAGCAGCGGAGCCACGGAATACATCCACCATATCAACATTTCCCGGAATATCGGACAAACTGGCATAGACTTTTTGCCCGAGAATTTCCTTGCCCGCATGGCCCGGGTTGACGGGATGAACGCGGTAGCCCTTGCCAAGCAAATACTTCATGACAAAATTCGATGGCCGGACCCAGTTGGCACTGGCCCCGATCATGGCGACGGTTTTGGTTTGCCGCAAAATTTTGCGGATATCATCGTCCCGATAGTGCAATGGTTGATCGGGCGGGGGCATGTTCTTCATCTTTTTATTCGTCTTTCCACGGTGGCATGGGTTGCTTGTCGAGAAAAGCCTGAATACCGTCCAGTGCGTCTTGGGTCTGCATATTGCAGGTAATGACTTCAGACGCCATGTCATAGGCCGCTTCCAGTCCCTGTTCGATTTGTTTATAGAATAATTCCTTGCCCAGCCGGATTGCGGCCATGGATTGCCGGGCGACGCGGTGGGCCAGTTCATCCGCGGCCTGTTCCAGTTCCGCCAACGGCACGATTTCATTCAACAATCCCATTTGCAATGCTTTTTCCGCATTGATCAAATCGCCGGTCAATAACATTTCCATGGCCTGTTTGCGGCCCAGATTACGGGTAACGGCAACCATCGGTGTTGAACAGAACAGGCCCAGATTGACGCCCGATGTGCCGAATTTTACATGATCGGCGGCAACGGCCAGATCACATTGCGCCACCATTTGGCATCCGGCGGCGGCGGCAACGCCGTGAACGCATGCGATCACCGGCTGCGGCAGTCTGGTGATCGACATCATCATTTCGGAGCATTGCCGGAACAAGGCCCGCATGGCGGCCTCGGACGGGTCCTGCATGAGTTCCTGTAAATCGTGCCCGGCGGAAAAAGCCTTGCCGTTGCCTTTGATAATCACCACGCGGACGGATTTATCCGCCGCAATATCGTCCAGAGCCGATTGCACAGCAGTCATCAATTCCGATGACAGGGCATTGAATTTATCAGGCCGGTTCAGGGTCAGCGTCGTGATGCCATTGTTGTCATGGCGCAATAAAATGTTCGTTTCTGTTGTCATGGTTGTTTATCTCCCGTTCCGGACAGCAAGGATTTTAATTTTTTACACTGATAAGGCAAGTCAGGGATTGCACGAAGGCTGTGTTATTGCCACACTGCTTCGGTTGGGGAATACGTCTTTGCTGTGGTGAAAGGGATGGAAATGGGGCTTCTTGCTGATCACGGGCAAAAAGATACACTGCTTGAGAGGCTTGAACGGTCACTGGAATGGTCGTTGGGGGCGGATTACGGCGCACCGGTACTTGAAAACAGCAATGACAAGGCCCGTCACGACCGGCTTAATCACCGTCTGGTGGCTGAACAAATGCGCCGACAGCAAAATATCGAAACCATCATTGCCATGGCTTACCGCAAAGCAGAATCCGGGCCGGAGATCCAGAACGATGCGGCCTCTGTACATGACGACTGGATGGCGCATTTTCTGGATTTCAGCGGCATGATTGGCGACGAAGACATGCAAGCGGTCTGGGCCGACGTGCTGGTCCGGGAAACGGCGGGGCCGGGGCAGTTTTCATATGGGACACTGCAAAAACTGTCCACGTTAACGCCCCAACAAATGGATTTGTGCCGCCGTCTTGTCCGGCTCAGCTTCCCCACGGGATTGCTGTTCAAACTGGCGCGTCCGGTGGATATGGATGCCTTTGGATTGCTTTCAGAACACATTGAACAGTTGAAAAATCTGGACTTGTTGTGGAAAGACGATGATCTGAATGTTTCGTTTTTGGCCCCGAGCAAAGGATTGACGCTGGATTTTACCGGTGCCGATCTGGTGTTTCGCCATCCGGAACGGGAACTGTTTACGTTTCATGTCTATAAATTAACCGATGCCGGGCGGGAACTGACCCTGTTGATGCAGGATGGCCCGGTTGATCCCGATTACCTGAAGGCTCTGGGCCTGTTTATGAAATCCGAAGGCTACGATTTCCGTCTTAAAATCAAAAATGAAGAATAAGGTATATATTTATTATGGTCACTAAAGTCAGCGCTGATGAATTCAATGCCCTATTGGCCGAAGAAATGCCTTTTGCCCTGAAAGAAGGGGTGCTGGCGGCCGACATCGACGATGGCACGGCTATTTTGAAAATTCCCTATCATGAAAAAATGTTGCGCCCCGGCGGGACCATATCCGGGCCGACGATGATGATGCTGGCGGACGCGACCATGTATGCCACGTTGTTGGGGGCCATCGGCATTGTCAAACTGGCGGTGACCACGAATTTTTCCATCAATTTTCTGCACCGGCCCAAGCCTGCGGATTTATTGGCCGAGGGCAGGATTTTAAAGCTCGGCAAGCGGTTGGCGGTGATGGATGTGACGGTGAAAAGCGAAGGCATGTTGCATCCGGTCGCCCATGCCACGGGGACGTATTCGATCCCGCCCCTCAAGGAAACAAACGGGAAATAAACGGGGAAATAGTGGAAAATGACTGTGGTAATATAATACCGTATTTATAAGTCATTGAAAACAATCGTTAAAATAAATATTAATTTCAACAAAGGGTATTGACGGCACGGCAAAAACCGACATAATCCCGCACGCCCTGATAACCGACGCTGAATTGCCGGCTCATCAGGCGACCTTTAAATTTCCTTTGCTGTTTTTGCATGATCGTGAAAACGCAAGCGACCAGAGAGACAAAAATGAAAACCTATTCCGCCAAACCGGCAGACGTCGAAAAGAAATGGTTTGTGATCGATGCCGAAGACCTGGTGCTGGGCCGTATGGCCAGCGTGATTGCCATGCGTCTTCGCGGCAAACACAAAGCCATGTACACCCCGCACATTGATTGTGGCGACAACATCATTGTTATCAATGCTGAAAAAGTCCATTTAACCGGCAAAAAACTCAGCGACAAAAAATATTTCTGGCATACCGGATATCCGGGCGGCATCAAACACCGCACCGCCGGGGCTGTCCTTGACGGCGCCCATCCGGAACGTGTTGTCATCAAAGCCGTTGAACGCATGATCAGCCGCAATCCGCTGGGTCGTCAGCAAATGACAAAACTGCATGTTTACGCTGGTCCCACACATCCCCATGAAGCGCAAGCACCGGAAGTTCTGGACGTTGCGGCCATGAACCCGAAAAACAAAAGGAGCCAGTAGTCGATGGCTGATGAAGCAAAAACACTCGAAGATCTGAAAGATCTGGTCGAAGGTACAGATATCGTTGTTGACGCCGCCGCCGGTGAAGACACAGTCCCGGTTGAACCTGAAATCGATGAACTGGGTCGTTCCTACGCCACCGGCAAACGCAAGAACGCCATTGCCCGTGTCTGGATCAAACCCGGACCCGGTAAAATCGTTGTCAATGGTCGTGACGTGGAAACCTATTTTGCCCGTCCGGTCTTGCGCATGGTTATTAACCAGCCGTTTGCCGTCACCGACCGTGAAGGCCAGTATGACATTTACTGCACGGTCAAAGGCGGCGGGCTTTCCGGACAGGCCGGGGCTTTGCGCCACGGTATTTCCAAAGCCTTGACGCTGTATGAGCCGACCCTGCGCGGGGCATTGAAATCCGAAGGCTTGCTGACCCGTGACAGCCGTGTCGTGGAACGGAAAAAATACGGTCGCCGCAAAGCGCGTCGTAGCTTCCAGTTCTCGAAACGTTAAACGGACGTTTCCTGATAAAATTAAAAGGCTCGCTTCGGCGGGCCTTTTTTTGTGATCAATACAGCAATGACAGTGATTATTTTTTAGGTGATGCCGTTGTTTCTTTTTCAAGCAATTGCCGTTTTCTTTCCACTCCCCAGCGGTAGCCGGAAAGGGAGCCGTCGGTGCGGACAACCCTGTGGCAAGGAATGGCAACGGCCAATGTGTTGGCGGCGCAGGCCCCGGCTATGGCTCTTGCCGATTTTGGCGCGCCCAATTTTCGGGCAAGTTCGCCGTAGCTGATGGTTGATCCTGCGGGTATTTCGCTCAAGGCCTGCCAGACCCGTTGTTGAAAGGCCGTGCCTCTGATATCCAGGGGCAGGTCCAGCCCCAATTCCGGGGCTTCGACAAAACCGACGACTTTTGCCACCCACTGGTTGAAGGCGTCATCACCGCTGTTGAGCCGGGCGTTTGGAAACCGGTTCTGAAGGTCCCGGGCCAGTTCGTCTGGATTATCGCCCATGAATATGGCGCAGACTCCCTTGGCGCTCGCGGCCACCAAAATGGAACCCAAATGCGATTCACCAATTGCAAATTGAATGTTTTCACCCTTGCCACCGGCCCGGAACGCAGTCGGCGTCATGCCCAGCGTTGTCGGCGTTTCCGCATAAAACCGCCCGTTGGAGTTATAGCCTGCATCATAAATTACGTCCGTTACCATGCGGCTTTCCGGCAACAGCTCCCGAACCCGGCCCGAACGATGGGCTTTGCCGTAGGCTTTGGGGGTCAGTCCGGTAATGCTTTTGAATATGCGGTGGAAATGCCATGGGCTGATGGCAACGGATTTTGCAAGAAACTCAAGACTTGGCGTTTGTTCTGATTGTTCAATGATACGGCATGCCTTTGTCACGGCGGCGGTGTGGCGGTTGGTTTGTTTTGGTTCATTGGGGCGGCACTTTTTGCAAGGACGGAACCCGGCTTCTTCTGCATCCCGGCTTGAGACATAAAAGACGACGTTTCTTTGTAAAGCCAAACGGGCGGAACAGGACGGACGACAGTAAATTCCGGTCGTTTTTACGGCATAAAAAAAATGATCATCGGCATCACTGTTCCGGGTCTGGACAGCCGCCCAACGTTCCCTTTCGCCGGCAAATTTATAGGTTGATCGTGCCAAGGCATGTGTCTCCTTATTTTATGATCGCCGATTGTAAATAATGCAAAAAGGATTGTCGCTTCGTTTCTTGCTTTTAAATTTGATCTGGATGACCCTATGCGAAAGCAGGAATAGTTTGAAAGCGTAGAATGTGTTGTTGATACAGCCGATATTGATTGTATGTGAACCTGAAAATGATGAACTGGAGCAGCTTTGTGCGGGTATTAAAGGTCAAAGACATGCTGATCCGTGACATCCGTTATGCCGGATGGAAAACTATGACCGCCGAAAACGTATCATGGCGTGCAGTTTCCGGAAACGGTAATTCTGTATTTTCAATATGAATAAAAAGGTTTACCTTTGGCTGGATTTTTTTTGAAGTCTGTAATAAATCACGGTGAAAAAATGAATGTGAAAATTGGAAACGAGATAAATACCGGAGATTTTTGCAAACGGGCATTTTTTATTTTAGCTTTTTGTGTTCTGCTTGGCGGCGGTGGTGTCCTGTTTGTTGACTACCCCTTATATGGGCTTGAAGGAGCATTTTTCAGGGCAATGGCCGCAGCCATTGGCGGCTGGATTTTGGGTGGGTTGGCAGCCGTTTTAGCGTGGGGTTTTTGTCGTGTTTTGAAATTAGGCTGGAATCGCAGTACATATATAATCGTCTGGGTGATCACCAGTGCAATGGGCTTGATTAATATCATCTATGTAAGTGTTGCAAATGCGACGGAGTTTTTTTGATACCGTAAGTAGCAACAGAATTTTTGTATGGAACGGTTTCGGAGTGCAACAACACATTGCGAAGAATATTCTGAAAACGTCTTTGTGATGGCAAAGTTGGCTGCAATACGAATTTGGTTGAGGGAAAATGTGTCCATGACCTAATCAAGATGCCCGGTTTTGATAAAGATGGTGCAGCCTTCATTGCTGAACGGGGTGTGAACACTGTGGGGTGGGTTTCTGAGCCATGTGCCTTTGGGATATTGGCCGTGTTCGTCCTCAAAAGCGCCGTCAATAACAAATATTTCTTCGCCGCCGGGGTGGGTGTGACGATGAAACGTGGTTCCAGGTTTCCATTTGTAGATAGCAACATTTTCCGTGCCGAATTGATGCAGCGGCATCACCGACAGGCCGTCCACCAACCCCGGTGACCACGGCGTCTTCAGCGTATCGGTTTTCACATATGTCTGATCAAGCGGGTCCATTTGTCCCAGTTTGACAAAAATGGTGCAGCCATCAATGCTGTAGGGGGCGTGGCTTGACCCGACAGGGTTGCGCACATACATTCCCGGTCCGTGGTCGCCGGACTGATCGGAAAAAATCCCATCAAGGACGAGAAATTCTTCGCCCCCGGTATGGGTATGTTTGCTGAAATGACTGTTTTTGTCATATTCAACAATGCTTGTCGCCCGTCCGCTTTCCCGGCCTTCGCGTTCCAGCATGCGACGCCGGACACCGGGCAGGGGGCTTGGGTGCCAATCCAGATTTTCCGTATCGATGATAATGGCCTGTTCGAAGTCCATATTGAAATTAACTGTCATGGCAATGGTTCCTGTATGTGTTCCGGGCGTTTATATTATGCGTTAAAGCTTGGCCGCGTCGATACGTTTTGATGCCAGCGGTTGAGGTTTTTCAATTCATCCGGAATGGTCAATCCGCAGGCCTCGGCTAAGCCAATGGCACAAATCGCTGTGATATCGGCCACGGAAAAGGCATCACCGGCAAAATAATCTTTATCATTTAAATATTTGTCAAACTGGACCAGAGCATCATCATATCGTGTTTTATTGACCTGGCCCCATTCTTTATTTTGATAGATTTCCAATTCTCCCAGTCCCGGTGTTGCATGATGAAAAAAGGTTGCGATGGTATTGAACAGGGTGTGCTCAATGCGTCTTTGCCACATTTCAATTTTGGCTTTGTTCAGGGGCGTTGTTCCCAGTAACGGGTTTTCCGGATGCATTTCTTCGATATAACGGCAAATGGCCATGGTTTCGCTGATACATGTGGCGTCGTTTAATTCCATCACCGGAACCGTGGCGAAGGGGTTTTTTGCCAGAAACGGATGCTTGCGGTGTTCGCCCGCCAGCACATCAACCTGTTGATAGTTGACATTGGATATACCTTTTTCCGCCAAAAATATCCGCACCCGACGTGGGCTGGCAAAAGCACTGAATTCATGAATTGTAAAATCCGGATGATCAGGGTTGTTTGTCATTGTTATTCCTTTCAGGGTTTAATGTATCTATCTATCAATAGGTAGGTTGTCTATCTGCGTATAGATAGCTATAATAAAATCACAAGTCAACAGGAAAAAATCTGTATTAGTATTTGTCGCGAATTGATCATAACCGGACATTTGGAACCAAAGCCCATGCACAGTGCAAAATCCGAAATTATCCACCATGCACAGGTGATGATACAGAAATATGGCTTTAACGATTTCAGTTTCCGCGATATCGCCGAAAAGGTCGGTATAAAAAGTTCCAGCATCCATTATCATTTCCCGACCAAGGCGGATCTCGGCCGGGCCGTTGCCGAAAATTACAGACAGCAATTTCTGGCTGAATTGCATCAGGCCGAAACAGAAAATGATGATCCGGTTAAATTGCTTGAATTTTTCACGTCACAGTTTCGTCGGACCTTGTTGGACGGACATAAAATGTGCTTGTGCGGCATGTTGAGTGCGGAAAGCCAGTCGTTACCGGAAAGCATGACCGAAGTAATCCGTTCTTTCTTTAACGATTGTATCAACTGGTTAAGTGCCCTGTTAAAACGTCAGAAAGACACCCATAATCTGGTTTATCAAGCCGATTCCGAAACAGAAGCCAAACTTTTTATTGCTTCCCTTGAAGGCGGGCTGATCATAGCCAAGGGGCTTGGCGACGTTAATGTGTTTGATAAAATTTCTGATGTCGCTTTAAAAAAATATCAACGTCACGGGTCGTCGTGACTTGATTTTAATCTTTATCACCGCTAGCCTCGCATAAGATCGGTAAACAAGGGTTCAGAGATGACAAAACGACGACGCTGAAATTCAAATATTATTTTGTAAATGCCATTGTCCGGGTATGCCCGGTTTTGGCCTGTGTTGTTATTTTGTAAATTGTTAACCGGGTCATTTTTCCTGAAATTGTACATGTGCGCACGGCAAAGACGTGTGAATTATGTCCCGGTGTGGACACCCAAGGATATAGAACTATGGTTGCTGATATTTTTATTGATGGCGAGGCCGGAACCACAGGGTTGCAAATTCGTGAACGGATAAAAGACCGTGACGATATCCGGCTTCTAAGCCTTGATGAGCGTTCAAGAAAAGACGAAACTGCCCGCAAAGAGATGCTCAATAACGTCGATGTGGCCGTATTGTGCCTACCGGATGCCGCCGCGCGGGAAGCCGTCCGGTTAATTGAAAACCCCGATGTGAAAGTGATTGATGCCTCTTCAGCCCATCGCACCACGCCGGGCTGGGTCTACGGCATGCCGGAATATGAAACGGATCAGCGCGAAATAATTATAGATGCCAAGCGCGTCACCAATCCGGGTTGTTATGCCATTTCGGCGGTATCAATGATCCATCCGCTGGTGAAATCCGGCATTATCCATAACAATGCGGGCCTCACCATTAACGCCGTGTCCGGCTATTCCGGTGGCGGGCGGCAACTGATAGAACGCTATGAAGACCCCGACAATGCGGATTATGTCGATGCGCCGTTCAGGGTTTATGCCTTGTCGCTTGACCATAAACATGTGCCTGAAATCAAACAGCACGGCGGTTTGAACCACGCGCCGTTGATGGTGCCAAGCGTTGGCCGTTTCCGTCAGGGCATGATTGTGCAACTGCCGTTGCCGTTATGGTCCATGCCTGGAAATTTTTCTGCCAAAAATGTTGCCGAGGCTTTGTCGGATCATTATCGGGGCGAGCCTTTTGTCACAGTCAAAGGCATTGATGAAACGTCGGGGATGTCCCATCTGGACCCCGAAACCCTGAACGGCAGCAATGAATTGCGACTTCATGTTTTTTCAAATGACAGCGGAGATCAGGCCGTTGTCATGGCTTTGCTGGACAATCTGGGCAAAGGGGCATCGGGACAGGCTTTGCAGAACCTGAATTTGATGATCGGGGCTGATGAAAAAACAGGGCTGTTATAACCTTCGAACCGGGGAAAGACATGACTAATCCATTTACCGTTACCTTGCTCGGTACCGGGTGCCCGGCCGTCAGTTCGACCCGGTTTGGCGCGGCGACACTGGTTCAGTGCGGGGGCATGAACATTGTCGTTGATGTCGGCTCCGGCGTGACGCAACGTCTTGTTGCCGCCGGGTTTAACGGTGCGGATATTGACGCGCTGTTGATCACCCA
>Ga0316207_10004039_pt1 | contig 13108 bp, 7 predicted proteins | sample 6weekpyrite_MG_FD_204943 | JGI IMG/M metagenome (GOLD analysis project Ga0316207, IMG submission 204943) | Microbial mat bacterial communities from mineral coupon in-situ incubated in ocean water Damariscotta River, Maine, United States -... | ecosystem: Environmental > Aquatic > Marine >... | reverse complement strand
CCTGAAAATAAAGAAATCGTTGTAACAAGATTAAACGACCAGTTTAATCAGCGCTTTGTTACATCAGGCATTCTTAAACTCGAAAAATTACGTGTCTACAACAAAGAATTTAAATTAATCGCAGAAAGCACCACTGGCGTTAAAGGATTAAGTCGAACACTACCAGACTTCATCTACAATAAAGCCAAAGATCGTAAAGGTGGTGAACGACTTAAAGCCCTTGGTGGCATTTGGTCAAACGGAAAAAATGCATATCATTCGGTTTTAGTGCCTGTAGGAGGATTGCGTTTACGAGGATATTTAGAAATCGTAACCGATCCTGCACATAATTTAGCAACCATTGAATCAATGATAACAGCGCCACTAAAAATTAGTAACTTAAAAAATGAAGAAAAGTACATTAGCGATAAATGGGACACTGAAAACAAAAACATGTTAATTGTTGATTATCAATTACCAGGCTCAGATAACCAACCAGCATTAAATATTCAAATGATGGAAAATGTAGAAATATTTAATACAAAATTTGATCAAACTCAGATGATCAGTTTAGCGTCTTTTGCTGCTGTCATTGTAATAGGCATTCTATTCTCGATCTGGGTATTTACTCGATTTGTATTTTCGCCTTTGAATCAGTTAATGAAGAATATGGAGCGTTGTGCCGATGGCGATCTCACTGTCGAAATTAAAAAAGAAGGATTATCAGAATTACAACAATTAAGTGATTCACTAAAATCACTTGTTGGTAGCTTAAACAATCAAGTCAAAGAAATTCAAGGTAACATTGTTAATGTATCAAATGCTGCTGGCGAATTATCAATAATCACCAGCGAAACAAACCAGGCAATTCAGCAACAACAACAAGAAACTGATCAAGTTGCTACCGCAATTAACGAAATGTCTGCTACCGTTCAAGAAGTAGCAACTCACGCAGAAGAAGCTGCAGCGGCAGCACAAAGTGCAGATAGTGCCACCAATCACGGCAAGAAGGTCGTTGAAGACACCATTGGCGAAATTGATAGCTTAGCCCAGGAAATCGATCGCTCAACTCAAGTTATTGAAAACCTTAAACAGGAAAGTGAAAATATTGGCTCGGTAATGGGTGTCATCCGTGGTATCGCAGAACAAACCAATTTGCTCGCGCTAAACGCTGCTATCGAGGCTGCTCGAGCAGGGGAACAGGGTCGAGGTTTTGCAGTAGTCGCCGACGAGGTACGTGTTTTAGCAAGCCGCACCCAAGAATCAACGCAAGAAATTGAAAATATGATTGATAAAATTCAATCGGGTGCCAGTGAAGCAATGAAGGCAATGGAAGAAAGTAAAGGCCGAACTTCTTCAACTGTAGAACAAGCCGCTGTCGCCGGTGAGGCATTAGCAACTATTACAAATTCTGTTACTGCTATTTCTGATATGAATACTCAAATAGCAAGTGCCGCTGAAGAGCAAAGCGCCGTTGCGGAAGAAATTAGCAAAAGTATCGAAAGCATCAGCGAAGTTGCACAAGTTACCGCGAAAGGTGCCACCCAAACCGCGGCATCTAGTGATTCGCTCGCAGATCTATCCGACAAATTGCAATCTGTTGTCGCTCATTTCAAAATTTAAGAACTCACAAGCCACACGATCATTCGTTTGATCGTGTGGATCATCCACTGATCAGTGACCTAGAATTGATTCTCCACGAATCAAATCTTGAAATGATTCACGTTCCCTAATAATTTGAAAGGAATCACCATCAACCATCACTTCTGCTACTCGTGGTCTCGAATTATAATTTGAACTCATAGTAAACCCATAAGCTCCAGCGGAACGCACAGCAAGTAAATCACCTGGCTTAATTTTTAATTCGCGATCTTTACCAAGAAAATCACCTGTCTCACAAACTGGTCCGACGATATCAAATGCTGTATTATCCAAATCCGACTCTAAACTCTTATTCACCGGAATAATGTCTTGCCATGCACTGTATAAAGCTGGCCTTATTAAATCATTCATTGCGGCATCAACAACCGCAAAATGTTTGTGTTCAGTATTTTTAAGATACTCCACTTTTGTTACAAGTATTCCAGCATTTCCAGCAATTGCCCGTCCAGGCTCAAGATGAAGTGGAATCTTATTGTCACCCAATCTATTCAACAGCGCTTTTGCATAATCAGCAGGTAAAGGTGGCATTTCATCCTGATAACATATCCCCAAACCACCACCTAGATCCAAATGCTTTAGTTCAATTCCATTCTTACCGAGTTGATTAACGAGAGATAAAACTCGATCTAATGCATCCAAAAAAGGTGCTACATCTGTTAATTGAGAACCAATGTGACAAGCAACGCCAACAATATTGATATTTGCCTGCTCATTCGCTTGTTGATATATATCTTCTGCAATTTCTATATCAATACCAAATTTATTTTCTTTTAGTCCTGTGGAAATATAAGGGTGTGTGCCAGCATCTACATCGGGATTTACTCTCAACGCAATAGGTGCCTGCACCTGCATATCACTGGCGATCTGATTAATCAGTTCTAGCTCCTGAACGGATTCGACATTAAAACACTGAATTTTTTGTTTTAGGGCATATCGAATTTCTGATGCTGATTTTCCCACACCAGAAAAAACGACTTTTGCAGGATCTCCACCGGCTTTGATAACTCGTTGCAACTCTCCTTTAGAGACGATATCAAAACCTGACCCCAGTCGTGCAAACAAATTCAGAACGGCCAAATTTGAATTAGCTTTCACCGCATAACAAATCAAGTGTTCGTGACCAGCCAAACTTTCATCAAAAGCTTTCCAATGACGCTCTAAAGTTGCCCTAGAGTAAATATAGCAAGGGGAGTCTACTGCTGCGACAATATCACTGACTGCTACATCTTCAGCAAATAGCGTATTGTTTTTATAATTAAAATAATCCATCTCTAAATTCTATTCCACTATGAGTAAAAAATATGCTCGCTGGTATTTCTTCATTATGAACATATTGGGGCGATCAATGCAGTGAATATTATCATTTTACAGGCTGATGAAAAAGATCAATTTACGCTCAAATCAAGAACATAAGTCTATTTAGATAGTTTTTCCATATTTCGAAGCATTAATAAATCTATAAACGCTCCAACACCTTATTTAGCTTGGCCTCAATTTTCTTCTTATACTTTAAATATTTCACTATTTGTACGGAATCATTGACTTTATCCCCAAGTAAAGCAGGGGGCAAATCGAGGTCTGTAATGTATACATAATACTTTCTTCTATCTCGTCGTCGTTTGAAGATATGCCTTGCAACCACTTCAAATATTTTCGCGCCACTCTCAGCTGTACTAAACTCAGCATCATCACAAAAAAACTTAAACACTGTTTTTTGATCAACAATATCACCAATAACCTGTATACCATACAAACTCCCCAAAGGCTCCTCAGATCCCTCAATTAATCGAGCTCGATAGTGATACTGATCCTTAGAAAGCTTATACACTTCTACTTGTTCGTTTTCCAATTCTGAAACTATATTTGACTCAAAATTCTGCTCTTCCCGCATACGAACTTTTTCAACTATCGTCGTTATAAAATCCACAAAATGCTTTGCAACAATTGCCAAATCATCAAGTGCCATTTTTTGCTGGAAGAACACGCCCATCTCATCCAAAATATAAATATCAATGCATTCTTTGGAAACCAATAGAAACAATTGAATTATTCCACTCTTATTGCGAGCATATACTGTCTTTAAAACATTACCTTGAAGCGCAAGATCTTCAAATGCAATAGAACGAAACCTTTCGCATGATTCAGACATAAATTCTGACATTTCTGTACTATTTTTAAAGCTTAAGAAATAAAACTTATCATTTTTACTATGAATACAAAAAAGTTTTTTTCCCGCCTCATAAATATAACAATTTACTGCCATATCTGAAGAAATATAGCTCGTCAAGACAGACTTTATTAACTTAGAAAATCGAGTTGATAACACATAAGAAAAGTGTGATCCGAAACTATGTATCTCCGGGGTTACATTTAACACATCCCGATGGTGCTTTGACGCAGCCAGATATTCATTAAGCAAATCACATATCCATTGAGCAATCCCATCAGTACCATAGTATTTTGAAACAAATACCTCATTCCAACTATTGATATACGCATATTCAAGCGTTTGAATTAAGCATTCTGTTTTTGCACCATAATTTAAAACATCTACATCCCCAGAGATAAGCTGTCGGTCAGCGTTATTACCAACAATATTTACAGCTTTTCCGATATTTAAAAAGACCATATTTTTTTGGATATAGGGGGCCTTAAGAAAAACTTTGTTATCCGAATTTACATCACTTTCTTCTACTTTTATTTTACCCAGCACTTCCAGTAACACATTAAATTCGTTACTGCTAATATCACTACCAGGCGCGTACAATAGCTTTTGAGTAGTATCTGACAACAACTGATTAAACTGCATCCACGCAGCTAATTCCGCTAAACTAAAAGCATGTTTTAGTGGTTTTACTTTCTTAAAATGATCTCCTGTAACTCTACCGCGGTATAAACGCCAATTATCTCGTTTATCCTTTCCATGTAACAACATTATCGTAATGCTTTCTTCTTTAATATTATCAACGATACCTCGATTAAATATTTCAATTTTGCCTGGTTTGCGATCAAACACCGAATATAACTTTCTTCCAAGAATACTAAGGTCTTTCTGGTTAATCAGGCGCTCACTTGCATGTCTACGCGCAAAACCAGATAGATAGGCATAACTTTTTGTCAAATGCATCATCAGTAACTTTCGCTCTTGTAACACTTGCTCTAAGCGCCAATTTTTCTGATTATCCAAATGCTCAAGGGTCTCATCTGACCAATTCCAACTAAAAACGAGATGTTCAATAGACTTTTTTCGCCAACTATCCTTCTCATGCTTTTTAGAAAGTAATATATTCAATTTTAAGTAAAAACTTCGACGTATAACTTCTAGACGGTCTGTCTCTTTTATATTTTCCAAATGATCTTCTATTCGACTTAGCATATTGATATACGGATCGAGCGCCTCCGCATCCACAATGCCTTGATAAATATTTTGTTTAAATTCCGAAGACAGCGGTAAATTCTTTGGATGACTGCCCGCATAGGATTCCATCAAAGTAATTTTTAAAATTGATTTATAGGGTGAATCAATGCCTTTATATATTTGCCAAACTGCCGCACCAAAATACTCACTCGTTGGAATATCTGGTAATTCACCAAAATCAATAGTTTCTTTTTCTGAAACAACATTATTCTTAGATAATTCAACTTGCAGGTCTTTGTAGCATTTTTCCATCTCCGGTGGCACATACCACCAAAAAGGTGTTTTTCCTGCCAGCCATATACTGCTTCGATAAAATTCATCCAGCAAGATTCGGTGTTGAGCAGTACCACTACTTTCTGTAGAAAGTTTTTTAACTTCCCCTTCATTGAAAGCGACAGCATTCATCAAAAAAAAATGAATTTCAATATCAATGGACTCAAACCATTGCTCTATCAATTCTGCTTTTTGTTGTAGCTTATCTAGCGCCGACTTCCCTAATTCAGGTCGATGACACAACCACACATCAAAATCACTTTTACGGTTAAATGCCACACTACCGCAACTTCCCATGAGAAAAATTGCATCAATATCTGAAGTCCACAGACCTCGCTTTGATAACTCAAGCCTACCCCATTGCCGTCGGGCGGCTTCGAGTAATTTATCGTCTAAAATAAAAGAGAATATTCCGGCCGGGACATTATCATCGATGTAACCCGGTAAAGATCGATTGTTCACATGAAACAATAAGGGTAATAAGTCAAGCAAATCACGTTGAGTGGGTAACATTAATTCTTGAGTACGCTGAATACGCTCCTTATTTAAAGTAAGAAAGCGCTCTCGAATCATGTCAACTTGTAAATTGTCAGCAACCATAAGTACCAGTGATTTGTTAATGACCCAACACCAACTCTGCAATATTCATACTGTTTACGGCTGTTTTTTATTTGACCGTTTCCACCCAAATACACGAAGTACTGGCATTAATCCTGAATATTTCTCTATCGTCAGATACCCCAACATAAGATTTAGGTTACATTTGCGAAAAATTTGTTAAAATCAATGACCTATCTATTAAGAAGCAATTTGTGTTGTGTTTTACATGGTGTTTTCGGCAATTATCGTTAAAACGAATAATTATTAATCGATTCAGGATCCAATAGAGAGTAAAAATGACCACACTACTTGATCAAGAAATTGCAAACCAAGCCCTTAATATGTCCCCCGTTGGCACTATCATTTTTAACCAAGATAATAAAATCAAATGGACCAACCAGGCGATGCGAGAGTTTTTATCTGCCCGAGAGGAAGAACTGACTGATTTGAGCTTCACCGATTTAAATGCAAAATATCTCGATGGATTTTCTGAACACCCTGATTTATGGAAGGTATCCGCATCAACATCCCAACAAAGTCGCTGGTTGATTTCCCTCAATTCACCACAAAACGAGGATTCATCAGATAATAATATTCGATATTTCGTTGACGTCACCGAAATTATGAAACTAAAAACTGAATGCAGAAACCTTAAAGACCAATTAGAAAATAACAGCTCATCTGACCTGTTAACCGGCCTGTTAAATAATCGCTCTTTAATGCAATCGTTGGAACCACAAGTTTCTCGCAGCCGTCGTTACGGTAATCCATTATCCATTATTGTCATGCAAATTGAGAGCTATGAAACACAAAGTGAAAATGTTACACCTGCAACTGATCAAGTATTAACGGCAGTTAGTTTTTATTTACGAGATCAAATGCGCTGGGTCGATCTTGTTGGCCGCACTAACGATCAAGAATTCACTTTAATTTTGCCAGAAACAAGCAAGTCAGATGCAGATACCCTTGCGAATAAAATTAACAAACGCCTAGCGAATTTAAGCCTTCCCGATTCTCCCGAAGTCACCGCAAAAGTAAATGCCAAATTTGGTGTTGCAGAATGGGGTAAAGGGGATGACTCAGCTATTTTACTGAAAAAAGCGCGCGAATGTGCAACCAACATCTCTGAAGAAGCCGTAACCTAATTTCAAAAATATTCGAAAAAGCGTTATGCAATACTTTGTATAACGCAAGTATCAATTAATCCTGAATACGCGCTCTGGCTCTTTGTATTGCCTGTCTTACTTGCGATGGCGCAGTCCCACCAAAATGATCGCGAGAGGCACAAGACCCTTCTGGTGTTAACACTTTAAAAATATTATCTTCAATAACAGCAGAAAAATTTTGTAACTCATCAAGCGACATTTCAGCTAAATCTTTTCCTTGCTCAATACCATAACGTACAGCTTTACCAACCACTTCATGGGCGTCTCGAAAGGGAACGCCTTTTTTAACGAGATAATCAGCTAAATCTGTCGCTGTAGAATAACCCTTAAGCGCAGCTTGTAACATGTTTTTACGTTTCAACGTAACTGTTTGCATCATATCGGCAAACACGCGAAAAGACGCTTTTAACGTATCAATACTGTCAAATAAGGGTTCTTTATCTTCTTGATTATCTTTATTATATGCCAATGGCTGAGACTTCATTAACGTCAGCAAAGCGATCAGGTTTCCATTGGTGCGGCCCGTTTTACCACGGATTAATTCAGGTACATCCGGATTTTTCTTTTGCGGCATAATAGATGAACCCGTACAAAAACTATCACCCATTTCAATAAAATCAAATTGCTGAGAAACCCACAAAACTAATTCTTCAGAAAATCGAGATAAATGCGTCATGGATTGAGCCGTAATAAAGCAAAACTCAATAATAAAGTCTCGATCACTCACTGCATCTAATGAATTCTCTGCGACAGAATCAAATCCTAATAAATTTGCCGTGTAATGCCGGTCAATAGGATAAGTCGTACCAGCCAATGCGGCCGCACCCAAAGGCAAAACATTTACCCTTTTACGACAATCTATCAAACGTAATGCATCGCGTTGTAAATTTTCAAACCAAGCCAGCATGTGATGACCAAAACTAATGGGCTGTGCGACTTGTAAATGTGTATAACCCGGCAAAACAGTATCAACTTCTCGTTCAGCGAGATCAATTAACGCAGTTTGCAATCGACGTAATTGAATGAGAATTTCATCGATTTCATCACGCAAATACAAGCGCATATCCGTGGCTATCTGATCATTACGAGAACGACCAGTATGTAATTTTTTACCTGCATCACCAATTTTTTGCGTCAAGCGTGCCTCAATATTCATGTGAATATCTTCAAGCCCTACTGACCATTCAAATTCACCTGCTTCGATTTCATGTTCAATTTCATGTAATCCAGCGGCAATAGCATCACATTCTTCTTTGGTCAAAACGCCAACTTTAAATAGCATGGCCGCATGAGCGATAGATCCCTTGATATCTTGCTTATACATTCGCTGATCAAATTGAACAGACGCGGTAAATGCCTCTACAAAGACATCCGTTGGCTCAGTAAATCGACCACCCCAGGGTTTAGAAATATTTTGATTCTCACTCATGAAATACGACCATTTAGATAATTTAGGAGATACACCAAGCCATATTATAAAGGGTTAAAGACAAACCACCCTAATATTTGCTATATTTGCCTGCTCGATGTTGCAGTGGTGCCAGAAGGTACAAAATTTTAGCGCAAAACACAATCACTCATCATCAAATCAACTAAATAATCAAATAATATAAGTATAGAGATCTTCAATGTCAGACAAGATTGTCAAAATTGCCACTCGTAAAAGCCCACTCGCCCTATGGCAAGCTGAATTTGTTAAAGCAGAATTATTAAAACATCATCCAGACTTGCGAATTGAACTGGTCAAAATGGTCACCCAAGGAGATAAAATTCTCGATACACCTTTAGCAAAAGTTGGCGGAAAAGGCCTATTTGTCAAAGAGTTAGAAGTAGGCATGTTAGAAGGCGATGCTGATATTGCAGTCCATTCTATGAAAGATGTACCCGTAGAATTCCCTGAAGGTTTACATTTAGCGGTAATTTGTGAACGCGAAGATCCACGCGACGCATTTGTCTCAAATACCCACGACAATCTTGACGATTTACCTCAGGGCGCCAAAGTTGGCACTTCCAGCATGCGAAGGGAATGTCAATTGCGAGCTAATCGCCCTGACCTGGAAATCCTTAGCTTACGTGGCAATGTCAATACACGCCTTAAAAAGCTTGATGAAGGCCAATATGATGCCATCATTCTAGCAGCTGCTGGATTAAAAAGACTGGGGTTTGACGACAGAATCAAACATTGTATTGATCCACTACAAAGCCTGCCTGCTATTGGCCAAGGCGCTGTAGGTATTGAATGCAGAGCTGACGATGAGCGCATTAATCGCCTAATCGCACCGTTGAATCACGATGAAACCGCTACGCGAGTATTAGCCGAACGTTCAATGAATAATCGCCTGGAAGGTGGCTGCCAAGTACCCATTGGAGGTTATGCTGAGCTGGGACATGGCGTCATCGTTTTACGCGGATTGGTTGGAAAACCAGATGGTACAGAAATCATTCGTGGTGACATCAGTGGTAAGCCAGAAAATGCGGAAGAACTCGGGCGTGTATTAGCCGATGACCTACTTTCTCGCGGCGCCAAAGAAATCCTTGATGAAGTCTACAAAAACACCTGAGGCCACATCCCAATTACATAATATCGGTGTACTTGTTACTCGACCAGCTCATCAAGCCGAACCACTTTGTCGCTTAATTGAGCAACATAATGGTATAGCTATTCGATTTCCGGTACTTGAAATTGCAGATATTGAAGATAATCAACATTTAACATCCCAGATAAAGCGTTTAGATGAATTTGATATTGCCATATTCATCAGTCCAAATGCGGTAAACAAGGCTATTCAGCGCATTAAATCGATCAGAGATTGGCCAAACAAAATTAAAATTGCCGCTGTGGGAAAATCCAGTGCTAAAGCGCTTGACAGCTTAGGCCTGATAGTCGATATTTTTCCTTCGCTTTCTTTTAATAGTGAGGCCCTGCTTGAGTTGGAACCAATGCTCAATGTTGCAGGAAAAAGCATCATTATTTTTCGAGGCGTAGGCGGTAGAGAACATTTAGCCGAAACACTCACAAGTCGAGGGGCAAATGTAGAATATGCTGAGTGTTATCGCCGTGTAAAACCACAAATTAATGCGTCAGAACTGATAAAACGCGGGAAAAGTGGTGAAATAAAAATAATAATATGTACGAGTAACGAGGGTTTGCACAATTTGTACGATTTGGTCGGCTCAGAGGGTCGGCAATGGCTGACTAATACAGCAATTATAGTGGTCAGTAAACGAGCAGCAGAGTTAGCCAGGCATTTAGGTTTTAATTCAGATGTTCTTATATCAGAACGAGCAAATGATGATGCAATTTTGAACTCCGTATTATTATGGAGTAGTATGAAAGAGGTGTAGGAAAGAAATAATGACAACAAACAGACAGAACAGAAGATCCTCGCGAGATTCTAATAAAAAACCTAAAAAAAATCGAAATTCCTCGCCTGAAATCACAAAAAACGCAAGTGCTAGTGACGCAGATAATAAAACTACTGCGGAACCAGAGACTTCCGCCACAAATCAACTGGGAGATAGGAAAGAAAAAATGGCAACACCTAAAACCAATTCTGAGACAACAGAAGCCAAGAAGGCTAACAAAACAACAGAATCTGTAGCCACACCAGCACCTGTACAAAAATCAGGATCTGGCGCGGCTACAGGCCTCGCATTTCTAGCATTTATCCTCAGTGTCGGTGCAGGTGGTGGCGGTTACTGGTTATGGAATCAAATGAACCTAGAAAAACAAGAATCTGCATCAGCGATCGTTCAGTTACAAAATCAACTACAAGCTGAATTGGCAAAAAGCCAACAGACAATCAGAAATGAAGTTAATGAAACTCAAGCAACGATTAAATCTGAAAATAACCAAACGCAACAAGCAATTTCAACTGAGCTAACGACCAAATCAATGGCAATTGAAAGTTTAGCAAAGCAAATTGAAAGCGCAGCTGCTGCTAAAATTTCTGCCGCAGAGTCTAATTTAACTGCTGCACAAGCTGAACTAGGCCAAGCCAACCAAAACATTAAAGAAACACAAAAACGCCAAGAGTCTTTAGAAACAAGTCTCGAAGCGGTGTATGCTCGTATCGGCAACACGTCACGTGAATGGGCTATTGCAGAAGCTGATTATCTTTTAAAAATAGCGAATCACCGTTTACAACTTGAGCAAGATGTTACAACATCGATTCAAGCACTAACATTAGCTGACAAGCGTATTAACTCAATTTCGGACCCAGCCTTAAATGAAGTTCGAAACGTTATTGCACAAGAGCTGATTTCATTGCAAACACTACCTATTCCTGACCAGGCAGGTGTTTCAATGCAATTGTCAGAACTTCAAGATCAAGTGGATCAACTACCATTAGCCGCGCGCACACTACCTACACATGCGAAAGAATCTGGCGACTTCCAGGCAGATGACGCAATGAAAGTTGATTCATGGGAAGCACTTCCTACAGCAATCCTAGATGTTTTAAAAGGGATGGTTGCCGTAAATTACAACGACAAACCTCTAGAACCTTTACTATCACCTGAACAAGTAAAAAATCTGCATGAAAATTTAAAACTCAAACTTGAGCAAGCGAGAATCGTTTTATTACGTGGTGACGAAAAACTTTATAATGCAAACATGGATCTAGCAATAAACTGGACGACTAAGCATTTCAATAGTGACGAAGTTTCTACGAAAAAATTTCTTGATGCTTTGAATTACCTAAAAACAAAGCAGGTGGTATTGAAAACACCTGATATCTCCACCTCTCTTCGTACATTACGCAAAGTAGCCAAGCGTTTAGAAATGAATTTACCTAGCATGAATGATAGTGCGAGCAATGAAGTTTCTGAAAAAAACGCTGATCTTGCAATGAATCAATAGTGAGGAGAAAAATATAATGAAATTATTAATCCAAGTCATCATCATGATTGCCGCAGGAATTGGCTTAGCATTGTATGTCCGAGAAGATCCAGGTTACGTTCTCTTTGGAATTGGCAACTACAGCATTGAAACATCGCTTGTTATTTTTATTGTCGGTGCAGTAGTTACATATATTGCCCTCTATTTTGTACTTAAATTAATAGGCGCTATTGTGTTTGCTCCTTCGCGTATTGGTAAATGGCAAAATCAACGACGTGATAGAGTTGCTGCAACAGCACTTAGTCGAGGTTTATTGGCTCAAGCAGAAGGTAAATGGCGTCAGTCAGAAAAGGCTTTATTAACTTATGCGAAAAAGACAGATAGTGCCATTAATTACTTAGCTGCAGCAAAATCTGCACAAGCCCAAGGTTCTACAGAGCGAATGAATCAGTATCTGGATATGGCACAAGCCACAGATCCAGCTTCAGGTTCCGCGATTAGATTAACTCAAGCCGAGCTATTAATTGATAGCGGACAGTACGACAGAGCGACAGCTGCCCTACTACGCATACATCAAGAAGACCCCAAAAACAGTCGTTCATTGATATTAATGACCAAACTTTTCAAGAAAAGTAAAAACTGGGTGAAATTATCAGAACTGCTATATGATTTAAAGCGAAACAAGATACTACAACCCGCTGAATATAATGAGCTCGAAAAGCTTGTCTATAGTGAGCTATTAAGCAAAGCCTGTGAGTCAGACAATTTACTTGAAGTTCGTAACTCTTGGAGCATCATTCCAAAATACTTGCAAAAAGATAATGAAGTTATTGCAATTTTTACAAAAAAACTCATTAGCGAAGGTGAACACGCAGAAGCAGAACCTTATCTACGCTCTGCTATTCGCCAACATTGGAGTGATGAACTGGTTTATTTATATGGTTTATTGTATACAGAGAATCCATACGGTGAACTCAGTGTTGCGGAAAAGTGGTATAAGAAAAACCCCACTAACCCGACATTATTGCTCACTCTAGGTAGACTAAGCAGTCGCAGTGAACTTTGGGGTAAAGCAAGGTCATATTTGGAAACCAGTGTCGAGAATGGTGGCGGTGCTGAAGCTTATCATGCGTTAGCGCAAGTGCTTGAGCATATTGACGAGCACGAACT
>Ga0316207_10004038_pt1 | contig 13109 bp, 10 predicted proteins | sample 6weekpyrite_MG_FD_204943 | JGI IMG/M metagenome (GOLD analysis project Ga0316207, IMG submission 204943) | Microbial mat bacterial communities from mineral coupon in-situ incubated in ocean water Damariscotta River, Maine, United States -... | ecosystem: Environmental > Aquatic > Marine >... | reverse complement strand
GACGCGGGTTTTGAACGTTGTGATTATCACAATCTCACCGGTGGTATTGTTGCACTGCATAAAGGTTTCAAGCTTTAATCATATAGAAAAAAGACAAGAGTGAATCGGCGCGTTGAAAGTACCACAAATTCTTATTGCTACCCTCGAAAACGCGTTTAACCGTTTGCTTGCGCTCGACCCGGAAGCCGCTGATCAGCTGGTGGCCATGTCGGGCCGCATAATTTGCCTGCATATTGAAGGCTTAAACATCCGTTTATTTCTTTTCCCCGACGCTGAAGATGTCATGATACTGGACGACTTCGATGGTGAAGCCGATACCGTTATCAGCGGAACCCCGCTTGCCTTATTAAAATTAGGTATGGCAGATGATAGTCAGTCCGAAATGTTTGCCGGTGATGTTAGCATCAGCGGTGACCTGAAACTGGGGCGACAATTTAATCGCTTATTTGCATCTCTTGATATTGACTGGGAAGAACAGTTATCAAAACTTACCGGCGATATGGCTGCGCATACACTGGGCAATATTTCCCGTACATTATTTTCAATGAGTCAGCGCAATAGTGATTCAATGAAAATGAATGCCGGTGAATATTTACAGGAAGAAGTTCATTACCTGCCGAGTCAGAATGAAGTCGACGTGTTTATGCAGTATATCGCGACGCTGCGCAACGATGTCTCAAGATTTGAAGCCAGACTAAAAAAATTAGAAAAACAACAAAAAACAGCTGATAACGAGGCAGGAAAACAATGATTCGCCCTTCACAACTATTACGCCTGCTGCGAATTAATTATGTCCTGATGAAGCATGGCCTGGATGATATTGTATTTGAAATACATTTATTCCGCCCGTTTCGTTTCCTTATTTTATTGATGCCGTGGAACTGGTTCCCGCGTAGACGCGCACCGCGAGGAGAGCGACTGCGTCGGGCGCTTGAAGATTTGGGGCCAGTATTTATAAAGCTTGGACAAATGCTTTCAACCCGGCGTGATTTGTTGGCGGATGACATTGCAATCGAACTGGCAAAACTACAGGATAATGTGCCGTCCTTTTCAGCAGTACAAGCAAAAGAAATTATCGAAAGCTCGTTAAAGTGTAACGTTGATGAAGAATTCTTACGTTTTGATAATGAACCGTTTGCATCGGCATCCATCGCGCAGGTGCATGGCGCACAGTTAAAAGACGGCACAGAAGTCATCGTTAAAGTAGTGCGTCCGGGGATTAAAAAAGTCATTACCCGTGATGTGGCACTGATGTATGTGATTGCTGAGCTGGCTGAACGATACTCAAGTATTGGCAGACGTCTGCGCGTGATTGAAGTTGTCGCCGAATATGAAAAAACGATTCATGATGAATTAAATTTGCAGCGTGAAGCGGCAAATGCCTCGCAGTTAAAACGTAATTTCAGTCAGTCTGCTGATTTATATATTCCTGAAGTGTACTGGGATTATGTGCGCCGTGATGTGATGGTGATGGAGCGCATCAGTGGTATTCCCATTGGGCAGACAGACGCTTTAATCGAGCACGGTGTGAATTTAAAGCGCTTGTCTGAACGTGGTGTTCAGATATTCTTTACCCAGGTCTTCAAACATAATTTTTTCCATGCGGATATGCATCCCGGCAATATCTTTGTTGACTTAAAAACCCCGGACAATGCACAGTACATTGCTGTTGATTTTGGCATTGTTGGCAGCCTGAATACAGAAGATCAGCGTTATCTGGCAGAAAATTTTCTCGCGTTTTTTAAGCGTGATTATCAGCGCGTTGCACAACTGCACGTTGACTCAGGCTGGGTGCCGGCAGATACACGAGTTGATGAGTTTGAATCAGCCATTCGCAGTGTTTGCGAACCAATTTTTGAAAAGCCATTAAAAGATATTTCATTTGGTCTTGTTTTGCTGGGTTTGTTTCAGACGGCTCAGCGTTTTAATATGGAAGTACAGCCGCAATTGGTTTTGTTGCAAAAAACGCTGTTAAATATTGAAGGACTTGGGCGTCAGTTAAATCCGGAACTTGATTTGTGGAAAACGGCAAAGCCATTTCTGGAAAACTGGATGGATGAGCAGCTCGGTACAAAAGCAATGTGGCGTGGCATTAAAAAGAATCTGCCCTATATTGCAGAGAAATTGCCAGAAATGCCAAATCTGATATACGCAGCACTGACCCGTGCCGCCGAAGGCGAAAACCAGGAAGCGCAACAGCGTGAGATGCGTGAGCTGCGGAAAGAAATATCGCGTTCAAATCAGCGCACGGTGAGCACGATCATAGGCTCAAGTTTAATCATTAGTGCCTTTGTTATTTATAGTTTAAACCCGGTTAGCGGTAATCTGGTCTGGGGTGTGCCGTATATGACCTGGATGACAGGCGGGCTTGGCACATTGATTATTTATCTTGGGCTGAAGGAATAAAATAGAACAGGGACTCTGATAATTATCGATACTTTTCGCTTAGCCAGTTCATTGCCTTTTGTTTATCATCAAAGCTTTTGATATCTCTTGATGGGCCTTTTATTGCTGCTTTTGCGGCAATATAAAAATCGGCGAGTGATTTCTGATGTTGAGTATGGGCCAGAATAGCAAAGCGGGAATCGGGATCAAGCATATAGAGCTTTGAGGCTGTTTGAGCGATAGCGATAAGATCAGAAAAACTGATCTGAGAGAAATCAGAATCTGTTATATCAAAAAATTCGTTATAGCCATAGATGCTCGGTTCCAGCCAGGTGGTGTATTGATAGTGTTCAATATCTTGCAGTGTTATCAGTGAGCTGCAAATGGTATAGACGATTTTCAGATCATGGTCTGGCGTGGATACGATTGGCATTAGAATAAATTTATAGCGTTACTATTATTTGTTTCGTCATTGATAATGGCTTAGAGGATACATTATTTCTTTGTCCATGAGGTGTCCATTCAAAGATAAACAAATGCATGGAATATCGCCTGAAACGCTAACTGTTTTTGCTGTCATGTTTAGTAAAGCAGCAGGCAAGTTAACGGCCCGATTACATTAAAAAATACTTTACAGGGTTTATTAAAAATGAAAAACGTTTATAAAATCGGGAATAGAGTTTAATGGATGTTTCTGAAATATTAAATGGTTTAAATGAAGCGCAGCGCGAAGCCGTTACCGCTCCCGATAAAGCCTTATTAGTACTGGCTGGTGCTGGCAGTGGTAAGACGCGGGTACTTGTGCACCGCATCAGCTGGCTGACGACAGTAGAAAATGCATCGCCTTATAATATTCTGGCGGTAACTTTTACCAATAAAGCGGCAGCTGAAATGCGCGAGCGTGTTGAGTCGATGCAAAGTCGTTCAATGACGGGGATATGGGTTGGAACTTTTCATGGTATCGCCCACCGTTTGCTACGCAGCCACTGGGAGCAGGCAAAACTGCCGCAGACATTCCAGATTTTAGATTCTGATGACCAGCTGCGTCTGGTTAAAAAAGTGATTAATGCATTAGAGCTGGATGATAGTCAGTGGCAGCCAAAACAAGTGCGTGGTTTTATAAATGCCTGTAAGGATGAAGGTGAACGACCACAGCATATTGCAGACAATGGCGATCCGGTACGAAGACAGTTAGTAAGGATATACAGCGCCTACGAGGCAGCATGCGCCAGAGCGGGTGTTATTGATTTTGCTGAGATGTTACTCAGGTCACTGGAGTTATTAAGAGATAATAAAGAAATACTTCAGCATTATCAGCAACGCTTTAGGCATGTTCTGGTGGATGAGTTTCAGGACACCAACGCCATTCAATATGCCTGGGTGAGATTGCTGGTTGGCAAAGAAAATAATATTTTTGCGGTAGGTGATGATGATCAGGCAATTTATGGCTGGCGTGGTGCGCGAGTAGAAAACCTGCAGAAACTGCGTAAAGATTTTCCCGCCTCAAGAATAATAAAGCTCGAGCAAAACTACCGGTCAACCGCGACAATTTTGTCAGCAGCCAATGCTGTGATCGGAAACAACGGAGAACGACTGGGGAAAAAGCTCTGGACCTCCGGTAGTGACGGCCAGCCAATCACGTATTATCAGGCATATAATGAATACGATGAAGCGCGTTTTATCGTCGATAAAATAAAACAGTGGGTTGATGATGGTGAAGAGCGGGCAGAAGTAGCTATTCTTTATCGATCAAATGCACAGTCACGGGTATTTGAGCAGTCATTGAATTCGGAGCAGATACCGTATCGTATCTATGGAGGTCTGCGTTTCTTCGATCGTGCAGAAATTAAAGACTGTATTGCTTATTTAAGACTGATGAATAATGTGCTCGATGACACCGCTTTTGAACGTATAGTGAATGTGCCGGCACGCGGTATCGGTGGCAGAACATTAGATATTGTCCGTAACGAAGCGCGTCAGCGAGAGATGACGATGTGGGATACATCATTAAAACTAATTGAAGAAAAAGTTTTAACCGGGCGTGCCAGTAATGCGTTACAAACCTTTACTGATTTAATCTACGAGATGCAGGCAGCAACCACAGAAATAGAGCTGCATGAAATGGTTGAGCACGTTATGCATCAGTCGGGCCTGATTGAGCATTACCGAAAAGAAAAATCAGAAAAGGCAGAGCAGCGAATAGAAAACATGGAAGAACTGGTTGGAGCAGCTAAAAGCTTTGTGATGCCAGAAGATGAAACCGAAGATATGGAAAAAGTAACCGCATTTCTGACATACGCGGCACTTGAGTCGGGTGAAGGTCAGGCAGAAGAATGGGAAGACTGCGTTCAGATGATGACCATGCATAGTGCAAAAGGTCTGGAGTTTAAGCAAGTCTTTATTTGTGGTGTTGAGGAGGGACTGTTCCCGCATCAGCGCTCTGTTGAAGATGCATCGCGTCTTGAAGAAGAGCGCAGGCTTTGTTATGTCGGCATAACCCGCGCACGTGAACTGTTAACTATCAGCAATGCAGAACACCGACAGTTATATGGCCGGGATACCTACCCTAGGCCATCGCGATTTATCAGTGAGATTCCGGCTGAATTGATTTCAGATATCAGGTTGCATACCAAAGTGACTGAACCTGCATTGAGCAACAGCTTTTTAGCTCAGGACGATTCCGCCCCGTACCAGATAGGTCAACGTGTAATGCACGCAAAATTTGGCGAGGGAATGGTAATTAATTATGAAGGCACTGGTGCACAGGCCAGGGTCGAAGTAAATTTTGAATATGAAGGGACAAAATGGTTGGTGATATCGTATGCTAACCTGACGATATTATAAAAAAGAATAAAATTAAGGATTAGTGGCAGGGAATATTACGTGAGTATAGTAAATTCATATATAAGCAGACTCGGTGTGGCAGGCTTGCAGTTACTACTGGGTTTGTTATGGATGTTTTTCGGCCGGGATGTAGTTAGTAACTGGAATATAGTGGCTAATGATGAGCTGTTGTTCTGGTTTATCAGCGGGATGGTTATTGGTTTAGTCATTCATGCTGTATTTGTATTTGTCCGAGAACTGCTTGTTATTCTGGATTTTATAACGCTCGAGCGCGACCTTACTGAGAAAGTTTATCATGATACGCTTAATGAAAATGGCGTTGCAATTGCAATAAAAGACACAGCCGGTCGGTATATTTATGTTAATGATTATTTTTGTGAGATTTTTGGGGTTACAAAAAATTATGTTGCAGGAAAAAAAGATGACAGTTTTATGGATGAAATTGAAGTTCTGAAATGTTTACAGGAAGATGAAAAAGTCCTGAAAAGAAAACTAAAAGTAGAACATGAAGAAGTGGTTAAAGTTGATGGTCAGTCTAGATATTTTAAAACAACAAAAACGCCGCTTTATAAAAAAGGAAAGTTAATCGGACTGTATGTTGTCAGAAAAGATAACAGTGAGCAGAAATTACTAGAAAAGAAAAACGAGGAGCTGAATCGCCGTTATAAACGACTATTTGATGACTTACCATTTCCTACAATGATGCTGGATGTGACCACAACACTGGCAACAGAATTTAATAACGCATTGTTAGATATGCTGGGTTATAAAAGAGGGGAATTCTTTAGAACAAGACTTGGCCTCTATATCCGTGAAGAAGGAGATGATACTGTTGAATTTATTAATAAAATCATGGAGCAGGGTGGTGGAGTAAGGCTTATCCAGTTGATAAGTAAAGAGAAAGATATTTTTGATGTAGAGGCTCACTTTAAAGTCGTAGAACAAAAAGAAAAAAAATATCTGCATGTTATTTTCAGGGACATAACTGAAAACAGACAGGCAACAGATGATTTGATCAAATCAAAACAAAACTATTACACCCTTTTTAATCATGCAAATGATGCAATTTTTATTATTGATCCGGAGACCATGGCCATTGTTGATGCCAATGAGCTTGCATATTTATGGTTAGGTTATGATGAAGGCGAATTGAGTACGCTGTCTATTTTTGATATTGATAGAGCCGGGCTTGAAAAGGTAACGCGTGAGAAACTTGCAGAATTATCACAGCATAAAGATATTCTTTTTGAACATGAAATGTGCACCTATCAGGGTGATACTGTGCCCGTTGAAGTCAGTGCGCATAGCGTAATATATGGTAATAAGCTGGCATATCAGTATGTAGTACGGGATATCAGTGAAAGAAAAGTGGCCGAATGGGCTCTACGCGAGAGCGAAGACCGCTACTGGACAATGTTTGAAAGTAACAGCTCAATAATGCTGGTGCTTGATCCGGTCAGGAATGTAATAGAAGACGCAAATAGCAGCGCTATCTTATTCTATAAATTCAAAAGAGAAGATATTATAGGTAAAGATTATTCTCTGATTAATATCAGTAGCGGAAAAAATGATGATGCTCCGGTATCAACTTCTGCGATGCCGGTATTATATGAGGCTACACATAAACTTTCAGATAATGAAATAAGAATTGTAGAAGTAAGTGAAGCACCCATAGAAATTCACGGTCGTGAACTTTGTTTTGTTATTGTGCGAGACATAACCGATTCAAAAGAAGTCGTTAATCAGTTAAATCTTGCAGAGAGGATGTTTGCAAGTAGTTCAGAGGCTGCAATCATCCTTGACTCATCTTATAAGATCATTGCTGTGAATAATGCGGTCATTGAAATGACCGGCTATGATGAAGAAGAATTGAAAAATCAGTGCCCGGAAATAATATTGGCGGATCAGAAGCGAAAAATATTTTCAGATAAAGTTAAATATGATATTGAAAAAAATGGTTTATGGAAAGGTACACTCTGGAACAGGAAAAAATCTGGCGAAAACTATCCGGTAAAATTACATATTGAACTGATTAAAAACCGGGATGAAAATAAACAAAAATATGTACTGATGATGACAGTAGGCAATGCGCTGAGTTATGAAGGTGGTAGCGGGTCATTGTATCTTGATAATATGATTGGCCTTGCTGATAAAGAGCATTTCATAGACCGACTTGGTTATGCATTAAAACGCTCTATGCGTAGCGGAAAATACATTGCAATTCTTGTCATTGATATAAGGCGGTTCTTTGAACTGAATAAGCGTGATGGTTTTGATACGGGTGATGAGCTTCTAAAAAAAGTCGGTAAGCGTCTGAAATTTACAAGTCGTGATAGTGACTATGTCAGCCACTTTGGTGCGGATAAGTTTGCGATGTTACTGGAAGATCTGGGTGACATTAACAAGATAAATATTATAGCGCAGAAAATATTATCTACACTGTCAGAAAGCTATTATGCAAAGGAAGAAATATATGACCTTGTTTTTGCAGTAGGCATAAGTCTTTTTCCGGAGGACGGAGATGATGCGACAGATTTAATTGAGAAGGCAGAAGATGCACTGGTATCAGCCAAGCTTGAAAAGGAGAGTAGTTATCATTTGTATAGTCATGAGCTACAGGCAAAATCAAAAGTCTGGTGGGATTTTGAACGACGACTGCATGATGCATTAAAGGATAATGAGTTTAAACTATTCTTTTTACCTCAGTTTGATATTGAAAACAATGCACTGTCTGCGATAGAGGTGTTGCTGCGCTGGGACCACCCGGAAAAAGGCTTGTTAGAACCTGGAGAGCTGCTGGTTGAAGCAGAGAATACAGGCTTTATTGTCGCTATCGGTGACTGGGTCATAAGAGAAGCATGTAATGCATTAAATAGTTTGCAGTCTCAGGGGTATGAGATACCTGAACTGGTAATCAATGTGTCACCACTGCAGATTGATGAAAATTTTCTGCAGTATCTGCAAGAAGTTTGTAATGAAGAGAAAGTACTTCTCGATAAAATTGCACTCGATATGACCGAGGCGTCGCTATCAACCCTTTCTTTTGAGCAGATTGAAGTTATTGAAGCATTACGAAAAAATGGTATTAAATTCCAGATTGATGATTTTGGAAAAGGAACGAGCACGATTTCAGCGCTGTTAAACATTGGTTTTGATCGCGTTAAAGTAGATGCGCGTTTGATTAATCAGTTAGTCAGCAGCGAAAAAGCGCGAAAGCATTGTCATATGGTGCATTCAATGTCGGAAGTGCTGGAATTTAAAATAATTGGGGAAGGAGTTGAGGAAGAAAATCAACTTAAAGAGCTGAAGAAAATGAAGTGTGATTATGCACAGGGGCATTTATTCAGTGAAGCATTGAATATCGAAGAATTAATTAATTATTTAAAGAAACTATAGAGGTTTACTATGAAACGCCGTGACTTTATTCAAAAGATAGCGATTGGCGGAGTGGCAGCTGGAAGTGTACTAGCTGCGCCTGCAGTTCATGCCAAAAAAACAATTAAGTGGAAAATGGTGACGACGTGGCCGAAAAACTTTCCAGGACTCGGTACAGGTGCAAATAAACTGGCAAAATTAATAACTGAGATGAGTGGTGGCCGGCTTAAAGTAAAAGTTTATGGTGCAGGTGAACTAGTGCCTGCATTTGAAGTGTTTGATGCTGTCTCGCGTGGTACTGCACAAATGGGTCATGGGTCAGCGTATTACTGGAAAGGTAAAATAGAAGATGCGCAGTTCTTTTCAACAGTACCGTTTGGATTAAATGGTCAGGAAATGACATCCTGGTTACATCACGGCGGTGGTATGGAATTGTGGCGTGAGGTGTATGAACCGTTTGGTGTGATACCTGCAGCAGCAGGTAATACTGGTGTGCAAATGGCTGGCTGGTTTAATAGAGAAATAAACAGTGTGGATGATCTTAAGGGACTTAAGATGCGTATTCCTGGACTGGGTGGTGAAGCCTTTAAACGAGCCGGTGGAACACCGGTTAATCTGCCTGGCGGGGAATTGTTTACCGCATTAAAAACCGGAGCGCTCGATGCAACAGAGTGGGTGGGGCCTTATAACGATCTGGCGTTTGGTTTTTATAAAGCAGCTAAATATTATTATTATCCTGGCTGGCATGAACCTGGCACAACACTTGAGGCGAGTATTAATAAAGAAGCTTTTGAATCATTACCAAAAGATCTGCAGTCAATTGTAATGAATGCGTGTTCAGTCGTTAATCAGGATATGTTACTTGAGTATACAGCACGAAATAATGCTGCACTGGATACCCTGTTGAACAAACATAAAGTAGATATGCGCAGACTACCGGATGATGTATTGAATAAATTACGTAGTTTGTCAGAGGAGGTCGTGCTGGAGCTTGCATCAAAGGATAAGCGTGCTCAAAAAATATATAACTCATTTGATAAATTCAGAAAGCAGGTTGTCGACTGGCATAAAATTTCTGAGCAGGCCTATTACAATGTCAGAACAAAAGCCTGAGTATCGTATCCGCTATTGAGTAGCTAGTATTATTAATTGTCGTTTATAAACACGAGGTCGTAAAGATGAAAGGAATTATGGTTGTTGTATCTTTATTGTTTCTGCTTTCTTGCGAACAAGGTTCTTTATCTGATAATAAAGAAACGCGTGATAGTGAAGCGATAACTGTTTCGGTAAATAAAAAAGATAGCAATGAAACAGTTTACACAGCAGAAAACGTGCCTGAAAAAATGACAGTTCAGGAGAAAAAGAAACGATTTCGGTACCTGCTCGTACCGGCGGTAAAAAAAGTTTTTTCTGAGCTAAAGCATCAACACCAAAATATTGAAAGATCAATAAAAGCGGGTAATGATAGACTGTTAATAAAACAACTGAAAGTCGAATATAAAGCAGAGTCAGATGAGGATCTGCTGGCTAGGCTTAAACCACATCCGGTTAGTATAGTCCTGGCGCAGGCTGCTATGGAAAGTGCATGGGCAACATCGCGATTTTTTGTTGAGGCAAAAAATATATTTGGTGTCTGGTCATTTGATAAAGATGAGCCTCGGATAGCAGCAGCAGAAAAGCGAGGTAAAAAAACGATCTGGCTGAAAAAATATAAAAGCATAGAAGACGCAATACGTGATAATTATAGAGTGCTGGCCAGAGGAAATGCATTCTCCAAATTCAGACAAATAAGATTGGTATCGGATAATCCGTTTGAGCTGGTAAAAGGGCTTGATAAATACTCAGAGCTGGGGAGTAAATATGGAAAAGAGCTGGCAGCTGTCATTAGGTATAATAAATTTAACCAGTATGACTTAAAAAGTAAAATCTAGTTTATTACTCAGATTCATCTCTAACAGTCAAAAAGAATATAGAATTTCTGATCATTAGCAGTAGACAGCTTCGTATTGATTGATCAAAAATTTGTTTCAACTATCTTAAATAAAACATTAATCTAATAACAGTTATAGAAGGTCTTTATTGCACTTTGAAATTATCATTCAGTGTAATAAAGATATACGCACCATTGCGGTGCTCAAATGCTGAATATTAGAATATTAGTATCTTGTTGTCTAGATATGCAGTTCGAAAATTATGGATACGATTTATAAAAAAATTCTGGATATTTGTTTTTTTTTTAATAAAACAGGGTATTTAAGTGTGAAATATATGCTGTGAAGCAGCGGTTTTTATATAAATACCTATAATTAAGAGTGGATAATAAATATCAAACCTATACAAAGGAATATAAGGAGTAAGTGTGAAAGTAACAGTTTTAGTCGTGGAAGATAATCCAGATAACATGACACTTGTTGAAGAAATACTAGAAGATGCGGGCTATGATATTTTAAAAGCGGAGCGAGCTGAAGACGGAATAGAGCTATTAAAAAGAGGTGGTATTGATATCGTTCTTATGGATATCTCATTACCTGATATGGATGGTCTTGAGGCCACAAGGATCATAAAAGCAGATGCTGTCACATGCAAAGTGCCTGTCGTTGGATTAAGTGCACATGCGATGGAAAGTGATAGACAAGCCGCACTGGATGCAGGTTGTGATGAGTATGAAACAAAGCCCATTGATGAAGATGCTTTATTAGAGACAATTAAGAAAGTGATAAAAGCAAGATAGAAAAGCTTAATAAGCAATTGGATGGTTGTAGATGAATCTTGACGAAGAAAGAACTGATTCGATGAAGGTCCTTGTAGTTGATGACAATGACGATAATGTAGAGCTGATTTGTCAGATTCTAGAAGAAGAATGCCAAATTATTACGGCAAATAGTGGCAGAGAGTGTCTGCAAGAAGCTGAAAAAGAGCATCCAGACTTGATCTTGCTAGATGTAAATATGCCGGAGATGGATGGTTATGAAACAATTCAGAGGATGAAGCAAACAGAGGCTATAAAAGATATTCCGGTTATTTTTGTATCGGCATATTATACAGAGTCAGATATGGTCGTTAAAGGACTTGAGCAGGGAGCATTTGATTATCTGACTAAGCCGGTAGATGAGGATATATTGCTGGCAAAGGTTCATGTTGTAAAAAGAATTAAACAAGCTGAAGAAAAAGTTATAAAGCAAAAGGATGAGTTAGAACGGGCTAATTTGAAATTGTCAGCAGCGGATAAATTAAAGTCAATATTTCTGGCGAGCATGAGTCACGAACTACGAACACCTTTGAACTCTATAATCGGCTTTACCAGTTTGATGCTAATGGAAGTGCCGGGGGAAATTAATCAAGAACAAAAAGAGCAGTTAACCCGGGTAAAAAGAAACGGGGATCATCTGCTTGAACTAATAAACGATGTGCTTGATATATCTAAGATTGAAGCGGGTAAGGTTGAGCTAGGCATTTCTGAGTTTGATGTATCAGAGTTGATAGTCGAAATGGTTAATTCGATACAGCCTGAAATGGACAGAAAAGGCTTAACACTAAAATATGAACTCCCTGACACTGCGGTGACAATACAAAGTGATCGTAGAAGAATACAGCAGGTGATAATGAACTTTTTAAGCAATGCGCTTAAATTCACTGATCAGGGAGAAGTGCAATGCAGATTAACTAAAGAGCACTCAGGCTGCGTAACGATAGCTGTTAAAGATACAGGTAGCGGTATACAAGATGATGATATGAGGCGATTATTTGAGCCGTTCCAACAGATTAATATGGATTACACCAATAATTATAAAGGTACCGGCTTGGGTCTGTATTTATGTGACAAGCTCACACACCTTGTTGGTGGCAGTATAGAGGCAAAGAGCGAATACGGTGAAGGCAGTGAGTTTAGCATAACGTTACCGCTTAGCATCAAAGAAGGTGATGTAGGAAAATGAAAAAATTATTATTAATAGAAGATAATGAAGATAATGCATTTCTCTTTCGAACACTAATAGCGACTCGTGACTATCAACTGGTTGAAGCTCGAACTGGTTTGCAAGGTGTTGAACTGGCAGGAAGTGATGAGTTCGACCTGATATTGATGGACATCCAATTACCCGATATAAATGGACTAGAAGCAACCCGGCGGATACGCGCTGCGCAGGGTGAAGAGATAACTATCATTGCAGTGACATCATACGCAATGACAGGAGACAGAGAGCGTTGTTTGACGGCAGGGTGTAATGGCTATATCGAAAAGCCGATAGATCCGCAGCAATTTTTGCATGATCTTGATAAATATTTGTAAGTTACACTAGGCCAGGTATTAGACAAAGAGTATATGACGAAGAATATGGATATGGAAGGCGCACATTCAATACTAGTAGTTGATGACCATGAAGATGATCGTGCATTGCTCAAACAGCTATTCGAGTCAAAGGGCTATCATGTGCTCACAGCAAGTAACGGAGAGATAGCTCAGGAAATACTATTTGAGCAGCCGGTGGATCTCGTCTTTAGTGATA
>Ga0316207_10004037_pt1 | contig 13109 bp, 10 predicted proteins | sample 6weekpyrite_MG_FD_204943 | JGI IMG/M metagenome (GOLD analysis project Ga0316207, IMG submission 204943) | Microbial mat bacterial communities from mineral coupon in-situ incubated in ocean water Damariscotta River, Maine, United States -... | ecosystem: Environmental > Aquatic > Marine >... | reverse complement strand
TTACAAATTTCTGTGAGCAAGGTAGCTGGAAAACGAATACCGACACTCCAGATCACATTCTAATACTCCAATGAAGATCACCCGTCTTAAAAATTAAAAGTGATCATCAGGCCTTAAGTACTCTTTCCCATGCCTTAATCAGTATTTTGTTTACGTTGTCATCAATATTCTCACCATGTGCGAGAATAAGCCTTTCAGCATCCCAGGCAAGTATTTTTTCTAAGGCTGATTTTACTAACTTCTTATTCCCCCAACCCATTTGATATTCCGGGGCCGCCCTGGGGTTGTTCCACATTTTTAGCACCACTTTCCACCAGAATTTCAATAAAAGGCCCGCTTTATGCGTATAGTCGTCACCGATATTTTCCAGCAAGTCGACGAGAATAAGCGTTTTCGATGGCTTATGATAAAAAGCCACTTCCCAAATAAACTTCGTGCCTTGCACAAGCACTTGCTCTAAAACCCCTTCCCATCCTGGATCAGGTTTGGGCCCTAAAATCCAGTCAAATGATATGTCTGGTCTTTTTCGTTCCAATCCAGGGCATATGAATGTCTCAGCATCAGGGTATTGATGCTGAAAATCAGCCACAAATAAATGATGATAAGAACCTGGCGCGATAATAAACTTAACCACACCTAAGGCATCAATTTCCTTTTTAAGCTCGCCATCTATTTTGCAGGGATCGTGAATAATTAAATCGCCATTATCCAGTTTTATAATTGTCATGCGCGCCCACAATTCCATAGCAGCAAATTTCAGAGGGTACTCATGTATCCAAATTTGATCTTTTGCATATTCAGTGAGTTGCACCATTAGTATTCCCTGTAATGACTTAATAACCAGGCATGGGGCGATTTAGCCAACACACCCCCACTTATTCACTAGAAAGATATCACAAATACAGAGTTTTTAGATGCTCAAGACGTAACTTGCGTATGCCCGCTATGGGCCGTTAGGTGACTTAGGATAGATAAAGGACAGAATATCTTCTTCTGGCTAATAACAGACTATATATGAATCTACAAAGTGGCCAAATTATGGCATCAATACGCGGCCAGGTTAAGATCACATAAGCACTCTGGTGCACGAAACCATAAGTTGAGCACTTTATCTACCACCTTCCTAATATACCCAGTCCTCATGAGACAATGGCTCACTTTTCAAAACATCACGAGCTTGCTTCCATTTAGGCAAATACTTATTCATCAAATGACGGAAATTGTCATTGTGATGACGCTCATGAAGATGAATCAATTCATGCACTAAAATATACTCCAGACATTCTGGCGATTTTTTAGCAAGTTCCAGATTAATCCAAATTCGAGCATCACGAATATTACAGCTCCCCCATTTGGTTTTCATTTTCTTTACTCCCCAAGTTTTGGCCTCTTTGCCAATAGCGGGCTGCCATTTTTCCAGTAGTTTGGGAATCGCATTTTTTAGCTGTTGTCGATACCAGTCATTCACGACTCGTGCACGATTTTCTCTTGTCGTGCCTGGTGACACTTGAAGCAACATTTTGCTGCTATTTTTAAGCATTAACGAATGCCTTCCTTGTTTTTCTTCCACCTCAAGAAGATAACGCCTCCCCTGATAGTAATGGCTTTCACCAGAAACATATTCACGCTTAGTCTGCCTTGGTTGTTTTTTAAACTCTCCTTGCCGCTTCTTTATCCACGACAGGCGCGAAACAATGACCAGACGCACACTGTCATCGGCAATGTGACCAGGAACTGAAATCCGCACGTTACCCTCTGGTGGATATACACCGAGATGAATATTCTTGATATCCTTTCGAATAATTTCAACAGGTATATCAGAAACGGTAATAATATGGCTACTTGTACTCATATTGATTCTTCACCAGCTCCATTACATCATCAAGCTTACTATCATCACTCAGTATTTTGCTGATTTCATAGGCCACCTCACGCTCCTTAACACGATTACCAATCCAGTCTTCTTTTTTGGTATTTTTTACCGCATAGTCTATTTCTTTTGCCAGTTCTTTATCCTGGTCAAAGTTATCATATAGTGCTTTTTTAGCCGGCGTATCAATACCACTGGGATAGTCTGTTGGGCTAATCCCACCTGCGTTCACCACCTGCACAGAAAGCGCTTTTACTTTCTGTAAATATTCCCTGTAATCGATCGCTTGTTGTCTACGCTCTTCAATCAAGGCATCAAGCAGCTCTGACATTTTTTCATAATATTTCGGATTAACCGCCTGCTCATCAATAATGACCTTGCGCATATTGTTTTCAATGGTTTCTGCCATGGTTTCTTCATTAGCGCTCATCATCGTCGCCATTGAATCAACCGCGCCGATTCCATTTTTAACGATCATGTCAATCAGGCCCAGCTCTTCAAAATCTGCAATCACCTCGCTTTCTTCTGCACGAATATAGGTATCCAGCAAGTGACGCATGGCGGGCTCATAAAGCTTCATATCCACATAATCGCCACTGGCCAGCTTTATCTCATCACGGACTTTGCTAAAGTGCTCCACATCTTTTTTGATTTCGCCTCCTTGTTCTGTTGTGTAGCCGGCATCTTCAAATTCGTTGGCCAGATTGGCATAGGCTCTTAGCAGGCTGGCAACCGATTTATATAAGCTAAGTCGTCTGGCCTCATTAGCCTGTAGCTCATCGGCAATGGCAGTATCGCCGCAGAAGTAATGGATATACTCCTTTTGGCCCCGCGGTTCCATAACTGGTTCGCATAGGGCTTTAACGGTTTCCAACGTCTCTTCCAGTTTCTCTCGGGCTTTGTCTAATCTATCGGTGAGTAGCCCTGCAACATCCGAATCTTCATAAGCATCAAAGGCACCGCTGGTATAGTCACCAATTGCACCTTCTAATCTGTGGAATAAATCTTTGTAGTCAATTATGTATCCGTACTCCTTATCATTCCCGTCTAAACGATTTACACGGCAAATCGCCTGAAACAGACCGTGGTCGCGCATTTCTTTATCTATATATAAATATGTGGCCGCAGGGGCATCAAAACCGGTGAGCAATTTATCCACCACAATCAGCAAACGCATTTGCCCTGGCTCGTCGATAAACTTTTTCTTTACCTGTTTTTCGAATTCTTCGGCCATATTCATGGCTTCGTCTTCCGGCTTCTCAAACCAGTCCGCTAACATACGCCGATAGATTTCATATTTGCGAAGTTTTTCAGTATAACCTTCACCCGCCTCCTCACCTTTAATATCCGCTGGGGAAGGGAAATAACTTGTGACAATCGCGCACTTGCCTTTCAGGTCGGTCTTGTTGAAGATGTCATACACTTTGCACGCTTGATAAATACTGGAACACACCAGCATGGCATTACCCCGCCCATCCATCAGCCGGGGTTTGGTTTCCATATCCATCAAGATGTCGTTGACGATTTGTTCCAGCCGGTCTTGCGATGAAAGCACTTTTTTCATGGTGCCCCATTTGAGTTTAAGCTGGGCGCGGGCCATATCGGAAAGGCCCCTGGTTTTAAGATCAAACCATTTATCAATTTTAGATTGCGAGGTGACGTATTGATCAATGTCGCGGGCTTCATAACGCAAGTCCAGCACCACGCCATCGGCCACGGCTTCGTCGAATTTATAAGTGTGAATAAAGCCGCCAAACACTTCGATACTTTTTTTCTTATCGGCTTTTAATAAAGGCGTACCGGTAAAACCAATAAACAGGGCATTGGGCAGGATAGCCTTCATGGCCTCGTGCAACTTACCCGATTGGGTGCGGTGGCATTCATCCACAAACACAAAGATATTGCCCCTGGCTGAAAAGTCATCGGATAAATGCGCGGTTATATCACTAATAAAATCTTTGGTTGCTTTATCGTCACCACTTTCATCATCCGCTTCAGACTGTCGGCCAAATTTATGTACCAGTGAACAAAGCAGCCATTGCTTGCTTTCATTAAGGGTACTAATGAGATCGTTACCGTTCCTGGTGCGGTAGATCTTTTCGTCCACACCTTTAAACACCTTCTCAATTTGATCATCCAGTTCGGTGCGGTCGGTAATCACCAGCACGCGGGCATCGTCGACGTTTTCGCGTATCCACTTGGCCAGCCAGACCATGGTCAGGCTTTTACCCGAACCCTGGGTATGCCAGATAATGCCACCCTCCTGGTCGGTATAGAAATGTTGGCGCACATGATCCTGCGCCGCCCTGGTGCCGAAATACTGGTTATGCCGGCAGGTCTTTTTCACACCGGCATCGAAAACAATAAAGTTATGAACAATTTCCAGCAAACGTTCTTTTGAACACATGCGGCTGAGATGAAAGTCCAGTGGGTTATCGAAATTATTTTCAATATCCTCCTTCCACTGGTAATAATGCTTCTCCGGGGTTTCGATAGTGCCGTAGCGCAGGCCTTCGCTGTCATTGCCCGCCATTACCAGTTGCATAGTAGTAAAGAAGTTGCGAATAAAGGCCTTTTTCTGGTTATCGAGATTCTGGCGAATGCCCGCACCCACAGAGACACTGGAACGTTTGAGTTCGATCACCCCCAGTGCAATACCATTCACATACAGCACCACATCCGGGCGTTTCTTATTTTCGCCTTTGACCGACACCTCTTCAGCAATGGCAAAATCATTATTGTGCGGGTTTTCCCAGTCAATCAGCCACACGGTTTGAAACTGCTCGCCCGCGCCTTCTTTTACCTTCACGCCATAACGCAACAGGCTGTAAACATCTTTATTGGCATCATAAAGATGCCGGCCCTCGCCCAGAGCACAGGCCTGCTCTAATCTATGCAAGGTACGATTGGTCAGGGTATCACTGACGCCGCGACCAGAGAGCCACCGACTTAATAAATCTTTTTCGATGGGACTGCTGCGCTCTTCCTCCTGCCAGTCACCGAGGTAAGTGTAACCGAGCTGACCACGGAATAGCCTGACCACCCGATTTTGTATAGCGCGCTCGCGCTGACCTATCTTTGACACGACCTTACATCCCCTGATTAATGCCTATATATCAAACAAAAAAATCACATATATCTTTAAATATCAATAAGTTATAAAAATGCACTCACACCAGGCCTCGCACCAGTCAAGCACCAGTCAAGCAAATTAGGCCCAATGCGGTAAATAGCGCATGGCTTTAGCACCCGCATCAGGGTCATATGGCCTTACCAGTCCCGCCTTTACTGTGTCTTTGATAACACGGCTAACCATGGCACTGTTTTTCACATCTATACCTAATCGCTCTCTCAATGAAGCATTGTTCATATGCTCTCTATTTACGTAACGCAAACAGCAGTGCAGGTAACAGGCGCGAATTCTGTCTTCTTTATCCATCTCGGCGAACTCCCTGTAAGAAAACAACACTGCCCGTGTATGCTGTTCAGTGACCTCGAAGATGGGCGCTGGTAGCTGATAAAGTTCCGTTTGAAATACCACCTTGTCTACGCCAGTGCCACGTTCCTCACAAATATTAATACGCCGCATAAAGGAAGCCAAAGCTTCATTACGACTCTGCGGTGGTGAATCAAGAAAACGCTCAGTCTCAACCAGTGGCACGCCAGGGTTAGTTATTTCCATACGTGCATCAAACAGCTCAATCATTGGCCCTGTACCCGTAATAGAAAAATCCTGGTGAATAATGGCATTAGCCACCAGCTCACGAATAGCAAGCTCTGGATACATTGGCACTTCTTTGCGAAAAGCTTTACCAATTTCCTCATTTGAAGGTAGCAGTGTTTTGATATAGTCAATTAGATTTTCAAAACCGACAGCGTACCCCTTATTCCCTTCCAGTTCGCGGATGGTTTCTATTCGACTATTTCCCCGATAAAGAATCAGGCGAACAGCCTTTCTCCCCAGGTGCTGAAAACTTTGTAATTTACGTGCAAATAAAATAGCGCCCAGATTGGATATCTGCCAACTACCGCCATCCATTTTATTTATTAACTTATCTGCATTGAGAGCGGCTAAAATACCCTCACGCCCCTCAGGCAAGGGTTGCTGGGTCAGATCAAAATAAGCCGGATAGTCGAGCAACTGCAACACCTCATCAGCGGTGCTATTTTCAGTGGCCGATTGTCGCTCAAATGGCGTTGTATCAAACACGCGCCATAAAGCACGCTCTTTTTCAGCAAACTCCCGTAGTTTCTTTTTATAAGACCCAATACGAATATATTCCGTGCCATCAAAGCTGACCGGCGCATGTGATGCTGGCTGAACTTCCAGAATAACAACCGGCAACCCATTATCGGTTTCAAATTCATAAAATTGAAAATGTATTTTGGGTGATGTTTTCTGTAATAGCCAGCTTTCCAGTTCCTGCTGTTTATAGCGTGACTGAGCCGGTTTAAATGTGGTGCCAACCACTTTGTGGCTATCATCATCCACCCCCCAGACAATATAAGCCGCCTGCTTTCCTATTAGTGCCGCTGAATTGGCCAATGCAGATATATACTCACCCATCATCGGCGCATCAGCCTTATTGCGCTTAAACTCAACCCACTCCGTTTCTTTATCTAAACGGCAAAGTTCCCGTAATAAACTTCGCAATTGTTCAGGTGTCATTTCTATTGGCATTCACCTGGCCCTATATTTGATGACACCAGCCGTGTTCGACCGGTGAGTAATTCCTGCATCATGCCTTGTTTGATGGCTTTTGTTTTGTGAAGGCGTTGACCCAAGCATTCAATTTCTTTATCTATATCTAACAACACACTCACAATAGACTCCTGTTCTTCGATTGATGGCATTGCAATACGTATTTTTCTGATAATCGTTAAATTCAAACCACCTCTACCACCATCACCAGTAGACATTCCTCTCAACTCTTCATAACGAGTTTCTAGGTTATAGAAAAGGAAATAAGTGTTATGTTTATCACTTGGAAATATGGCAGCTATTGATTGGTTCGTACAAAGCTCTATTTCATTAACTGCGACTGTGCCTCGTGTTTTACCTTGACCTGCCAAACCCATTAGCACGCAAAGTCTTGGTACATATTTTGTGCTTGAGTTCTTTAACCCTAGATCAGTAATCCTTGCTTCTACATCTTTAACTTGCTTCAGATGCAGTTCGCCTGAGCTCATCCAAGGATTATCTCCTCCCCAGTAAGCTGTTACTGTTGTACTTGGTGTGCCACCTGCTGTGCAATCAGTGAAGCTTCCAATATTTTGAACATCCCAATCCTCTGGAATTTTGCCGAGTTCGGTTTGTTTGTAGCCTTTGCCTTTGCCGAACCCCAGGAGGCGTTTTTTGCCGGTGAGGAGTTGTTGCATGGTGGCGGTTTTGATATCGCGCTTTTTGGCTATTAGCTTTTCCAGCGAAACAATTAGCTCATCCATATCGGATAAGGCTTTGGCGATGGCTTTTTGTTCAATCAATTTTGGCAATACAACGGGACACTTCTTCAAGGCCTGCTGATCGATAGTGGTCATAGTTGCAGTCTTAGCGGAAGCGACCAGATAACCGCGAACTGCATTCGTTAAACAATTAAGATAAACAAATTTTGAATGAGCGATTATTGGATTAACTCTAGCCCGAATCAAATGACTATCAAAAACAACGTCTTCATCTTTGTTTGAGTTATATAGATTACAATAAGCTATTCCACTAGGTACTACGGACGAGCGAGTGAAGAACAAATCACCACTATAGACTTTAAACACTTTCTTCTCGGATATAGTCGCATCAAACAATTCTAACTTTTCATTTTTAATTGGTGCGCCAGTGTAAAGGTCACCAACATTAATTAGTTTAACTCCCAGGCCTTTTCTTGATGGCTCATAGAAAAGTCCATTTTGCATTGGTTCCAGCAAAACACTTTGAAGTTCTTGAATATCCCAATCTTCCGGTATTTCGCCGACTTCCGTTTGTTTATATCCCGGTTTTACCATGACAGCCCCATCTTTTTCAGATGGCCTTCGACCAAACCGGAATATGTCTCCACGTCCTTGCTTAAAGAAGGCAGGGTTTCGGAATAACGCTCTTCCAGGGTTTTAACGCGGTTGGCCAGCTGCTGGGTGACACGCTCTATCTCTTGGATGATGTGTGCTTGCACGGTGGCGAACCATTTGTCTTGCACCACCAGCTCTTTAATTTCGCCGGTGGGAATTTTAGGAATCTTCTTGAACACCAGTTCATCCAGTTCCTCCTTTGCGGCCTTAACTGATTTTTTAAGATCGGCTTCCACAGTGATTAATTCCAGGCACTGCTTAAGGGCTTTGGTCTCATCTTCATCAGTGGTTTCTTTTAGACGTTTTTTAACGCCGGTGGCATTGATATTGCCTTTGTCATTTTTGGCTTCTTCCACCAGACCGTCTTCGCCACTGTTCTCTTCTATGAAGGATTCCAATGTTTGGGTTGCAGATTCATAGTCGGCTTGCAGTTTATCCAGCTGCGCTTGCTGTTCGGCAAAGTAGCGGGCAATGACCAGGGCGGGCGGTAGAACATCGCTTTTGTAGCGCTGCTTGTTCCTGCCTGTACCAAATTCAAAGTCATGCTCTTCCTTGTAAACAGCTTTGCCGTTTTTATCTTTTACCGGCACTAGTTGGCGCACCACATTGGCGGCCTTCCAGCCATCCTGCACCAGGATATAAACATCGTCCTGCATAGTATCGGCCCAGTAGCCCATCAGAATTTGATAGATATTGTATTTGCTAAGCAAAGCTGCCCTTGCGTATTTGGCCAGCAGGTCTTCAGAGATGTCAAAAATAAGCTCTTTGGGTTTATGACCGACTCTGATCTTATCCAGGCGCTCGTGATGTTCAGCCTTCCATTTTTCGAACAGTTTCAGGCTTTTTTTCTTAAACTTTTTGAATTCGTTATGGCCAAGAATGGTGGCCTTGACTTCTCGGGCCTCGACCAGGGCATCGAAGTAGCGCCCGTTTTTACTGGGGCGTTTTGCTACTTTAAACAGGGTTTGTTCCATGCTGGGGAAAACACGCCAGTAGTCCTGCAAGGCTTCGATATCCCGCGCGGGAATGCCGCCATTTAAATGGGCATCCAGGTCATGGATGTCTTCCGCTTCACTGGAATCAATATAACGGGGGATATTTAGATTGAACTCGTTTTTATTGGCGATCTCGTTATAGGGCACCCGGCGAGAATATCGTTCCAGTTCCAGCTGTTTGTTAAAGACATCGACAATTTTGTGAATGTCTTGTGAGCGCAGGCGGTTTTTATTGCCATCTTTTATAAAGCCTTTGCTGGCATCGATCATAAAGATGGGGCGCTCGGCCTTTGCCCCTGCCTTGTCGATAACAATAATACAGGCGGGAATGCCAGTGCCATAAAACAGGTTGGCGGGCAGGCCGATAATGCCTTTGATATAACCCTGGCGAACGATATTGCGGCGGATATCGGCCTCGGCATGACCACGGAATAACACGCCATGGGGAAGGATCACTGCACCCTTGCCGCTGCTTTTGAGTGACTTGATGATATGCAGCAGGAAAGCATAATCACCGTTTTTCTCCGGCGGCTCGCCGTATTCAAAACGCAGGTAGGGATCTTCGGCGACATTGAGGCCACTGCTCCAGGATTTAAAGGAAAACGGCGGATTGGCCACGGCATAGTCGAAGGTTTTAAGGCCACCCTCCTTGTTAATCCAGTGTGGCTCGGCGAGTGTATCGTCCTGCCAGATTTCTGCTGAGGGAGCATCGTGCAGGATCATATTCATTTTCGCCAGGGCGGCGGTGGCATTGTCTTTTTCCTGGCCGTAGAGCGTAAGGCCCCGACCATTCAGTGTCTGGGATTCGTCATTGACCTTTAACAGCAGGGAGCCGGAACCGCAGGTGGGGTCATAAACCGTTTCGTCCTGGCGGGTTTGTTTGTTGATGCCAAGGATTTTGGAGAGAATGCGCGATACTTCCGAGGGCGTGTAAAACTGACCCTTGCTCTTGCCGGATTCGGTGGCGAAGTGGCGCATAAGGTATTCATAGGCATCGCCCAGCAGGTCATCATGCTCGGCGCGGTTTTTGCCAAATTCCATGTTTTCGAAAATACCCACCAGTGAGGTCAGGGTATCGACCATGGCTTTGCCCTTGCCCAGGCGGTCTTCATTGTTGAAATCATTATCGGGGTTGGAGAGCCAGGCCATATCGTTTTCCGTGGCCAGCTTGCCGATGACCTTGTTAAGCTGATCACCAATATCTTTTTTGCTCTTCGCTGCGACCATGTCGGCGAAGGAACCAGCTTCAGGGACCACGATCGCGCTGTGCTTCTTGCCGGCGTATTTATCCGACACGTATTTCATAAACAGCAGAGTGAGGATGTAGTTCTTGTACTGGGAGGCATCCATACCGCCACGCAGTTCGTCGCAGCTGGCCCACAGGGAGGAATAGAGTTCGGTTTTTTTAATGGCCACTTGGCTTAAGTCCTATCGTTATATTTATTGGTCGTTATTTCTTGCTGAAAAGGTTTATCAGTAATGCGCCTAGTGCTGCGCCGACCAGCACATGCCCTACACCCATACCTTCTTCTTTTGCCTGGATGGTATTTCCCCTTAACTGAGGTAGAACCTCGATTCCATTAGCCTTTAACTGTAACACGGTGCCGTTTAGCTGCCGATTGAGTTCATCACCCTCAATGCCTAATGCCGCCGCAGCCTGGAACATCTGGTCGACCGAAAATGATGATTTCCCTCCTTCCAGGCGACTATAGCTAGCCTGCGATAGACCCATACGCCCAGCCATTTCCTTCTGGTCTACATTCAGTCGTTTTCTTAGATTAGCCAGGACTACACCCAGTACAGCCGAGTATGTGGTTTGTTCATTACTCATTTTTACACCTGTATTGACATTGTATATATTTAGGTTTAACGTAATAATACATAAAAAACGTAAACAAATAGGAATAATAGATATGGATTCTAAACTTAAATCGGGTGATTTACTACACCGCAGCAAAGGCCTGGTCCAGCATGCCGGCGTATATCTGGGCAATGGGCTGGTTTTACACAATCAGCCCAGCAAGGGAGCCGTTATCACACCTTTCTCTGAATACGCTGATAACAAAGAGGTCAAAATCGTGAGCACTGAGCTGAAAGATAAGCCGCTTATGGCTGGGCGCATTGGCGACATTTTAGCAAATGACAGCCGATACCAGCTACTCAATAACAATTGCGAACATCTGGCAAGCTTTCTCATTAATGGCCGTAAAATCAGCCCACAGATACAGGCCTCAATAACTGGCCTGATCTCAGCGGCATTAGTCCGCAGCCAGATTAAGAATGGGCACTGGGCTCTATGGCTCGCAGGAGGCGCCATTGCGGGTTTGATTATGCATAATACGACTCAGAAGTACGACTTCAGTATAGCTCCAGGAACAGTATAAGCAGCAGCTTGATCTTTATTGTATGCCGGAATTACTCCGGCACAATACTATCTGCAACTGAGCCTGGCAGCTAAGCCTGCAGATAAAATCAAAAGCTATTTACCGCAAATGCACGCAAATAAAACAAGGCGTACTAAATCTATCAGCTCGCCTCTCTGGAAAAGAGCAAACAAGAGAGTATTTAGTTACCCGTGCTCTTTTCATTTTGGGGAAGAGCTACAGTTCTGTCACCTGTAGTCATACCACAAAGAAGTAACTCCCCCCTATAAACGCAACTAAAACACACCTCAGGCGAGTAATAAAATCATTTGCTTTTATTTGCGTTCATTTATTACGCGCTTTCCTGCGCTTCACCCCTTCGGGGCCATACTTTGTATGTTCAAAATGCTCCCGGTATTTTAGTGCGTTTTCTTTTTCTTTAGTACAAACCAACTAACACAAACATCTAGTAGACACCCATTTTAGTCAGGCTAGTACTTAACCACACGAGAACCTGAAATTTAGTGTTTCGCCTGATGGCGAGGCGCTTTTCTTACAACAGCGAAAGAAAAGGAACCAAAAGAACGCCGCCCTTGATTCGCTTACCGCCATAAAAAACATGGCGGTCTCGCAAAATTCTTCACAGGTACTGCAAAGTTTTTTACAGGCTGAATGTCTAAAACTCTTTTCACGGGTCGTTCAGATGCGCCATCCAGGCTTAGCTGAACTCAAAAAACCATCCCTGGTTTTTTGCCCCTTCTGAGAAAGAATTTTGCGTAAGCTCAGGAGGGGATAAAACCAAAACACGCCGCAGGCGAATATCAAAACCATTCACTTTTATTTGCGTTCATCTGCGTTCATTCGCGTTTTCTTTTTCTTTTATCTCTAACAAAAACCAAGCAAAACATCCGGATGCACCAGATAGACCCCTCTACGCACCCGAAACAAATACTTAGTATGCGTCACACTGGACCGCCCGGGCTCAAACGTCGCCGCAGGCAAAAAAGAACCAATATAACTACTTTCAATATCAGAAAAATACGCCTTGAATTCTTTAAGCGTCACCACAATACCAGCATCTTCAACTCGCCCCAACTCACCCTTAACCACCGCCTCAAGAAAACGCTGTTTTAATAAACGTCTCTCCTCCGAATCTTTCTTCTGTTGTTCTACTGCATTAGTTTTACACACGCCCCTACCATTAAGCTGTTTACTTTTAGACATTACGATAACTCCATGCTGTGATTAATTAGAAAATTAAAACCAACACTCGAAGTAAATTAGTAATCAGCCAAACAAGCTATTTTCACCCTGTCTTGTGACTTAACATTTGACCTATGAGCTACCACAAAAGAACAAGCACAAAACGAACAGAGGAAACCAGGCACTCCCAATAAGAGCGCCCGGTAGCAAACCACAGGCCAAATACTCATCCACGTGCTCAACCTGTTACGGCGATAAAGCAGCCTCATTAAACAACGGCAATAAAGCCGCCGGATCAATTAGCAATCGCACCTCCTTAACCAGATATTCAAGCTCCCAGTACTGTCTCACCAGACGACTTCGCTTCTGAGCGGGCAAAGGTAGGCGTAGCACATTATTCATATGCACACGCAGGGTTTCCATTAGCTCGGCGAGAGATTCATCAAAGAAAGGGGAAAGACAGGGATGGTTATTGATCAATAAATGATCATTATTGCGGGGTTTGTAGTGTTTTGCCGAAAATTTACTTCCGACAATACGCGGTCCTGGCGTAAACTTATAAGTAGCCATAATTACCTCTTGTTCAGGTGGTTGTGGTTAGCTGGCTTGAGGTGTGGACGC
>Ga0316207_10004036_pt1 | contig 13111 bp, 21 predicted proteins | sample 6weekpyrite_MG_FD_204943 | JGI IMG/M metagenome (GOLD analysis project Ga0316207, IMG submission 204943) | Microbial mat bacterial communities from mineral coupon in-situ incubated in ocean water Damariscotta River, Maine, United States -... | ecosystem: Environmental > Aquatic > Marine >... | reverse complement strand
TGTCGCCGTCTTGTATCTCGAGAGCGTTCTCCGCTTTGAGATCGATCGCCAAACAGACCGCCCGAATTAATGCGGCGTGGGCTCTCGGGATTTCAGGGAGGGCCCCGATCGCGCCGTCCGAGGAGACGGTTCCGAATTTCATTTTCAGGATTCGACCGACGACCGGACCGAGATCTTCGCGACCCTCAAATCCTAGGGCCTCCTCGGCGGCCTCGGCGCATAGCCCGACGGCGGAGTTCCAGGCCGCTTTCGGAGTGAATGCGAACCCCGCCGTCCGGATTGTCGATTCGAGACGCTCGAAAGCTCGACCGTATGGGACGACGGCGTTCGCGTGTCGCGTTGACGGCGGGAGCGTGATCCCTCCGGCCTTCGCGGCGCGGGCCAGCTTGACCGCGTTCCGAACGAAGGGGAGGAAACCGTCCGGGATATCGTCGAAATCCTGGATTCCCTCAAAAGCGAGGCGCTCCGCGAAGGCCCCGATCCCTTTCTTCCCTTCGACGTCTCGGAGGACTTGGTCGGCGAAGTCGAGAAGCTCGGACGGTTTAGCCTCGGGCTTGGGCTCCGCCTGGAAATCGAGGACGATCCTCGAAAGCATCTCGACGCCCTCGATAAACATCCGGAGACCGCTCGAGGCGGGCTTTCCAGAAAGTCGCGGAAGCGTTTCGTCGATATGCTCGCAAAGGTGCGCGGCGGCGGGGAGCGTGTCTTTTAGGAATTCGGCGATCGCTGTCGCCGAGCTGTTTTCGTTTAGTTTTTCGTTCGTCATGGTTAGCCCCTATTAGCTAATTCGAGCCCGGATTCGGGCGTTTCTTAGTTTGCTCGAGATACTGTTTCCGGGCCCCCGAAAGGGTTCCGGAATTTTGCCGGCGGCAATAGAAAATTAGGACGCGAAGAACCTCCGCGTCCGTCGCGCATCCGGACGAGGTCTTTAGGACCTCGAGGTCGGCGCGCTCGGTTTCGGGAAGCTGCGTTTTTGCGATCGAGAGATTCGATCCGATCGACGGGCGGCCGACCTTTTTCGTCTTGCTCGGACTCATTGGTCGCCCTCGGCCGAAAAGTCGAATAGGCCCTCCTGCCAAATCTGGAAGGAAATCCGGACCGTCCGCATACGGACGCGCTCGAGTTCGATTCGCTGGGCGACCAGCGAGCGTATCCGTCCGGCGTGGAGGGAATCGGTCTCGACGACTTCGAGGGAGGCTTTCGCGTGCGGCGGATCGATCGATCGCTTCCGCAAATAGGCGACGCCCTTCCAGGCTTGGAGGGGCTGCCCCGGAGGGGTCGCGATAGGCTCGTCCTCCTCCTCGTCGAAGGGTTCAATCTCGACGCCGAGAAGCTCCGAGGAGATCCCTCCGAAAAGCTGGACGACCTCGTCGAGACGCTCCGCCTCAAATTCGAGAGCGAGGTCGAGCTGCGGGCCGAGCTTGGTTTCCTTCCAGGACATTTTCCCGACGAGGGCGCCGAGCGTGTGAACTCTTGTTTTTTTCATAATTAGCGGACGGAGTAGGGGCCCTTTTTCTGGGCCGGACGGGGAATTTCCGGGGCCTGGGCGGCCTCGGTGATTTTTTCCAGCGAGACGGCGATCCGCTCGAGGAGAGCGGTCCGGTCCTCCTCCAACTGGAGGCGAACAAGTGCGCGCTCGTGGGCGGGTCTCGGGAGCTTTGCAAGCCCGACCGCAAAAAAGACGAGGACAAGTAAGACCCAGCCGATCGTCGATAATTCCGGAGAGTAGTTTTCGAGAAACTGTCGGAGGGGTTGAAGCGTTTTTTTCATCGTCGAAGCTCAAAAAAGCCGGGAGGGGTTCCGGGTTCGGCTAAGAATTTCCGGGCGAAATACGGCGTATTGTGGTCGTTGATTTTCCAGCCCGTGCCCGAGATCCGGACGTCGGAGTTCCATCGCATAACCTCGATCAGGGTCCGCGCGGAATACTTCCGGAACCCCCTCGAGATCGCCAGCCGAGCGAGGTCGCGAAAGTGCCGATAGAAGTCGGGATTCTCCGCGTCGAACGCGGCCGCCGCGACGTCGTTCGGGGACAATTCGGGGACCGGTGGCTCGGCCTTGGATTTGTTGAGCTCGCCGCCGTCGGCGCTCGGATCTTTCGCGGCGGGGCGTTCGCTGTTTTGCGGATAAAGGGCACCATGGGCGCCGACGGGTCGAGTTCCGTCGATTCGAGTCTCGACGTCGAATAGTGTTTCCTGGTTTTTCAAGAGAGGGTCCTTTTTCCAGGAGCCCGGAGGGGCTTCCGATTGACCGCGCGAAGGACCTCGACAATTTCTCGGACTTGGTCGACGGCGGAGGGCGGGAAAGTTTGATCTGTAGAGAGAAGCTCGTCGGCGTAATCGTGAGCGTCGAGAAAAGCCTCGAGGCGGGAGATCGCCGTCCGAAGTTGGTTCCGCGCATTGCGGCGAACCTTCTCGGCGTGCTTCGGGTCGTCGTGGTAGCTCATTATTTAGAGGCCTTTTTCGGTTTCCAGGTCACATAAGGGAGGGAACGGTCGACCCCGCGAAGGGCCTCCATTGCCCCCCGGAGTTCCTCGATCGAGTCGGCCGAGAAACCGTGTTCCTGCTTTCGGAAGTCGAAACGGTGGAGCCAGACGACGAAATCGATTTTTACGATCGCGGCGCCTAGGTGCGCGCGCGGGCTGCCCTTTTGAACGGGGCGGGATTTAATGCGGCGTTTTCTCATTGGTTACCTTTTGGCCGAGTCGGCGAGAGAGAATTCGGAAGGCGACCTCCGCCTGGTCTGGGACGACGGCGTTCCCAAGGCATCGGAGGCGGTCGACGCGGTAAATTCCGCCGTCGGGCTCATTCGAAGAGACCGAGCTGGCGCCCGTCCTCGCGATCGTCCAATTCCGAGGAAACCCCATCAGCCATTCGACGAAAGTCGCCGAGAGCATCTTCGAAACCGAGGACGAAGGGCTGGAGGTCGAGGGGGATTTCTCTCCAGAGTTCGGGGTCGTTTTTTGGGGGCCAATAAGAGGGCCAATTTGAGGGCCGATCTTCCACTCCGCCGCCGTAACGTTTAGATCCTCCGAGGCGCGCTCCGTGTAGCGGATCCCGCTCCTCCAATCCCGGGCTTTCGGAGTTGGGAACGTTTTCGCCCAGGATTCCAGGCTCGGGGTGCCCCTGCTCGGGCGATCGTGCGGAACCTTGCCCTCGTTCTGGCTCGACCCGTATCGGGTCGCGGACGGGGTCGGATATTCTCCGCGCGAGTACGAAGATCCTTTCCCGACGGTGCGGCGCCCCAAGGTCGCCCGCTCGTACAGTCGTCCATTCCGCATCGAACCCGAGGCCGGAAAGATCGGCGAGGGTTCGGGGGAGTCCGTCGGGGTGTCGGAGGAATCCTCGGACGTTTTCCAGGAAGACGAAAGAGGGCTCCACTTGGCGAACAATCCGGAGGACTTCGGGCCAGAGGTCGCGCTCGTCGGCGGCGCCGAGCTGCGCTCCGGCCGTAGAGTAGGGCGGACAAGGGAAGCCCGCCGAGACGATATCCACTCGGCCGCGAAGAGGTCGGCCGTCGAAGGTCTGGAGATCGTCGTAGATAGGAGCGCGATCCAATTCTTCCGCCTCCATCCGGGCCACGAGAACGGCCGCCGCGTAGGGATCCCGCTCGACGTACAAGAGAGTTCGACTCTCTCCGGCGGTCGCTCGTCGAAGGCCCAAGTCCAAGCCTCCGACCCCGGAACATAAAGATAGGGCATTAATCGCCCCTCTCCCGAGCGATCTCGATCGCGTTCTGGAGGAGGCCTTCGATCTTGGAGGCGTGCGTCTCGTAGCTGTAGACTAGTTCCTGGTAATGAGAGAGGTCGCAAAGGATCCGCTCGCGATAGTCGAAAACGGCATTGAACGGGTCCGTCGCGAAGGCGTCGCGGGGAACCCATTTAGAGAACCCGAAACCGTAAAAGCCGCTTCCCGCGACGCCGAGATCGGCGGGATCCAGGAGGAACGACTTTTTCGTTTGTTTCAGGACTGGACGGGACTCGACGAGGGTCGGGCCCTCGCCGATTCTCCAAAGCGTCGGAAGGCTCACGAGGCGCCCTCGTCGGAGTCGGCGATCTCCGCGTCGCAATTCTTGACGTACTCCGCGATCGACTCCGGAGAGCGGCCCAGGAGGGCGAGAATTGCGGAGATATCCAGGGAGTCGTCCTCGTCCGTAACCCATTTCGCGACCTTCTCGGCGTCTTCCCGAAGCTCGAGAACGTCCTCGAGGGTCGTTTCCGGAATGCGGTCGTCGTCTTTGGTCGCGACCATCGTCCCGACGACGCGGCCGTTTTTGTCCCAAACGATCAGGAAGTCCCCGAGCTGGACGTCGACCCGCCTCAAAGCTTCGCCTCCGGGGCGACCAGTTCGATCGGATCGCAAACTTTCGGGCAAATCAGGAGGAGGCGCCCTCGGTTCTCCGAGGTCGTCGTCCCGACGAGCATCCCCTCCCCAAGGTCGAGGACTAGCGCCGACGAATCGTAGTATCGGAAGCCCATCGCCTTGGATTCCTCGCGGGTCATGGGGCGGACCGCTTCGATTTTGCGGCCCTCCAGCAAATCGGAAAAACCGCTCATTTTCCGCCCTCCTCTTCGAGGGAGGAAAGGGTTTTTAGGACCGCCAATTGTTTCGCACGTTCGACGGCCTCAAGCGTGAATTTATAGGTGTGCCCATCCTCCAGACTCTCGCAAACGATCGGGAACTTCCGGGCGCGCGTATTCAAGCCGACGACGCGAAACTGGACTCCGTGCGCGCCCGAAAAAACGAAACCGAGGTCGTCGGCGTCGAGCGTTTGAGACCATGCCGAGATCAGTCGAACGAAGGGCTCGGCGAATTTCGACGCGACCTCTCCGTCCTCGGAAACCTCCGCAACTTCGAGTTTGAACGTCGCGGTCGTTTTGGAGTAGGAGCAATTTCCGGAGCGGATTTGTAAGCCGTTCGCGGCGCCGATCGTTAGAAGCGCGGCGTCGAGTTCCGAGCGGACCTTTTCGAGAAGTTCTTTAGAAATCATTGGCCGACCCCCTGACTCGGGAGACCGACGACTTCTCGATCGGTGTTCCATTGGAGCCAATCAATCATCCGAGGCGCCAGTTCTTCGAGGGTTCCCTCGTATTCGTCGCGGATCAAAAGAGTCCGCCAGTAAGATCGACCGTTCGGGCGGAGGAATTGTTCGGCGATAACGAAAGCGGGATTCGTATCGGAGTCGTCGATCTGGTAAGTCGCGACCCTTCCGGTCCATCCCCCAGCAAGCGGCCCCGAATAAAATCGCTCGGAAGCCGCCGCGATTTTGTCGAGGTCCTCATGCTCCTGGTACTGGATAACCTCGAAAACGCTAGTCCCGAAGGCCGCCTGAAAACGGATTCGGGCGGCGACGTCCAGGACGTTCCACTCTCGGACGGACTTAAGAATCTCGGCGTAGGTAATTTGTTTCTTCATTTTGTAGGCCTTACTTGCTTGCGTTGATTTCTGCGACTTTTGCGGCGGAGAGAGAGAAGGGGCCAGGACGGCCCGCTTTTTGGATTGCTTCGAGGGCGAAAGCCTGTTCGAGGACTTCGAGGGCTCCGCGAACGAGTGCGCCCCCAAGAACTCCCCACCATTCATTTGAGTTTTCTTTGTAAATGGTTGCTTGGACAAGTCCGCGACCGTCGCCGCGCGCCACGGAATATTGGCGAACCGCTAAGGCTTGAAGAGTTTCACGGGATCGCGGCGCAAAAATTCCGAATGCCTTAGATGATCGCGGACGGGGGAGCTTTCGCGTTTTCCCAGTCGCTAACACTTTCGCTATGGGGACGGGGATCGCCCAAAGCGGAAGCTTTCCGCATTGCGAGCAAAAGACGGCGGGACCGTCGTCGAAGGATTCCGCGCGGAGTTCCATAAGGTCGTCGATCCCGTCCTCTGGGAAACGGCGATCGGACTCGCCGACACATTCGCCGCAAAAGTCCGACCCGCCGGAGGTCCTATAGATCTGCGTGGGATTGACTAGCGGCGCGCGCGAATCGTCGTTCGCCCATCCGCGAAGGGCCGCGACGACGGCCTTGTCGAGTTTAAGTTCCGTCGTTAAAAATTCGGCCTCGGCGCCGTCGGTCATGGGCTCGATTCGCTCTTTCGAGGCGTCCTTCGCCCATTGGAGAGTGTCGTCGACTTGGAGGAGGTAGTCGGCTTTTTGAATCTCGGCGGGGCTGGACGCTGCCCGAATGTTTTCGACAAGGGCCGCCATCTTGGCGGCGAACTCCGTCGCGGAGCCCTCCAGCTCGTCGACAATTCCTCGACATTCGCGAACAAACTCCGGGAATCCGGTCGAGGCTTCATTCTCGATCGAATCGGCGAGGCCGGAGGTCGCGGCCGCGAACTCCTCGCCAATGTTGAAGCCGTGGGAGGCCAGCTCGTTTAGTTTCTCGGCGAGGTCGGACGCGGTAGGAGCCAAGGGCTCCGATTTTTCGTTGGTCATTGGTCAATCTTCGAGGGGTCGGCCTATTCCGTCCCCGCGAGAAATTGATCTTCGACTTTTAGGTCCGTAAACCTCCAGACCTTTTTCGGTTTTCGGTCCTTATTCTTCGCGATTGGGATCGGTCGGCGGAGTATTTCCGCCTCGGAGCTGGTAGAGGTGCGCGGCGCGGGCGCGACTGTACCCCTCCGGTCCCCGAGAACGGCAGTTCCGGCAAACGATTACAAAGCGGCGGCCAGCGGGCGGAATGCCGAGAGGAAAAAGGTCCCGCGAGGTGCAAAAGGGGCACTCCCCATAGTCGGGTTTTTCGGGGGCTGGCATTATTCGGCAGTTCCGGGCGGGCCGATCGGCGTTTTTTGCGTCCCAGGCGGAGGCGGGGGCGGTTCTAGGCCCCTTGGAGGCGGTGCAGTTGGCGCGAACAAAGCGCGCCTGGACGCCTCTCCGAGTTCTTCAATCGACGCGGACCGGAACGCCCGGAGGAGCCAGCCCGTCGGGTTCCGAACGCGGGGCCCTCGTTCGAGGGCAATCCAAAGGAGAGCGGCGGCGCCCGCCAGTCGTCCCGGATCTCGGGCCAATTCCAGACGCTCCGGAAGCGCGAGACGCAATCCGGCGGAAGAAAGGGCGGAGAGTCGGGCGAGAGGTCCGCGAGCGCGAGAAGCCGCGAGAACGTTCGAGACGAGCTTCTCCGGCGAGGGAGCCGGGACCACGTTCCGAAGGGGCGGATCGAAGGGAAGCTCCGGACGGCGCGCGGCGCCTCTCCAGTCTCCGAAAACACTTTTCCAGACCCTCGGGTTCGTTCGGGCCTCGGGGTTCTCTCGGAGGAGGGCCTCGCCCTCCCGAGCCCACCATTTCGAGACGTCCTCGCTCTCGAGAACGTGGAGCGTGTCGGGATAGCGCGGCCGCTTTCCGTCTTGGATTAGGTCCCTCCGGACGGGAAGAAAGTCTCCGGGCTGGCGCTGGATCGCACAGACGGCCTCTAGGATTCCGAGATAGGAGCGAATCGTTCGCTCGGAGGGCGGAGCTTCGCCGAAACGGTCCTCCCAGCGGTCCCGGAGACCTCTCCAGCCGAGACGGGCGACCGCTCCGGGAACGTACCAGAGAGCCCGAGGACGTCCTCCTAGTGGGCATTTCAAGTCCAGGAGGAGGAGGAGGATCCTCGCTCGGTTCCTTTGCACGTCGCGGCGCCTGGAGGTAGCGACGACCAGCGTCGAGAGCCGGAAGTTCCGGGTCGCCAGTTCGGCGAGAGAATCCGGGGGCGCGCTTCGCGGTAGAGGCGGCGCCGAAAGTTTGAGTCCCATTTGTTCCGGCGATCCGGAGCGGGCTCGGTCCTATTACCGGGCGGGCTCGGATCGCGGGCGGAGAGTGTAGGAATCTCGAGGTCGATTCAAGCCCGAAGATTTTCCCAGGTCGCCGAGACCCTCCGGGCCCAAGCATTAAATTCTCTTTCTCGTTTAATGCTTAGTGCGGCAAGTTCGGCGGAAGAACCCGGGAAGGATTCGGGGTTTTCCCCATGTTATCCACAATGAAAGAAACCGAGAAATTGAGCAATCTCGGACCCGTGCGCGGCCCATGTAAAAAAGAAGGACGCCCTCGTCGCCGCCGCTCGAGAGCGACGATTTAGGCGTCCTGTTTTTTCGCGCGCGCTCCGGGATTGACTACCGGAAGGCCGCGAGGGAGATCGGGGCGGTCGGAGGTAATAGGGGCCTCCGCCGCGCGCCGATCCCCTGCGCGAATTCTAAGCTCCCAGGCGGGGCGTTAGCTAGGGATTAGCGGGTTTGGAGTTGGACCGGAATCGGCGGGAGGGGCTGTTCCGGCGGCGGCGCGGGGGCGTAGCAATTATCGCAAACGGCGCCCGAGGCGCGCTTGCGCACTACCAGCGGGAGATCGCAGTATTCGCAAGAGCGGCCGCGCGGCCTGGGCGACGGTCGCGGGATCGGTCTCGGAGGGTATAGGTAGCCCATCAGACCCCGACGACGTCGTCGAGCCAGTTTTTAACGTCCGTATGGAGCGCGGTCGAGGTGAGCGCGGGCGTAATCGCATTGTCGGAGGCGTTCCCCCAAGTCGTTTTCGAAGTCGGCGCCATTTTAGAGGCAATCGCGACGCCCATCGCTTGACCTACAAAATGGTGCGCGGGGTCGCGGTAGGCCTTCGCGGCGCCCGTGTCGCTCTTGACCTCTCCGGGGACGTAATCCGCCGGGAGGAGAGAGAGGCCGTCGGCGTCGGAGCTGTGAGCCCAGCGAGCGTAAACGGGGAGGGCCAAATTCTCCGGGAAACCTTGGAGGATCCAGAAGTAGGGCGAGGCCGCGAGCTTGGTCCGGCGGTCGAGCGTCGACCAAAGCGTCCGGGAGGCCGTCCGCATAAAGTGAGGATGGAGGTCGTTCGAATAGACCCCGGAGCCCGCCGCGTCTATATCGAATTGCGTCCAGTCGGCCGTAGCTCCGAAGGCGATCGTCGCGGCCGGACGGTGATCGAAGCGGGGGGCGTAGTGGTCGAAGGTCGGCCCGACGCTTCCGTTTAGGTGTGCGAACATTGGCCCAGGTAGAGCGGCGAGGAAGAGAGCGGTCGTCGCTCCGGAGCCGAATCCGAGGGTCACAATTCGCGAGGGCGAGATCGAGTTCCCCGCTCCCCATAGCGCGACGCTCGAGGCGCCGAGCGTTATATCGTCGACGGCGGAGGCGTGGGCTTTGAGGTAGGAGACGGCCGTCCCGAGGGTTTTCTCGTGGGCCGGGAAGTATTCGAAAGGGGTCGTTTCGCCTAATTCGTTCGCCGTATCCGGAGAGGGCGGTCCGTCGACCGAAACGACGACCCAGCCGTCGGCGTTTAGATCCTCGGCAATCTGGGCGACGTCCGCGTCGATCGTCTCCGGGCTCGTTTCGTTGTCGCCGTAAGTGACGTAATCCCCGCCCTTGTAAATCACGAGGACGGGCGCGTCGACAAAGCTCGCCGAGGGCCTCCAAACGAGGAGACGGCAAAGTCCGGAGGCGTGGGCGGCGTAGTAATGTTCGCCCGCCGTGGCTCCCGGAACGTCGGAATTCGAGCGGGTAAACGTGGTAAAGGGACCGGGCATTTAATGGCCTCCGGGGTTCAAGGTGACACGAAACGAGCGCATTTCGAGGACGCCCGAGGCGCCATCCTGGGCGGAGCCCGAGGAGTTTCCAGTATCGCCGAGCGTGGCGCCCGGGTCGTCCGTTTTAACGCGGACGTTCCAAAGCGTATCGAGAAGCTCGAAGTCGGCGTCCGCGACGGCGATCCGCTTTACGATCGTTCGGCGACCGCCGCTCAAAAGGGCCGCCGTCGGATCGTTCCCGATTTTGTAGTCGATCGTTCCGACGACAATCCACTCCGAGGTCGAAGCGTCGAATCCGAGGACCTCGAGGAGGATTATCGCCTCGAAGCCGACCTCGGCGGAGGCCGTGGTTAGGATCGTCCCGGTTTGGAAGGCGAAGGCCTTGGTCGTATCGAAGGCGGCGTCCGGCGCGAATTCCGGTTCGACGATGATTTCGACGATTCGGCTTTCCGTCGAAAAGTAGGTTCCGGCGATCAGAATATCGAGCTGGGCGCCCGAGGTGAAAATCCCGCGCGGCAAAAAGAAGCCGTGACGGTAGAAGTTGACATTCGACCCCGAGACGGCGGCGGGGAAACTCCCGGCGGTATCGTGGGCCATTTGCGCGCCTGGGACGGTGAACGGCCAAGAATCCCCGGGATAGAGCCCCGTGTCGTATTCGTTCGCGTCGTCGGTATTGTCGGCGGCGCCCGGGCCATCCCCTCCGGATCCGGTTCCCTGCGTCGGCGCCTCGGTGGTTACTCCGGCCGTCCAGAGCCCGCTTTGGGCGACGAGGACGAAGGGCTGGCGGGAGTCGGCGATCGGCCCCGCCGATTCTAGGGGGCTCGCGGCGGCGGCCGCAAAGACCCCGGGAGAGTTCCCGAAAAGGGTTTGGAAGGCGGCGAGGACTTGGTTCGTCGCGGCGGAATTTGGGACGATCCCGGCCGATTCGATCAGACCGACGAGTTCCTCCTGGACTCCATTTAGCCAAGCCGAGGAAACGACGGCGGCGGGAACGTCCTCGAAAGGCGAGCCCTCGACGAAAAGGTTATTTAGGTGCCCGGGGGCGGTCGTGCGGTCCATGTTTCGATTAGATAAGGCGGAGGAGGATCGAGGCGGTCCCTTGGAAAACGTCGCGGAGTGTGTGGGCGATCGCGTCCGCCGCGCGAGTATTGATTCCCGAACGCAAATTCAGATAGCGCGCTTGGAGGATTTGTTCCTCGGTGTCGGCGGCCTCATCCTCTCCGGCGAGGCGGAGGAGGTGCGCTTCCGCGAGGGAGGTAAGAATCCCCTCGAGGCGCGCCTCCAGTAGTTCGTCGAGATCCTGGTCCGTCTCGTCGAAACGGTCCTGGACGCGGGCGAGGAGGCCCGAGGCGATCTCGAGAACGATATCTCCGCGCGTCGACATTATTCGAGGGCCTCGATCGCAAGGTCGACCAGCTCGAGGGATTGTTCGGCGGCCCGAACGCGGAGGTCCCAGTCGGCGAGAAGGGCGAGGCGGTTCGATTTTTGGGAGGGAGTAAGGCTCGCGTCCTCCTCAATATAGGCCGCGAATTCCGGCGCAATCGTCGACCAGGTCGCGCGGTCGGCGCGAACCCAAGCCTCCGGAACGGATCCGGGCGACATAAGGCCGAGGGTTTCGCATCCGGAAACGACAAAGGCCGAGCAAATCAGGAGGACAAAAAGAAAAGTCCGCCAGCCCGGGGTCGAGTTGGTCGGCGGTGGGACGCGGTCAAATCGTCCGGTCGTGGGGTTCCATGCTGTGGGGTGATCGATCGGGGCGGTTTTCATCTGTGGGCCTTTCTAAGAAACGGAAACGGCGGGGGCGCCAGCGGTCGCGACCGCCGGAGTCGGGTCGAAGTAGTGGAGGGCCTCAATCGCGGAGAGGACGGGGAAGCTCGCGGCGACCGTTCGCCACTTTCCGGTCGAGAATCCGACCCGGACCTGGAGTTTCCAGTTCCCCGCTTGGGAGAGGTCTCCGGCGGCGGCCGCGTACTCGACTTTTCCGTCGGCGCCGAGAGAAGGCGTCGTAATCGATCCCGTTCGAACCTTAAGGGATCCGTCCGGAAGTAAAAAGCGGAACTCGATCGAGGTCGCGGTTCCGACGGCGACGGCGGACTCGATGGTTTCGCCCTCGTTGTCTGGATCGGGGACGCATTCAGTAACCGTAACTTCAAAAACGGTTCCCTCGTCGCCTACGTGAATGGAATCTGTGCAGCTCATCGGGGAGAGGAATTTCGGAACGTCCGAGCTATCGCTCGACGGAAGCGGGCGGAGCGCGCGACCTCGAGAGAGAGCGCGGCGGTTCTTTGAACCTTAGAGGAAGAGAGGAAGCGACGCGAGACGAGGAGGGAGAGGGCCTCGGTTCTTGTGATTCCCAGCGAGAAACAAACGCGGGGGGAGGGGATATCAAAAAGAGCGCCGAGTTCCGGGGCGACCGCGACGACGAGCGCGGAATCCGGGTTCGCCGTCATTACGAGGGCGAGCTCTGTCGCGACCGCGATCGCCTCGGCGGATCCCGGATTCGCGGCAATCTGGAGGGAAACGGGGCGCCCGGAGGCGTCCGCGATCCCCGGAGCGACCGCCGCGAGGAGAGCGATCGCAATCTCCGGGGCTACCGCCGTCGCGGGAGCTGGATCCGGGGAGGCGCTAATTTGAAGCAAAGGCCCAGGCGCGACGGCGGTAGCTCGGGCCGCTTCCATAGCGAGGAGAAACTCGAAGTCGACCTCGGGGGCGCGACCGGTCGCGCGAACCGCTTCCGCGTTTATTGTCGAAATCAGAGTCGGATCGATTCCGAGAGCCGTCGCGAGCGCGGCGTCGGGGCTCGCCGAGGTGTCGAAGTTGTAGGGGCCAATTTCCCAGCCGTATCCGTCCGCGTCATGCGTCGCCCCGTCGGGGTCGAGGATCGGCGAGAAGGGCCAAGTCGAGGAGAGATCGACCCCGTTATTTATCAGCTTGGATCCGTTGGAGGGGTGCGGATGGAAATCCGTCGACGAAACCCAGGTATTCGCCGTCGTTTCGCTTGTATGGGAAGCCGTTCCGGAGGCAGTCAAATCCGAGGAAACGCAATTCTTAAACGAGCCGGGGGTCGAGAGCTGGTAGAAATCTCGATCGGTGCTCCCGATATTCCCGTTCGCCAGCGAGGCGACGTTCTCGATCTCGCAATTCGCACCGAAAGCGACCCCGGAGCCCGTGTAAGTGACGAGGCTTTTCTTTTGCCGGATCCAGCGGGCGGCGGAATTGTAGAGGCGCACCGTTCCCCCCGTAGGGGTGAGCCCGAATCCGTAGCGGGCGCCCTTGTCCGTCGCGGTCTGATTGTTCGACCCGAACGCGATACAGTTCGAGAAGGTTAGAACCCCGGACGCCATTCCGACCGAAGCCTGGAAGACCGTATTCGAGAGATTCGACCCCTCGGTAAGCGAACCAAACATAGAGTCGACGACTCCCTGGCGGTCGCATCGGAGAGCCCGGAGGAACGACGTCGCGCCGACCGAGGCGGAGGAAATTCCCATTAGGCCGACCCCGTTCCCGCAATCGCCCAGGCGGAAGAAATCCTCCTGGAGTCGCATCGTCGTTCCTCCGTTTGTTCTCGAGATCTGGGCGCCAGTTCCGGCCCCAATATCGTAGGCCTCTCCAGCGGCGGGACGG
>Ga0316207_10004035_pt1 | contig 13115 bp, 15 predicted proteins | sample 6weekpyrite_MG_FD_204943 | JGI IMG/M metagenome (GOLD analysis project Ga0316207, IMG submission 204943) | Microbial mat bacterial communities from mineral coupon in-situ incubated in ocean water Damariscotta River, Maine, United States -... | ecosystem: Environmental > Aquatic > Marine >... | reverse complement strand
GATCAAGTGTCTTCCAAAAAAGCACGAAACTTAAAAATATTTATCACAATCTTCTGTTCCGAATACAACAATACCTTCAACTTGTTCTGTATCTATTACAACAAAATATTGCACCAACTTGGAAAAAGTGCATTTAAACAAGGAGTTAACTGTTGGAAAAAGATAGGGCATAGCGTTTGCAGAATGTCTAATAACAAAAATGAAACATAGTGTTTCAATCCTATCGTCGGAGGATAAAAAATGGAATTAAGTGTTTTAGGTCAAGAAGAATCAATTGATAAAGGATGTAGCTCAGGGTCTTGTGGTAGTACAGATGATCAATTATCTCATTTGTCTGATGAGATACGTGAAAAAGTTCATAATCACCCATGCTACTCCGAAGATGCGCATCATTATTTTGCACGAATGCATGTCGCAGTTGCTCCAGCATGTAATATTCAATGTCATTATTGTAATCGAAAATATGATTGTTCGAATGAATCCCGTCCTGGTGTCGTGTCCGAACTATTAACACCTGATCAAGCAGTGAAAAAAACCATGGCGGTGGCAGCAAATATACCGCAAATGACCGTGCTCGGTATTGCTGGTCCAGGTGACCCATTGGCAAACCCTGAACGAACCTTTGAAACATTTAGACAACTTTCTGAAAAAGCACCAGACATTAAACTGTGTGTTTCAACAAATGGCCTAGCTTTGCCTGAGTCTGTTGAAGAACTCGCCAAACACAACATTGACCATGTAACAATTACGATCAACACCTTAGACCCTGAAGTTGGCGCAAAAATATATCCATGGGTTTTTTGGAATAATCGCCGTATAAAAGGCGTGAAAGGTGCCAAGATTTTAATTGAGCAACAACAAAAAGGTCTGGAAATGCTTGCGAGTCGCGGCATTTTAGTAAAAGTTAACTCGGTAATGATTCCAGGTGTTAATGATGAACATTTGAAGGAAGTCAGTAGAGTAGTTAAAGCAAAAGGAGCTTTTTTACATAATGTAATGCCTCTAATTGCAGAAGCGGAGCACGGTACTTTTTTTGGAGTAATGGGGCAGCGTGGTCCTTCTTCCAAAGAGCTTCAAGCCCTGCAAGATGCTTGCGCAGGTGATATGAATATGATGCGACATTGTCGACAATGTCGAGCAGATGCTGTTGGTTTACTCGGTGAAGATCGTGGTGATGAATTTACCATGGATAAAATCGAGGAAATGGAAATTGATTATGGTGCTGCAATGGAAAAACGTAAGGTAATTCACCAAGCCATCGCAGAAGAACTTTCTGTAAAACGCAATGATTCTAGTGATGAGCCAACAAGTATCTTTGATAAAGCCTATCGTCCTGTTCTTATGGCAGTCGCGACGTCAGGTGGTGGTGTTATTAACCAACATTTTGGTCACGCAAAGGAGTTTTTAGTTTATGAAGCTTCAACAGATGGCGTTCGTTTCATCGGGCATCGCAAAACCGACCTTTACTGTGGTGGCGGCGATACTTGCGGTGATGGAGATAGTGTTCTGGATCAAACCATAAGATCTTTGGAAGGCTGTGAAACAGTTCTTTGTTCCAAAATCGGATATGAGCCTTGGGAAATGTTAGAGGATGCTGGCATTTTACCAAACGGTGAACATGCTATGGAACCAATCGAAGATGCAATCATGGAAGTTTATAAGGAAATGATTGCTGAGGGTAAGCTGGAAGAAACCAGTGAACTGGAAACTGAAGAAGTACGTGCCTCGGCTTAAGCGGGAGAAATAAAATGTCTTTAGAAATAGTAGATAGCTGTGTTAGTTGCCATGCATGCCTGCCGCTTTGCCCAAGCGGAGCTATATCTGTAGGTGATAAACACTTAATGATTAATAAAAAGAAATGTACGGAATGTGAAGGTGATTACGCAGATTCTCAATGTGCTGCGATTTGCCCGATCGAAGGTGCAATTGTGGATGGTGTTACAGGTATGGCCTGTAACCCTCCCGGTTCGTTAACTGGTATTCCTCCTCATAAAATAGAAGAAGCTATGCAGGAAATGCAAGCTCGCTAAGGATTAAACATGACTTATACAAACATGACTGGCAATTTTGTGATGCCGCAAATCACTAACCCATTTACAACAGGGCGCATAATTAAAAAAGTGCGTCAGGTTTTAAGAGGCTTACTTTTATCTATAACAGCACCTAAAGATAAAGAATTAGAAATAATGATGAACGAAATGGGGGTAAAAGTACCTGTTAACCCTAGAAGCTGGAAACGCAATAGTGCCTTGCTTATTTATAGCAGATATCAATAACCCATGGAGTTCAGTTTGATGCCAGTAATCATCTTTTACGAAAAGCCAGGCTGTATAAACAATACTAAGCAGAAAAAATTATTAGAAGCTGCTGGGTATAGTTTGGTTGAGAAAGATTTATTGGCTGAAAAATGGGATCCAAAAGTACTTCGTCGTTATTTTGGTAACTTGCCCGTAAATAAATGGTTTAACCCAAGTGCACCGGCGATAAAAAATGCTGAGGTAAATCTAGAGAAACTATGTGAAACAGAAGCTTTAGCCATGATGGTAAAGGATCCAATACTTATTCGACGTCCGTTAATGAAGCTGGGTGATACATACAAAGCAGGGTTTGATACCGATATTCTAGATGAACTAATTGGCTTATCTGAAACCTATAAAATTTTAGACCTGGAGTCGTGTCCCAGGTCCTTGCATTAGAGACTGGTGTTATGTCGGCTGTTCCCAATATTAAGTTTGAATCAGAGAATCCATTGTATGAACAGTTAATGTTACATGCAAAAGGGCAGGCTAATGATCATTATTTAGCGATTATTCTTAGTTCTTGGTTAAAAAAAGAAGGTGCCTTACCGCAATATTTGGGTTTTTCATCATCAGAATTCAGATCTCTCATGCAACATCATTTTCCTGGTTTTCTAATTAGCGACAAAGTAAGGCATGAAGAAGTCTTCGACGAAAAACGACTACCAGAAAAAGAAGATTTACTGCAACTCTTTAGTGCTTATCGGGCAAATTCAAGCGCTTCAGAGCATCGAATTGCAAATATTATTACGACCGCTTGCCTTGGTTCCAATCATCTGTGGCAGGACTTGGGATTGTGGAATCGTACACAATTAAGCGAACTGATCAGTATCAATTTTCCTGCACTAGCAGAAAAGAATATTAGAAATATGAAGTGGAAGAAATTTCTATATAAACAGCTGTGCAATGAAGAAGGGATCTATGTTTGCCGAGCACCGTCATGTGAGGTTTGTACCGACTATGAAGTTTGTTTCGGGCCAGAGGAATGAATCAAACGGAATCATTGTACGACAGAGCCACTGCTGCTTACATAGGATTAGCAATTGGTGATGCGCTAGGAGCAACCGTAGAGTTCATGACCCCTGATGAAATTAAGCTAAAGTATGGGCTACATGATGAGATAGTGGGTGGCGGTTGGCTTAGTTTAAAGCCTGGTGCTGTCACTGATGATACAACGATGAGTTTGGCGCTGGGAAATAGCATTTTAAGTGAGCAAGCGATAGTCCCGCAAGCCATAGCTCAGGCATTTAGTGACTGGCTAAAGGCAAAGCCAGTCGACGTTGGTCATACAGTACGTAAAGGTATAGTTCACTTCCGCTATGGTGGAGTACCTATAACGCCATTTTGTGAATTTGACTCTGGTAATGGCGCTTGTATGCGAACATTGCCTATTGCCTTAAGTACATTATTCAAGCCTGAAGCTGATGTAAGAATGGCATCACGTGATCAAGCACATACGACTCATAATAGTGAGCTATCAGATGCCGGCACTGAATGTATAGTACTTATGATACAAGATTCATTGCTAAAAACGAATAAGTCAGCGCTAACGCAAAAATGGGTTAATCCATTAATCCAAAAACATCCAATATATTCATTTGAAAATAGCAAAAGAAAAGATCCCTCTGGGTTTATTGTTGATACCTTGCAAGCGGTATTTCAATCATTTTTTGATCTAACGAGTTTTGAAGATAGTTTAATTGATGTGGTTAACCGTGGTGGCGACGCAGACACTACGGGTGCGATTTTAGGTATGTTGGCCGGAGCATATTATGGAATGTCCGCTATACCGGAAAAATGGATTAATGGACTAGATCCGAACATTAAAAATGCTTGTATTGAGCAGGCTAAACAGCTAGTTGATTATGCTTTGACGACAAGAAACTCTCTTGAAAAATCCAGTTTAGTAGCACATGGGTGATATATGCAAATAGGTGTTCCCAAGGAAATAAAAAATCACGAATACAGAGTAGGAATGACGCCTGCTGGTGTCAAAGAGTTGATTAACAGTGGACATTCTGTTGTCGTTGAAAAAGATGCAGGGGCTAAAATCGGCTTTAGTGACGAAAGTTACAAATTAGCTGGTGCGAAAATTCTAGCTACAGCGAAAGAAGTCTATCAAAGTGAGATGATAGTCAAGGTTAAAGAGCCACAACCAATAGAATGTGAATATCTTTACAACTCTCAAATTCTATTTACCTATCTGCATCTCGCGCCAGAACCAATTTTGACAAAATCTCTAGTCGATAGCGGTGTTATTGGAATCGCTTATGAAACCGTTACCGATGACAAATCAAATTTGCCTTTACTAACCCCGATGAGCGAAGTGGCAGGCAGAATAGCCATTCAGGCCGGTGCAAGTGCCTTACAAATGGCCAGCGGAGGACGAGGCGTATTACTTGGTGGAGTACCAGGGGTGGGTCCAGCAGAGGTGGTGATCATTGGTGGTGGTGTCGTGGGTACGCAGTCAGCACGTATGGCTCAGGGTTTAGGAGCTAAAGTCACAGTATTAGACATTAACCTGGATAGGCTACGTTATTTGGATGATATTTTTCAAGGAAGTATTGTCACAGAGTTTGCTAGTCAGGATGCCATTGACCGGCTGGTGCTAACGGCTGATCTTGTTGTTGGTGCAGTATTAATACCTGGGAAACAGGCGCCTAAGCTCATCACATCTAAGCACGTAAAGTCAATGAAGCATGGTGCAGTTTTTGTTGATGTGGCGATAGATCAGGGTGGTTGTTCAGAAACATCAAAACCCACGACTCACGAGGATCCCACATATATAGTTGACGATGTAGTACATTATTGCGTTGCCAATATGCCTGGTGCTTGCGCGCGCACCTCTACTTTGGCTTTAACAAATGTGACATTACCTTATGTAAAAAAACTGGCAAATGATGGGTTATTAAATGCTTTCGGAGAAAATACCGGATTGCTAAATGGACTTAATGTCTACAAAGGTAAAGTAACTAATGCCGCTGTAGCGCACGACCTTGGTTATTCGTGTGAGGTTACAGAAAATATTATGCAAGATCTAATGAATGATATTGGCATTAGGAACATCTCATGAGTATTCCTGACAACTATGAGCTAGATTTTGGATTTGGTGTAGGTACTTATGACTTAAATGCAAATTTAACCTTACCCGCCGATGGTTGCACCCAGTGCGGAATGTGTCTTGCTACTTGTCCGACCTATAAAAACAGCGAAGAATTAACTCAGTCTCCCATGGGTAGAATCCAAATTATTCGGAATATTAATTCTGGCGCCTATGAATACAAATTAGTGGATGCTGATTCACTGGACACTTGTCTCGCTTGTGGGACTTGTGAAACGGTTTGTCCATCTAAAGTGGCTTATCTTGACCTATTGCATGGCGCAAAATCAAAGTTACGCGAGCAACGGTCTAAATCACTCTATACAAATACTTTATTAATGGTATTAAAGCACACGTTGTTGTTAAGTATTTTTGCTAACTTGGCTAAGCCCTTTGTACCGCTAGCTCACTTTTTGCGTAATCGAATTAAGTCAGAAAAATTGTATAGCCTTCTCACGGGTATTGCATATTCTAAATACGCAAACGAAACGAGCAATAAATCGTATTATAAATCTTCAGTAAAGCAAACGGCATTAAAAATTAGTCTTTTTAAGGGCTGTGTCTCTTCTGTATTTGATAGGCAAGTTCAGGATGCAACAATGAGTTTGTTGCGTAGTTGCGGTGTGAAAGTCTATGTAGCAAATGATCAGACTTGCTGTGGTGCTGTTCATGCTCATAATGGAGACAAAACTACGGCAATAAATTTAGCTATAAAAAATATGCAAGCACTGCAGAGCGAACCAGTAGATGCCATAATAAATACTTCCAGTGGTTGCGGTTTATATCTAAAAGAATATGGCAAATTGCTGGATGAGGAGACAAAATGTATCTCTGAACCAGCAAAAGCAATGTCAACTAAGACTACAGATATACTAAGCTGGTTGTATAGTTCTGCTGTATTGAATGATTTTCAATTCAATTCTTGCAATAAGGTTGTTGCCCTTCATACACCCTGTTCGTTGAAAACTGATGAATTGGCCATTTCAGCAACAAAGTTGCTACTTAATAAAATTCCAGGTTTAGTTATTCATAATGTATCGGATTTTGCCAGTTGCTGTGGAGCAGGTGGAAGTCATTTACTAACTCATCCACAAAAAGCAGCGTCGCTAAGAGTGGAAACCCTGAACGATGTGAAAAATATTAACCCAGACATTGTACTAACCTCAAATGTGAGTTGTTCCTTACACCTAAAAGAGGGTTTGATGGAGCAAGGGTTAGATATTGAGGTCTTACACCCTGTTCAACTGTTGGAAAGACAATTACAAGAACAAAGGAGAAGTTATGACTATATTCATTAGTACTACGTCCCCTACGGCTTCGTTCAAAGAAAGTAAGCTTGAGCAAGCCATAACACAAATGGCCGTGAAGCTTGCAAAAGAAAGGAGTACGGGCTCACTTCCTCAAGGACCCTCGTTAGATATTAACTTCTTAGTGCCCGGTAAATATGAGAAACCAGATTTTACAGGTATGCGTATGGGTAACTATGATGAAGAGCAAACAACGCTATATTTCGAAAGATTTGTACCAGACCGCTTATTAGAATCCGATGAAGCTGAGGAATTTGTAAAGCTTGTACTTGAAGATGTTGTGGATAATGCAGCCTCTTTTTTTGCAGAACATAAAGTAAACTTTGATATTAAGTCCTGGCAAAGGACTCTAAGCACCCTTAATTAGTTTTTTTATCCCTTAAATTGTATCAATATTCGTGTAGTATGACAGTTATATGAAACCTGGGTTAGTCCCAGGTTTCATATCTGTTGTTTGCATGGACAGTAATGCATAACTTTAGGCATTACACATCCAATGTGGCTTATACAGCTTGTGCTTTTACATTCGTCAGCGAAAGAATCTCATTAAATATCGAATCTATATCACTTTCAATGATTTCTATTCCGATCCGAGAACAAAACCGTTTTTCTTTATCAGTTGGTTTAGGGATGATAGCCCAACCCCTAGGTGTACTAGAACCCCAGGTAACATCCGACATAACCATTCGCTCAGTATCACGGGTAAATCGCGTGCCTAAAAATAAATACTGTTTTTCTAAACGATGGTCTTTTAAGAACTTAGGAATAGCAAATCCGCCCATCAATTCTGTGATGTAGTCTACGTAATCCGCATCAGAGGCAATGAAATGAGGCTCAGGGACAGGGCTACCCATAGGTTTGAATAATGTAGGGAGTGAAGCATTGACGTTTTCTACTTCAACCTCTTTGTAAGTCTCGCCATCACTTTCAAATATTTTAAAACGATATTCTGTACCACCAATTCGAGCACAACCTAAAACCAGATTATGAGGTCTGCCTTTATATTCCTCTTGTAATATGATGTCACGGTTGATGTCTATTATATAGGGTAAATCAAGATCGACGAGCCATCTATACAGAGAAGGCGTGCTCCATTTTGTGTCCTTATATAATGCAGTTAAAAACTTAGTAATGTAGGACCGACCGCGTTTTAACTCCAAATGCATAGCTGCCCTAGGAAACTCATACATCAATTTGGGCACCATGGGTTGCCCATTGTTCATGGCTAGAATCAAGCTATCACTATCCGCGGGAATTGATTCATTGTTTAATGAGTTTGTGCTACCAGATAGTGCATCTGCGCCCAGGTATGGAACGATTGAGCCATCCAGTAAGCCAGATAAAATGTTTTCTAAGTTATGCATTTTACAGTTTCCTTTTGTTAGATAAAACGCATTCTGCAATTAGCAAACCAATTGATAAACCCTTGAAATAAAGCAGTTTAATTCGTATTTCTATGTACGGTTTCTTACAATTTTATTATTCGATGAGTTCTTGGTAACAAAAACTTAGCAGAAAAATTAAGTTTTATTAAAGGAAAAAAGCAAATAACAAGGAAAACTCACTACTTAGAGAGCAGGAATTTATTTGGTGTGTCTATTGCTACATGTAAGACAGAGATAGTTACTAATTTTGTTGGAGGTGTAAAATGGCAAGCTTAAAATCTCGTTTGGTGATTGCAGGTGTAAACAGTCGAGGAGAAATATTTCGACCAAGCGATTGGGCGCAAAGATTATCTTCAGTAGGGGCAGAATATGGGGCGGATCATCGTTTACATTTTTCACCATTATTACACCCTGACTTAAGCAATGGTGTTGTGTGTTTGATTGTAGAACCAGAATTGGAAGACATTAGGCCAGAAGTGTTTAAACATATAATTTCTTTCGCAGAGTCAAATGACTTGGTGACAAACTATAATGAAGTTGCCTAGCTTAAACGAGATTGGCCGAATATAATCCACCAATAACGATATATTCTTCTTCAGCATTTATTTGCTTGGGCAGTATATTGTTGTAGCAAAATATCTTATATATTGGAACATCAATTCTTATTACATAATCACCAAAATGTTCTGCCATCTCTGCTATGTGGGTAAATGAATTAATGTTGTTTAACAAAATCGTAATATTCTTCCCACTTTTCGCTAAAACTTCATGGCTGTTTAGCTGATTCAAACCTCGATAAAGGGTGATATGCTGAGTTTTGATATTTGCTAACTCAAACTGACTATAGCTATAAAGAATATCTAATTGTGTTTCAATCGCATTGGTATTGTACATTCCTGCAGCGGATTCCATTAAATAATCGTGATAAGTATGATCTTCAATTTCACGAATTAGTCCCTTGTGATAACGCGGTGACAAACCGAAACGGGATTCCACCCAACGTTTCAATACAGCACCCTCCAATCCGTCGGGGTTCATGTGCCAGCCAAAAATAATGCGCTTATAGTTTATTTTCTTACGATTAAAATTAGAGGAATCACATTGACCCATTTGTGATAAATCATTTAACTGGAAATGCGCATTCATATATTTAAAAAATAGCGGTTGCCTTTCTGCAAAAGACTTTGCTTTATCTAAGTAATGAAAAAGACTTTTGTGTAACTCCTTAACCCCGTCTAACGCTAGCGGTATAGGATGTGAGTTGTAAGTTAGTCCACCGAGAATCTTTGCTGGTAGATTGCAATGATTAATAGACATGTAGCAATTGTCACTTAATACATGTTTTTTTTGTTCAAAAAGTTTTGTCATGTTTGTGCTTAACTCTACAGCTACAGAAAATTTGTAGCATACACTACCAATAATTTACATCAAGCAAAAACTAATTAACTTCAATAAAACAAGCACTTAAAGCTGTTGGTAAAAAGTGGCATATGCGATGCAGACTAGGTGTTGTGCAAACAATTTTATGCATAACTATTCAACCCAAGGAGAATAAACTATGTCGTTACGTCAATGTGCGATTTACGGAAAAGGTGGAATCGGTAAATCTACAACTACACAGAATTTAGTTGCTGCGCTTGCTGAAATGGGCAAGAAAGTAATGATCGTCGGCTGTGACCCAAAAGCTGACTCTACTCGTTTAATCCTTCACTCTAAAGCTCAAAACACTATCATGGAAATGGCTGCTCAAGCAGGCACGGTAGAAGATCTAGAGTTGGAAGATGTATTAAAAGTTGGGTACGGCGATGTTAAGTGCGTTGAGTCAGGTGGTCCTGAGCCAGGTGTTGGCTGTGCCGGTCGTGGTGTAATTACTTCTATCAACTTTCTTGAAGAAGAAGGTGCATACGAAGACGATTTGGACTTTGTATTCTATGACGTACTCGGAGACGTTGTATGTGGTGGATTCGCGATGCCTATTCGTGAAAACAAAGCACAAGAAATCTATATCGTTGTTTCTGGTGAAATGATGGCTATGTACGCTGCTAATAATATCGCTAAAGGTATTGTGAAATATGCAAATTCTGGCGGTGTGCGTTTAGCTGGCTTGATTTGTAATTCACGTAATACAGACCGTGAAGATGAACTAATCATGGCTTTGGCTGCAAAACTTAATACTACGATGATCCATTTTGTACCTCGTGACAACGCAGTGCAACGTGCAGAGATTCGTCGTATGACTTGCATCGAGTATGATCCATCACACAAGCAATCCGATGAGTATCGTGCACTAGCACAAAAAGTTCACGATAACACGAATCTTCAAATCCCTACACCTATCACCATGGATGAGCTCGAAGAGCTGTTAATGGAATTCGGTATCATGGAAGAAGAAGACGAAAGCATCATTGGTCAAACTGCTGCTGCAGAGTAATACATTTACAGGCTTTAATTTGGCCGACTCGTTTACTGCCATGTACGGGTTGGTCATTTTTAAGAATTTAAACCTTGTTAAACGTTTTGTTCACAGATTAGTGGCGGCGAAAACAGGAGAAATATTATGACTATGTCAAAAGAAGAAACCGAAGCGCTGATTCAGGAAGTGCTGGAGGTTTATCCCGAGGATGCAAAGAAAGAGCGTGCAAAACACTTGGCCGTTAACGACCAGGAAGTTGAGCAATCTAAAAAGTGTATCACATCTAACAAAAAATCCTTACCTGGCGTAATGACCATACGTGGTTGTGCTTATGCAGGATCTAAAGGTGTGGTGTGGGGCCCAATTAAAGATATGATTCATATCTCTCACGGTCCAGTTGGTTGTGGTCAGTACTCACGTGCTGGTCGTCGCAACTATTATATCGGTACTACCGGTGTAAATACTTTCGTTACTATGAATTTCACGACTGACTTCCAGGAAAAGGATATCGTTTTTGGTGGTGACAAAAAACTTGATAAAACGATTAACGAAATCGATCAATTGTTCCCGTTGAACAAAGGGATATCCATTCAATCAGAATGTCCAATTGGATTAATCGGTGATGATATCGAGGCTGTTGCCAAGAAAACATCTGCTGAAATCGAAAAGCCAGTTGTGCCTGTACGCTGTGAAGGGTTCCGTGGTGTATCTCAATCACTGGGTCATCATATAGCCAATGACTCAATCCGTGACTGGGTTTTAGGTGCACGCGATGACGACAACAGTTTTGAGTCAACTCCTTATGATATATCTATCATTGGTGACTATAACATTGGTGGTGATGCATGGGCGTCTCGTACTCTACTCGAAGAAATGGGACTACGTGTTGTTGCTCAATGGTCTGGTGATGGAACCTTATCGGAAATTGAGTTAACACCAAAAGTTAAATTGAACCTGGTTCATTGTTACCGTTCAATGAACTATATCTCTCGTCACATGGAAGAAAAATACGGTATTCCATGGACAGAATATAATTTCTTCGGTCCGACCAAAATAGCAGAGTCTTTACGTAAGATTGCTTCTTACTTTGATGACACTATCAAAGAAGGCGCTGAAAAAGTTATCGAAAGATACCGAGCAGAATGGGAAGCTGTTACAGCTAAGTATCGCCCACGCCTTGAAGGCAAAAAAGTCATGTTGTTCATCGGTGGTTTACGTCCTCGTCACACCATTGGTGCTTATGAAGACTTAGGCATGGAAGTGGTTGGTACTGGTTACGAATTTGGTCATAACGATGACTATGATCGTACAATCCCAGAAATGGGTAATGCCACCTTGTTATACGATGATGTAACTGGTTACGAATTCGAAGAATTTGTTAAAGCCATAAAACCTGACTTGATTGGTTCGGGTATCAAGGAAAAATACATCTTCCAAAAAATGGGGATTCCATTCCGTCAAATGCATAGCTGGGATTATTCAGGTCCTTACCATGGTTATGATGGCTTTGCTATCTTCGCCCGTGATATGGATATGACATTAAATAATCCATGCTGGAATGCAATTGAAGCACCATGGAAGAAAAAAGCATCTGAAGAACCTGAAGCGGTTGCAGCAGGCGCTTAATTCTTAGCTTTATTAAAAGTCGGTGGGGAGCGCCGCTCCCCACTAGTAAGTTAAATCTCAAAGGTCGTACTGTTCACAGATTAGTGGCGCGACAGGAGGTTATTATGAGTCAGTCAGTAGACAATATTAAACCAAGTTATCCTTTGTTCCGTGACGAGGATTACAAAGAAAATCTAGCAACGAAAAAAGAGCTATATGAAGAGTGTCATCCGAAAGAAAAAATCGATGAAGTCTTTGAATGGACAACAACAGAAGAGTATAAGGAACTTAACTTTAAGCGTGAAGCGCTAACAGTTAACCCTGCAAAAGCATGTCAACCTTTAGGTGCTGTGTTATGTGCATTAGGTTTTGAAAAAACCATGCCTTATGTACATGGTTCACAAGGATGCACAGCTTATTTCCGAACTTATTTTAATCGACATTTTAAAGAGCCAATTGCTTGTGTATCCGATTCTATGACAGAAGATGCAGCGGTATTTGGTGGCCAGAAAAACATGTTTGCTGGATTGGAAAATGCGAAAGCGCTTTATAAACCAGACATGATTGCGGTATCTACCACTTGTATGGCGGAAGTTATTGGTGATGACTTAAACGCATTTATCGGTAACGCTAAAAAAGACGGTCGTGTACCTGACGAATACCCAACACCATTTGCGCATACGCCTAGCTTTGTAGGTAGTCATGTAACGGGTTGGGACAATATGTTCGAAGGTATTATCAAATACTTCACTTTGAACTACATGGAAGGTAAAGAAGTTGGTAGTAATGGAAAATTAAACATTGTGCCAGGCTTTGAAACATATCTAGGTAACTTCCGTGTTATCAAACGTATGTTGAGTGAAATGGACATTGAGTACACGATGCTTTCAGATCCAGAAGAAGTGCTGGATACGCCAGCTGATGGTGAATTCCGTATGTTCGCTGGTGGTACAACACAGGAAGAAGTGAAAGATGCACCAAATGCAATGGATACGTTGTTCTTGCAAC
>Ga0316207_10004034_pt1 | contig 13115 bp, 8 predicted proteins | sample 6weekpyrite_MG_FD_204943 | JGI IMG/M metagenome (GOLD analysis project Ga0316207, IMG submission 204943) | Microbial mat bacterial communities from mineral coupon in-situ incubated in ocean water Damariscotta River, Maine, United States -... | ecosystem: Environmental > Aquatic > Marine >... | reverse complement strand
CATATTTATGTGGCGATGCCACCTTTATACCGTATCGATGTCGGTAAGGAAGTGTATTACGCGCTTGATGATAGTGAGCTGCAGGGTATACAGGATCGTATCAAGGCAGAGAAAAAACGCGGAAAAGTTAACATTCAACGTTTTAAAGGTCTCGGTGAAATGAATCCGATGCAATTGCGTGAAACATCCATTGCACCTGAAACGCGCCGCCTGGTGAGATTAACCATAGAACCGAAAGATAAAGTCAACGAAACGATGGATATGTTGTTGGCTAAAAAACGTGCCTCAGACCGTAAAAAATGGCTGGAAAAGAAAGGCGCTCTTGCCAAGATTAATTAGAAAAGATATTTCCCTATGGCTGGTAAACGAAAAACAAGTAAATCAAAAAAAGCGAAAGCAGTTGATTCAGTAACCGCTGAGCTCAACTTTGAGGGTATTGAAGAACTTGCACTAAAAGAATTTACCGAGAGTGCTTATCTCGATTATTCGATGTATGTGATTCTCGATCGCGCCTTACCTCATATTGGTGATGGCTTAAAACCGGTACAACGTCGTATTACCTATGCGATGTCAGAGCTGGGTCTGTCGGCAGGCGCAAAGCATAAAAAATCAGCAAGAACAGTGGGTGATGTGCTGGGTAAATTTCATCCTCATGGTGACAGTGCCTGTTATGAAGCGATGGTGTTGATGGCACAACCCTTTTCCTACCGCTATCCGATTATTGATGGTCAGGGTAACTGGGGCTCTCAGGATGATCCTAAATCCTTTGCCGCAATGCGTTATACAGAGTCGAAACTAACGCCTTACGCACAAACCTTACTCGGTGAACTTGAACAGGGAACGGTCGACTGGGTGCCTAATTTTGATGGCACTTTACGTGAACCTTCGTTATTGCCGGCGCGTATACCCAATATTTTATTAAACGGTACAACGGGTATTGCAGTGGGTATGGCGACAGATATTCCGCCACACAATCTAAAGGAAGTTGTTCTGGCGTGTATTCACCTGCTGGATAACAGCAAGGCCCCAGTTAAAGATTTAATGAAGTTTATTAAAGGCCCTGATTTTCCAACCAATGCAGAAATTATTTCCTCAAAACAGGAAATCAAAGATATTTACGAAACAGGTCGCGGCAGTATTCGTATGCGCGCCTGTTATGAAGTTGAAGATGGCGAAATCATTCTAACCGCATTACCTCATCAGGTTTCAGGTGGCAAAGTGCTTGAACAAATTGCCGGGCAAATGACGGCGAAGAAGTTGCCAATGGTGGAAGATTTACGTGACGAGTCAGATCATGAGAATCCCACTCGTTTGGTCATTGTGCCGCGTTCAAACCGTATTAACCGTGATGAACTGATGGCACATTTATTTGCAACAACCGATCTGGAGCGGACTTATCGTGTCAATTTGAACATGATAGGGATCGATGGGCGACCTAAAGTAAGGGATTTGAGAGAAATCCTCGTTGAGTGGTTGAAGTATCGTGTTGCAACCGTGACACGTCGTCTTGAACATCGACTGGAAAAAGTTCTGGATAGACTTCATGTTCTTGATGGCTTGCTGGTTGCCTTTCTCAATATCGACGAAGTCATCAAGATTATTCGTAAAGAGGATAAGCCTAAGCCTGTTTTAATGAAGCGTTTTAAAATTTCAGATCGTCAAGCAGAATCTATTCTTGAACTGAAATTACGCCATCTTGCCAAGCTCGAAGAAATGAAAATTCGCACAGAGCAAAAAGAACTGGTTAAGGAAAGAGATGGATTACAGAAAACCTTAGGTTCGAAAGCACGTCTAAAAACACTGGTTAAAACCGAATTAAAAGAAGATGCTGAACGCTTTGGTGATGATCGTCGCTCACCTATCGTTGTACGTGACGCGGCACAGGCGATAGATGAGAGTTCTTTGGTGTCTGCAGATCCTGTGACTGTTATCCTGTCTAAAAAAGGCTGGATACGCTCTGCCAAAGGCCATGAGATGGATCCACTCACGGTTAATTATAAAGCTGGAGATGCTTATCGTGATGCCTGTCGTGGTCGCAGTAATGAACAAAGTGTTTTTCTGGATTCTACAGGCCGTGTTTATACGGTTATTACGCATTCATTGCCATCAGCACGTGGACTTGGCGAACCCTTATCAGGCCGCGTAAACCCACCGGATGGTGCGACCTTTGAAGGTGTGATGATTGGTAAACCGGATGATAAATTTTTGGTTGCAAGTACCTCGGGCTATGGCTTTATAACGCGGCTTGGTGATTTATACGCCAAGAATAAAGCAGGTAAGAGCATGCTCAATACGGGCAAATTTGCGAAAGCGCTCGGAGCCTCTCCGGTGACTGATCTTGAGGAAGATTGGGTGGCTATCGTCAGTAGTGAAGGTCATTTGCTTATTATTGATGCCAGTGAATTACCTGAAATGGCACGTGGTAAGGGAATTAAAATGATCAATATTCCTTCCAAGAAGCTAAAAGCAGGTGAAGAATATGCTTGCGCTATGGCAGTTATTACCGGCGATCAGAAACTACGTATTCAATCTGGCAAAAAGCATGTCACACTGAGTCAGTCTGATATGGAACACTATATGGCAGAACATGGTAAACGTGGTCGTAAACTGCCAAGAGGTTATCAGAAGGTTGACTCAATTACGGCAGTTGATAAATAAGAATTTACTGTCTGACTGCGGAGCGATTACTGCGTAACTCCTCCAGTTTATTGAGTACGCGTTGGGCACGGCGTATTTGAGTCTGTAAGGTTTTATTGGTTTTGTCATAGCGTAATGCTTTTTCCCAAATCGCTTTTGCCTCGGCAATTTTTTCTTGCCGATACAGGCTATCACCCTGTGCAGTCATTTTATCAACAAGACGATCAACTCTATCACCGTGTTTAAGCCGTAATTCCGGGTAGTCATGATTGCCTGGTGAAAGCTTGGCTAGTCTATCTAAATGCTTTTTAGCTAAAATGAGCTGATTGTTATCAATCGCTTTGTTTATTTTTCTAACAAGTTGTTTAACTTTGTATTGATGCTTCTTTCTCTTGATTAGTTTATTACGATTTTTTTCGTTGTATGCTTTTTTAGCAGCGATCTCAAGTTTTACTTTATTAAGATAGTTTATTTTTTTCTGAAGCGTTTCAATAGATGCAAGTGACTTTTTATCAGTTGCTAACAGACGAGCCTGTTGGATACACATCTCGGCAAGTGATACTTCATTGTCATCAATTAACTGCTTAGCCATCGTCAGTAGACGGGTATTCATATCTGAAAGTTCGTTTTCCAGGCTTTGTAAGTCCCATTGAGCGGCGAAATTGATAGGTGAGTTAACCACCTCTTTTTTGCTGATAGGTAGTTTGTTGTAGAGTAATTTCGCTCGTGCCAGCAATGCTTCGGCATCAAGTTTGTTAATGCGTTTTTGTTGTTGTTCCAGCACCATATTATGACGATCATGAATAAGCCTGCTTGTCGGATAATTATTTAGTGCAGTATTTAAACTTAGTATCGCGGCTGACCAGTTACCCTTGTCAATATCTGTTTGCGTAATGCTCAATATATTTTTTTCGTATGAAGCCGCGAGGCGTTTAACCTCATTGCGCTTATTAACATAAGTAACAAACATCTTTTCATTTGGAGAGATGCGTTCTAAAGAAGATAAGGCAAGTCCATATTGATTTTTTGCAAGCCATTCATCAATTTGTGAAATAGGGGGGAGACCCTCTTGTTTTACCAGTGTGCTACATCCTGACAGAAGTAGTAGCACAGACATTAATAGTGTTATGAGTAAGTGTTTCATGCGGCAGCTTGATTCAAAATAATTAAGTGAGTTTGTTTAGATATAACGGTTTGATATTCCGGGATTAAGCCTTTTATTAAGTAGGTAAGAACAGGGTGCTTACGGCTTCTTAATTGAATAGGCATATGCTCTTCAGCAATGACACGGCTATCTATATCATCATGGTCATAGACATCTTTATTAATAACAATTTCACCAGGTGAGGCAAAGGTACAGAGTCTTGAGGCAAGATTGACAGCGTCACCCACAACGGTAAATTCCATTCTGTCTTTACAGCCCATGTTACCGGCGAGCATTTCGCCGCTATTAATTCCTAGTCTGAATTGAACGGGGAAAAGACCTTTGTTGGTTCTGTCTATATTAAGTTGTTCGACAAGTTCTTGAATGAGCTTGGCACAAGCAATAGCATGGAAACGATGATCTTTATCATCTTCAGTAATACCAAATACGATCATTGCACAGTCGCCCATAAATTTATCGATAGTGCCGTTATATAATTTACTGGCTTCACCGATATATGAGAAAAACTCGTTTAGTAATTCAGCGGTGGCACGGGGCGTCATGTGTTCAGATATATCGGTATAGCCAACAATGTCAGCAAATAATACGGTGCCTTCAACATGTTCACCGCCAATTTCAACGTTATCGAGATCACTTAAAATTTGTTTTGCGACATTACTGGAAACAAAGCGTGAAAAGGCATCTTCAACCTGATTCTTTTTCAATAAGCCATCCGCCATTGAATTGAAATTATCAATGAGGCTGCCAATTTCATCATTGCGCCGTTCTTTTATGCGGTAATTTAAATGGCCTTGATCGATGGCTTTGCTGGCATCCATGAGGTGATTAATAGGTTCTGATATTTTCCGTGACATGACGAATGAAATCACAATAGCAATCAAAATCATCAGGATGGTTGCGGCAGAGACGGCGCGGACAGAATCAAGAATAGCAAGATCCAGCGATGCGCGGCTAAATGTAATAAGGACATAACCCGCCGTTACATCAAGAAATTGCACCGGATGAATAAAGGATACAAATTTTTCAAGTTGGCCTGTTTTATTGGCTTTTTCCCATTCATGTATATTCGTTTTAGGTTTGTCGGTTGTGTTTACAGTGCTTAATATCACTTCACTTTCTTTAGGCACTGCACCTGCTGTGGCAAGAATGTTGGCTTTATCGTCATAAACAACCGTGCCGAGGATATTTTCATCATTTGTCATGTTCTTCGTCATGACGCTTAAGCTAAGTTTGTCGCTGGCCAGAATCTGTTCTTTGGCAGATTGTGCTAATTGACTTGCAATGGTGTTGCCGTGCGCATTGATCTGGTTTCGAAGTAGTTTTTCCTGATTGGTGATAACCACTGATCCCAGTAGCACCATGCCAAAGCTGATGAGTAGAGATATAACGAATGAGAGTTTCAGCGCAATTGGAATATGCTTGGGCAGCATATTCTGGGCGCGAATAATCGCACGTTTAAAGCTAAATCTTGCTTTGCTTAAAAATTGGCGCAAAGAAGACTCGACGTGCAAATCGTCTGATTTATGGTCGAACATCATGTTTTATCTCTATTTAGGTGCTTTAAGCATAGCATGGAGTTTTGCTGGCTGCTGGCCGATGCGCCAGATGCGCTATTTGCCTGAATGATTTTGTGAACTCGGTCACATTATTATTATAAATGATAATAAAAACAAAAAGATAGGGTGTTTTAGATAATTTGATTATGCGGCGGCGGCGCGGCTCGTGTACAATACGCAGCCACAAAAATGTAGTTGGAGAGTATGGAAATGACGTTAATTAGAGCTTTTACCGGTCTTCGCCCTGTTTCAGAGCGTGCGGAGGATGTTGCAGCCCCACCTTATGATGTATTGAATTCAGCTGAAGCGCGACAACGAGTAGAAGGACGTCAGTGGAGTTTTTTGCATATCTCCAAGCCTGAAATTGATCTACCAGAGGGGACAGACCCTTACACGGATGAGGTTTATGCCAAGGGGGCGGAGAACCTTCAAAATATGATCGATGCCCACGTATTAGCGCGTGATGAAAAGCCAAGTTATTACTTTTATCGATTGGTGATGGGTGAACATGTGCAAACAGGGCTTGTTGCTGCTGCTTCTGTGACAGACTATGACAGCAACCGGATCCGTAAACACGAATTTACCCGTCCGGACAAAGAAGATGATCGCGTTCGTAATATTGATAGCTTGAATACTCAAACAGGCCCGGTATTTTTAACATATAAACATTCTGCTGCCGTTGATGAGATTACTGCACGAGTAACGAGCTCCACTCCCGATGTCGATATTACCGCTGATGACGGTGTGCAACACACGCTTTGGTCTGTATCTGATGAAGACACCGTGGAAAAATTAACATCAACGTTTGATGCGATGGATTGTTTATATATTGCCGATGGTCATCATCGTTCTGCGGCAGCCTCAAGGATAGCGGCACAACGAAAAGCAGAAAATTCGGCTCATACAGGTGAAGAAAGTTATAACTATTTCTTGTCGGTTATTTTTCCGGATAATCAAATGATGATTCTTGATTATAACCGCGTTATTAAAGATTTGAATGGTCTGGATCCTAAAGCCTTTATTGAAAAGGTTGCCGAGAATTTTTCCGTTAGCGAGAATCAAGGCGCTTTTAAACCGACAACAAATGGCCAATTCGGTATGTATGTTGATGGTCAATGGTATAAGTTGGAAATTAACGCGGAAATGATCCCTGCAAATGATCCAGTTGCTTCTTTAGATGTTAGTTTATTAGCCGATAATTTGATTGAACCAGTTCTGGGTATTAGTGACCCTCGTCGAGATAAACGGATTGATTTTGTTGGTGGGATTCGAGGTCTGGCTGAATTAGAAAAGCGTGTTGATAGTGGTGAAATGGCCGTCGCGTTTGCATTATTTGCAACACGTATTGATCAACTTATGGATGTCGCCGACTCGGGAAATGTGATGCCACCTAAATCAACCTGGTTTGAGCCCAAGTTAGCGGATGGTCTGGTATCACACGTACTAGATTAAGCGTGAAAGGTTAGTCTTCGCTACTAAAATCATAATCCAGTACTGTACTGGGTTCTTGTAGGAAGTGCCCTTGTATGTAATTGACACCGAATTGCCAAAGTAGCGCAAGGCTATTGGCATCTTGTACGTACTCGGCAATGGTCAATTTACCCATGGAATGAGCGGTTTGGATAATGGACTGCACTGTTTCCTGATGTTGTTCATCTTGCGCTAAGTTACTAATTAATGAACCATCTATTTTAAGATAGTCTGCATCCAGATGTTTGAGGTTTTTGATAGAGTTCAAACCACTACCAAAATGGTCGAGGACGATTTGGCAGTTAAGTTGTTTAACCCCGTTAATAAAGGCTTTTGCTTGAGTCAGGTGCATTACGGCACTGGCTTCATCAAGCTCAAATGTAATAGAGTCACCAGATAAGCGCTGTTCCTTAATTTGCTCACTCAGCCAGGGTAAAAGGCTGTTGTCGCAGAGCGAAGCACCAGTGAGTTTAATAAAGAATTTTGTTTCAGTATTGTTTTTACCTTGCTCACCACTGAGTTGTTGCATCGCATGTTGAATAACCCAGCGATCAATATCGGGTAACAGCCCCGCATGATCAGCAGCGGGCAAAAACTGTTCTGGCAATATCTGACTATCATTTTCACCACGAAGCCTAAGTAGCACTTCATAATTTTCACAGGTATCACCGTGTAAACTGACAATAGGCTGGAAGGCAAGGAAAAATTTGTCTTCTGCTATGGCATGGTTTATTGCTTCCACCCAGTTAGCATTGCGCTCTTTGCCAGCTTGCTCATCAGCAATGGGGTTGTGTAGGTGAACACTGTTTCCGCCGTTATCCTTGACGATGCTGCAGGCCAGATCTGCACGCGAGATGATTTCTTGTGTATTACTGGTATTTTCACCAATAGGACAGATACCAATACTACAGGTGGTGGTGACTGATCGACCACCCACATCAGAGATATGATTCTCTATGGTTTGTCGAATAGTGTCAGCATACTGCTCGACATCATTCATATTTACTGCATCATTTACAAGAATGGTAAAACTATGATCACTAAAACGGGCAACGATATCAGGTGACTCAACAGTACCGGAAATAACCTTGGCAATATCACTGAGGACCAGATCACTGGATGCTAAACCAATATCTTGTTTAATAGTAACGAAGTCGTCGACATCAATATAGAGCAGTGCGCTGTTAGACGATTCTGTGGTGGCTCTTGAAATTGAGGTTTCAAGTACTTCCATAAAGTGTTGACGGTTATAGATGCCGGTTAACAAATCTTGTTGACTCAGGATGTTGAGCTGATTTTGTAGCTCTTTATCTGATGCAGTTCGAATAATAATTTGTGTGCAAGACTCACCATCAATGGAAGCCGGTGTAAATTCCATTACGGCACTAAATTCATTGCCGTCGGTACGCATGCCACTGACTTCTATATCACCCTGCATTTCGTCTTCGTTTTTGCTGAATTTACGTAGAAACTTTTTGAAGTTGTCATGATCACTGGGCGAAACCATATCCATAATGGGCATGCCTTCAATTTCTTCAATATCATCGTAGCCAAACATTTCCATGTAAACAGAGTTGGCATACAGGTGCATACCTTCATGTACATAGGTGATGGCATCTCTTGAGCTATCGAGTAATGAGCGACACCGTTTTTCAGTCTCACGCATGGATTTATTGAATTTACGTAATTTTCTACGATCATTCAGGGCACGCATTTCCCGTTGTACAACATATTGGAGGTGTTCGGGTTCTTCATCTTTTTTGATCAGATCAGATGCACCGGCTTTGAGAGCCTCGCTAACACTAATATTTTCAGCGCCATTAGCTGCAACAATGAGAGGAATATCTTTATCTGTTTTCTGGAGTAATTCCATAGCCTTGTAAGCATCAATATAACTGAGCTTATCAGCCGTAATAATAATGTCCCAGTTTTGCTCTTTGAGTGCGGTTTCAAAATCTTCATCATCTTCAACACGTGTGGCACGCACAGCCATACCAATATTACGCAGTATATTGGTCATTGATTCAGCATCATTTGATGATTCATCAATAATGAGCAAATGTAGAGTGTTATCTGAATCCATTACTATCCTTGAATACTTATTATATTTTTAATTATTATCCGTAAATAATATATCAATAACCTTCATAAATCATGGTTTCATGAGAAAATTATAGCGTTGACCAGATCGAATCGAAGTCATTTTCATTGATTGGTCCCTCCATATTTTTATTATCTTTATTATCATCAGATACGTCTTCTTCCAATACCTTAAATTCAAACTGTGAAAAGCTTCGGGTGCATTCAAGTTGTTTGGATAAAACGGCAAGAATAGAGCGATCCTGAAGGTTAATACGAATATGGCTATCAGTCTTAAAAGGCATTGAGGGCGTAATAATGGTTGCAGGTTGCTCGATTGTTCTGAGTTCTGGCAGCATTAAACAACGTAAGTAGTCTGAACCGGGTTGTACATCGCCTGCTGACTCAAGGCGTGCAGCAACCGCAACGGCATTTGGCGTGAGCATTTCAATGCCTAATTCGATATTACCACTGCGATTGTTGAGCATGCGGCGAATAACACCAATGCCCCATTGTTCTAAAGAGAGTTCATTGGTGTCATGAATAGCGAGTAAGTCGCCGACATGTGCAGAGAAATCAATATTTTCCTGTGAGACAAGACAATAACCACCGGCACTGACATTTGACATTGCCAGTTTAACTGTTTGGTATTCGGAGCTGGGTGCCGATGACATGGTGTCGGTACTTGTTAATGATTTTTTATCGGGCTCGGCGTTAATTGGATCATTGTCGGAATAGGTAAAGTTCATATTCCAGACGTCGGGACCTTTGGAAACATCACTTAATGCATGCACACGTGTTGAATGAAAATCGGAGGCATGACTTGCTTCATCTTGTCCCGGTGTCGTGATAAAGGATTGCTCACCACTGACAAAGTAATGTGCAGCGCTAAGACCAAAGGCTACGTCAGCATAAGATTCATCTTTTTGAATACGAGAGAAACTTCGTTTAGAGAGGACGCTCCAGGCCGAAAGTAATCGTTTGCTTAAATCAGGAGAGACTATTTTGAGTAGCTCGGAGTCAGCTGATTCAAATTGTTCATTTAAATTAATAATCATCTCGCTGGTATTTAATACCCGGCAATTACTGAAATCCTTGCTGCTATGCATAGCAAGATAACCGGGTTGATTGTCACTACTAAGATCGATAATAAAGAGACCTGCCGGTGGAGTACCTTCGGTTATTTTATTGAGACGACTAAAGTTTACAAACTGATTGAGTAGGGTGCAGACTTTATCGATTTCGCCACGATGCAAACGGTAGGGCATAGCCAGAGATAGTAGTAGAATTTTTTTGTAAAGTGTTTCAATGCTGCTACTGCCGGGTAATAAATTTAGCGGATCCTTAATAATTTGTTTGAGTAAATCATAGGACTCAATAAAGTGGTAAGTTGTATGCAGTTCTTTCCATATACCGCGAGGGTAAGGTGCGTAGACTTGATATGAGCGTAATAATAGCAGGCCCTGATAGCTCATTGCCCGATGGAGCGCATTAGTCAGTAACTTAAGATCGGGACGAGAAGAGGTTTCTATTTGCCGAGCAATAATTTTATAACCAACGGCCAACTCGGATAATAATGCGCGAGCCAGTTCTGAAATCTTGCGATTGCGTTTATTGAGCGGCAGAGGGCGACCAGAAAAATGTTTTTCAAGCGATTCGACAATATAGTGGCAGGGCTTGCGGAGTAACTCCATCGCTTTATAGCGTTGCTGGATAGGCATTTCAAGGCGGTTTATCTCGACGACAGCTTTAAAAACAAGCCGAGAGGTCTCACCCAGATTTGCCATGGGCAGACTGGTAATCCATTTATCCATGAACTTGGGACGCACATCAAATGATCCTATATCCGCCGCATGTTGTGCGGGGACAGCAAGTTCTTTTAAATCAACTATTTCAGACATAAACCCCTTCCCATACCTGGTGCAGTGCTAGCAAAAACCAATTCCCCCATTGGCTTCTCGCTAACCATAGCCGAGACGTTAAACTATATCAGAAAATAAAAATAACTTGATGATATCAGTCGATATTATAGCGTAGATTTACTGGGTTCGCCGGCAATTTCACGTACTAGTTTAGGTACCAGATAACCGGGTAATTGTTTTGTTAGCTCATTCAAAAGATGTTTGGCCTGTTCGTCAGAGACCTCAAAATGAGCTGCTCCGGCAACACGGTCGAGTTGATGGAGATAATAGGGCATTACGCCACAGTCGCTGAGCTTTTCGCTGAGTTCACACAGTGCCTGGGAAGAATCGTTCACCCCGGCCAGTAGTACAGACTGGTTGAGTAGTTGGCTCCCTGTTTGCTGTAGCTGCCTACAGATCGCTTTAACATCATGATCAATTTCCTGAGCATGGTTGATGTGTAATACCACGATGCTTGTTAAGCGTGTGTTGCTGAGTGTGTCACATAAGTCTGTGGTGATACGCTCAGGAAGGGTCACCGGGAGACGCGTATGAATACGTAAGCGATTGATATGTGGTATTTTTTCAAGTTCAGCAACCAGTTCCAGCAGGCGTTTATCAGACAGGCTGAGCGGATCACCACCACTGAGAATGACCTCATGAATGCTAGCGTCTGCCTGTAAAGAGGTCAGTGTCTCTTGCCATTGGTGTTTGGCCGGATTTGCTTGCGTATAGTTAAAATGGCGTCTGAAACAGTAGCGGCAATGAATACCACAGGCACCCGTGGCCAATATCAGGGCTCGACCGTGATATTTATGTAATAAACCGGGTGATTGCATGGCAGCGTGATCGCCAACAGGATCGCTGCTGAACCCGTCAACATGGATTAATTCATCTTCGAGTGGCAGAACCTGACGTAGCAGGGGATCGTGGATATTTCCCTGCTGAATACGTGATAAATAGGCCAGAGGCACCTTTAAGCCGAATAACTCGGCTGATTGACGTGCGGCAGGCAATAGGGATTTAGGTAAATTAAGTCTTGCCAGCAAAACAGCCGGATCTGTGATGGATTGAGCCAGCGCCTGTTGCCAGGGATTAGGCTGCAAAATTGTTGGTGTTCCCTGTATCATAGGCGACCAGATTAAATGACCTGGCTCGCATCATACCGCATGTAGCTTGTCATGGGCGATAAGCTTGCAGGATTTAGAGAGGATAGTATGGCTAGTTATAACACCAATGAATTTCGTAGTGGTCTCAAATTGATGATTGATGGTGATCCCTGTGCCATTGTTGAAAATGAATTCGTTAAACCGGGTAAAGGTCAGGCCTTTAATCGTGTCAAGATACGTAATTTAAAAACCAACCGTGTAATAGATCGCACTTACAAATCTGGTGAATCGGTTGAAGCTGCGGATGTGATGGATACTGATATGCAGTACCTCTACAGCGATGGTGAATTTTGGTATTTCATGGATCCAGATAGCTACGAGCAAGTTGGGGCAGATGAAAATGCCGTCGGTGAAAACATTAAATGGCTTAAAGAACAGGACACTTATACGGTGACGTTATGGAATGGTGCACCATTGACGATTACGCCGCCCAATTTTGTATTACTGACAGTGACTGAAACTGACCCGGGTGTGCGCGGTGATACCTCGGGTGGCGGTGGTAAGCCTGCTACCATGGAAACCGGTGCAGTGATTCGCGTGCCGTTGTTTATTAATGAGGGTGAGTTATTAAAGGTTGATACACGCACGTGTGAGTATGTTGGACGTGCCAAGGAAGATGACTGAACAATCACAACACTGGCGACCGACGGCGTCGTTAGCGGTACTAAAAAAACGTGCGGCACTGTTAAGGCAGATCCGTGCGTTTTTTTATGCGCGTGATGTACTCGAAGTGGATACACCAGCCTTATCTGCTGCGGGCAATACTGATCCGAATATTGAAAGTTTTAGTACTGATTACACCGGCCCCGGTAATACTGGAACACTGTATTTACATACCTCACCTGAATTTGCGATGAAGCGTTTGTTGGCAGCAGACAGTGGTGCGATTTATCAGCTTTGTAAAGTATTTCGCAATGGTGAAGCGGGAAGTCAACACAATCCAGAATTTACAATGCTGGAATGGTATCGTCCCGGCTTTGATCATTATCAACTAATGGATGAAGTAACGGCCTTGGTTAATGAAGTATTAGGTAAAGCACAAAGTCCGGTAGTAAAAATAACGTATCAGAACGCATTTCTTAAATATTTAAATATTGATCCGCTTGATACAGATTCAAATCAGTTAGAGCAGTGCGCG
>Ga0316207_10004033_pt1 | contig 13117 bp, 10 predicted proteins | sample 6weekpyrite_MG_FD_204943 | JGI IMG/M metagenome (GOLD analysis project Ga0316207, IMG submission 204943) | Microbial mat bacterial communities from mineral coupon in-situ incubated in ocean water Damariscotta River, Maine, United States -... | ecosystem: Environmental > Aquatic > Marine >... | reverse complement strand
CGAGGAACGCGACGGTTCCTGGTGGACCGCCTGGGCCGATTGGCTGGCGGACCATTCCGGCAAGCCGGTCCCACCGCCCGCAATGGGCGCGCCCCAGGCCGGGCTTGAGCCGTGCTGCGATGCGCCCGGAACCTATGTTCTGCAAAAATAGTCACCGGGGGAAGGGCGCCGGAGAATTTTGACGGGGGCCTTGCTGAATAACCAGCGATGGCCGCCAGTGCGATTGCGGATGCCACGGGTTTTGCGAATGCACAAAAAAGAGCGTGACAGGGGAAGGCCGCGCCTAGATCGGCCCGGCACGGGGCGCAAGCTAGACCGAGCTGTTTTCGCGCTTGTAGACGGTGACCTTGCCACCCAGAATCTTGTGCTTCTCGGCCATCACGACACCTGGCTTCGACACAGTGTGCAACTGTGTAAGGTATGTAAAAGCCGGGATCGCGCATAGAGACAGACGTCGTCTATCTCGCTAGCCCTTGATTTTGTTTGGTTTTTGGCTCCGGCGGTAGGGATCGAACCTACGACCAATTGATTAACAGTCAACTGCTCTACCGCTGAGCTACGCCGGATCACCGGGGGCGATATAGCAAGGAGGTTTTGCCGCGTCCAGTGGAATTCGTCATGCCGGGCCGGGTTCCGTCAGTTGCGGAAGAAACGGGCGCTGTGGGACAGGTGCGGGTCGGCGATGATCCGGTTTTTCTGATGCAGATCAATCAGATGGGCGAAGACGTTGCGTTCGGCGGCGGGCAGCAGGGCGGCCCCGATGTCATGATAGACGGCACGGGTCAGCGCCTGGATGCCGCTGCCGTCCGGGGCCAGCGCGTCCAGAATCTGCGCCTCGCGGTCTTGCCTGTGGGCGATCAGCCAGCGGGCGCGCTCGGCCGGCCGCGTAACCGGCGCGCCGTGGCCGGGGTAGTAGATGCGGTCGGCGCGTTCGGCCAGGCGCTCGGTCGAGGCCATGAAGGCCGTCAGATCGCCATCGGGCGGCGAGACCAGCGAACTGGCCCAGCCCATGACATGATCGCCGCTGAACACAGTGTCGCCCAGCGCAAAGCACAGATGATTGCCGAAATGCCCCGGCGTCCACAGCGCGGTCAGCGTTCGCTCGCCCGCGTCCACGGTGATCCCGTCGGGCAGGATCTCGTGCGGTGCGAAATGCGGGTCCACCCCTTCGCCGCCTGCCGTCAGGCCGTCGCGCGCCAGATCGTCCATCAGGCGGGATCGGCCGGCGCGGCTGTCGCCATAGGCATGGATCGCGGCGCCGGTCGCCTCGGCCAGCGGCGCGGCGAGGGGCGAGTGATCCAGATGCGAATGCGTCACGAAGATGTGGCTGATGCGTTCGCCCGGGGCCAGACCGTCCAGGATCGCGCGCAGATGCGTAGGCGAGGCGGGGCCGGGGTCGATCACCGCGACCGCGCCGTCGCCCACCAGATAGGTGTTGGTGCCGCGAAAGGTCATCGGCGACGGGTTGGGCGCCAGAATGCGGCGGATGCCGGGCTCCAGCCAGTCGGCGACGCCGGGGCGCGGGTTGAAATCTGGACTGTGGTTCACCTTGGCCCTTCCGTCTGCGCCTCTGCCTGCGCTATCCCTACACCATGGGGTTCGCCTGGCTCAAACGCTATGTGCCGCGCTCGCTTTACGGGCGGGCGGCGCTGATCTTGCTGGTGCCGGTGGTGACGCTGCAGCTGGTGGTTTCGGTTGCCTTTATCCAGCGCTATTTCGAGGATGTCACCGAACAGATGACCGGCAACCTGGTGCCGGATCTGCGCTATCTGGTACAGACCGTGGATCAGGCCGGATCGGTCGGGGCGGCGCTGGCGGCCCTGGACGGGGTGGCGGGTCCGCTTGGGTTTGACGTCGGGCTACCCGATCCGCCGCCGGGCGGGGACCGGCGGATGTTTTACGATCTGTCCGGCCGGCGGATGGTGATCAGCCTGCGGGCCGCGATGCCGGGGGTTGTCGCGGTCGACCTTGCCAGCGACAGCCGGGCGGTGACGGTCTGGCTGACCTCGTCGCAGGGTATCCTGCGGGTCGGGTTCGACCGGCGCCGGGTGACGGCCTCGAACCCGCATCAGCTGCTGGTGCTGCTGGTGTTCACCGGGGTTCTGATGACGCTGATCGCCTTTGTGTTCCTGCGCAATCAGCTGCGCCCGATCAAGCGGCTGGCAGGCGCGTCAGAGGCGTTCGGCAAGGGGCAGATCGCGCCCTACAAGCCCGCGGGCGCGACCGAGGTGCGGGCGGCGGGCCGGGCGTTTCTGGACATGCGCGCGCGCATCGAGCGGCAGATCGAGCAGCGCACGATGATGCTGTCGGGCGTCAGTCACGACATGCGCACGCCGCTGACACGGCTGCGGCTGGGGCTGGCGCTGCTGGAGGACAACGCCGAGGCCCGGGCGCTGCTGCGCGACGTTTCGGACCTGGAACGCCTGCTGGATGAATTCCTGGCCTTCGCGCGCGGGGATTCGCTGGATGACCCGGTCGACTGCGATCCAGGGCAGATCGCGGCCGAGGTGGTGGACAAGTTCACAAGCACCGGGCAGCCGGTGAAACTGGTCGGCGTTCCGGCGCAGGGCCTGGGGCGGGCGATGCTGCGTCCGATGGCGATGGCGCGCGCGCTGGAGAACCTGATCGGCAACGCGATCCGATATGGCACGCGCTGCGAGGTCCGGCTGGCGCAGGACGACGGCGCGCTGCGGATCACGGTCGAGGATGACGGCCCCGGCATCCCGCCCGAACAGCGCGAGGAGGCGCTGAAACCTTTCGCGCGGCTGGATGTCGCGCGCAATCAGGATCGCGGCAGCGGCGTTGGTCTGGGGCTGGCGATCGCGCAGGACATCGCCCGGCGCCACGGCGGTTCGCTGGTGTTGGGGCAAAGCGCGGCTTTGGGCGGGCTGCGGGTCGATCTGAGTCTGGCGCAATAGGGGCCGGGCGAGACCGTGGTTGCGGGGAGGGGTCGCCGGTGACTTTCAGAAAGGCCACGTTGCCGCGCTTGCGGCTTTCGTCGCGAATATGAAGTCAGGCGGCGTTATCACCGTTGGCAATCCGTCGGGTTCCTGCTCAATATGGCGCCAGTCGACATGGGCGGTCCCCGCGCCGCCGAGAGAGGATCCAAGGGAGGACCCCATCATGAACCCGATTCGCAGAACCGTTCTGGGACTGGCCGGCGCAGCCCTTGCCGCCGGGCTGGGCGCCACGGCATCGATCGCTCAAGAGGTCACGCTGCGCCTGCACCAGTTCCTGCCTGCACAGGCCAACGTGCCCAAGAACATCATCATTCCATGGATGGAAAAGGTGATGGCGGAGTCGGGCGGCAGGATCGATATCCAGCATTTCCCCTCGATGCAGCTTGGCGGCAAGCCGCCGGAACTGATCGATCAGGCAATTGACGGCGTGGCCGACATCATCTGGACGGTGTCCGGCTATACGCCGGGGCGCTTTCCGCGCACCGAGGTGTTCGAGCTGCCGTTCATGATGACCAATGCCGAGGCCACCTCTGCCGCCCTGTGGGAGATGGCCGAAAAATACATGCTGGACGACGATTTCAAGGATTTCAAGGTATTGGGCCTGTGGGTGCATGGCCCGGGTATCATCCATTCCAAGGATCCGATCACCTCTGTCGCCGATCTGAACGGGGTCAAGCTGCGCGCGCCGACGCGGGTGACGAACATGATGTTCAGCAGCCTTGGCGCCACCGCCGTCGGGATGCCGGTGCCCGCCGTGCCCGAGGCGCTGTCAAAGGGGGTGATCGACGCGACCGTTATTCCGTGGGAAGTCACCGGCGCGCTGAAAGTGCCGGAACTGGTGGGCAATCACACCGAATTCGGCGATGCCTCGCTGTACACCACCACCTTCATCTTCGCGATGAACAGGGACCGCTATGACGCGCTGCCGGACGATCTGAAGGCGGTGATCGACGCCAATTCGGGTGCGGCGTTCTCGGCCTTCGCGGGCAGGCAGATGCAGGCCGACGATGGGCCCAGCCGGGCGGCGGCGGCGGCGCGCGGCAACACCATCATCACCCTGACGCCCGGGCAGGTCGAGGACTGGCGCGCGGCGGCGGCGGGCACCACCGACGCCTGGGTCGCCGAGATGGATGGCAAGGGCCTTGACGGCACCGGCCTGCTGGCAGAGGCGCGCGCGCTGATCGCCAAATATAGCGCGATGAACTAGGCCGATACAGGATTCGGACGGCCCCGGCGCGCAGCGTTGCGGCCGGTTCTGTCTGGGGGAAGGGGCGCCCTTGCTGTTCAATTTCATGAACCGTCTGGCACGGCTGATGGCGATCATCGGCGGGCTGGTGCTGGTCGGGCTGGTCGTGCTGACCAGCGTCTCGGTGCTGGGCCGGGGCGGCAACACGTTCGGGCATGGCGATTTCCTGACTTCGGTCGCGCCGGGGCTGGCCGAGGCGCTGATCAATACCGGCATCGGCCCGGTCAAGGGCGATTTCGAGCTGGTCGAGGCGGGCATCGCCTTTGCCATCTTTGCCTTTCTGCCGCTGTGCCAGCTGCATGGCGGCCATGCCACGGTCGATGTCTTCACCTCTTACCTGCCGGGCAGGATCAACCGGGTTCTCGTCACCTTCTGGGAGGTGATCCTGACCGCTGTCATCGTGCTGATCAGCTGGCGGCTGTTTGCCGGTCTGCAAGGCAAGTTCGGCAATGGCGAGATCACCTATATCCTGCAATTTCCGGTCTGGTACGCCTATGCCGCCAGCTTCGCGGCCTCGCTGGTCGCGGCGCTGGTCGGCATTTATTGCGCCGCCGCCCGGGTGATCGGGCTGATCAGCGGCCGCCCGGTGCTGCCCGCCACCGGGGGGGCCGGGCATTGAGTATGCTGGAGCTGGGCTATCTGTCCTTTCCGGTCTTGCTGCTGATGATCTTTCTGCGCGCGCCGATCGGGCTGGCGATGATGCTGTGCGGCATCGGCGGGCTGTATTTCGCCATGGGCGGGGCCAACATGTTCATGGCCAAGCTGAAAAGCGAGACCTACACCACCTTTTCCAGCTATTCGCTGAGCATCATCCCGATGTTCCTGCTGATGGGTCAGTTCGCGACGCTGTCGGGCATGTCCAAGGCGCTGTTCAGGGCCGCCGAAAGCTTTCTGGGCCACCGCCGGGGCGGGGTTGCCATGGCGTCGGTCGGCGCCTGTGCGGGTTTTGGCGCGATTTGCGGCTCATCCCTGGCCACGGCGGCCACGATGAGCCGGGTGGCCCTGCCGGAACTGCGCCGTTACGGCTATTCGGGCGGCTTTTCCACCGCGACGCTGGCGGCGGGCGGCACGCTGGGCATCCTGATCCCGCCTTCGGTCATTCTGGTGATCTACGCGATCCTGACCGAGCAGAACATCGCCAAGCTGTTCCTGGCCGCCTTCATCCCAGGGGTGCTGGCGGCGGTCGGCTATATGATCACGATCTCGGTCTATGTGCGGCTGTACCCCGACGCCGCCGGCACCCGCCCGCCGGTCCCCTGGCCCGAGCGTATCCGCGCGTTGCTGGATGTATGGCCGGTTTTGCTGGTGTTCCTGCTGGTGGTGGGCGGCATCTATCGCGGCTGGTTCACCCCGACCGAGGGCGCCGCGGTGGGCGCCGCCGGTACCGGGATCATCGCGCTGCTGTCGGGCAATCTGAGCTGGCGGATGTTTGTCGACTCGATCCTGGCCACCGCCATGTCCACCGCGATGATCTTTTTCATCGTGCTGGGCGCGGGGTTCTACAATTCGTTCCTGGCGCTCAGCCAGGTGCCGCAGGAATTGTCGAATTTCGTGGTCAGCCAGGGCCTTGGCCCGTTCATGGTGCTGAGTCTGATCCTGGTCTTTTACCTGATCTTCGGCTGCCTGATGGATTCGCTGTCGATGATCCTGCTGACCATCCCGATCTTTTTCCCGGTGATCCTGCAACTGGATTTCGGGCTGAGCCCGGAGCATCTGGCGATCTGGTTCGGCATTCTGGTGCTGATCGTGGTCGAGGTCGGGCTGATCACGCCGCCCGTCGGCATGAACCTGTTCATCATCAACGCCATGGACCGCGACACGCCGATGGGCGCGACGTACAAGGCGGTAATGTTCTTTATCGCATCAGACATTGCCCGGGTCGTGCTGCTGGTGCTGTTTCCGCCGATCACGCTGTTCCTGTTGCGGTGAGGCCGTCCGGACCTGTGCCTAAAGGTGTTCTTTCCAGAAATGGCAGGCGACCCGGTGGACCTCGTCCTCGCCGGTTTCCAGCGAGGGAACGCTTTGGCTGCAGGCGGCCTGCGCCACCGGGCAGCGGGTGTGAAACCGGCAGCCTGCGGGCGGGTTGGCGGGGCTTGGCACCTCGCCTTCCAGCCGTTGCGCCTGATTTGTGTCGTCCGGGTCCAGCGACGGAATCGCGCTGAGCAGCGCCTTGGTATAGGGGTGCTTGGGCCGGGCGAACAATTCGCGCGTCGGGGCGATTTCCACCAGCGTGCCCAGATACATCACCGCCACGTAATCGCAGACATGGGCGACCACGCTAAGATCATGGCTGATGAACAGGAACGTAAGATCAAGGTCGGACTGTAGAGATTTGAGAAGATTTAAGATATCGGCCTGAATGGAAACATCCAGAGCGGCGACGCTTTCATCGGCGACAACGAATTTCGGCCCGGTCACCAATGCCCGCGCGATGGAAATCCGCTGCCGCTGGCCACCGGAAAACGCGTGCGGGAAGCGGCGCAGATGTTCCAGGTTCAGCCGGCATTTGGCGGCGATTTCGCGCACGCGGGCGTCGGTTTCCTCGCGGGATTTGGTCAGGCCCATGACTTCCAGCGGTTCGGCGATGATGTCGCGCACCGTCATGCGCGGGCTGAGCGCGGCATAGGGATCCTGAAAGATCAGCTGCGCGCGTTTGCGAAAATCGCGCAGCTTGTCCTTGGGCAGCTCGGCCAGATCGTAATCGACCTCGCCATCGCGGTACTTGGCGTGGCCGCCCGAAATCGGCGCGGCGCGCAAAATGGCCCGGCCCAGCGTGGTCTTGCCCGACCCGCTTTCGCCTACCAGTCCGAAGAAGCTGCCCTTGGGGATATCCAGGCTGACCTCGTCGATCGCTTTCAGCACCGGGGCCTTGCCCAGAAGGCGGCGGCCCAGGGGGTAATGCACGGACAGTTTGTCGAGCGAAACCAATGGCGTCATCATTCAGGCGACCTCACTGGTCTTTGTCAGATCGAAACAGCGCGCGGTGTGGCCGTCCTCTACCGTGGTGCGCCCCGGCACCTGCTGATCGCAGACGCCCTGAATCGCCCGGTCGCACCGGGTGTGAAACACACAGCCGGGCGGGCGTTCCAGCGGGCTGGGGATGTCGCCGGGCACCGGCACCAGCGGCGCGTCTAGATCGTCGAGCCGGGGCAGGGCCTTGAGCAAGCCCTGCGTATAGGGATGGGCGGGGCGCGAAATGACCGGGCGCACCGCGCCGGTTTCCACGATGCGCCCCAGATACATCACCGCGACCCGGTCCGCCGTCTGCGCGATGACGCCCAGATCATGGGTGATGAACAGGATGCCCATGCCGAATTCGGCCACCAGATCCTTCATCAGATCGATGACCTGCGCCTGAATCGTCACATCCAGCGCCGTGGTGGGTTCATCCGCGATCAGCAGTTTCGGCTTGGTCGACAGCGCCATGGCGATCATCGCGCGCTGCCGCATGCCGCCGGAGAACTCGAACGCATATTGCGCGAACCGTTTGGCGGGTTCGGAAATGCCGACGCGGTCCAGCATCTCGATCGCGATTTCGCGGGCGCGTTTCCTGTTCATGTCGGAATGCAGCAGCAATTGTTCGACCATCTGGTCGCCGACGGTGATCGCCGGGGCGAAGCTGGCCATCGGTTCCTGAAAGATCATGCTGATCGCGCCGCCTCGGATCAGGATCATGTCACGCTCGTGTTTCAGCGACAGCACGTCCAGGGGGGCATGGCCCGGCGCATTCAGCATGATGTGGCTGGCCGGATCATAGCGGGTGTTGCCCGCATTGAGCTGCATCAGCGCCTTGGCGGTGACGGATTTTCCCGACCCGCTTTCGCCGACCAGCCCCAGCACCTCGCCCGGCGCGATGTCGAACGCCACATCCTCGACCGCCGTGATCAGCCCCTCGTCGGTCTGAAAGCGGATGGTCAGGTCTTTGACAGAGATCAGCGGCGTGCTCATTTCTTGGTTCCCGCGTAGGGATCGGCCGCATCGCGCAGCCCGTCGCCGACAAAGACAAAGGCCATGACCAGCGCGATGAAGAAGAACACCGGGATGAAATACCACTGATAGTTCAGCAGAACATCAGCCGAGGTGGTGTTTTGCAGCATGACGCCCAGCGAGTTCACCGGATCCTTCAGCCCCAGCCCGATGAAGGACAGCGCGGTTTCGGACAGCACGATATAGGGAAAGGAAATCACCAGATCGACGATGATATAGCTGGAAAAGCTGGGCAGCAGGTGGCGGCGGATGATGTGGCCGGGCCGCGCGCCCGACAGTTGCGCAGCCAGCACGTATTCCTGATTGCGCTCGACCAGCAGATGGGTGCGCACGCGCCGCGCCAGGGTGGGCCAGTTGATCAGCCCGATGATGATCGAGATAAAGAAGAACCGGGTTTCCGATGACCAAGTGTCGGGGATGAAGGCGGCGATTGCCATGAACAGCGGGATGATCGGGATCGTTCGCACCGAATCCGTCACCATCTGAATCGCGCCGTCGATATAGCCGCCGAAATAGCCCGCCACCCCGCCGATCATCAGCGCCAGCACGAAAGAGATCAGCACCCCCAGCGTGCCCACCGCCAGGCTGGTATAGATCGCGTGCAGCGTCCGGCTGAAGATGTCCTTGCCGGTGTCATCGGTGCCGAACAGGTGGATCTTGCCCTTGTCGACGCCAAACAAATGCCACGAGCCGGTGATGCCGAACAGTTTGTATTCGTCGCCTTTCACGAAGAACTGCACGTAGCGGCGGTCTTCGGTGTCAATCGATGTCACCCAGCGAAAGTTGGTCTTGATCGAGCGTTCGCGTTTCACGCCGTAGATGAAGGGGCGGGCGGAACAGCCGTTGTCGTCGCAGAACTGCGGGATCTGCGGCGCGCCGTTGGTGTACTCTTTGTCGCGCCCCGCCACGGTCGGGTCATAGGGCGACAGGACCGGGGCGAACACGCCCATCAGCACCAGGACCAGCAGGACCCAACCCGCGATCATCGCCGAGCGGTTGCCTTTGAACCGGGCCCAGATCAGCTGGCTTTGAGAGGCGGTGAAATAGGCCTCTTTCTTGCGCTGGGAGTCGCTGGTTCGCGGCGCGGGCATGTCGGTCATGGTATTAGCCTCCCACCACGGATTTGCGGATGCGCGGGTCGATCAGCGCCAGCGCGATGTCGGTCAGAAAGTTGATCGTCACGATCGAGGCCGTCAGCAGAAAGATGATGGCCCCGGCCAGTTGCTGGTCGTTGGAGCGGGCCAGCGCCTCGAGCAGCAGCGCACCGGCCTCGGTCAGGGTCAGGATCAGGGCGACGATCGGCAGCTCGTTGAAAATCCGGTTCAGATCGAAGCCCAGGCTGTTGATGATCGGACCCAGCGCGTGCCGGGCCGGATAGCGCCAGGCCAGCCGCCGGCCATAGAGCCCGCGCGCCCGGGCGGCGGTGACGTAAAGCTTGCCGTTTTCATCCAGCATCAGCGCGCGCACGGTTTGCAGCGCGAATGCGGTGGCCGACCAGCCCAGGATGAACACCGGCAGCCAGGCGCGGGACAGGAAATTCAGCAACCGGTCCAGCGACCATTCCGCGTCTCGGTATTCGCTGGAAAACAGCCCGGTCAGCGAATCCCCGAACAGCACGGTCGAAATCAGCATGATCATCAGCGCCAGCAGGAAATTCGGCATCGCAAGGCCAAGGTAGGACACGAACCGCAAAGACCCGTTCAGCAGCGCCGAGTTCGAGGACGCCGCGACAATGCCCACCGGGATCGCTATGAGATAGGCCAATAACAGCGCCGTCAGGCTTATTCCCAGCGAGATCAGGAACTTGTCGCCCAGCAGGTCATTGATATTCAGCCGCAGGATGCAGCTGTCGCCGAATTCTCCTTTGAAAAACACATTGCCGACCCACGAGGTCCAGCGCACCAGAAACGGCCGGTCTAGCCCAAGGCGGCGTTCTTCGGCCTCGATATCGGCGATCGAAATGCCCGAGCCTTGCGTGTTCTTGAAGGCCAGATAGCGTTCGGCGCAGGTGCCGGGCACCAGTTCCATCAAGCTGAAGACGATCAGCGAGACGGTCAGCAGCGTGAACATCGCCATCGCTGCCCGCACCGCCGCGAATTGCAGAAAATGAAACATGGATCCCCGGATCTTTTTTTCTTAACTCAACGGGTAATTCGCCAACGGGTCAAGAAAACTCCGGGCCGCAGCAGCAGCCCGGAGCGATTTATGTTCAGAACGATGCGCGCGGCATCATTCGTCCAGCCACCATTGTGCGCCCAGATAGGGGAAGGTGCGGTAGTATTCGTAGGACTGGGTCTTGAACTCGGGCACGTTTTTCAGCGCATTGCGGCTGTAGATCACGTTCGGCGCCTGCACCGTGCCGATGAACAGCAGGTTCTCGGTCATCGACTTGGCCATGCGTGCGCCGATCTCGCCCTGTTTGGCGGACCCCGGAACTGCGCCCTGGAAGGCGTTGATGTCGTCCATCATGTCCTTGACCCATTGCGGCGGCTCAACACCCGATGCGCCATCGGTATCGACCCATTCGGCCCACAGCATCCCGGTGCGGTGCGCGAAGTAGTTTTCGAACGGCGGCACCCACAGCTCGTTGTTGCCCAGCACGATGGCGGTCGGCTGGCCTTTTTCCCACATGCCGACATCCAGCTGGTTCGAGGACTGCTGGGACCGGTATTCATCGGGCGTGACCTCTTTCACCGCCGTCTGAACGCCGACATCGGCCCAGTTTTGTGCGACCAGTTCAACAATTTCACCACCGATGCCTTGCGTCGCAAACTGCATGTTCAGAACGATCTTGTCGCCATTGGGCAGTTCGCGGAAGCCATCGCCATCGGTATCGACCATGCCGATTTCATCCAGCATCTTTTTGGCCGCGTCCGGATCGAACTGAATGTAGGAACTGGTCAGCGTCGGATCGACGAATTCGGGCGTGGGCGAAAAGCCGATGTACTGTTTTGGAACGCCCTGCCCGAAGAACGAGGTTTCGTTCAGCTCGTCCCGGTTGATCGCGATCGACATCGCCTGACGGAAGGCCAGGTTGCCAAACACCTCGCGTTTGCCAAGGTCTTCGGAGGTGACGTTGAAGCTGAACACCGGCATCGAGATTCTCGGGCGCAGCTGCACCGAATAATCACCCTTTTCGGCGTTATCCATCAGCAGCGGTGCGGCCCCCAGGGTCAGCGATTGTGCCTTGTAGTCGACCTCGCCGTTGACCAGCTTCAGCAGGCGCACTTCGTTGTCATTGGCGTATAGTTCGTCCTGGCGGCTGATATAGGGCAGCTGCTGGCCTTTGGTGTCGACCATGAAGAAATACGGGTTGGCGACCAGTTTGCGCCCCTCGGTGGTGTCGCTGATATAGATGTGGCTTTCCAGCGTCGGCTGGGTGCCCTTGGGCAGGCCGCCAACCAGGTCAGGCTTGCTGAGCATCGGCGAGGGCGTGTCGGTCCAGTCGGAATTGCCGTAGTAGGCCGAGACCGCCGCGATGCCGTTCTCGAACCCCAAAGCCTGCGCGTTGGCATCGGCGTTCGGGTCGATATCGGGGTGGAACTGGCCCAGGAACGCCTTGGGCTGGAACGGCTGGGCATAGCTGGTGGCGAAATGCGCCAAGAGGCCGGGCTTGGGCGAGGGCAGGTTGAAGACCACCGTGGTTTCGTCCGGCGTGTCGACGGTCATCTTCTCGCCCGCGACCAGAACGTAATCCTTGGGCTTTTCGATGATCTTGGGATCTGTGGCCAGGTTGTCGTACCAGAACTTGACGTCCGCAGATGTGAACGGCGTGCCGTCCGACCATTTGTGGCCCTTGCGCAGCTTGAAGGTCAGCTGGGTGAAATCGTCGTTCCATTCCCAGGACTTGGCGACGTTGGGAACGATGGTTTGCAGATCGTCGGAATAGCGCACCAGGTTGACGTGGCGCACCGACAGGAAGTCCGAGGTGCCGGCCTCTGTCGCGTTGGACAGCGCGTTCATCGTGCCGCCGAACTTGCCGACCGATTCGTAGGGCACCACCACCAGCGGTTCCTCGGGCAGGCGGTCGGCCACATCGGGCAGCGCGCCATTGCCCTGGATCGCGGCGTTCAGGTCGGCCATTTCGGGGTTGCCCGAAAATTCCATCGTGCAGTCCGCGGCGGCCTGAAATTCCGCCAGGTCGTATTGCTGCGGGAATGCGCCGGCGGCGACCCCCTGCATATCTGCCACGGTGATTCCCGGGCAGGCGGCCTGCGCGGCCGTTGAAAGCAGAAGCAATGCTCCTGCGCTGGACATGATGTGTTTCATATTACCCCCTTGGTTTTTGTTATTCATCCCGATCAAGCCTATGCGATGTGAAGCGATTGTGACAACAGGGACTTTTTCAGAAAGGCGTTATGAATTTTCCGTGATGGATGCCGTTTCGCGGCAGGCTTGGGGAAAGTCGCGTTCGGTGGGTGGTTTTTGCGCCGGTGGCGGCCCTTCGGCTTGGCACGAAAGCTCTGGCAGGCCCGGAATATCGCGCCGGATGGACGGTTCGGCGTCAATACGCGGGCGGATGCGGGCTGGGGATTCGCCAGGGCCGCAGTTCGTCGCATCCAGAGAAAAGCCGGCCCTGCCGGTCGGTCCGGTAGGCCCGGAGGGACTCGAACCCCCAACCAAAGCGTTATGAGCGCTCTGCTCTAACCAATTGAGCTACAGGCCCGACCGTTTGCGTGACTTAGCAGACCGGTGCGGTTGGTCAAGCCAGCGGGCGGGCGCGCCTGCACTTCGCCCGTTTCCAATCGCGGTTCTTTGCGCTAAGGCAGGCGGCGTTGCCACGGGGGTTTTGATGACTGTCAGAAACGGGATCACCTATGCTGAGGCCGGGGTCGATATCGACGCCGGAAATGCGCTGGTCGAGCGGATCAAGCCCGCCGCCGCCGCCACCAGCCGGGCCGGGGTTGCCTCGGGGCTGGGCGGC
>Ga0316207_10004032_pt1 | contig 13118 bp, 9 predicted proteins | sample 6weekpyrite_MG_FD_204943 | JGI IMG/M metagenome (GOLD analysis project Ga0316207, IMG submission 204943) | Microbial mat bacterial communities from mineral coupon in-situ incubated in ocean water Damariscotta River, Maine, United States -... | ecosystem: Environmental > Aquatic > Marine >... | reverse complement strand
CAGAAGAAAAAACCGCTTCATCTCTGGCTGAAGATGGTATTGAAGTCTGGATGCCAGATATGTTGTCGGGTTTTATGCTACCTAAAGTGCGTAGCAGTCTGGCTGATATTCCGACAGATTCTCTAAATTCACTTATTAAAGAGGCTACAAAAACGGGTAAAAATGTTTACCTGATTGCGAGTGGCCCGGATACTGAACTGGTGCTACGTGGTGCAAGTCAATGGGAAAAAAACCAGAAAAACAAAGCTCTTGCCGGTGCTGTTTTAATGTTTCCCCGGTTATTTAAAGAAGCTCCGGTGCCGGGTAAAATTCCAGAATATAAAGAGGCAGTTGGCAAAACCCGGTTACCGATTTTTTTACTTGAAGGTGAACGAACACCAAATCGCTGGGGTATTAAGAGTTTGAGTCAGGCATTACAAAATAGTGGTAGCAGGGTGAAATCAAAAATTATTCCCAATGTACGTGGATATTTTTTCAAACGACAGGATGCTAATCGCTCAGAAGATGTTGTAACTTCGCAAATGGCGGGGTTAATTAAAGTGAGTTTGTTTTATCTAGAGGAAGGCCAAAGTAATGATTAAACCACTTTTCATGTTTGTAATTTTATTTTTCGCAAGTATACATTTACAGGCAACAAATTTAAAACCCTTCACGGCTAACACACCAACACCGCCTTTGAAGCTAACCGATCTACAGGGTAATCCCCATGATCTGAATGACTATAAAGGCAAGGTAGTGCTAGTGCAGTTTTGGGCTACATATTGTGGCCCCTGCCGTAAAGAAATGCCATCAATGAATAAAATGATAAAAAAAATGGGTGCTACACCCTTCAAAATACTGGCTGTCGATATGGGTGAAACAAAAGCAGAAGTCACTCAGTTTGTAAATGAAGTAAAGCCTGAGTTCAGTATACTGATGGATGAATCAGGAAAAAGCATTGCTGACTGGCGAGTATTTGCAGCACCGTCTAATTTCATAATTGGCCCGGCTGGAAAAATTCGTTACACCCTGTTCGGTGGTGTTGAATGGGACTCTGATGAAATAGTCAATAAACTGAAGGCTCTGGCTAAGCATTAGATTTATTTTACTTCATTACAAGCGTAACTAAATGTCGTGCAGGCGCTAAAACATTCTTCTTTTTTGTTAAACCCGTGATCTTTGTCTGTGAAATTTCACCCTACTTATACTTTTTAAGGATATCATCTGCGGGAAGCGGCTTACTGTAATAATATCCCTGGTATATGTCGCAATCCATTTTAGATAGCAGAGCCGCCTGGTTTTGAGTCTCAATGCCCTCCGCCACAACACTATGCCCCAGTTTGTGAGCAATTAGTATTATCGAGTTTACCAGTTCGGCAGAGTCTTTATCATTTTCAATATCATCAACAAACAGTTTATCAATTTTTAGTGTGTTGATTTTCAGGTGCTTTAATGAAGCCAGTGAAGAATACCCGGTACCAAAATCATCAATTGCTATTTTCACACCCAGCTCTCGTAGTTGATCAAAGGTGTTCAAATTATCTTCACTGGTCTGAACAACACTTTCTGTCACTTCAAGTTCCAGGTACTTCGCGGGCAGCTTTGTCTGCTGTAAAACCTCTTCAACCAGGCCAATAATATTGGGGTCAAGAAAATGAATTGGGGATATGTTGACTGCAACCTGAAGCAGTGGCATGCCATGTTTATGCCATTCCATGACTTGTTGACAGGCTGTTCTCATTACCCATTCACCTATCTCATTGATGATTCTGATACGCTCAGCAACGGAGATAAACTCCAGGGGGGAAATCATGCCTTTGTCCGGATGCTTCCAGCGCACAAGCGCTTCTACTCCATTAATCAGGTTAGTCTTCGAATCAATCTGGGGTTGGTAGTGTAAAATGAGTTGTCTACCCTTTATTGCCTTGCGTAAATCTTGCTCCAGTTGTAGGCGCTTTTCAGCCTTTTCTGTCAACTCTGGTCTGTAGTATGCGTAACAATTTCGCCCCCTTTCTTTTGCTGCATAAAGTGCACTATCACCTGCTTTCAAAAGAGACTGAACATCGAGCCCATCATCTGGATAGTGAGCAATGCCAATACTACAGGTTGGCATGACCTGGTTTGCCAAAAGATCGACAGGCTGACTGACTTCACGTAAGCAACGGTCTGCGATCTCTGCCGCATATTCATTTAATTCATTTACACAACGATCTGCCACTACCACGGAGTCTTCACCGATATTGTCTAGCAATATACAGAACTCATCTCCACTAATACGTGAAATAAAATCACTTTCTCTTAGAATTTTCTGAAATCTTCGTGCAATTTCCTGTAGCAACAGATCGCCCGTCTGGTGCCCAAGGCTATCATTAACATCTTTAAAATTATCGATATCAATATATAATAAGGCCAGGCTTTCTTCACGGCGATTTGCACTTTTAATGGCTTCCTCTACATGCATATAGAAGTAAGCCCGACTAGCGAGACCGGTAAGATCATCTTTATACGCTAATTCACGAATTCGTTGTTGGTCATGATGCTGCTGAGTGACATCCTGTACAGTACCTACCACCACGGTTTTTGAACCCGGGAGAAAATCAATAACCTGATGAGCATAGATTGATGATTCATCCTTTTTAGGAATTCGGTAATCGACCGGCTGCATTAAACCATTTTGTTGCGCTTCTCTTATATTATTTTCAAGCTTCATTCTATCTTTAGTATGAATTTTCGCTAAAAAATCTTCCAGTGTGCATACCTTGATGGTCTCTGATAATTCAAGCATGCTGGCGAGTTGCTCTGACATTTCAAACTTGTCATTAACAGAATGCCAGTGCCAATAGCCAAGATTAGCAATGCGCTGTGCACTGTATAACTGCTCCTGACTCTGTTTCAGTGCCATTGCATCCGCGACTGCACGAAGCTGGAACTTAATGCGTTTAATCATTAGCGGATAATTTACCGGCTTGGTTATGAAACCGGATGCACCTGCATTAAATGCCTGTTCGACTGAATCAACATCATCAAGTCCTGTCACCATTAACACCGGGATATCTTTAAACTCATCCACCTGTTGCAGTTTTTTCGCAAACTCAAAACCTGACATATCTGTCATAACGGCATCTAACAAGATGATATCTGGACGTTGTATGGTTTGTAGTATCGATAAAGCGTCAGCTCCACTTTTTGCCTGAATGGTTTTATAGCCATTTCCCTCAAGCACATCACAGGTCATTTGCCTGAAGCTTTCTTCATCATCGACTAGTAAAACGCTTTGTTCAAATTCAGAAAGCTGAATATAATTTCTCTGTTTGTTTTTATTAGCTAATGCAGAATTATCTGTTTCAGGTAGCCATTCTCTTAGAAAAGATAAGACTTCAGGCAGATGGTTTTCTATATCGTCGATAATCTCAGGCTCAATATTAAGGTCTTTAGCTTGTGATAGTTTTTCAATTCTGGAAAACTGTTTTGACAGGTGATCGGCACCAAGATTAGCACTGGATGATTTTAAGCTATGGGATATAAACATCAGTGCATTAGCATCATCCTCCAGTATAGCCTGGTGCAATTCCTTAACTTGTTTCGGTGTATTCTCCAAATAATATTTAATCGTTCGTCCCAGGGTATCTCTTCCAATACCTTCACCTATCTCACGTAATTGTTCCAGAGCTGTTACATCAACAGGTGTTGACACATCAACTAATTGCGCTTGATTGAGTAGCCTGTTTTCCTGTTTAGTAACCGGCAGCCATTGCGCCAGAACTTTTGATAACTGATTTTGCTTGAAGGGTTTGCTTAAATAGCTGTCCATGCCAGCATCTTTGCATTGTTCCTCGATACCTTTCATTACATCCGCTGTTAAAGCAATAATCGGTGTCGCTTTTTTATTCGCTTCTTTTTCTATTTGCCTTATCTGTGATGCCGCATCAAAACCATTACATTTCGGCATGTGGCAGTCCATAAGCACCAGGTCATAGTCTTTAGTTGAAAATAACTCTACGGCTTCCATGCCATTCTCTGCGAGCTCGACGCGACACCCAAGTGTCATCAGCATACTCATTGAAACTTCCTGGTTCACCAGGTTATCTTCGGCGAGTAAGATGTTTGCGTCAAACACCGGTTTTGACTGTATCGATAACTGGGACTCTGTTTTTTCTCCCAATAAGGTTCGTAAGGCTTCCAGTAATTGATGTTGGCGAACAGGCTTATGGATCCAGAGTGAAATACCACAGGCATCAAGCTGTGCTTTATTCTGATCCAAAATGCCGGAACTGAGTACGGCCAGCTCAAGCTGCGCGATATCACAATCTTCGTGGATTGCTTTTGCTAACTCGACACCATTCATTTCTGGCATATGATAATCAGATAATACAATAGCGTATGGATTATGGCTTTCCGATGCCTGCTTTAATGAATACAGCGCTTCTGCGGCAGAGCTTGCAGTTTGAGGTGCCATTCCCCACATGCGAGTTTGTTCATACAAAATATCACGATTAATTGCATGGTCATCAACAATCAAAATCCTTACTCCCTGTAAAGCTTCTGGTTTTGGTATATCGGGTTGTGGTTTTACGGGTTTTTTTAGCACTATCGAAAAGTGAAATTCCGTGCCTTCCCCAGGAGTGCTCTTAACACCAATATCTCCCCCCATGAGTTCAACCAGACGTTTTGAAATAGCGAGCCCCAAACCGGTGCCACCAAATTTTCGCGTTGTTTTACCATCAGCCTGCTGGAAGGCATTGAAGATTTCTTCCTGCTTTATATCATCGATACCTATGCCCGTATCGATGATCCGAAAGTGATACAAGGGTTCGCCCTCTGGATTTATACTCTGTCGTACACAAAGGCTAACTTCACCCTGTTGCGTAAACTTAACTGCATTACCTAAAAGATTGATGAGTACCTGGCGAATGCGCACGACATCGCCTTTTATCCAGCAAGGCATATCGACAGGGATATCTGCAAGTATCTCAAGGTCTTTTTTGTGTGCCTGTTCAGCGATTAATTCAAGTGTTTCTTCCAGCATAAAGCGAAGATCAAAGTCTTCTTCATTAAGAAGAAGTTTATCTGCTTCAATTTTAGAAAAGTCCAGAATATCATTAATAATGGTTAACAGGTTTTCTGCAGATCGATAGGCTGTTGTAGCAAGTCTATGTGCACGTTGATCAAGCTGCATATTCAGCAACAACTCAGTCATACCCAGTACACCATTCATCGGGGTTCTTATCTCATGGCTCATGGTGGCAAGAAATTCGCTTTTGGCACGATTACCGGCCTCCGCCGATTCTTTTGCGTCGACTAAATCCCGGGTGCGTTCTTCGATACGTTGTTCAAGTGTTTTATGGTAATTGTCGAGTTTTTTTCGGGACACATTAAGTTTATCGACCATGACATTAAAACTGCCGGCAAGTAGGGTTAACTCACCACCACTTTTAATTTGAACTTCTTCATTAAGCTGGCCCTGCGAAACTTTCTGGGTCGCATTGATCAACTCATTAATTGGGCGGCTGATACGTTTTGTTAATAATAGTGTCAGGCCTGTTCCCATAACTATAATCAACGCGGCAATAATAAGTGAACTGATTACACTTTTGTGAATCTGTTTTGTCAATTCTTTGTCATTTAAAACCAGGTAGATATAACCCAGTTTCTCTTCTTGATGTTCCTCACTTAGGGCACCGTTTTTGTCGGAGCTCTGGCTAACTACCGGTGTGATAAATTGAAGGTAGCCAGAGCGGCGAGTATAGCCATCCAGATTATTTGTTCCTGGTATAAAGCCTTTTTCATATATGCGTTCAGCCAGTATACTTTTGTCATTTTTGAGCAGGGCAAGATAGCTGGTATTTTTCTTGTTCAATGCATTAAATATCAGTGCAACACTTTCCTGGTCTTCTGTATATAATGCAAACTCTGCAAAATTAGCCAGTAAGCGAGATTCTCGCAGTCCCTGATCTGCGATTGTACGATGTAGCGCTTCACTGTTTCTCTGTACATTAACAAGTAGTAGAATTACCGTGGTTATTAATATCAGTCCGATTGATAAAAAACTGAATTTCTTTTCAAGATTAAGGTGTTTGAATATATTCATGATTGACTCTACTTGAAGATCCTGGCCGCATTGTCAATATACTTTTGTTTTATTGACAATTTCATGTGTTTAACGGTTTTCATATTGATGATGTAAAGACTGTTGTCAGGTTTTTGCGGAGCGACTTGCTGGATTTTTGTCCCAGTCAGTATACGGCCAGCCATTTTGGCGCATTGTGTGCCAAGTGCCGCGTAATCCCAGTCGAGTGCATACAGTGCACCTGATTTTGCCCAGGTTTCTGACAGGCCAATAAACGGAAGGCGGTTACGGAAAGAAAACAATAAAACCGCTTTAGCTGTTTTTCTTGAATACACCACAGGATCGGTGATAGCCATAATGCTACCCGCTTGTCGTTTTATCGCGTTCAATGATGCCGGAAGTTCCTGGCCTGAGTTCACGGCAATGGCAATAAGCTTCAAGCCCTGACGTTTCGCTTCGGTTTTAGCACGTTTAACCCAGTCCTTATTGTGTTTTGGTGAATATAGAATACCGATGCGTTTAATGTGGGGTAATATTCGTTTGTGCCATTTAAACTGTTGTTTAATAGTATGTTGTAGCACAATGCCCGTTGTATTGGTGTTATGTTTAAAAAAATTGTTATCCCATGCCAGGCAGGCCAGTAATGGAGTTTGGGGAAAGCGTAATTTTGCTAAGTCGAGGGCTTTGCGACCCAGTGCAAGGACTAACTTTGGGGTGGGAGAGGCATTGACGCCAGTATCACTCAATATTTTTGTATCGGGTAACTTCTGGGCTAAGCTGGTTTTAAATTCGCTGACGACCTGTTGGTGTGCAGAATTATTGTTGTTGGATAAAATAACGACGCGTGATTCTTCGGCCAGAAGGCTAAAGCTATAACCGTACAACAGGAAGAAACCATAGAAAAAAGAATTAAAATAAAAGCGAATGTGCTTCATATTATGTCATTAGAATCTATAGCTTGCCTTCACACGATAAGTCCGACCATCCTGGGCTAGCTGGTCCTGCAAATGCTCCTGGAAACCGGGGTGGCTATAGTCTTCATCGAACAGGTTGTAAATACTCGCTGACAGGCTCAAACCTTCGACCCACTGATTATTCGAAAGGGTCAGATTGGTCAGTGTGAATGAGCTGGTTTTGTCACCCGCGAGGGTTTCGCGCCCGTCTTCATACTGCACTTCCAGGCCAAGTTCCAGTTGCCCGCCTATAGGGGGTGCCAGCAGATTAAGCTTGGCCATATTTTCGGCATAGTTGGGTATGTTTTCGCCACTTGTAAGTTCTGCGTCCTGGATTGCATAGCTTAGGGAACCAGACCAACCATTCAAGGAATGAACAATGAACTCCAGTTCAGCGCCTGCGGCTTCAGCTCCACCCTGGTTAGTGAACACTTCTAGGCCATCATTGGGGTCTGTGACCAGTGTAAGCAGGTCATCGATATCGTTTTTATAGAGCGAACCGATAAGTCGCAGTGATGAACTGAGCGTTAGCTCCAGAATCAACTCAAGGGACTCAATGGTCTCAGGCTTGAGTTCAAGGGCTGCTTTCTGGGTAAAACCACCATCATCATAAAACAGCTCGTAGGTGTTAGGTGCACGGAACGCGGAACCATATAACAGTTTCAGGGTGGTCACTTCACTGCTATGCCAGATAGCAGCCAGACGAGGGTTAAGGCTGTCTTCGCTATTCGAATAGTCATCGTAACGCAAACCGAGATTCAGTGTCAGTGTCTCGTTAACATTCCATTCATCCTGAATATACAGGCCATAGGTGTACTCATTACTTTCCAAATCCAGGTAGGTATCAAATACATCATAGGCGCGTTGATCTGCTTTCAGGCTGTCGCGGTATTCGAGGCCCGTGGTCAGGCGGTGTGAGTTAAGCAGGTTCTTCGATACCTGTGCCTCTAGCCCCCACCATTCACCTTTTCCCTCATCTTTGTAGACAGCCACCGGTGGGTAGTCATAGATAAAATCCCCATCGTACCAGTAGTTATTATAATATAACCGGCCGGTTACTTCGGTTCCACTATCCAGTAGTGTTGCATAGTCAAGATGAAGATAGTATTGACCTTCCCAGGTGCGGTTTCGATTATCGTTGAAAACCGTTTCATAAGACGCGGTGGGTATCCCTTTTTCCAGTTCGGAGTAGGCACTGCTGAGGGTAAAATCACCATAGCTGAGCTTGGCAAACAGGTTTTGATGTGACGTATCATCGGCATCTTCAGCAAGGCCATTGTTGGTGAGTGGGTCATCAAATTCAGCATAATAATGGTCGTCACCGTCGCGACTAAAAGCACTGGTGGTTAACATGACTTCCCAACCATTGTCATACTGCTTACCGTAGCTTACACGTCCCTGGTAGGCCACTTCACTACCGACATCGGCAGAGACTTCCGCTGCATCAAGATCACGACCGTCTTTGGTAATAATATTAATAACACCAAAAAACGCACTACTGCCATAGAGTGACGATGCTGGACCCCGTACCACCTCAATACGTTTGACCAGGTCCAGGTTGACCAGGCTACCCTGGTCAATTAGCGCTCCATCATAGATATTTTCATTGATGCGGTGGCCGTCGATCAGGGTTAATACCCGTGAGCCATAGTCACCGGGGATATTAAATCCACGTACTCCAATGTAGCTATAGTTCCGGTCATAGCTATACTGGATACCCGGAAGAGACTGTAGCGCCTCTATAAGGCTGCGGTAACCATAGCGACGGATTTCCTCAGCGGTAATCACACTGACCCGTGCTGGCGCATCTGTTACTTTCTGTTCATATTTGGATGCGGTAAACACCGAAGGAAGGTCTGCAAAGAGTAAATCCTCTTCATTTGATTGGGCCTGAGTAATGAAGGGGCTGGTGATAAGTGCCGTTGTAGTGACTAAATAGTAAGCTTTTAGTTTGTACTTGTAATTCATGGCAAATTTCAGATCATCCTTCATAGGCAGAGTACTTGATTATGATTCTATAACTATGTTTTAGCTGAAGCTGATGATTTAGCAAGTTGTGGTATGTGTTGAACTCTTTGTTTAATGCTTCGGGTCAGGGAGATGTTTGAAAGAGCCGAGTAGTAAAAAAGACGGCTTGTAATGTCAGAGTGTGTTTTTTTGTCTACTTTATTGTGATTAACTAGATTTTATTAAACGTGTTCTTTGATGTCACGTGCTTAGTTTATTAATGAAATACCTGTTACTCTTTTTTCTGTAAGCTCTGCTAGTACAAATCGGTAAAAAAATGTCAGCAATGTACAGGTGGAGGTTGTTAAGATATGATTTCTTACAGGTTTGATGTGTATAAAATTTTTGCTTAGCGTTTTTATTACAAGCTTAAATAATTTCGAGTAACACTATTTTATTTCTATATTATTTCATTGAGAGTCATAAGCGCAACGAAAACCAGTAGATCCATAAACACTATCTCCACTAATATTATGTGGTCTTATTATATAGAAAAATCAGTAATCCAGCCACGCTTTACGCATTGTGGTAATAAGGTTTCGGCATTAAAAAGATGACGGTTATTATCACATATATCATTAAGGCTTACTCTGTTATTTATTTCATTAAGCAGCAACCATTCATCTTTTTGTAATTTGTCAATATGCATATCATATCCATTTCGCCATACTATTAATTTGACTGATCCCTCGTCAAGATTAACTGATTGATTGTTATCCTCCTGGTTGGCATTCCATATTTTATGGATAGGGAAACAGGACGTAATTAAGTTACTGCCAGGGGGCGTGTGAAAAATTAAATTGTTATACTGCTTTTCATTTAATTTATTTAGCCTGTTGATATTAAATTCACTGTGATCCTGGGCATGGAAAGCCTGGTGCCATGACCATTCGAGTTTTGCGATATCAGATAAATAGGGCAGGGATGCTGCGGGTTTAAATGTACTGATAAATTCTGCAAGGTGTTCGCCATAGTCGGTGAGGTCGGGTGATAAGGATTTATGCTGATAAATATACTGTGTCGCCATGAAATCAAAAAAATCATCAGCAACCAGTTTATGACATACAGGATAAATTTCTCTTAGTGCGGATATTAAACCGCCAAAAATACTGTTTCGATAAATATTCACCTGATCCTTGCAGCTTAATTTATCATTGAAACTGATATAATTTTCCAGTTCGTTGAGGGCAGGGTTTATTCCCGTATCTTCAAAAATGGCATCAATAAATAGATGTTGCAGTGTATGCAAATTAATCATGCTATTTTTTCCTGCTGTTTCATCTGGTTTAGATAGTTTTGAGCTTTGCTTGCTTCATTGATTAAAACTTCGAAGTCGGGAATATCATTGTCCCACTCAATTAAGGTAGGTGTGGCGTCAAAATAAGATAAAGCGATTTCATATAAATTCCATACGGCTTCATGTATGCGATAACCATGAGTATCATATAAATAGCTTTGACGATCTTCGTATCCTGCTAAATGTATTTCTTTAACCCGTTGTTTAGGGATGTTGGAAATATATTCTACTGGGTTGAATCCGTGGTTGCTTGCGCTTACATAAACATTATTAATGTCGATTAACAGTTCGCAGCCGGTCCGGTTTACAACTTCCTGAATAAAATTCCATTCCGGCATTTCCGAGTTATTGAAACAAAGGTAGGTTGATGGGTTTTCTACAATTAAAGCCTGTCCAAGGAAATCCTGCACCTGGTTTATTTTGTCAGAAACTATTTCTAAAGCTTCGCGGTTATAAGGAAATGGTAATAATTCATGGGTGTAGTGATTATTAATGGAAACCCAGGCAAGGTGATCTGATACATGCACAGGTTGGTAACGCTTAATGAGTTGCTTTAGTTTGTTCAGGTATTTCATATTAATCGGGTCTGCAGAACCCAGTGATAAACCAACCCCATGAAAAGATATGGGGTAGTTATTTCTTACCTGTTCCAAATGATACAGGGGCAAGCCACCCGCCCCCATATAATTATCCGTGAGAACTTCAAACCAGGGAACATCTGGTTTGTTCTCAAGAATAGTTTGATAATGCTGTGAACGCAGACCAATGCCAGCGCCATTGAGTGATTGAGTGGCTTTCATTATCTTTATCCTGGGATTTTGAGTTTATTTGCTGGCTTTTTGTTTCAACGTTGAACCGGCAATTTTGTTGCAAGTACCCGCAGGCACATAGATCCATTCATCAGCGGCACTGTCCATTTTGGCCATGCCTGCGCAGCTATGTTTGCTGGTGCCACAGTCATTCATGCCGGCTTTTACAATGCCCGCGCACTTTTCAAAACCCGGTTTAGCAGCTAGTGCATTTGCAGATAGCGTACTTAGGCCAATCGCGATTACACCGGCTATAGCGGTATGAGCGTTAGTTTTATCAGGATTTTTCATAACATTGTCTCCATCTGAGGTAAAAGCTTGAATATGCAGGGTTAATTAAAATGACAGCTGGTGTATTTATCGCAGCTGTGTTGTATATGACCGGAAGTGTTGAGAAAATATTGCAAAAAAATAAATAATTTTTAAAGGAATAAAAATCCGGTTTTCCCGGTCTCTTTAGGTATGGTAAATAAACAGATACGATTCAATGCATTGGTTAACGCACTTTATAGCGACCTTTACCGATATGCTTTCTGGCTAACAAAAAATGCTTCAATTGCCGAAGACCTGGTACAGGAGACATATTTGAGAGCCTGGAAATCGATTGATAAGCTCAAGGATGATAAAGTTGCGAAGGCCTGGTTAATTACTATCTTACGACGTGAAAATGCCAGGTTGTATGAACGATATAAGCCAGAGTTATTTGATGTAGATGATTTTTATCTAGAAGACAACTCTACACAACCAGGCCAGATGATGGAAAATCATATTTTACAAAAAACAATTGCCCAGCTAGATATTGAATTTCGTGAGCCAATAACGTTACAAATCATCGGTGGCTTCAGTATTGATGAAATTTCAGGCATCCTTGAGCTAAATAAGAATACGGTACTAAGTCGTTTGTACCGAGCACGCAGTAAATTAAAACAGGTATATTCTGAGCTAGAAGTTAATCGAGGTGTACGTAATGGATGAACTGGAATTCCGTCGTAGAGCCTACGCAGACCCTAAAAGTCAGGCGGTTGATCTTCTCGATAAAAAAAATGAATCGGATGATAACCGTCAATTTGTGGAAGAACTTCAACAATTTGATGAGAAATTAAAACAGGCTATGTGCGTGGAACCTCCTGAAGGTCTTGCACAACGTATTATATTAAACCAGGCCTTGAATAACCACACACAGTCGAAATTACATCGCCGTTATATGTTATCTATGGTCGCGAGTTTTTTACTTGTATTGGGTTTATTTTCCTATATTTTACAACCTGTTTCTGGTGTTGATTTAGAGCGTGAAGTGTTTGCACATGTTTACGAGGAACTAAATCACCTGGATGAACAGCAGGGTAAAGATACATTCCAGTTTAATGAGGTTTTAAAAAAACATGGAGGTAAGTTTTTAGGCGATTTTGGAAAAATAAATTATTTAGGTAGTTGTAATATAGTTAATAAAAAAGGTGTGCATCTAATTCTCTCGGGCTCGCAGGGTGCGGTAACCGTGATGATGTTACCTGAAATAAAAATAAGTGTAGAGCAGGTAATATCCGACGATCGATTTCATGGTTCTATTATTCCAACCGGCAAGGGTAGTATTGCGGTTGTTGGTGAAAAAGGTGAGTCGTTAAAAGAAATTAAGCAGGTACTTGAAAATAATTTTGACTGGGTTATATAAGTGTGGGTGGACTCGCGTTGCCTGATCCACCCTACGGCAACTTCTGTCTTTGTAATAATTTGTAACCACTACAAATTAAACTTGTCCATTTTCTCGGGTAAAGTTTCCCAGTTACAATCGCGCATCGCCTTAGCCAGTGAGTGTAGTGTGCCCTGTTTAATCGCCTTCTTTCTCTCCCCCTTTTTCTTAATGCCATAAAAGGGCAGCATGGTATCGAAGGCGCTATCAATATAATGTTGTATAGGCATCATCACATCCTGTTTTCTGGTATGAAATGCATCTTCACCCTCGGTACATGCTGTGTCCAGCACGTTAAACTGACGACAGGCAGCGGGTC
>Ga0316207_10004031_pt1 | contig 13118 bp, 15 predicted proteins | sample 6weekpyrite_MG_FD_204943 | JGI IMG/M metagenome (GOLD analysis project Ga0316207, IMG submission 204943) | Microbial mat bacterial communities from mineral coupon in-situ incubated in ocean water Damariscotta River, Maine, United States -... | ecosystem: Environmental > Aquatic > Marine >... | reverse complement strand
AATCATGATATTCTTATCAAAGTAATGAGCCATAGATGCCAACGTGTTTTGAGATGTAGTAGATTTACCAATCCCACCTTTTCCATAAAATGCAATTTGACGTAGTTCAGCCATTTTTTCTCCTTTAGTTAGGTAACTTTTGTAAGTTATCCAATAGCTTCATCTCAGATAGTGCATCTAATGTTCTAAGTTTTTTTCACTTTTTAGCGTAGATATATTGTTACATTCGCGACAAAGTATAACAATCCTAACAAATTTGTAAGTATGATTTATGCAGATGCTGAATTTTTTTAGCTAGCAGGATAGACTTAATGACTTTGATGGAAAATCGCTAAATTTGTTTTTCTAAAACCACGTCTTGTATAAAATGCAAGTGCATAATCATTATCTATATCTGCAGCCAGTTGTACACGTTCGTATTTATTTTCTTGCAGTGCTATATAACGTATTTTATTAATAAGTCGACTTCCTATGCCCATTTTACGATATTCAGGTAATACGATCAAATCTTCTATTTGACCGACCATATCACCCGCAGCACTTGAAATCAGCTCTTGCATCGTTACCATGCCGACAACTTTTTTGTTATCTTTGGCAACCAATAATGTCGAGCCGGTATGTCTTAATAACTTTGTCACGCCTTGCAACTGTTTTTCATAGTCAACTTCAAAATCTTTCTCTATGGCAAAAAGCAAAGCTAACAGATCAGCCATTTGTGGTACATCCTCTATTGTGGCTTGTTCTATTGTAATATTTGTCTTCATTGTTATATCACAAATATCCGGGTGTAAGATCTCTATAATATGTTTAGACTCATCATCTAGGGGGTTTCCTTTTAAATAGACTGTTTGCAACTGTGTGAGATTTGCAAGCGCATTTGGAAGTTTGACAATTTTGTTATCTTCAAGATCAAGTTTGATAAGTTTAGTATAGTTTTCTATAAACTCGGGGATTTCAGTTAAACTATTTGACGGATAACTTAATGATTCGATCTCTTTGGAAGTAAAAGGCAAAAAGGTGTCTATCTCACATCCATCACACGAGAACTCTTTAAGAAAAGGCGCAAAACCATTTTTAAGTGCTATCTTTTGTATCGGATTTTCATCAAGGATCAATACTTCAAGGTCTTCAAGCCCGTGCAAAGTAATGTTTGTAATTCTATTTGAACACAGATTTACACTCTCTGCAGGAAGATCAAAAAAAGCCTCATCAATTGTATTAATCTCATTTAAAGAAAAATCTATATCTACAATATTTTGCATTCTTTTGACGGTTGCAGGCACAGAACTTAAAATGTTTTCAGAGACATTTAATCTCTCAACATATGAGAGGACACTTACCAATGAAGAGATATCCTGTAGATAGTTCGATGCCAGATTAAGAGAACGAACCTCATTTTCATCACAAAAGAGTGCTTTAATGTCTTTTAGTTTATTAGAACTAAGGTCTACGACTCTTAAACTCTTTATTTGACTTAAGGGTTCTACATCTGTTAAACGATTGGAACTGGCAATAAGTGATTTAATGTTCATATGCGCAATTACTTTTGGAAGAACACTAAAATCATTTCGACGAATATCAAGATTATTTAGTTTCTTTAAATCCTTAAGAGATTCCGGTAAACTCTGCAGTTTATTGTTCGCCAGATTCAATACGATAAGTTCGCTTAAAATTCCTATATCACTTGGAAGAGATACCAAAGAGTTAGAACTTAGATCCAGCCTTTTGATCTCTGATGGATCAGATATCTCTTTATCTATAACATTTAAGTCAAGAAGCCAACAACGAAGTTTATCCCATTTGCTAGCCATCATTAAACTCCCTCACTTAAATTTTTTAGACGTTCAAGTCGCTTTTCTATTAACTCTTCTATCTCTTTATAATCATATGAACCGAATTGATTCATATCATATAGTTTTAAAAGTGCAGCTCTACAGCAGCTTTTGTTACATTCAGTTACCAATTTTTTTGCTTTTTTAAAAGGAAGTGAGGTGTTTTGAAATATCTCTATTGCATCAGTAACACTTTTTTCACCACACTCACAAATTTCAAGATCAAGAATCTCTTCATCGCTTCTCATAATCAGCTCTTATAAACTGTTCTCACTCTTGAACCTATTTGCTTCTTTTACTGCAATAACGATTTTTTCGCTTAGTTCCGGTAACATATCATAGTCTGTCCACAAAGTATCTTCAACAATGTCATGTATCTGAGATGCTATCTCAACAGCTTTCCTTTTTCTTTTTGCCAACTCTTTTTTTAATGCTTTTGCCTCTTCGGACATATTTTCTCCTTGATTAAATTTGGTCTTTGTTAAGCTGCATGTACTTCTATATGCATCGCCTCATCTTTACGAAGTGCAATTAATGTGCGATTTACTTCAATTTGTAATGTACTTTTGAACAGTCCAAACTGTTTTACACATATTTTCTCATTCTTACAAAGTCCCATTGCAGCAAGTCTACATTTAAAACTACTGTCAAGGTTTATTGCGTCAATCACACAATATTGATCTTTATTCATATTTAATAAACACATATTCTTAACCTCTATAATGAAAAAGAGTAAATATTTTCATATTTTATCTCTCTGTTATTGTTCGCCATGTGCAAAAAAGTAGCTTTTTTTTCAAAATTGTAGTTTTTGTATAAATCTACTATATGCTTTTGCTCTAGCGGAACGTCTGCAATGATTTTTTTGAGACCTCTAAAGAACAATACACCCTGCATCATTTTCTCAGCCTCTACATGATGTCCCTGTCTTACCTGCCATGGACCTAAATATACATTTCTTGCATTTACAACACTTGAATGCATAAAACCATTCTTTGTAGCAAATTTTAAAGAACTGTTCCTATCCATCTCGTCTATTAAGAATTCCATTCTGTTTTCAGCAAATGTTTCATAATCAATATGTTTTGCAACAGTATCAAAATCATTACTGTCCAACTCTTTTGCATGTGCATTGGTAAAATGAAACGGTGGTACCTTCCCGACATTGACAAACCTTCCAACTTCAAACTTTTTTTCAAAGCCATAGCCTTCAAAAAAAGTTTGCAACTCTGGGTTTGCATGTAAATATAAATATGGATACTCTGTGTTTAATACATTATAAAGCGTATTAAATAGTCTCTTACCAATACCTTGTCTTTGATACTCTTTTGCTACAGCAAAGTATTTGATCATTGCACTTTTTTCATACCCTATAGCCATGATGGCACCAATAAGTTTGTCACCATCATAAGCACCGTAACAATGTGTTATGTTATGCATTAACATCAATTTTATATGATATCCGTCAGCAAGCCATCCGACACTCTCAGCAATCTTCACCGCTTGTGCGACATCTGCAAACTTCAACCAGCCTATAAACATAATTCTTTCCTATATAATGCTAAAAGTTCATTATCATCCAAAACTCTTTTTCTATTTGTCACAGTTTCTCTGATTTTAGGGAGTAAAGATCTCAAAGTCTCTTTTGTCACATTTATTCCAAATTGTTTAAGATGATACAAAATTGTAGAACTACCGGAGTGTTTACCAATAGGAAAAAGACGAGAAAGCCCAACATCCTGTGCATCAAAAGGCTCATAAGCCTGCGAATTTTTCATCATTCCATCTGCATGTATGCCGCTTTCATGTGCGAAAATATGCTCACCCACAATAGGAGTATTTGGCGGCAGCTGTATGTTTGCAGCACGACAAACATACTCTACCAATTTTTTTATCTCTTTGGTATCAAAGTCTCTTTCTTGTTTATAAAGATATTTAAGTGCCATGGATATTTGCTCGAATGAAGCATTTCCAGCACGTTCACCCAATCCTACAACAGTACTATTGACACTTACTGCTCCCGCATCAAGACCGCTTAAGGCATTTGCATTAGCAAGCCCGAAATCATTGTGCGTATGCATTTCAATATCTAAAAGATTCAAAGCGACCAATTCAGAAATTATGCCATAGGTGTATGAAGGAGTAAGAACACCTACCGTATCACAATATCTAAACCTATCGGCCCCAAGCTCTGCACCCATGATCAAAACTTCTTTTATGAACTCACTATCACCACGTGAAGCATCTTCGCCTCCAATACAAACAAAAAGCCCCTCACTTTTAGCAAGTGAAATCGTCTTTGCAAGTTGTGAAAGCATCTTAGCTCTATTACCATTGAATTTGAGGTCGATCAATATATCAGACACTGGAATTGAAAGGTCGACCGCATCGATCCCACATTCAAGTGAGCATTCTAGGTCTTCCATTTTCGCGCGATTCCATCCCATCATACGACAATCAAGACCAAGAGAAACTATCTCTTTGATATCCTCTTGCTCTTTTTGTCCCATAGCAGGAATACCAATTTCCATTTCATCAACGCCACAATCTACAAGCTTTGCTGCAATATCAAGTTTTTCTTGTGTATTAAATGCTACAAAAGGAGCTTGCTCTCCATCACGAAGTGTTGTGTCGTTGATGATCATTTAATTGGCCTCTAATTCTTCAGGAAGATTAAAATATTTTCTTGTCGCTTTGAGCACTGATGCCTCGATTGGCTCATACGCATAGCTTTGATCGGCAATAAGTCCTGCAGCTTTAAGATCATCTTGTGGACATCCACCAATCTTAGCAGTTAAAATAAGACTACAATCTTTGAGTTTTTCAACGATCGGTTCTATTGGGTTGACACCATCTGGTCCTGCACAATACTCATATTCAAGTTTTCTATGATGTATAAAACGGATACCTCTGTCACCTGCTTCATATACCAAGAACTCTTTTACCGAACCAAAGTGTTGGTTTATCATACCTTCACCTGCTGTTGTGACCGCAACCAATATAGTTTGACCATCACTGCTTAAGTCAGCTTTTTCCTGTCTTACTTTCTCATTTGCTTTATCTAAAAAGAATCTAAATTCTTCGATTTTAGATTGCGCATCTTGACGTGCACTAAGATCATAATGTGTTTCTAGTGAATCAAAACTCATTTCTGAAAATGTATCTTTAGTAAATTCGGCACCTCTGTCTTCACCGATAAGCCCAACTGCATCTGCACGGCATTGGCGACAATGTTGCATAAGCTTCATGTCCATACCACATGCTTCTTGAACTGCCATTTGCTCTTGATCGGTTGCACTAGGAACACCGTCTAATCCAAATTTTGTCCCGTATTCAGGTTCAGATATAATTGGCATAATATTATGTAAAAACACACCTATCTCTTTAAGCTTTTTAGAAACCTCAGGAAGGTGTTTATCGTTAATACCAGGGATTAAAACAGAGTTTGCTTTAATAAGTATCCCTTTCTCAACACATTTTTTCATACCTTCAAGCTGACGCTCTAAAAGAATCTTTGCGGCTTCTTTTCCATAAATTCTTTTGTTATTATAAAAGATCCATGGATATATTTGTGAACCGACCTCACCTGTTGTATCAACACTGTTGATTGTTACTGTAATGTGGTCGATATCATATTTCACCATTTCATCAACATATTGTGGCAATTCTAAACCATTTGTTGAGAGACATAATTTAAGGTCTGGCGCTTTCTCTCTCACCATACCAAATGTTTCAAATGTTTTCTTAGGATTTGCTAAAGCATCACCTGGACCTGCGATACCAAGTACACTCATTCTTTGTACTTCACCACCGACAAAAAGCACTTTCTTTGCTGCTTCTTCTGGTGTCAATCTTTCACTTGTAACTCCCGGACGTGATTCATTTGAACAGTCATATTTTCTGTTACAGTAATTACATTGGATATTACATGCCGGAGCAACTGCTACGTGGATACGTGCGTAATGGTGATGCGCACCTTCTGAATAACACGGATGGTTATGTATCTTATCTTGGATATCATCCGGCAACATACTTTCAGCCGGACTTGAGGAAGAACAACTCATAATTTCTCCTTAATATTTTGTTGTACAATGATCGCGCATCATGTAGCTATAATCATCTAAAAAGCAATATGCAAGTAATATTCTAGAATTTATCCATCGCCATAAAAATTGCCAAGATTTAAGATGAACAGCCAAGCTGAAGGTTTTTATATTTCAGAGGCGTAGGTTTTGCATAGTGCTCATATTTAACATGTTCATCAAACGGATTGTGGGCTATCGCAAGAAGATCATCAACTAATGAAAAATCTTTATTATGAGCATGTTCAATAGCCTCTTGAAGCATATAGTTTTTCAAAACAAATTTTGGATTTATTTTTTTCATTTTGATAGTACGTTGTTGTAGAGAAAGTATTTCATTTTCAAGTCTTAAATCATATTGTTCAAACCACTCTTCAAATGGTCTTTTCATAATCACATGATCTAAAATATCTCTCTTGCTTTTAGGATAATCGCTTAAAATTCTAAAGAAATAGGTATAATCAATCGGTTGTTCACGCATTATCTTCAACAATGATTTAATCAACTCAGCATCTTCATCGTCTTCGTTAAGCAAACCAAGTTTTTTACGCATTAATTCAATATAATATTGTTTGTATGCCTTTCTATACTGAAACAAGATCTTTGCCATTTTATCACTATCTGCAATAGGACTCAGGGCCTGCATGAGCATTGAAAGGTTCCACTCTGCAATATAGGGCTGATTACCGAAACTGTAACGTTCCTCAACATCTGTATGATTGCAAATATAATCAGGATTATAATCATCTAAAAAAGCATAAGGTCCATAATCAATGGTTAAAGAGGCTATGGACATATTATCGGTATTCATCACACCATGATTAAATCCGACTGCCTGCCAACTTGCTATCAGCCTTGCCGTATCGACCACGATCTCTTCAAACATTTTCAAATATCTTTTCGGATCATCTTTAAGATGCTCAAAAGTCTCACTGATCGTAAACTCGGCGAGTGCTTCTAACTCCTTATGCTTTCTTCTATAATAGAAATATTCAAATGAACCAAAACGTATCCAACTTGGACTTGTCCTCAAAACAATTGAGCCGGGCTCCAGCCTCTCTCTCTTTACTTGCTCATTTGAACCAATGATAGCTACTGCACGTGTAGTAGGAATACCCAATCCATACATAGCCTCGCTGACAAGATATTCACGAATACTTGATCGAAGTACTGCACGTCCGTCGCCTTCTCTTGAATAACGTGTTTTTCCTGCACCTTTTAACTGCATGTTCCAGCCATTGACCGACCCCAAATTAATTGCCCTGCCATCGCCTAGCCTTGGAGTATAGTATCCAAACTGATGCCCTGCATAACACATGGCGTAAGGTTGCATATCATCATAAAGGTCTTCGCCGTTTAAGAACTTTTCCAAGCCTTTATCCGAGATGATACCTACAAGTTTTGCAGCATCATTATTAAAATTCACAAGATAAGGATCTTCAAGCGGTGTAGGTTTTACTAAATGATAAAATACAGGATCAAGTTCCAAATACTTATTTGTTATTTTCATTTTATTCATAAGCCTCCTACATACTTATGACAAAAATGTTACAAATTTGTAACATTTAGACTAAATGCTTCGCCGACAGCCCTGTTTGTCAGTTTACCATCATAAGTATTTAGTGCACTTTTCATAGCCGTGCTTTTTTCGAGCACGTCTTTAACTCCATACTGCGCTAGAAGTTTTATGTAAGGAAGTGTGGCATTTGTGAGCGCATACGTAGAAGTTCTTGGATATGCTCCGGGCATATTTGCCACACAATAATGTAAAATATCCTCTTTTACATATACCGGTTCAGAATGGGTCGTTGGATGTGATGTTTCAAAACATCCGCCCTGATCAATGGAAACATCGACCAAAACACTTCCTTTTTTCATTAATGCCAACATCTCACTGGTTATAAGCTTAGGTGCTTTGGCACCGGGAATAAGCACGGTACCTATCACCATGTCGACTTGTGGAAGAAATTCCGTTATAGCACTTATGGAACTGTACATCGTAGCTACATTTTTATCTAGAACATCCTCCAAATACCTTAATCTCTCCAAATTAATATCAAAGATCATGACATCTGCACCAAGACCGGATGCAATTTCAGCTGCTGCTTTACCTGCGACACCGCCTCCTAAAATCATTATTTTCGCTCTTTGCGTTCCGGCAACACCTCCGGGAAGAATTCCAACACCTCCATGATAGCGTCCCATATAGACACTACCCATCATTGGCGCGATCTTTCCGGCAACCTCACTCATAGGCTCCAACAATGGCAGCTTATTGTTCACCACCAAGGTTTCATATGCAAAAGCATTGATCTTTTTCTCTAGTAAAAAATCTGTTAACTTTTTATCAGCTGCAAGATGCAAATAGGTAAAGAGTGTTTGTCCCTCTTTGAATCTGTCATATTCTATCTCGATCGGCTCTTTTACCTTCACGATCAGTTCCGCTTGGTCAAATAGTTTCTCTACACTTTCTAAGATAACCGCACCTACATCTTTATACTCTTCGTCAGTAAACCCGCTTCCAAGACCTGCTTTAGTCTCTATTAGAATACTATTGCCCATAATCAATAACTCTTTTACACCTTCTGGAGTAATAGCAACACGATTTTCATCCGGTTTTATCTCTTTTGGTACCCCTATAATCATAATAATTCTCCATTATTATTAAAAACTGCCCTCACCGACAGCTATTACATAATTGTCATCCACTTCAACAACATCAAATTCATGTTTGCCACAAAACGATTCATTTAGTTGTTGTGCCCAGGCACGTGCAACCATTAAAGCATTCTCTTTATCATCAAAGGTTTTGATCTGAGGCATGTTTTGTCGTTTTGCACATCCGCACATTTTCTCTACTACAACATGATGTTTCATTCTTCATCCTTTATTAAAAATATATACATACATCTTTTTTGCATAAACCATACTACATTACAGTTCTTTCTATCAAGAATACAAAATGCATATTGTTTGAAAAAAGAATGAAAGGAGTGCCTATGTTAATTGCGATACCTTTGACACAAGGATTGAATTTTTACCATAGTAATCCTTTTACTGCACCTCAATTCGGTATCTACTCTATAGAAAAACAAGATCATAGTATCACTTATTTGCAAAAAGAGGTTATCCAGAATCCTTGGAGCCAAATATTTGATGGAGAGTTTTGTAATGAACAGATAACATGTAATTGCTCAGAAGAGAAGCAATGTGAACTTACCCATATGGTACAACATTATGGTCTGGCAGATCTACTGAGCAACTGTGCTTATTTACTGGTAGACAAACGATGCGAGAACATAGCTAAAACATTTCAAAAATTACACATTAGACTATATAAGATACCTGCAATTATCAAAAACCCGACAAGTGCAATCAAAAATTTAATTATAGGAGTTTCTCTTGCAGATCACATACAAGACATCCATTATGCATCTTGATGAAGAACCTCTAGATATTGGGTATTCGTCAGAAAAAATAGTTTTAAGCGATTACAATGATAAAGAGCTTAAAATCGGTGGACAAAATGGAAAATCACAACTTCTTATCACACTGCCTGCACTTGATACAGCGACCATGCAAGAGCTTAGCACAATACAAAAAGAGACGTTTGGTCTTTTTAATGACTGTAACACTTATGTTATTACTTCTGAAGAACACCCTAACGTATTAGACGATACAAAAATTACTTTTTTAAAAGATTCAGAAGGGGAGATGGGAGATTTTTACGGAACCCGTATTGCAGACGGAGAGTTTGCAGGAAAACAGACAAAAGCACTTATTCTTATCAGCAAGGATGGAGCGATCTTCTATGATGAATTCTTAGAAAATCTTGATGATAAATTCAATACAGAAACACTTTACAGAAAAATGAAAGCAGCACAAGAATGCTATACAGGAAAAGGATGCCATTAATGCAAGAAAAAATACAACAAATAAAAGCTGAAATACGTAAACAAACAACAATCCCATATCTGGGATTGGGAATATTTAAAGATGTTCAAACAAAAGAAGGTGAACAAATGCCTTATGATTCAGACTCAATGATCTTGATGATGAATAACGGTCGTCCCATGAGCCAAAGACTTATGTTCGAGTATTCTCGTGCTGCCATGCACCTTGAACAACGTCGTGGTGTTGAGTATATTCAGCAGATGATGAACTGGATATATACAAAAGATTTTGAACCATTAGCAATTCAAAAAGCACTCATAGATATGTCTCCACGATATATTATTGATACAAACAGAGACTCAAAAATGCAAGAACTCTTAGCCTATGAACCACACTGCTTAATTACCGGGAAAGCAAGAATTATGGCAGAAGAGAATCGCTATGTTGTCTATGAATATGACGTAGAAAATAAAAAGTACTTTGAAGTAGAAGAGGAAGTTTTAGAAAATGCCGAAAAAATCCTCTTCAAACCTATGGGTTCAACCTTACCTGAACCAAGTTTTGTCATTTCAGATGCCGATTATGTGGATTGGCTCACAGAAGCCATGGGAGGTTTTGCTGTGCCACCTATATTAAAGAGCTATCGCAAAACAAAAAAATATCTTTTCTTGGGAACTTTTTTTGACCGTGATACCGACAGAATGGTTGCAAATGAACTTACGCTTGACCTGGAAGGCGGTTATGTCATCAATGACCAGCCTCTTTCAAAGAAAGAAGAAAAGTTTATCAAACGACATAATCTTGAACTCATAGAAATGTCACTTGAAGACTTTATAAAAGAATTTATTTAAAAGGAGCCTATATGCCGTTAATTCCAACCGTAAAAGACAGATCACCGCGAGGTGAAAGATATTTTGACCTATTTTCAAAACTGCTCAATGATCGTGTAATTATGATCACTGAACCAATAGATGACCATATGATGGGAGTTATTGTTTCTCAACTTCTTTATTTAGAAGCTGAAGATTCTGAAGAACCTATACATATCTATATCAGCTCACCTGGCGGATCAGTTATGTCAGGTCTTGCTATACTTGATACTATGCAGCTTATCTCTGCACCTGTATATACATATGCAATGGGAATGGTTGCTTCAATGGCGGCAGTGCTGTTTACATGTGGAGAAAAAGGGCATCGTTATATTCTACCTAATGCAGAAGTTATGATACACCAGCCACTTGGAGGAACATCAGGACAGGCAAGTGATATAGAGATTCAAGCGAACCATATTTTAAAACTAAAAAAACGACTTTATAAAATCTTGGCAAAAGCAACGGGAAAACAAGTTAAAACGATTGAAAAAGCAAGTGATCGAGACAATTATTTTGAAGCTGATGAAGCAATTGCATTTGGATTAGCCGACTCAGTCTTAGACTCTATCACCCAAAAGGATGTATAATGAGTACTCAACAAGAAAAAACATGCTCTTTTTGTGGACGCAAACAGAGTGAAGTAAAAAAGATGTTCTCTTCAGAGAAGAGTAATATATGTAATGAATGTATTACAACATGTGAAAATATTTTACAAAAAGAAGTTCGCTATGAAGAACGTTCAAAAATGCATGAAAAATTACCTGTACCGGAAAAGATCGTATCATTTCTAGATAAACATATCATAGGACAAGAAGATGCAAAAAAAGTACTTTCTGTAGCACTTTACAATCACTATAAAAGAATTGAAAATCCGGTTTATAATAATGTGGAACTTGAAAAAAGTAATATTTTACTACTGGGACCGACCGGGAGTGGTAAAACACTTTTGGCAAAATCTTTAGCAAAAATCATGAATGTTCCTTTTGCAATAGCCGATGCAACTGCTTTAACAGAAGCCGGATATGTCGGTGAAGATGTTGAAAGTATTCTCTCACGATTACTTGCTGCTGCAAATTATGATATAGAACTTGCACAGCAGGGTATAGTCTATATAGATGAAATTGATAAAATAGCAAGAAAAAGCGAATCAGCAACCATGGGAAGAGATGTCTCAGGAGAAGGTGTTCAACAAGGATTATTGAAGATACTTGAAGGAAGTGAGGTATATGTACCCATTAAAGGAAGCCGTAAAAACTCTACAACTGAAACAGTACTCTTCGATACGTCTCATGTTCTTTTTGTATGTGGTGGCGCCTTTGTAGGATTGGTCCCTGATAGCAATACTAAAAAAACGAACAAGGTCGGATTCAGTTCTGTTCAAAAAGGCGAGCAGGACAACTTTAAAGTAGACCAAAAAGCACTTGTTCATTATGGAATCATACCTGAATTCATCGGACGTATCCCGGTCATTGCACAACTCAGAGAATTAACACTTGATCAAATGGTTCAAATACTACAAGAACCGGACAATGCTCTGATAAAACAGTTCCAAGCACTTTTTCAAATGGACAATGTAGAACTGCATTTTGAAGATGACGCTCTCAAGGCAATAGCTCAAGAAGCTGTTGACAAAGGCGTAGGAGCCAGAGGACTCAGAGGGATCATAGAAGAGGTCATGTTACCACTTCAGTACAAATGCCCATCTATGGAAAATCTACAAACGGTCACTATAACCGAAGCCGTTGTCAAAGATCCGACAACAGAACCAATATTAACTTATAAAACAAAAGAGGAGGAAGCATAAAATGCGTGTATATTTAGACAATAATGCTACAACAAAACTAGACCCATTGGTAAAAGTAAAAATGGAGCCGTTCTTTGAAGAGCTGTACGGGAACCCGAACTCACTTCATTCATATGGTATTGAGGTACGTCCAGCACTTAATGAAGCAATGGGATATCTCTATGACAGCCTTAATGTTGCTGATGAAGATGATATATTGATCACTTCATGTGCCACTGAAAGTAATAATACCGTATTAAAAGGAGTGTTTTTTAAACATATTTTAAAAAATCCTGAAAAAAATCATATTATTGCCACAGCTGTTGAACACCCTGCTATTTTAGATACGTTAAGATTTTTAGAGGGTTATGGTGTCGAAGTTACCTACATAGATGTAGATGAAACGGGTGCTGTAAGTGCTGATGCCATTAAAGATGCAATTACTGATAAAACAGTACTTATCTCTATGATGTGGGCAAACAATGAGACAGGAATGATTTTCCCTATTAAAGAAGTAAGTGAGATTGCAAAGGAAAAAGGCATTTTATTTCACACTGATGCTGTTCAGGCAATCGGAAAAATTCCTGTTGACCTTCAAGAAGTCGATGTAGATTATCTGACATTTTCCGCACACAAATTTCATGGTCCAAAAGGG
>Ga0316207_10004030_pt1 | contig 13121 bp, 12 predicted proteins | sample 6weekpyrite_MG_FD_204943 | JGI IMG/M metagenome (GOLD analysis project Ga0316207, IMG submission 204943) | Microbial mat bacterial communities from mineral coupon in-situ incubated in ocean water Damariscotta River, Maine, United States -... | ecosystem: Environmental > Aquatic > Marine >... | reverse complement strand
TTGTTACACCAGCTTTTGCACCTGCGCCATCAACGATGACAGTATTGTCTTTGTCGATTACAACACGAGCCGCTTGACCTAAGTCTTCAATAGTGGTTGTTTCTAATGTACGTCCAACTTCTTCTGAGACTACCTGTCCGCCTGTGAGTACACCGATATCTTGTAGCATAGCTTTACGGCGGTCACCAAAACCTGGGGCCTTAACAGCAGAGATATTTAGAACACCGCGCATCTTGTTGACAACAAGAGTTGCCAGTGCTTCACCTTCTACATCTTCAGCGATGATAAGAAGCGGACGGTTAGTCTTTTGAACCTGCTCAAGTACCGGTAGAAGGTCTTTAAGATTAGAGATCTTTGAATCAAAAAGAAGGATAAACGGCTGATCAATCTCAGCTGTCATTTTTTCCGTATTAGTGATGAAATATGGACTTAGGTAGCCGCGGTCAAACTGCATACCCTCGACAACATCAAGTTCGTCAGAAATACCCTTTGCCTCTTCAACAGTGATAACACCGTCTTGACCAACCTTGTCCATGGCTTCAGCAATCATATCACCGATAGCGGTGTCAGAGTTAGCAGAGATAGACGCAACCTGTGCGATCTCATTTTTCCCGCCGACACTTTTTGAGGCTGTTTTTAGGTTCTCTAGAATTGAGTTTGTAGCTTTATCCATACCGCGTTTAACTTCGACAGGGTTAGCACCTGCAGTAATGTTACGTAGACCCTCTTGATAAATTGCATTAGCAAGTATTGTTGCCGTTGTTGTACCGTCACCGGCTTCATCAGCAGTCTTAGAAGCGACCTCTTTCACAAGTTGTGCACCCATATTTTCCAGTGTATCTTTTAATTCGATCTCACGTGCAACAGAGACACCGTCTTTTGTTAGTGTTGGAGCACCAAAGCTTTTTTGGATCAATACATTACGACCGCGTGGTCCCATGGTGACTTTTACTGCATCTGCAAGTTTTTGTACACCGTTTGCCAGTGTGTTTCGAGCCTGGTCTGAAAAAATTATCTCTTTTGCCATTTTATTAATCCTTAATTATTTTACGATGCCTAAAAGGTCGTCAGTTTCGATTACTAGATAAGTTGCACCTTCAAGTGTAAGTTCACTACCTGCATACTTTCCAAAAACTACAGTATCGTTTACAGCTACGTTTTCTACTTCTGTACTTACAGCAAGTACTTTGCCTTGTGAAGGTTTCTCTTTCGCACTGTCAGGGATATATATACCTGAAGCAGTTGTTTTTGCCTCTTCTACACGTTCTATTAAAACACGCTTACCTAGGGGTTGAAAATTCATAGGGCTATTCCTCTATATATGATATTGCGCAATTCTACATAATTATGTATTCTATGTCAATGTGTTTTTTGGATAAAATCCTATAAATATTTATAAAGTTTTGTTGTTTTAGGAAAGCATAAGTATTTAGTATGTATAATTCCACCCTCTTAAACGGATGTCAAGGTAGCTCAGCTGGTTAGAGCACTGGTCTCATAAGCCGGGGGTCGGGGGTTCAAGTCCCCCTTTTGACACCATCTTTCATAATGCAAATACAGATACAAAAAATCGACTTATTTACTTATCTTTATATTTTCTTAATAAAAAAAACTATATTGACCATTTCTCTCTTAACCTATAAATTTTCTTAAATATCATAATCTTGTTATCTGTTATTTTTAAAAATGTATGTAGATTTGAAACATATTGTTTTAAATTAGTTAATAATTTTTAGCCGTATTTTTGACATTTTCATCCCTTTTTTAAGAGATAAAAATTCTACGTTTATACTTATAATAACATAAAATATTTCTTTTTAACTTGTTTGATAGACTCCCTATTTTAGCCATTTAGAAGGCGTAAGTTCCTACTGCACAGTCTCGCTATCACTCTTCTTAAAAAAAGAAGACATTAGATAAGAGCAAATTGATATAATTTTTTGTAATATTTATAAATTAATGATTTTTAGCAATTTTATAATTATTATAAATAAAACATAAGTTTCTACATATAAATAAAGCAAATACTTTTATTATTAATTAAGCTAAGAACACATAAAATCTAGTTAATTAAAAAAACTTATAAAAAGGAGACGCAGTATTGATGAAAAAGCTTTTGCTTCTTTTATTGGCTTTTATAGCCTTACATGCAGGTGAGCAACTTGGTGTAAATGAAAAGTTAGGTCAAATGGTCCCCTTGGACCTGACCTTTATAGATGAAAAGTCAAATAGGGTGACATTAAAAAAGATGATGGACGGGAAGCCGACCATTATAACTCTAAACTATTTTAGATGTGCAGGAATATGTACACCTCAATTAGATGACTTATCAAAAACATTAGGTAAATTGGACTTGGCTGAAAATACAGACTATAAGGTCCTTACAATCAGTTTCGCAGAAGATGAGACGCCTGAACTCGCTGCAGCTAAACGTAAAAACCATTTGCACTCTATTCAGAGAGACTACATCCAAGATGCTTGGCACTTTCTTATTGGAGAGAACAACTCTTCAGCTGTTTTAGCTAAACATGTAGGGTTCACTTATGAAAAAACAGTCTCGCCAAAGGGTCTGGTTGATTATATCCATCCGGCTGCTTTGATTGTCTTATCGCCGGAAGGAAAGGTTACTCGTTACCTTAACGGTATAGATCAACTTCCTTTTGACGTTAAGATGGCTTTGGTTGAAGCTTCACAGGGTCGTGTGGGTCCTACGATTGCTAAGACATTGTTATATTGTTTTGCTTATGATCCGGTAGGGAAAAAATATATCTTTGCCTGGGAAAAGGTTGCCGCAACGGTAATGCTTGCTATTGTTTTCGGATTTTTTATCTATTTGATTAAACTCGGTAGAAAAGAAGATGACCGTCATAATGAGGCAGAAGAAGAAAAGTAAAACTGAGGACTCTTCAGTTTTATAATAAGATAGACGTTTACAGTCTGAGCGCATGAGCTTCAGACAGTAAAAAGAATAAGTTGCTTGAGAAACGCGCCAAACGACTTATTCTTTTTGCTGTCTGTATAGCTTGAATAAAGCTTTATGAGGTGAACGCGGGTAGATGGTCGTCATGTAAAGATAAATCTTTGAAGTTTATTCTTTACACATTTGGGAGAATGCTTTGACGATGATCATAGTTAGTTATTGGAACTCTATTTCTATTTTAGAGTTTTAAGACGTATTTGTTTTTTTTAACACTTTTAAAGTGAAGAAAAAATCATAAAATCAAGGAGAAAATAGATGAGTAAAACTTATTTCGACGAGACACACTGTGCTATAGGTCACCCTAAGAGTACCTTTATGCAGTGGATGCTTACGATAGATCATAAACGTATTGGTCTTATGTATGCGGCTGTAATGTTTACATTCTTTTTTATTGCGGTAGCGACTGCAATGGCAATGAGAATTGAGCTTTTTGCACCAGGTGCACAAATCATGGATGGTGATACATTTAATCAAGCCTTTACACTTCACGGTGTAATCATGGTTTTCTTATTTATCATTCCGGGAATCCCTGCAATATTTGGTAATATTGTTATGCCATTGATGATCGGGGCAAAAGATGTATCTTTTCCACGTCTTAACTGGTTTACATTTTGGTTATACATCTTCGGTTGTATTATTGCTGTTTCATCTTTATGGGTAGGAAACGGTTTTGCTGATACGGGTTGGACTTTCTACGCTCCATATAGTTTAAACACGGGTACAAACGTTATTATGACACTTGTAGCTGCTTTTGTTCTTGGTATGGCTTCAATCCTTACAGGTCTTAACTTTCTTGTAACTATTCACCGTTTACGTGCTCCAGGAATGGGTTTCTTTAAAATGCCACTTTTTGTATGGGGTATTTACGCAACAGCATGGATTCAACTACTTGCTACACCGGTTGTTGGTATTACACTTGTACTTGCAATTATGGAGAAGTATTTTGGTATTGGTATCTTTGATCCGTCTAAAGGTGGGGATCCGGTATTATTTCAACATCTATTCTGGATCTATTCTCACCCGGCAGTTTATCTTATGATTCTTCCTGCATTTGGTATTATGTCTGAGATTATTCCGGTTTTCTCTAGAAGAGAGATCTTTGGTTACCGTACAATCGCACTTTCATCTGCTTCAATTGCGGGTATCGGTTATATTGTATGGGGTCACCACCTTTATACTTCTGGTATGGCTGACATCGCAAAAGTTGTTTTTTCGTTCCTGACATTCTTTGTTGCTGTACCTACAGGTATTAAGTTCTATGACTGGATCGCAACAATGTATAAGGGTAAGATTATCCTTTCTACACCAATGCTTTGGGCACTAGGTACGATTGTTACTTTCGCTATCGGTGGTCTTACAGGGGTTACGATTGCAATGGTTGGTGTTGATATTCACCTTCAAGATACATACTACACGGTTGCTCACTTTCACTATGCTATTCTTGGTGGAGTTGTTTTCTTACTGTTTGCTGGTATGCACTACTGGTTCCCACTTGTTACAGGTAAGATGTATTCTGAAACGAAGGCTAAGATTGCTTTTTGGATGAACTTTATCGGTTTTAATGTTCTTTGGTTCCCGATGTTTATTGCAGGATATTACGGTATGCCAAGACGTTATTTTGATTACCTTCCAGAGTTTGAAGTTTATCATCAGATCTCTTTTGTTGGGGCTGTTATCTTTATCTCTGGTTTACTTTATATGTTCTACGTGTTGATTCAAGCATGGAGAAAAGGTGAAGATGCAGGTCTTAACCCATGGAATGCAACAACACTTGAGTGGCATATGCCGACATCACCACCACCATTAGAAAACCATTCTAAGGTTCCATATGTTGATTTTGATCCATATGAGTATGAGAATGGAAAAGCTAAGGTTGAGTTTGATCTTGAAACTATGAAAAGGATTGACTAATGGGACACGAATACGTACCAGAAATCGCGGTTGACCGCGAAGGGCAAGAGCATAAGGTTCAAGGATGGCAAGACGATTTATACGGTGCTAAACTTGGTTTTTGGTTGTTTATGTTTACAGAAGTTTTAATGTTCGGTGCAATGTTTATGGCATTGACATATTATTTTACTTTACATCATGATGACTTTTTAATTGCGTCTTCATCTTTAAATAGAGTTCTTGGTGGTACGAATACAGTAGTACTACTATTTTCAGCATTGACAATGGGTCTAGGCCTTTTAAAGATGCGTCATGGCGATGTAAAAGGCGCTAAACTTATGATTTGGGCGACTATTTTACTTGCGCTTGTGTTCTTAGGAATCAAAGCAGTAGAATGGACAGCAGAGTACCATCACGGTGTTTTCCTTGGTCTTGATGCACTTCAAGCGGGTAATGAACACTCTAAACCATTTGGACAGATTCTGTTTTTTGGTATGTACTTTACAATGACAGGTATTCACGGTTTTCATATTATTATCGGTATTGGAATCATGTTATGGTTGTTAAAGCGTATTAATGCGGGTAAGGTTACACCTAAACATCACATTTTACACTTTAACATTGCACTTTACTGGGATCTTGTACACCTTATTTGGGTATTTGTATTTCCTTACTACTATATGATCGGTGCAGGTCTTACAGGGGGGGCACACTAATGGCTAATACAACTAAAACTTATAAAGAAGAGCAAGCGGGCTATTTTAAAGTACTTGCCGGGCTTTTACTTTTAACAGCGTTGACATTCATTCAACCAACTATGTTCATGGAAAGTGCTACATTTACTGTTCAGATGTTGATCGGTACAGTAAAAGCATGGTTAATTCTTATGTATTACATGCACCTAAAAGGTGAAAAGCTGATTATTACGTTTACATATTTTTCACTTTTCATCGTACTAGTGTTCTTTGTTATCGTAATTGGCGTTGATGTAGCTAATATTCAATTTGCTGAATTAAATCACATTACATCTGGAGATACAGCACATGCCGTATCTGAAACTCACGGTGCTGCTCATGCCGAGCCAGCACACCACTAAGGAGCCTGTTTATGTTAGAAGGTTTTAATACAAGTGCTACAGTAGTAGCAGCAGATATTGATCAAGCGTTTTGGCTCAATATATGGATCTCAATTATTCTTTTTGCATCAGTTGTAGTTCCTATGGTTTACCTTGCATGGAAATACCGCGAGAGTAATGTTAAAGATGAAGATATCGAGAACTATACACATAATACTGCGCTAGAAATAGCGTGGACACTTATTCCAACAGCTATGTTGATGGTACTGTTCTATTATGGTTATACTTCTATGAGAACTGCACGTACGATGCCGGATGCATCAACTGCGATTACGGTTCAAGTTGAAGGTAGTAAATGGAAATGGAGATATGAGTATCCTGCAAATGCAGATGGTTTTGTTCACAAACTTGGTGGAGCATATACTAAGCCTATACTTGATGAGAATGGTAAAATTGTTGAAAAAGGTACAATGGGTAAATCGGCACTATATGTGCCAGTTGGCACAAATATCATCTTAGAGATGACGGCACCACTTGATGACGTTCTTCATGCTTGGTATGTTCCTGCTATGCGTATTAAAGAAGATGTTGTTCCGGGTCGTGTAACAAAGCAGTGGTTTAATGCTGGTACAGTAGGTGAGTATGATGTGCAGTGTGCTGAGTACTGTGGTACGGATCACTCTTACATGTATTCTAGACTTGTTGTACTTCCAAAAGCTGAGTATGAAGCGTGGTTCAATAGTAGTGATGATACACCAAAAGGTAACTATCTTAAATCAGGTGATGCAGCATTACAACTACATGGTTGTAAATCTTGTCATGCAATTACAGAAGATAAGGTACTTGCTGGACCTAGTCTTAAAACTAGAAGATTGACGAAAGAACAAGTATTAGATGTGATCAATAATGGTCAAAATAAACTTGGTTATGCTATGGGTGAAATGCCAGCTGGTTTAGCTTCAGGTGCAGATGCTCAAGAGATCGCAGCTTATGTTGCTGGTGGTATGAAAGGTGATCAGCCTGCTTCATTTGCAGCATGTAGCTCATGTCATGGTGAAGATGGTAAGGGTCAATATGGTACGGCTCCAAGTCTTGTAAGTTACGATGTAGACCTTTTACGTAATGTATTAAAGAATGGTAAAGAGGGTATGATGGGTACTATGCCAACATTCCCTTATGTGTCAGAAGAAGAGATTTCAGCAATCGCTGAACATCTACAAAGTACAAAATGATAAAAGATTTTTTTGTCCTTACAAAGTTTGTTCTCTCGTTCGCTGTGAGCCTTTCGGCTCTCTTCGCCTATGTTATGGCGACGGGTGAGATAGGAACAGATATGTTTATTGCGACTTTCGCAGTACTGCTTGTAGCCTTGGGTGTTTCGACACTGAATCAGGTTCAAGAGTATAAAGAGGATGCATTAATGGAACGTACGAAGCACAGGCCAATCGCCTCAGGTAGATTGTCTCCTCGTGCGGGTATTTTGATTGCGGCTGTATTAATTATAGTCTCAATTGTTTTAATTTATGATCTACTCGGGTTGGCAGGTGTTAACCTGTTTCTTTTCTCGTTTATCTGGTATAACGCTTTTTATACTCCTTTAAAAAAGAAAAGTGCATTAGCAGTTGTACCGGGTGCACTGCTTGGTGTTGTCCCTCCGGCTATCGGATGGTTAGCAGCAGGACATAGTCTAATGGAACATGAGTTTTATGCCTTGGGTCTGTTTTATTTTATATGGCAGATTCCACACTTTTGGCTTCTTGTGATGTTTCATCATGTGGAATACAAGGGTGCCGGATACCCAACTGCATTGCGTCTGTTTGGTAGAAATTCGCTGCAACGTCTTACTTTTATATGGATGTTGTTTACAATTCAAGCGGGTATCTACATGGCAAGTGTTTTTGTAATTTCAAGCACAGTGATAATGTATGTTTTAGTCCTAGCAGCTATCTTATGTTTGATCAGTAGTTTGCAGCTTTTGGTTAAGAACTTTGAACTTAAGCATGCTCGAAAAGTATTTTGGCAGTTCAATGTACTTTTCTTATTAACAGTTATTCTTGTAGCTGTTGATGTGATGCTTGAACGCTCTGTTTCGTAGTTTATAGGGCTTGGCCCTATAGCTAAAACCTTTTTACTGTATAATCCTCACTTACAACTCTAAATCCATTTTTTTCAAAGGTCAATAATGTCTTATAACTTACAAACAATACTTTCTACGGTTAGTAAATATAAAAAAAATAGCGATAAAACCAAACAGGTGAAAAAACGGCTTTTGTATGATCAGGCACCTGTTGGCGGTGTAAGTAGTAGATACTTTTGGGGTTTATTTATAGCATTGCCGTTTATTGAATATGGGGTTATCTTTAATCCTTATGTCTTTGCAAGCTTAGGTATAGCACAGGCTATAATCTTTTTTATTGTCTTTTTATCTATTGTCATGATCTTAATATTTGTTTTGAGCTGGTTTAATAACAATAAGGTTGTGGATGATATTAAACCATTGTGGGAAGAGTACTTTCCAGAGATAGAGTTAAGTCTTATCCTAAGTTCAGGTGTTAGCCCTTATTCAGACTTTTTCAAAGGTTACAGTGAAGTTGCGGGTGAAGGGTTAAGCGATGAAGAACTTCATCAGAAATTAAAGCAGAATTTTTTAACAATGCAAGAAGAAAACAGAGAACTTCTTGACGCGATGAACAGAGATAAAAATAGAAAATAATATATATATTTTTTGATTTTCATTAAAATAATCTTGATTTGATCATGTGAATAAAATTATCAGTGCTTGCTTAGTAGGCTAATTGTAGACTTATTTTAAATGGATACAAGGTTTAAGTAATGGACATGCAGATACAGATAATTTTGCTTCTTGTCTTTTTAGCTTTAATCACTTTTATTCGTCGTTCTATGCTCAAAAAAAGAGTTGAAAGAAGAAATAACCTAAGGCGTAATGATAAGCGCAGAGCACATAGAGGACGTCGGCAACACGAATTCAACGGAAGTTATGAGGATGAGGATAGACGTGAAAATGAGGACAGACGTTTAGGAAGTCCGGAAAGACGCCATAGAAAGAGACGCACGCATACGGATAAGTCAAGTACCTAAAGTTTTTCTAAGCCCTTAAGAACATTCTCATAAAAACTTTGCGGTGAGGGAAGATTAAGTAGAGCGTCTCTCTGCTTCTCTCCCCACATCGGTTCAGGGAAGTATGAGTCCTCTTTAAATCTTGCCATAACATGAATATGCATGTGGGGGAGATAATTACCAAAGGCTGCTATATTTATCTTTTCAGGTTTGTAATATAAACGCATCTCTTCTTCGATAATTTCCATCACTTCATAAAGAGTTTTACGAAGAGTTTTAGGCAGATCTGTAAGCTCTTTATGCACTTCAGTAGTAAAAATTTTAAGCCATGGAATTTCGCTATCATGGACTTCAATGTAAAATTCAGAATTTTTATAAATAATCATTAAACTACTTTGAGATTGGATAGGAGAAGTATAAGATAAAAAGGATTAGAAGAAAGTTTGGTGATTTATGGGAGGGATCCCATAAATTAGTTTAGTAACGCTCGCGACTTCCACCGCCATCACGGTTTCCACCACGACCGCCGCCACCGTTTCCACGACCGCCACCATCGCGATTACCGCCATCACGGTTTCCGCGGTAACCACCGCCGCCTCCGCCACTACGGTTTCCACCACGGCCACCGCCGCCACTACGGTTTCCACGGTAACCACCACCACGACGTCCACCGCCACGGTTTCCACCACGAGATTCGATACGTGCTAAGATCTTCGCAAGTTTTTCTTCATCAATACCGATGTTTTCAGGTCCATTTACAGACTCTTTTTTAAGAAGAACAGAGATGACCTTGTGTAGAGCAGTCTCATGGTCGCACGAGTCGCCTATGGCTTCAACAATTTGGTGGGCTTCATCAAAGATCTTTTGTTTAGTGATCTCATCAGCAAGTGCACCTAAACGACCTTGAACAACCTGACCCTTAGTTGGGATGTAGCACTGCTCCATTGTTGTACCAACTTTTTGTTTGATACGTTGAAGTTCTTTAAACTCATGTGGTGTTACTAATGTGATCGCAACACCTTTACTACCTGCACGACCTGTACGACCGATACGGTGAACATAAGACTCAGGATCAAATGGGATATGGTAGTTGATAACATGGCTTACGTCATTTACGTGGATACCGCGAGCAGCAACATCTGTTGCAACAAGTACATCGATACCCGCTGCTTTAAAGCCTTTAATCACAGCCTCACGTTGATCTTGTTCCATATCTCCATGTAGACCCTTAGCTGAGTAACCCGCTGCTGAAAGAACATTAGAAACACGATCTACTTCACGTTTCATACGACAAAATACAACTGCTTTGTTAGTGTCGCCTGCATCTAGAAGACGAATCATCGCGTCATCTCTTTCATTTTCATCAATTACATAATAGTTTTGAACTATATTTGCGCTTGTTGTCTCTTTTTTAGTGATAGCAATAAATGTTGGTTCTTTTAAAATACGGTCAGCAAGTTTTTTGATCGGTGCCGGCATAGTCGCTGAAAAAAGAAGGGTTTGACGCTCTTTTGGAAGGTGCTCAAAGATTTCATTAATATCATCTAAGAATCCCATGTCAAGCATCTCATCTGCTTCATCAAGGATGACCATTTTTGGAGAGAAGTCTTTGATCATATTTTTAGAAAGCATATCTAAAAGACGACCTGGTGTAGCAACAACGATCTGTGCTCCACGACGAACTAAGTCAACTTGACGGCTGTAAGAACGACCACCATAAATTGTTACTGTACGAACATTTGAATTACGGCCATACAGGTAAAGCTCATCTGAAACTTGGTTTGCAAGTTCACGTGTTGGTGTGATTACAAGAACTTGTACGCCATCACCGTCAATCTGATTAATAGCAGGAAGACCAAAGGCTGCAGTTTTACCTGTACCTGTATGTGCTTGAGCGACAACATCTCTACCTTCCATAACAATAGGGATAGCTTGTTCTTGAATAGGAGAAGGTGTTTTAAAACCAACTGCTGCAATTGATTTGTTTAGAGATTCTTTAAAGTTAAACTGTGCGAAGGTTGATTCGATAGTTGAGTTTTCAGTAGTTTCATTTGACATTGTGTACCTTTGTTTGTGAGACTGTTTTTTCACTCACACAGGCACATCCTAGATGATGAAAACTTAGTCTCAAGTTTTAATTTTACTTAAGAAACATCGGTAAATACCGAGCGATTCTCTTGTTTTGCGGAATTATACTTAAAGTTTACTAATAATAAGCATAAGCGTAAGTATTACTAAATGGACTTATACTAAATTAAGCCCTATAATTTGAGTATAATAAGTCAATGAATAAAAACTAGGAAAATTAATGGATTATATTTCTCTTGTAAGTGCTGGAGTAGGGACTTTAGCGGGTTTGTTACTGATGTATATAGTGACATCCTCAAAGTTCAAATTTAAAGAAGAACAGATACAAACCCTGCTGGAAAACAGTGATAATATCAAGAATGAGTTAAATCAAGCACAGAGTAGATATGAAACACTACGTGAAGAGAACCTCGGTATTCAGACGTTACTTTCAGCAATGGAAGTTGAGAAAGATATGATCAAAGAACAGCATACAATTTTACATGATGTACAAGAAAAATATGCACGATCCTTAGCAGAAGCCTCTGAATTACGTGTACGTCTGGAAGAAGAGAAATCTCAAAACAGTGAAAAACTTTCACTTTTAAAAGGGGCTGAGGAGGAGATGAAGCTTCAGTTCTCTAAACTGGCCAATGAAATATTTGAGCAAAAGTCCAAGGTCCATGCTGAACAGAACAGATTGCAATTAGACACTATCTTAAAACCTTTTAAGGAACAGGTAGATTCATTTGGTAAAAAGATCGAAGATAATTATATTACCGAGACAAAAGAGAGACACCTTTTAAAAGATCAGATCATTCAGCTTCGCTCTTTAAACGAGCGACTGAGTGATGATGCAAACAATTTGACAAAGGCGCTTAAGGGCGAGAACAAGACACAAGGAAATTGGGGTGAACTTATCTTAGAAAAGATTTTGGAAAACTCCGGTTTGCGTGAGGGACTGGAGTATGAGACACAAAATACCTACAAAAATAAAGAGGGTAAAAGCTTTCGACCGGATGTATTGATCCACCTGCCTGATGAAAAAGATATCGTGATTGACTCGAAGGTCTCCTTGGTGGCTTATGAACGTTATATTAATGCCGAAGATGAAGAGAGTAAAATGGCAGCGAGGAAAGAACATGTACTTTCTATCCGTTCGCATATTAAAGGCCTGAGTGAGAAGAAGTATGAAGAACTTGAAAACCTTAGAAGCTTGGACTTTGTACTTCTTTTTATGCCGATAGAGGGCGCTTATATGCTCGCTTTAGAAGATGACTCGAACTTCTTTGAAGAGACGATTAAGCAAAACATTATGGTGGTAGGACCTTCAACTCTTCTTGTTACCCTGCGTACTATTGAGTATATTTGGAGAAATGAGAAACAGGAACAAAATGCGGCAGAAATTGCTGATAAGGCTGCGGCCTTGTATGATAAGTTTGTTAGTTTTGTCGATGACATGGATAAGATCGGCGGACAGCTATCTAAAACGCAAGAATCCTATGACGCAGCGATGAACAAGCTCTCAATGGGTAGAGGAAACCTTGTCAAGCGCAGTGAAGATATGAAAAAGCTGGGGATTAAGACAAAGAAAAAGCTTCAAGACAGACTTCTTCAAAAGGCTCTTGTTGATGAAGAGTAGGTTTTTAGGCGAGGAGAATATTCCTCGTTTTATCATCATCGTCCCTGTTTTAGCGGTACTTATCTTGACACTTTTGATCTCATATTTTTATATCTCCTACCGACATCAGCATTTTAAGATTGAGAGTCAAAGGTTAAAACAAGATTATATTGTGGGTGAAAAGAAACATCTTCAGGAGCGTTTAGAGTCTCTGTATCTACAGATGCAAAAGAAGTATGAAGAGATGGAAAAACCGATGAGTGAAGAGCTGGTTTCTCGGGTGAATATCGCCTATGATACAGCGAAGTTTTTACACGATAGATATTCACGGGGTTATAATGAAAAAGCGGTTAAAGAACTTATTCTTGGGGCGCTTTCCCGTATGGAATGGAGCGACAAAAAAGAATTTA
>Ga0316207_10004029_pt1 | contig 13123 bp, 14 predicted proteins | sample 6weekpyrite_MG_FD_204943 | JGI IMG/M metagenome (GOLD analysis project Ga0316207, IMG submission 204943) | Microbial mat bacterial communities from mineral coupon in-situ incubated in ocean water Damariscotta River, Maine, United States -... | ecosystem: Environmental > Aquatic > Marine >... | reverse complement strand
TGTGGTTAACTGAGCAATACCCTCAGAGTAAAAAAGCCTTACATCAGGCCGATTTCATCAATGGAAAACTAAGTGATCGCTATGTCAGTGATTTTAATAATTGCCTGAAGATGGGTTTTGATCCGCAAACAGAAAACTGGCCCGACTGGTTGTCAGATTTACCGGTGCCCGCCGAAATGCTACCTGAGGTAGTGGCGCCCGGTACTGTGATTGGCACATTGAACAAATCAACGCTGGATTTATTGCAGCTTAAGCAGACGGTACAACTGATTGCCGGCACAACCGATTCAATTGCGGGTTTTCTGGCAACCGGCGCTGATCAGAGCGGTGATGCTGTTACCTCCCTGGGCAGTACACTGGTAATTAAAATTTTAAGCCCGGTTGCAATAAACTCACCGGCAGAGGGTATTTACAGTCATAAGATCAACAATCTATGGCTAGCCGGTGGCGCCTCCAATACAGGCTGCGCGGTCTTAACGCAGTTTTTTGAAGATCAAACTCTACAACAACTAACGAATCAGTTAAATTTCGATCTGCCAACCGGCTTAAGTTATTATCCGTTATTAAAAGCCGGCGAGCGTTTTCCTGAAAACAACCCGGATAAACAAAGCTGTTTATCACCAAGGCCTGAACAGGACAGTATTTTTTTACAGGCCATACTTGAGAGTTTAACGACTATCGAAAAACAGGGCTTTGATAACTTATCAGCAAAAGGCGCTAAACAATCAGGCCGACTATTTACCGTCGGTGGCGGTACAAAGAATGCAAAATGGATGAAATATCGACAGCAATACCTTGACTCAGAAGTCATTATTCCAGAGCATACAGAAGCCTGTTATGGTTCTGCTTTATTAGCCAGACAAGGTTTTATGAACATTCAATCAATAACAATAAACGGAAAGACTCACTAATGGTCAGTACATTTAGCAAGAACTTTTTTAATGTTTTCACCTCGATACCAACGCTAATGAAGCCGGAATTAAGAGCCTATGTGATCGCCCCTCTGTTTATAAATATCGTACTGTTTTCACTCACCATTTATTATGCCTTCACTGAATTCAGTAACTGGATGGACAGCCTGTTACCGAGCTGGTTAGACTGGCTTAACTGGTTAATTATTCCCTTATTCAGCATCACAATTTTAATTGTTGTTTTTTATACTTTCACGATTGTTGCCAACCTGATAGCAGCGCCATTTAACAGCTTGCTATCGGCTAAATATGAACGGCTTATTCGCGGTGATATCACAACTGAAAGCAATGAAAAGTTGATGCAATTAATCAGTCGTACAGTAGCGGCTGAGGTCAAAAAACTTATCTATATTTTACTCTGGTTAATACCACTGCTAATCATTACCTTTATTCCCGTTATTAACCTGATATCACCGTTCTTATGGATTGTGTTTGCGATCTGGATGTTATCACTGGAATATCTGGATTACCCGATAGGCAATCATAACCAGCTCTTCCCTGTGGTTAAAAAGACAGCGCATGAACAAAAGATGATGACCTTAGGTTTAGGCAGTGGCTTATTTATTTTAACCACCATACCTTTTATTAATTTTCTCGCTATTCCTGCTGGCGTTATTGCCGCCACTAAAGCTTATATCGATATCACAGACCAATAACAGGCGACTCATGGAAAACCGGATTACTGATTTAGAAATAAAACTAATGCATGCTGAATCTCATATTGAAAGCCTGAATGACACCGTATTTGATCAGCAAAAACAAATAGACGAACTGGTTCGTCGTGTTGAAATCATGCAGGAATATATTAAAGGTATTGGCAAACAAATGAGCCAGATCGCTGATGCCGGTGACGAAGCGCCACCGCCACATTATTAGTTCTTAGGACCTTTAGTGAAGGTCGGACCATCGTATACAGGTTCCGGTCCATCATCAGTGACGGAAGTAATCCGGTATAACTTGCGTGCAATCAGGTTCATCGGGTCATTCATTTTATGCAGACTGACCTGATAAGTTCCTACATCCCAGCCAGCTTTTGGTCTGGCCCAGACATAAGCAATATCATTTTCGTGTTGAGTACCGACCACTTCGTACTTAACCAGCTCACCCGTGTTTAAGTTTTTCCATTTCAGCATGGCGGTTTTTAATGCAGGAGATGCCGACACATTGGCATAAAGCTTGTAATATTTACTCATCTGAAACTCATCATTAGATGCATCAATATATTGTGATGTTCTGGAAATACTGATGCGAACATCGGTCAAATAGTCACCATCAGAAATATCATCCGGCACCACATCCTCTTCCAGTGCCAGGTCTACAAAACGCAGGGCAAAGGATTTATAGTCTTTGACATCCTTTAACTGATGCTTATGCCTGACCAAGGTTTCAACATTACTTTTAATTTCCGTTTCATCCATGTGATGAATCTTTTTTCTAAAGGTCGGCAACATGGATGTAAGCGCTTTTTGGTTGTCATAAAAGCTGAGTTTTGACTGCAACAAACCATTGACCCCTTTAAGGGCATCAAGCTCGTCTTCATAATCATTTAATAGTTTTTCTAAAGCACTAAGATAAGAATCATCAGCATTTAAATTTGATGATTTTTCAGCAATATCTGTTGCAGACTGCTGAGACATCTGAGCATTAAACAGCTGTGATGCAAACCAGCCAGTTAACAAGAAAATCAAATTAATAAAAATAAAAGAGAGTTTATTTTTCACAATTTTGGACAGAAAAAATTAGTGGGTATCAAAACAACGTCCCTGTTATTTTGATTAGCTATTATTGCTTATTCGCAAGAGCTAGATGCCTGACACTGCTCAATTGTTGAATAACAAACTGAAGCATTATCACATGAATAACCGGGGACAACATTATTACTACTGTCTCTACAATTACTATATGAGCTACATTCTTTGTCATCACCACAACCAGCAAGACCAAAACTCATCATACCAGCGGCTATTACCATCATTATTTTTTTCATACATTTCCCTCGAAATTAACCAAAAGTTACTAATTCATCTTAATTTAACGCTGAAATTAGTTCAAGCGTTCCCTATTTATGCTATTTATTCTCTTCCTTAGCACAACCATACAGAAATGCATTAATTTCGATAAAAAACAGTAAGTTAATTAAAACAAAAATGCATATATATAGCCAAAGAACTCGTCCTATCACGTCCTATAATTGAATTTATTTGAACCCGTTCACATAAATTTACCTTTTCCGATGCTTTCACTATCAATCAAATTAATCAATAAAGATAAAATAGTTTTACTATTATTAGGGTTATTCCGTGAAATTCGCTATAAACCGGCTTGATATCCACAATAGATCGTTTTAGTCTAAAGGCACAAAAATAAAACTAATAACGAGCTATTTGGAGCCACAATGGAACCCACCAGTCCAGATTCTGCACCTGAACCCTCTGAGTTACCCTTTGTGGCGCCATGTCGTCAGCTTAAGATGGATGCCCCGATCCGCTGGTTAAAACTCGGCTGGCAGGATATTAAAACCGCTCCAAAACCCAGCCTGACTTACGGCACACTGATGCTGGTCATTAGTTATCTGATTGGTTTTATCGCGCTGGAATTTGGCAGTTTTTATATGCTGATGAGCCTGTTATCAGGTTTTATCTTTCTCGGCCCTATTCTGGCAATCGGACTCTACTCTATCAGTTGCCAGATTCAGATTGGACTGGAACCTATTCTGGGTTACTGCATTCGTGAAGGTAAACGGCATTTAAGTAATGAAGCATTTTTTGCCATTTTATTATTAATTGTTTTACTGATCTGGGCACGAGCCACTTCAATTGTGCATGTGTTTTTCCCGATGGACTCTGATCCTAACTGGGATGATTTAATACTATTTCTGGGCATTATCGGCGTTGTCGGTACTATCTTTGCCTCTTTTATTTTTTGCCTGAGCGCGTTTTCATTACCGATGATTATGGATCGCAAAGTCGATATGATCACCGCCGGTATCAGCAGTTTTAATGCCGTGCTGAATAATAAACTGGTGATGCTGTTCTGGGCATTTTTGATTGTATTATCAATTGGCCTTAGCTTTTTAACTGGCCTATTAGGTCTGGTGGTTTTACTGCCATTAATTGGTCACGCGACATGGCATGGTTATCAGGAAACGATTGATGCTTCCGCCTGGCCCAAGCATGATTAACCCCCTTTATTGAACCCGCCATAATCGTAGGTCGTGAATCCTTTCACGACAATACTCACCAATTACTAATGTACTCTGCCGGCATAGGAATGCCGGCCTACGTGTTTACGACTTATGACTTATGATTCAAATATTCTGACAAATATTCTGTTATTCGCTCAGGCAGCCAGTATCGGGGCCTGAATAGTGAGCCGGTAACAAAACCAACATGGCCACCATGCTCACTCACTTCCAGTGTTAAACCGGAGCCGAGCTCAGCTGCATCCGGTATCACATCCACCGTCATAAACGGATCATCTTTTGCCTGTATGGCCAGTGTTGGTCTTTCTATCTGATTTAAATATTGTCTGGCACTGCATTGCTGATAATAGTTTTGAGCATTACCATAACCATGTATCGGCGCGGTAAACGCATCATCAAACTGCCAGAATGTTTTTAGTGATTTTGCCTGTTGCTCTGGTAAATTAATTAAAGCATCCAGATCATGCTGCTGATATTTTTTTAGCAGATTCTTAACCAGCCTTTTCATTAAATGTCGCTGATAGACACGCGAGAACCCCTGATCAATTCTGTCTGCACAATTATCTAACTGGATAGGCGCACAAATAGAAACAGCTGCCTGCAGCGGTGACTGTTTACCCAGTTCAGCCTGCAATTTTAGTAACATATTGCCACCCAGTGAGTAGCCCACTGCGGCAAGCGGAACATTCGGAAATTGTTGCTGCAGGTGCTTTATAAAGGACAATGCATCCCCTGTCTCACCGCTATGATAGCAACGGGCTAATTTATTTGCGCGACCGGAACAGCCGCGAAAGTGCATCAATACGGCATTCCAGTTACGTTTTTTAAGTGCCTGCATCAGATGTAATGCATAGGGTGAATTGATAGAGCCCTCTAAACCATGAAAAACAACCACTAATGGTCGCGTGTCATTACACTCCGGTTTTTCATGCCAGCAGCAATCAACGAAGTCTCCGTCAGGTAATTTAAATTCCTGCCAGTAGAACTGTTTTTTGGTGTTAATTTTTTTATGCAACAACGTCGGCAGCAGCGTTTGCAAATGGAAATGAGATAAACCAAGAGCGGGCCTGAACTTACTTTTAATAATCAAAAAAAATTCCCTGTTTTCTGATTTTCTGAATTCATCTGGAGTAAATAAATTGCGTGATTAATAAATCTTAGTCCTGCAGGTCATAAACCGACATCACCGTTTTAAGTTCAGACAAAACCTGTTGTTTTTGCTCATCACTGAGATGATCCAGTTCGGCCACGCTGGAGTGACTTTCAAGACTGACAATAACCTCTCTGACAACCGTGCACCCCTGCTGGCATATCTGTTCTATACATTCAATACTGGTCTTAATTTCAGACATAAAAGGTCACTTTAATAAACATTAAATCGTCCATTATTGTCCAAACCAGAAGGCTAAGTCCTTTTCAAGAAATTCATTATACGGAATATAATGCGAACCATCACATGAAAACGTTAAACCCACCATACCGTTAAAGATATTAAGCGAGCCGGAACGCAGATAAATATTTTCATCCGCATAACGCAGTTGTTTCATGGTGTTAAATATTGCTTCAATTTTACCTTCTTCAACCACCGCATCTGCAGGATACTCCTGCACCGGATAGGCAAAACAAATATCCGGATCTAACAGTGTTTCATAATCCAGCAATCGGTATCGATACGGGTCTTCTACTACCCAGATAGTGGCACGGCTTGAAGAGAAATGTATTTTACCATGAAATACACCGTGTTCGGTTATCAGTTCAAGCATTAACGACATGATGTCATCGATATTCTGATCGAGGATACTGTCCGCTCGTGTCTGTGAAAATAAGCCACCCCGGATCGCCGGATCGCCTTTTATCTGTTGCCAGGTAGCCGGCTCAGAGTAAAGCTCACAGGTTATGGGCAGGTCACGTAAGTCAAAGTCCACGCCAATATAACCCAGCGTTTTGCCGTCAAAGGCCACTTTTTGTATTGATGTGATGGATGGCCTGCGCGCCGCAAGACTAATATAAGACTCGGATAACAAACAACCATAAGCCGGTACCACTTCATTTAAATAAGGTCGGTCCGAGCGGTCACGAGCATAATGCTCGGTTAACAAACCTTCATGACTCGCATTATCAGAGATCTGCAATGCATTGATATCCAGTGCATACAGGTACTTGGCATAGGGCAACTCGTTGATAAACGTCATTAACAGCTGATTGATCAGCTCGCGATCAGGCCATATCGCTGCACATTCATCGGCCAGTTCCGCCAGTGGTGTGGAGATCATCCCTTTCAACGCGTCTCGCTGACGGTCAATTTGTCGTTGTAAATCCGGATTCATGTTTAAATAATAACCTACTTACCAGTTAAATATTAGTATTTAATAATACTTATGTTTCATTTTGATGTCGTTTTACCCGATAACAACTGCTTGATCATAAACCTTGCCGGATGCAATCTGCTTAAAATCTCAGTATCCACCGGAATAGTCTGCCCCGATACCATTGCGGTAATGATTTCAGCTGATAAAAAGCTACTGGTCAAACCGCGTGAGCCATGGCCGGTATTGATATACAGTCCCTGATGGTAACAAGCACTATCATAGCTTGACTCTTTTCTACCTTTTGCCAGATCTTTATACACTCGCTGGTAATATTCATAGTCTGGCACAGCCCCTACCATCGGTAAGCGATCAGCTGTCATTGCACGTATAGATGCTCTGCCCTGCATCGGTAATTCAGATGCCAAATCCATATCATCAAACATCAAGGCTGTCTGCTGCACATTTTCACGGTGTTCATCGGTTCTTAATTCACAGCTGTTATCATCACGTTTAAAGGTAGCACCGATTAATAACTGCTGCTTATTCACTGCTATAGCATAAGACTTATCACACACCACAGTATTCAATTGGCTGGCAATATCTGATTTAAGATAACTGACCTGCCCTCTGACTGCTTGCAACGTTAAATGTTTGGTCTGAGAAAACGCGTTAGCCGATGCTGCATTACAGATAACAACATTTGAACTCACAAAACGATTTTTAGTCGTTTCAACAGACCAGCCTGTTACAGAACCTGAAACATCAGCAGACTGAGACAGTGAAACAACCTGCTCACCAAACTGAAAGTCAATTCGGTCTTTATAAAAATCCAGCAGATTTTCACAAAATGCTTTCGGCGTTATAAAACCGGCTTGTGCAATCGCTAAAACATCACCGCTCATCTCGATGCCGGTTAAATGTTTGATATCCTGAGCACTGCATTTTGAAAAAAAATCATCCGGCCAGTTTTCTGTGTACTCACTGATATCTTTCAGCCGTTGCAAAACACCTGATTGTCGCCAGCCTGTTTCCAGATCTGATTGCTGGTATCTCGAAATATGACGTAACGCTGTAAAGAAGCTATACCAGTAAAATCGTGATTCCGCATTTTGCTGTTTATCAATTCTGGGCATAACAACACCTGCCAGATTCCCTGATGCTCCGCTGGCGACTGCAGCAGCCTGTTCCAGAACCGTAACCCGATAACCCGCTTCAAATAAGGCAATAGCCGTTGTCAGCCCTGCTATACCAGCACCAATGACAATAACCTCATTCCTTTTTGAAATATTTTCCGGGTATTTAAACCAGGGCTTAAAGAGTGAATGCTCAGGTTTGCAACGCAATACTCCGCTCAGCATATGCCGTTTTTTACCAAAAGCATCCGCTTTGCTCATCTCAAAGCCAGCAGCGTTCAATCCACGGCGCACGTCACCGACTGCGGTAAATGTACTGAGTCTGCCCCCCGGTTTGATTAATCTGGCCAGCTCACTAAAAAGATCAGGTGTCCACATGGACTGATTCTTCGAGGGTGCAAAGCCATCTAAAAAACACACATCGACCGATGCCGTTAAGGTCGACAATTGTTCGCAGGCATCGCCGAATATTAAAAGCAATTTAACCCGCCCATTAAATAACGAACATGAATGCATGCCGGTGAGCATGGGAGGATAGGATGATGAAACCTGATCGATATAGTCACTAAACTGAGGCCAGCATTGTTTCTGTCTCTCAAAATCAGTTTTATTCAAGGGATATTTTTCAACTGAAATATAAGTCAGACAAGCATTTTCACCGGCTGTCTTAAACCATAAATCCAGCGTACAGAAAAAGTTTAAACCGGTACCAAAACCCGTTTCTAAAACAGAAAACTGATCTTTATGAAGCCAGTCTTCGGGCAGATGATTTTGCTTTAAGAAAACGTATTCTGTTTCAGCGATTCCATCATCATTTGAGAAATAGATATCATCAAACTGAGTACTGAGCGCTGTCTTTTCATTCCACTCTATTTGAGCCTGTTGAACAGATTTTATTTGATAAGGATAAGCGAGCGCTGACTGTTTTTGTTTCATGAATCCATTATACTATGTTCATACAAGGTTCGATCTGGTTTTAAGGATTTGATATGCAGATCAGTGAAATGAAAAATTTAGGCCCTAAAAGCACAGCCATGCTGGCTAAAATCGGTATTCATACGAAAGAGGACCTTGAGTCCATTGGAGCCGTTGACTGTTACAACATTCTGAAAAACCAGCATTATAACGTCAATCTGAATATGCTCTATGCATTAGAATCAGCTTTATTAGATATACCCATCACCCAACTGAGCAACGATATTAAACAACACCTTCAGGCCGCCCTTAAAGCGCCAAGACTCTAAAAGTTACTTTATGCCTACAGAAGTCCAGCTGGCTTACCGTCAGTGTCAGCGAATCGCCAAATCGCATTACGAAAATTTCCCTGTGGCCTCATTTATTCTGCCTCGCCGAATTCGACAGGCTGTTACCGTGCTCTATGTTTTTTCACGATGCGCTGATGACCTGGCTGACGAAGGCGACGCCACAAATGATCAGCGTCTGGCACAATTAACGACCATGGAAACAGAATTACAGCAGACCCTGGATGGTCATCCGCCACAAGATTTTTTATATATCGCGCTGGCCGATGTTATTAAAAACTATCAGATCCCTGCTGATTTATTTTTAGATCTGATTTCAGCCTTTAAACAGGATGTAATTAAAAAACGCTATCAGAATTTTGCTGAATTAATGAATTACTGCCGACGCTCAGCCAATCCGGTTGGCCGTCTGATGCTCTATCTGTTTAATCAGGCAGATGTTAAAAATCTGGCACTATCGGATGGTATCTGCAGTGCATTACAACTGATCAATTTTTATCAGGATCTGTCACAGGATTTTGAAGAATTGCAGCGAATTTATATCCCTTTAGAAGACATGGAAAGGTTTTCAGTCACTGAAGATTATTTTAAAAATAAAATATCAGATAAAAACATGCTGGCATTGATGCAATATGAATATGACAGAGCAGAAAAACTACTGCGTGCCGGCGGCTGGTTAGGCAAGCGCCTGACGGGGCGAGCTGGTTTTGAAATACGCCTGATCATTGCTGCCGGTACAAAAGTTCTGCATAAATTAAAACAACAGCAGGATGTATTCAGCCGCCCACGCCTTACGATCCGCGATTATATCTGGGTTATCTGGAAAGCCGTGCGTAAAAAATAACCCGCCATGACATGGACTATCAGCCAGATGCTCGCCTGAAAAGTTCATGCATAGTATCATTAAGCCTGAAAACAACGAAAAGACCTTACATGACACCTGATCAATATTGCCAGGAAAAGACCGCTAAAAGCGGCTCCAGTTTCTATTACAGTTTTTTGTTTCTAGCTGAGCAGAAACGTAAAGCGATTATGGCATTGTATGCATTCTGTCGCGAAGTCGATGATGTAGTGGATGAAATTCACGAAGAACAGGTTGCTCGTGCCAAACTTAACTGGTGGCGTGAGGAAATTAAGCGGCTATTTCATGGTCAGCCACAACACCCGGTCACTCTGGCATTAAAACCACAACTTGAAAATTTTTCATTCGATGAAAAATACTTTTTAGAAATCATCGATGGCATGCAAATGGATCTGGACTTTAATCAGTACCAGAGTTTTAAGGACCTGTCTGATTACTGCTACCGGGCTGCCAGTGCAGTCGGCTTATTAACCATTGAAATATTTGGCTATCAAAACCCGCAAACACAGCAATATGCACACGATCTGGGCATGGCTATGCAGCTTACGAATATTTTGCGCGATGTCAGGGAAGATGCCCGTCGCGGCCGGGTTTATATCCCACAGGATGAACTCGGACAGTTTGAGGTCACCAGCGCTGACTTTTTAAAAGCAGAAACACCTGATAAGATTAAACGTCTGTTCAAATTTCAGGCAGACAGAGCCCGAGAATATTATCATAGTGCTCTGGAAAAACTGCCTGATGAAGACCGTTATCAGCAACGTAGCGGGATTATAATGAAAGCGGTATATGAAAGCTTACTTGATGAAATTGAACTGGATGGCTTCAAAGTCTTAGAACACCAGATAAAGTTAACACCATTAAGAAAATTCTGGCTGGCCTGGCAAACTGCCCGCAAAGAAAAAAAACGGTTCAAGTTATTTAAGAAAAATAATGCAAAATAAACTTACAAACATACCTGATAAACCGGTAGTAATAGCCGGTGGTGGCTGGTCCGGGCTGGCAACGGCCTGTTTTCTTGCTGAACAGAACATTCCGGTGACATTAGTAGAGTCCGCCAAACAGCTTGGTGGACGGGCGCGTAAATCAACAAGTCGAACACAGGTACTGGATAACGGTCAGCACCTGATGATGGGTGCATACACCGAACTGCTTAAATTACTGGAGCAAATCGATGTTAATGAAAGCGATGTGTTTTTACGCACTCCACAACACCTGAAGCTGTTTAATGCAAAATACTTACACAACCTCATCGACTTAAAATTACCTGCCATCCAGAAGCCTTTCAATTTATTATTGGGTTTATTATTTTGTAAAGGTTTAAGCATCAAAGAAAAATTCACCATTCTTTATCGTTTTGATAAATTGCTAAAGACCCCCATCGAACAGGATCAGGACTGCAGCGTTACCGAATGGCTGGCAACAGCAGATTTACCTTCTAAATACGTACTTTTTTTAAATGCATTATGTTTAGCCGCGATGAACACATCAGCTGGCAGCGCTTCAGCATATAGTTTTCAACATGTTTTAAATGAGACATTTAACGGGCCTCAGGGCAGTACCGATTTATTAATCCCAGCTGTCAATCTTGGTAATGTGTTTCCAACGCCGGCCAGTGTTTATCTGCAAAACAGACAGGCATCAATACTCCCTTCCACAAAAGCAACCGCTATAAAACATGATGAAACAACAGCGACACATTTAGTTTGTGATGATCAAGAACTGGAAGCATCTGCCATCGTGTTAGCGACTCCTGCTCATATCAGCAGCAAACTACTGAAACCGGTAGAAGACTGTAATGAGCTTTGTCATCACCTGGATCAGTTCCGTTATGAATCGATTACAACGGTATATTTACGTTATAACGATCAGTGTCGAATCCCGGAAAATATGATTGGATTAACCAACTCGCTGTCGGAATGGGTGTTTGATCGCAGCGTAGCTGATCAGCCTGGCATGATTGCTGTGGTCATTAGTTGTAGCGATAAACACAGTGAAGTTGATAATAAAGATATCTGCCTTACCATTCGCAATGAACTGGCGGTCGTCTTCCCAGACTGGCCAAAACCCTCTGCCAGCTGGGTCATCCGCGAAAAACGCGCAACCTTCTTATGCACACCTGAAGCTAATAAACACCGCCCTGATACTAAAACACCTATAGAAAACCTGTTTTTGTCTGGTGATTATCTGGCCACAGATGAACTTTTCCTGCCTGCTACACTGGAAACCTGTATAAGGAATGCTAAAGCTTGTGCTGAAGAAGTGGTAAACTATCTCAATCAATAGTTTTTCTACTTTCTACTCAAGACTTAATTCATGACTGACACAACAAACCCTGCTAATCACGACTCTTTAAACAATAAAATTATACTGGTAACCGGTGCCGGTGATGGTATTGGTAAGTGCGCAGCCAAAACCTTTGCGGCCAATGGCGCGACCGTTATTCTTTGTGGTAAAAACCAGAAGAGCCTTAACCACGTCTACGATGAAATTGAAGCAGCGGGCAACCCCCAGCCTGCTGTGTTGCCAGTCGATTTTGAAACAGCTACGCCGCAGGACTATGAAAATCTCGCCACTCTGGTAGAGCAGGAATTTGGTCATCTGGATGGTTTATTAATTAACGCCGGCTGGCTTGGACATACTGCCCCGCTGTCACAGTATGAAATCGACAGTTGGTTTAAAGTGATGCAGGTAAACCTTAATGCGCCTTTTCTGCTGACTCACTCATTATTGCCGTTGTTAAACAAATCAACAGCTGCATCGATCGTATTTACCCTTGATGAAAAAGACAGTGCTTACTGGGGCGCATATGGCGTATCAAAAGCGGGTCTGAGCAGCTTTATGAAGATACTGGCCGATGAACTGGAAAGTGATAATAATCCAATCCGGGTCAATGCCGTGAAACCGAACAATGTACGCACCAAGCTATATATGAAAGCTTATCCCGGTATAGACCCAAATACATTAACAACACCTGAAGAAATTATGCCTCATTATTTACATTTAATGAGTGATGACAGCATTAATACCCACGGTTCTGTGATTGACGCTTAGTCCTTTACCCGATCGATCAGGAACCGGTTTTGTTCTCTGACAAAAATTCATCTGCCGCCCGCATCATAGTATCTGAAACAAGCCCAAAAAGATTAAACCAGGCCTCAGTAGCCTGTTCATCCTCATGCCCTCTATAGCGTTCCATCACGTCAAACAATGTATTCACCACATTTTGATAATCTTTTTTTCCAAAATCAGCAATCGTGGCATGAAGTTCTCCTAACTTAACAATTTCAGGTTCAATCAAGTCCCAAACCTCGACACCATTGATCACAATATTGATCATTCTAATGAACTTTTCCTGCTGTTCCTCCACATTGCTTTGGAAAT
>Ga0316207_10004028_pt1 | contig 13123 bp, 10 predicted proteins | sample 6weekpyrite_MG_FD_204943 | JGI IMG/M metagenome (GOLD analysis project Ga0316207, IMG submission 204943) | Microbial mat bacterial communities from mineral coupon in-situ incubated in ocean water Damariscotta River, Maine, United States -... | ecosystem: Environmental > Aquatic > Marine >... | reverse complement strand
CAAAAACTCCCTATAATTTCGGCCTCTTAAGAGAGACTTTCTAAACATTCCGGATTAGCTCAGCGGTAGAGTAGGTGACTGTTAATCACTTGGTCACTGGTTCGAATCCAGTATCCGGAGCCACTTTTTTAAAACCCTCCAAACTAAACACGATTATCCTTATTTTCAATTGATCAAATGACTTTTTTACGTATTTCAGTTTAGTATACAAACACCCTTTTGTCGGTTATTTGACGCCCTAATTCAACTTTTATTTTTACTTACACTTGTGTAAACATCTAATTTGGTTCTGTTTGATGGAACCCTCTGTGGAGCTTATATCCCGGGCTAATCAATGATGAAGAGTTTTTCTATATACCAAGAGTATCAAGTTGATGCACTTGGCTTATTATTAGCTACATTTTCTGAAGAAAATATGGCATTGATAAACCCCTCCCCTGTGTTCGGGTTGAGATGAGAATAACGCATGGTAATATCTATAGAAGCATGTCCAACTAAGAGAGATACCGAAGCTATCGGAGCACCTGAGATAATTAACAATGATATAAACGTATGTCGTAGCGAATGCACCACAATTCTATTTGTCGTATCCTTAACATCAAGACCTTTATTAAAAAGCTCATCCAATACTTTCTTTAAGCGTCTTTGAATTTTACGTTGAGAATAAGGTTCAGTGCTCTCACCTATTAGATAATCATTAGCCTTTAAATGAGAAAAGATGTCCATCACTGGAAACAGTTGGTTCGAGATAAAGCCATGATGTTTCTTATTGGCCTTAAAATCTTCCAATGATATATTTCTACCTTGAAGATGCTTCTTTTGTATATTCATTATAGTATTTAGACGTCCGCCTGTTGATAGTGACAGCCGCACGAATAGGTTTACTTCCTTATCGTCCGCAATAGCTGATAATAGTTGTTCAACTTCCCGTTCATTAAGATATCTGTTCCGGTGATTATTTAATTTTAGATCAGATGCCAAACCTACTGCAACATTAGCACCATTAAATCGTATTGAATCACTTGTAATAGCGTGATTGATAATCGTTGAAGCTAAGGTAATGATATGCCTAACACTCGCTTTAGAGTGCGTTTTAAGCATCTTCTCTTTAATAGAAAGTAAATCATTCTTAGTGACTGCTGTAATACTTTTACTTCCTATAACCTTTTGAAGGTGTAAACGATATCTATTTTTTGGATTGTATAAATCTTTCTTACCGGCCTCCGCCAAAGCCTTAAAATATGAAGTGGCAACAACATCAAAAAGTAACTTTTGTTTCTGTTTTCGATGCGATAACGGGTCTTCTCCTAGTCGAGCCACATTGATATACTCTATGCGCTTATTATTAGCGTACACCTCAGTAATCCCATGAGACTTATTTCCAATTTTTGTACGTACCCACTTTCCTGACACATCGTTGTATCCTACGTAATAGCTTTTGTCACCGTTTTGTAAATTGTTTATATAGACCGCCGGATAACGTTTTGATTTAACCATTGCCATTAGAACCTCCATTTTGGATGTGTCCTAATTCTATTTTGGCTAACGTGTAGAAGAACTGATACTGTAATATATTTTGCTTCATCTGTACCATCCGCTACACCATCTTCGTGGTATCGGAAAGGTAGTGGGCTATGTCATTGATATTAAAAATAACTTTACTATTAGAAGCAGTCCCAAGCTTCTTATAGTTTGGTACACCGTATCCCCTTGCTAAACTTTTATCTATATAGGATATTGAAACACCTAAAACTTGAGCTAGTTCCTGTTTTGTTAATGCTACTTTATTATAAAATTGAAATAATTTTTTACACAAAGTATTTATTGATTCATCGTTATCTGGCATAGTAGCCTCCTGTTAAGTTCGTAATAGTGAACTGAATTTTGTAAATAGTAAAACTATGTACTTAATGTGTGATTTCTATCCTATTTATTTTTTATCCATAAGGATAATAAATTTAAGCTACGGAATAAGGGATAAGTATTTTCTAGAAGTTGCATATGTATCTCAAGTAAGATACTATTCTTATTAATTATTTAAATTATACATACTAGTAATTATTTTATTTTTACTATGTTATATACAAATACTACAAAGTATAATCTAATCTGATTTTGCTGTTTCAGCTGTCTTTCAAATTAATAATATACTTTCTGCAAGACAGCTGAAACAGCAATCTCAGAAAGTAAATAAACAATCTATAGGCTCGAAAAATAATATTTAAAGATTTTGTAATCTTCTAAGCTATTGTATTTGTCTATAAGGCCTTTACCTAATAAAATATCAAACGACTCTGAACTCCCCACAACTAAAGTCTTGACGCCCTCTATCTCTTCGAATACACAATCCAATGGGATATCTTCACATGGTGGAAAGTCTGGTGGCTGTATACCATCTTCCCATGTGCCACCAGAAAATGTTTTATAAAACACTGGATCAATAGGATAAGGCATGCGTTTTAAATTATTTAGTGCTACCTGCATCGCACATCTAGTTAATACATAAATTCTAATGATGCCTCCCGCATTGATAATGTAAGAACCATCTGCTAATAATTCATTTACTTCGGGAATATTAATAATGACATCATCTAGATCAAACAGTTGTTCACCGGTAATATCTTCATAAAACATATTGTTATCAACATTTACATTTACTCCAAGGTCATCAAGTCTTTTCTTTAAAAGCACACGTTTGTTAACCAGACTGTATTCCTTATATGCTTTTTGGTATTGTTCACATTCTTCTTGAAACATAAAGTCAGATTCAGATTTTTTTGACATACTATAATCACTAAAATTATTAGAAAAGTCCACATACAGTAAAAACTTATAATCCTTTAAATTTGATAGCACAGGATATTCTCCTGATTTATATGCTTGAGCACCTTCTTCTTCAAGTGCAACTTTAACCTGTTGCATATTTTCCTTAGTGACAGGTTTTTGCTCAATTAATTGACAAATCTTCTTAACCCCTAGTCTTTGATCTAACTTTGGTTGTTTAGATATATACCTCACAACATCACCAATACTATTTCTATTGTTCATTTTTTCTCCTTACGAGTTATTTTATTGTTAACCAGAATATTCTCAAGATACTATTTTAAGTGATAATTGAGCATGATTAACTATTGAGTAATTTCTATATTATTTATTAATTATCTTTAAGGATAACTACTTGACAATCAGAATGAGCAATACATTGTGTTGATTTATTTAATGATATGAGTATATTTGACATATAAAAATAAATTTTACATACTAATAGAATAGTCCAATCACTTCATCATCTATACCGGTAATAGATGACAAAACAACATTCTTATTTTATGTAGTTTGTATATTTAATTCCCATAAGCTTATTTAATCCATTGATTTCTATCCTAACTCTTTACAAAGAGTCACTTAACAAATAGTTATGATAAAAGAAGCAATCTTGCAAGGATTAAGATCAAGTGGACTAACAAAAACTTCTATAAGACACTTGAAATATGCGTAAACTTTAGCGGGTTCACTCATTGAAGAATATATGATAGAGGGCCCAACCCTCTTGTGGCAAGTTTGATGGAAAGCACGGTTAATCTCGATGGAATAATAAACTTTCTACTACAGCTCTAAACTTTTTGCTAAGAATGTTGTTAATGTTGTTTCATTTAATTTCATAAGCTCCTGAGTGTTAGAATCTTCAATGACATTTTCTATAAATTTCTTTTTTGTTTTAAAATTTTCTGTTGTTGTATCTAGTACCTGCTCCAAAATAGCTTTATCCTTAATTTCTAGTAGTTTGTACTTTGATGTAAAATTTATAACATGTTTAGCAATATCCTGTATATCGTCATCCAATGTAAAATAATGCTTTTTCTTGTCATCATACTTCTCTAAAGTGCGTTTATGCTTTGTATCCCACCTATTAACTTCAAAACTAAAGACAAGCTGTTCTTTTGTTTTAAAATTAAAAAAGTGATCCTTAGCATATTTAATGTCAACCTTCTTCACTAAGAAATCCATATCCTTTTTAATGTCACTTGGAAGCATATTGTTTTTAGCTATGTATAATTTTTTTGTATTCTCGTCCATCTTAGGAATACTCTTCTTTGCAATATCCAAAAGGTCAATAAAATACATTTTTATATCTTTTCTTAAGATTCCTATTTTTTCTTCTAACTCTAGTTCCAATATAGGAAGAGAGCTATTTATATCTTTTTCAAATTCTGAAAAAAACTCACTCCACCCTTTTTTAGGAAAGTCTATAAATATTTTCAATAAATATTCAATATGACTAATTCCAATTGTACTCATTTGACCTTCCATATTATTTCCCACTATTCTAATAGGTTTCTTTAGATCTTTTTTCTTATCTTCAAATCTTGTAATAATTTTTAGAATTTCATTCTCATACTTTTCTATCTCTTTTTCATAACTAAGACACTCAACATGCTCTACCTTATATATTTCAATATCTTCTTTAGTTAATGTCCTTTCTTTATTCTCAGTTAACACTTTCTTACTTCTATATAATTGTTGTAACATTGAATTTTCACTAGTATGTGAAATTTTAAAATAGTCAGATTTACTATCAATATCAAGCTTAAACACAAGGTGATTTTTTTCTGTAATTTTTATTGGCTTATCAATTTTGCACGTACAATCTATATTTAATTTTACATAATACCTATCATAAGACCCTTTTTGAACAATAACTTCATTACAAGCTTTAAACCTTCGAACCATTACTTTATGAAGTTCTAGAATAATTTCCTTTGATGTTAATTTTTCAAAACCACTTATAATTTCTTGTGGATATTTAATATCTGCCTTATAATAGTTTATTTTTGATGTATAAATATCTTTAGATTTACTATAATTCCAATAAGTGTACACTCCTTTTTTCTTTCCATTTATTAACTTATCTTTATCTGTATTAAATTTTATCAACTTTATATTGTCGTAGTTTATAGGTATATTTTGGGGTACTATATAATCAACCTTTTCATATCCCTCATCATAATTATGCTTCTTTACAATATTAATTCTTGGGTACTCTTGCAACTTGTTATCTGTTGTATTGAACTTACTAGATAATCTAAGTAATGTTTTTGTATCAAACGCAAGACTGTCTGCATCATTATAAACAACCTGTCCATAACCAAAAACGTTAGTGTATTTAATTATTCTTGGACTTTCTGATTCCTCATCAAATGTGACAGAAAACCCTATCGTCTTTATTTTAGTGTTAGGTTTTAAATTCTGATCACCTATAAATTTCAAACATTTCTTTAATATATTAGTTCTTTCAAATATCAATGATTCACTTGAATAAATTTCATCATAAGCATATGCTATATTCAATTTTTCCCCTACTAAACCTTTTGGAAAATTAAAATTAGTTAGTTGTGCTATGTTTTCGAACGAAAAGGTATAATCATATTTATTACTAATTTTCAAACTAAAGAACAAACTACCTTTGTCTTTCAAGTCTGCAATGTAATCATCATTCTGATACACTGACGATATTTTTATCACATCATTTTTATTTAGCTTATATCGATAGAACTTCACTTTTGTATTTGTCTTATCTTTATCTTCTACCATATTCTGTTTCTCTATAAAGTTAAAAAGCTTCTCCTGAAACTCATTCTGTTCAGTATGTACAGTGAATTTAAATTTATTGAGAGTCAACGGTGGTTTTACAATAGGTGGACTTTTAACATTATTCATGTGTATGACTCTTATTATTGAAATAATTTCAGCTATTGTATCTAAATGTATAATTTTGCATACTAGTAAATTTCATTAAAAGCTCAAGTTTAAAATATATCTTTTTAAAAAAATTATCCAAAAAGATACTTTTTTACATGTATAGAAATAAGGCTGTTCCTTCCATCAAGCGGTAGGTGTGAAACTTATGTCCCTTTTATTTTTCTACTCTTAATATATTTACGTAAAGAAGGTTGCGTTCCTATACCAATATGATTAACAATCTTTTGAACGCCAAGGCCTAGTGCATACAGCTCTTCAATCTTATCTCTATGAGTATCGTACTGGCTTTTTACAAGTTGGCCTTTCTGCCGCCCTATCAATTTACCACTGGCTCTAGCTACTGCAATACCTGCTTTAGTCCGCTCCGAAATAATTTCTCGTTCCGTCTCCGCGAAGTATCCATATATAGAATACAGAAGCTTCGATAATGCATTGTCTGCTGTAGATAGTTCCGGCTGATTGACAAATACAACTTTTATATTGGCTTCGTTAAACCGCTCAATCAAATTTAAAATCTCAAGCATATTTCTGCCTAAACGGGAAAGCTCTGTAACTATAAGCGTGTCCCCCTCTTCAAGTTGTTCAAACAACTCTTCAATTAATCTTACCTTTTGCTCTTTTCTACTGCTGACTTCAATCTCAATAAACTTTTCAACTTTTATATCATTGTTATATGCATACTCTAGGATTTTATGCTTTTGATTGTCGAGAGTTTGTTTATCGGTGGAGACTCTGATATATGCGAGGTATTTACTCATTTTTTCTTCCTTAAGACATTTGATACCTATATTGTCATCAAATGCACCTACCGTGTGGCTTCAAGCACGACCAACAATCGGTATTTTAAGGAGGCTTATTGCTGTTCGTCTAAAGTTATTAATAAATTCATTCTATAGAAATAGAGAGTAGAGCAATATCCAATACTATTCATATCCTATTAAGTAACGCAATCTATCAAGTTTTTTTGTACAATGACGTTAAATATATTACAAGGTACTGAATATGACTGCTAAAGAAATTATAGATTTATCCGTTGAAGATCGTAGAAGTAAAATCATTGCTCAAGTAAAAGGATACGAGTCAATAGAAGATGAATTAGAAAAAGCTATACTTATTTCTGATGTAATCAATACTTTTATTGAAGAGTATATAGCGTTGCAAGTTGAAAGAGATGATGCTCTAGGTGAAAAAAGTATTTTAAAAAATTCTTCTAGTCTCAAAGCTGCGATTGATGCACAATTTACAAAATTCTTACCAATAGCTATAGAAGCTTTACGAGAAGAATATCAGAAACTTAAATCGACTGATCCAAAAAATGTGTATGAGTTAAGTGGTGCTTACAAGTTAGCCTTCGCAAGTAACGCAACTAGAACTTTAAGTACTACTATGGGGCTTTTTTTAGAAAGTGTTGCATCAATTAGTCCTTATGCTATAAATCCGGAGAGCGAATTTGGCATTAAAGTCAAAGGTATTGATTTAATTGCAAAAAACTGTAATACAGACTTAATTGAATACCAACAAATGAAAACACAAAGAAATACACTAACCGGAAGCCAAAAAGAAAGAGTAGTTAAAGAACTTTCTTTACATGAAAACCCTGTTGTTTGTGCATCATTTCCACTAAATAGCTGGACATTTAAACATGGTGACATTGCAAGGGTTGCTGGAGCTGATTTTTGGAGCAGAATTGGTATGCCATATGATACGGTTCAAGAAGAGGTTGGTAAATTAATAAGAAAGATAGAAGGTGAATATATTAAGATACTCGAAGATGAATAACAGTAATTTTATCAGCATCCATCATTGAGCTTTCATTGAGGCAAGTCTATTTTAGTCACTTTTTCTAAATAAAATATTGACATTTATTGTCACTTTATGATAGCATACATGTGATATAAATATAAAGGGTGTTGATATGGAAGTTTATGAATGTACACACAGAGGTACTTTAGAGCTTGGAAACAAACAAATTTCATGTGCTATTTTAAAAAATAAAAAACGTATTATTACTCAGACTTCTTTGTTTGATGCTTTTGATAGACCAAGAAAAGGGGAAAAACGACTAGAAGATTTACCTTCAATCCTTGGTGCCAAGAACTTGCTTCCATTCATTGATGATGAACTCAGAAGTAAAGCCTACCCAGTAAAATATCATACTGAAACTGGTGCTGTGAAGAGTGGTTATGATGCTGAACTTATTCCTTTAGTCTGTGAAGTATATCTTAAAGCTAATGACATGGGAATTTTGCATGAAAGTCAGAAAAAAATCCTTACTCATGCAAATATTTTAATTCGTTCACTTGCAAAAGTAGGTATTGCAGCATTAATTGATGAAGCAACCGGGTATCAACAAGATAGAGAAGCTGATGAATTACAAAAACTTCTTAAATTGTATATACGTGAAGATTATTTAAAATGGACAGCTAGATTTCCACGAAAGTACTATGAAGAGCTTTATAGAATCCATGGTTGGGATTATGACCCAATGTCATTAAAACACCCTAAATATTTAGGAGCATTTACCAATAAATATGTTTATGACCAATTTCCTGAAGGTATTCTAAACGACCTACGTAAAAAGAATCCCAACAACTCCAAAGGTAATAGAGTACGGAAACATCATCAACACTTAACGAATGACTTTGGTATTCCTCACCTTGAAAAACATCTTACTAAATTAATAACAATCATGGAACTATCTAGTTCAAAAGAACAATTTAAAGAAAACTTTGACCGTGTTTTCAAAGGCTATTCTCAGCCATCTTTACCATTTGAAACGTAATGTCATTATTTTCTTTATTCAGCTTTTTAGAACACATGAAGTTTGTATATGAACTATTATTTACTTAATACTTTTAGCTTTATTTGTCCGCATTAAAAAACTTCTTTCCCAAGTAGTTTCATTAGTGTTCAAATACCTTGAATATTTAAAACCTTCATAGCTTTTAATACCATTACCATTAATTTTATCTAGTAATAGTTTTCCAATTGCTCTACCCACTCCAATAGGTACAGCATTACCAATTTGCTTATACTGCTGAATTACACTGCCTGAGATAATCCAATCATCTGGAAACTCTTGAACTCGTTTATATTCTTGTACACTTAATGGTCTATCTTCTTCTGGATGACCTAAAGCAGTAGCAGGCATTCCAGGATGAGTTACAAGAGTTGGTGAAGGTTTTTCCCAATCAAGTCTTCTATAAAAGCCTGTCTTTCCACCACCTAGGAAATAAGATTTACCCATTGCCTCTTTTTGCATGTCTTCTGGTAGATGCTTCCAGTATTGACCGGGTTTTAAATATTTAAAATATTTCAATCTTTTTTCTGGAAAGCTTATAAAGTTATGTTCTGCAACATTTAAATTTTTTACTGCTTCTTTAAAGGGTCGCCATTCAGGCAAATCAAAATCTTTATTTTCAGAATGCGTAGGTGTTAAATAAGGTAGTTTTTCACCATCTCTACTACACGTTATTATCACTCTTTCACGTTTTTGAGGTGTTCCAAAGTTAGCTGAATTATAAAGTTCAAAACTGACCCCATATCCTCCAGCACGAATTCTTTCTAAGATATGATATAACGCGCCTCCTTTTTCTTCTTCTGGAGTTTTTAGTGGCAGTCCCATCCCTTTATTAATCGCTTTTTGTGGGATTAATGGAGCAGATAGAAGACCTCTTACATTTTCAATCACAACAAACTTTGGGTTAAGTTCTAAAACTCTATCGATAAATGTAAGAAATACATTTCCTCTTTCATCTTCAAAACCTTGGCGTTTACCTGCTGTACTAAAAGCCTGACATGGTGGACCACCTACAACAAGTTCAATATCATCATCCTCTGATAAACCACATGCAGAACGAATTTCATTAGCTGTATAATCCCTAATATCTCCAATTAAAGCGATATCAGGTTTATTCTTTTGAATTGTTTGCCTACAGTGTTTATCTACTTCACACGCTAATATTGTCTCAAACCCTGCTTCTTCTAACCCAATATCTAGGCCCATAGCTCCACTAAAAAAACTTAGTACCTTAGGTTTTAACACCTCTTTACTACTTTGATGACTTTTATCCATTGTAAAATTCTCTTTTATATATTTTAAAAAATTATTTTCTTCAATAAGCCACATCTTTCCAATTTTTTCTGCTTTGATTTCACCGGCCCTACAAAGAGATCTTATGTGTTGCTCTGAAACATTTATTTTTTCAGATGCTTGCTTTGAAGTAATGTAGTTTTCCATTTAATGGTCTTCTTATATTTTCTTATCCGAAAATTATATCAGACCACTATGTAAAATTATATAAAATATGTCAAAATGGCATACTTATTTATCATATAACTTTAAATTTCATACATTCACTTAGAGGTCGTCTTTGTTAAATGTTAAATTAAAAGACTCATATTTATCTGCATTATAATTTTTTATATAAGTTAAAAAGCAGTCATTTTTATATTACAGTAAAGTATAATCACTAATTCTCTATCAGATTATGATGTTCCATTTCTTCGAAAACTTCTTTTAATTCTTTATTTAATTGAATTATATATTCATTGGCTACTTGTGCATATAGGTTTCCCTCTACTTCTGGCATTTTAATACTAAACAAACCTTGTTTTAAACGAAGAATCAGTGAATTGAACGCAAATTTAACTTTATTTGGCTCATCATCAGATATTGGTATACTGGCAATAGCAGTCTCATCCTGATCTTCAATATTGATATAATATTTTTCATTGTTATTGATTACTATTGCTTTAAATATTTCCATAAATTTTTCCTCTTTCACCAAATGCTTTCTCTCCACCTTCAAGTGTTTTCATACTTACTCCTTTCCAATCTAAAACATCATTTTCATCTATTATATTTATGAGACTATTTGAAAATGGATTTCCATAATAAGTATGATAACCTTCAGAACCATGATATCTGTAAATAGAACAATATGGAAGTGTTCTAACTGCAATATTTGCATCGTGGGTAGATATGAATACTTTTTTACCTAAACGTGCTTTTTCTTTTATCAGTGGAACAATGACATCATTGATATAATCATTTCCAAGACTTTTTTCGGGCTCATCTAATATATAAATATCTTTATCTTGATGTAACTCTTTTTGAAGCATTAACATTGAAGATTCTCCACTTGATGGGACATACTCATGATCGTTTACAGCAAAGAATTTTTTAAATAATAATAAATTACTAATTGTTTTAATTTCATCGATATCTTCTATCTCATTTAATTTAGTTATTTCTTCAAAAAGTTCTTTGGTATATACATTTTTTGTAATTTTTTCCATACTATTAGAGAATTCTTTTTGTGGTGTTTTATTTATTCCATCATATGTTGTTAAACTTCCATCAACAATTGTTCCTTGTTGAATCTTTAATATAGTTTTACATGTCAATTCGCCTTTATCTTCGCCAAGAGTTCCTATCTCTTCAATCTTTTCAGGAATCGTTTTTTTGATGTTTTCAACAATTTTTTTTGCATTGATTTCAATATTTATTCTATTTAATGCATAGTTTTTAAAACCTGTTTGATCTGGCTTATATGGTGCCCCTGTTTTTCTACTTATTTCATACTTGAATTTTTCTACTGTTTTATTCAATAACTTAGTTTCTTGCCATGTTGTGAATTTACTCCATGATTCTTTTTCTAATTTCTTTTGAAGCTCCAATAATATTGGATTAATTTTATTTAATTCTTCTTCTGCAACTTCTTTTATCGGCTTATTCGCCTGTAAAAAATATAAAAATTCTTCTACCTGATTATTGGATGTGTTATACTCATTAAACTCACGTTTTAACTTACCTTCATCTTCATGTTCAAAATCTTTAATCAATATATTCTTTGCATTCTTGTTCTTAACTTCTTTCTCGAAAAAAGACATATAATGGCTAAGACTGGTGATGTCTACTTCTTCTGCTTTTTTTATTAATTCAATCTCATCAAGACAATAATCTATGTCATATGTTTCCAAATTTACAGTTAAGCTATGTCCTTTTAGATCATAAAAATCTTCAAGCTTAGTATTTCCGGAAGCAAAAACAGAAGATAAAATACCTTTTTCAGAAAAATACTTTGCAATTGATTTTAGGAGACATGATTTACCAGTCCCTTTTGAACCGAAAAATACGTTAATATCATTGTATGTCTTGATATTGATTGCAGATTCCCCACTAAATGGATATAAAACCAAATTATCTGATATTTTTTTATCAAGTGCGGTATTTATAGTTGTAGAATCTTTTTCTAAAAGAAGACAAAAGTGTTCAAAACTCTCTACCGGTAATCTTAAATCAGGTAGATCAACAGACTTATCTTTATATTTACTCCAGTTTTGGACATCAGACCCATAAATGGATGAATGTCCATGTGATATATATATACCGGCTGAAATTGAATTAGAAACCTCTTTTATCACCCTAGTTGGATATTGTGTTTTGTCCATCAATTTTTTGAGAGCCACATCAGATATATCAGGTTTCTTTTGATGATAATGTGCAATATATAAAGGGCCTAGGTTATCAAAAGTGCTAATTGTTTCATCAAGTGAAATAGAAAATGAGTCAGGTGTCATTTCATGCGTTATATCATTAACTTTATTATAAAATTCATCTACATTCGATGGAGAGCAAATTACCAACAAGTGCCCTCTTTGTCCATCATCAATTACATCTAATTCTATGCCAGGCCATACTTGTATATTTCCTTCAACTGCATGAATAATCTCTTTATACTGCTCAATATCAAATACATTATGATTAGTAATTGCTATAATCTTTACTTGCGTTGATTGCACAATTGTACTAAAATCGGAAGCAGACACCTCTCTAGTGTCTGCATCTCCCTGCTTGCACTTTTTTGTATGAACATGTAAATCTATTTTCATTCTACAGCCTATCTGATATTTTTAAGAAAAATTAAAATTGTATTGTTAGCTGAGGAGTATATCAAGTTATTTATAATATAAACAAACCAAACCTCATATTTCTATCAAAGATGCAACTATATAATGCCATTAAACAACTAGACGGCAAGCGAAAGAACAATTTTCCTAAAAGTAGTTAATCAAAAAACATTCCTCATCTTTTGACGGCTATTTTGCGATATCTACTACATGATAAACTATAGTAGTACATAACAATATGATGCAAAAGTAATGAGCTTTTTTGACTTTTTCACGACTTTACATGAAATCTTTATATCAAATGAAAATTATAAGTCATAGTGATTTTGTCTCCAGTATCCGGAGCCACTTCAATTTAAACCCTTAAAATACAAACTCTAGACCATCATTTTATAGATATTAAAAACTTTAATCATTTTAAAACCCCTAAAAAGACCTTCATAAGTAT
>Ga0316207_10004027_pt1 | contig 13124 bp, 12 predicted proteins | sample 6weekpyrite_MG_FD_204943 | JGI IMG/M metagenome (GOLD analysis project Ga0316207, IMG submission 204943) | Microbial mat bacterial communities from mineral coupon in-situ incubated in ocean water Damariscotta River, Maine, United States -... | ecosystem: Environmental > Aquatic > Marine >... | reverse complement strand
GTAATAGTTCTTGATTTGCCCGAAGGTACTCGCACGCGTAAATTACGTGCTTATCATGAAGATACGCCTTTACCAAAAGATGATAATGTTGAATTTAGAGCCGTTCGCATCTTAGGTATTATCGATGCGTTACGTACAACTTATCCAAAAAATGAAAGCATGGGTGCTCGTTGGATGAAAAAACCACATCGTCGTTTTCAAAATTGCCCGCCATTGCAAATTCTTGTAGAGGGCGGTAATACAGGTGTAGATAGTGTGTTGGCAGAACTAGATTGCTCATACGCCTGGGAGCTTAGTGCGGGTACGCCAAAAAGCTCAAGCTAAAAGAGTTATAGCCTTTCCACAAAATAACAGCTCAGCGTCTATACTTGATTGCATAATAACTTAACAAATTACTCTAAACTAATCAGAGGTTGGAGTAATAGAACTGAGTAAAATTATGCAGCTTGAAGTCACCACTGTTGTGCTCCTATTGTCATTTTTTGTGGCATTAATAATGGGGCTTGTCGCTAATAAAACTAATTTTTGTACCATGGGTGCCGTATCTGACTGGGTTAATATGGGTGATACCGGGCGAATGGGCGCCTGGATGTTATCTATCGGTATCGCTATTGCCGGTGTCCTGTTGCTTCAGTACATTTATGATATTCCACTCGACTCCACGCTTCCCCCATATTTAACGTCTAATTTTGGCTGGCTAAGATATTTACTTGGCGGTTTCATGTTTGGAGTTGGTATGACCCTGGCAAGTGGCTGTGGTAATAAAACCATGGTTAATATTGGGGGTGGCAATCTGAAATCACTGGTTGTTTTAGTCGTTGCAGGTATTTTTGCTTACTTAATGACAAAAACCAGTTTCTATGAGGTTTTGTTCCATGGCTGGGTCACTGCAACAACAGTTGACTTAACATCATATGAAATGCACAGCCAGTCGCTCGATTCAATTCTGTTGGGTGTTTTCGGTTCGTCAAATAATGTGATCTTTCATTGGCTTGCTGGTTTGTTATTGATGGGCTTTTTCTTTTTTGTTGCATTTAGATCTAAAGATCTAAGGTCTACCCCTCATAATATTATAGGCGGAACTGTTATTGGCCTGGCTATAGTAGCAGGATGGTATATAACTGGCGGAGCGCTAGGTCAGGAGGCAATTGAAACAGTTGAGTGGTTAGATGAAAGGCCGGTTGGAGTTGGGGTGCAGTCGTATACATTTATTAACCCTATGGGAGAGACGGTTTCATACTTAATGGAGCCAGCGAACACGCTGTTAATTACCTTCGGTGTAGTTGCAGTATTAGGTGTTATTAGCGGTTCATTTTTAGCTTCAGTTTTCTCCAGACGTTTTAAAATTATCTGGTTTTATGACACCGAAGATATGCTGAAGCATTTATCTGGTGCGGCACTTATGGGTATAGGTGGTGTGCTGGGAATGGGTTGCACTATAGGGCAGGGTATCACGGGTGTATCTACTTTATCGGTAGGTTCATTACTTGTTCTAGGGTCAATTATTTTTGGAAGCGTACTAACAATGAAAATTATGTATTACAAGATGGTATACGAAGACGCCAGTTTTATAGAATCGTTAATTACATCTTTAGTTGATTTAAAATTATTAAGTGAAAAACTTAGAAGTCTTGAAAAGTTATAATTTAAAAAATTGCTTTAATGAATGTAGGAGCAGTATATGATTGAATTTCAATCTGAAATAGATGCTAGAGGACTTAGTTGTCCGATGCCAGTAATGAAAGCTAAAAAAGAGTTAAAGCTTTTGTCTGCAGGAGAAGTTTTGCACCTTGTGGCTACCGATCCAGCATCAGTGCAAGATGTTGATATTTTGCTTGAATCATTAAATGATGAAATGATTCATACCTCAGAAGAAAATGGTGAATACCATTTTTATATTAAAAAATCATAAAAAATAGACAGCTTTAAAAACACGATTTTAATAGCTGTTCGTAAATTATCAATATCATTTAATTGAATAAAAAGTTACACGGTAAAATCATTAATCGTTGGTGTTACTCAGAGTCATCATGCACTTTTTCACATCGTGCTGCCATTATAAAATCATTTATAAATAAGCCTGAGATACTATGAGTCCACCAGGTTAAGGTTACCTTTCCCCATTCAATACAAATGCGGGGATGATGATTTTCCTGTTCTGCAAGTGCTGCAATGTTATTTGCAAAGTGAATTGCAGACAGAAAATTTTTGAAAGAATAAGACTTTAATATTTTTGAGATACCCTGTTCGTTTATTAACTGCCATTCATCAAGTTCTACAAGATATTGTTTAATAGTATCTTGCGTAAGTGCAATACTTTTTTGATTACAGGTTTGTATTGGTTGATCAGATAAAGCGTTCATAGCCAGTTCTCGTTATACTGCATATATAATAGTAAAAAATATAGACAATTACGAATGAATGAAATAGTAACAGGTAAAAATATGGTGGAAGTGAATAGGTTTCGCCATAAGTTAGAGATGAGAGAAGAGAGTTTTATATTAGAAAGTGAAATCCCAGCAGAAAAGGTGTATTTACAGTTTGAAGGTGTTTTAGAGGGTGTTGCAGTTGTCTGGCATGCCTGTGTTCAAACTGTTAAGGAATACTCAAAGAATAGTCTTGTCGACGAAGACCCGAAACAATTCATTAATATTGAAAAAAAAGATGGCCTGTATAAGCTCGAAGTTGCCTTAAATATCAAACAAATAGACCAACCTGCGTTAGAGCGAACTATAATCATGATAAGAAAATATAAACGATTGAGCGTCGGGTATCATGAATATGGCCCACGCAGTAAGACAGAGTAAGCTATGACGGGTATCTAAAGGGTTATATGAAAGGAATTAAGCGAATAGTAGTGATTAATACAAAAGGCGGTTGTGGTAAGACGACGGTATCAACAAATCTTGCTAGTTACTATGCGTCAAAAGGTATTAACACAGCATTATTCGATTACGACCCCCAGGGCTCCAGTATGCGATGGTTGAAATTAAGAGATGATCAATTGTCTGATATCTATGGTGTGGTTGCCCATAAAAATGCGGCAAAATCGGTAACTATGAGCTGGCAATTAAGGCTACCAGTTGAAACACAGCGTGTAATTATAGACACTCCACCTGGGCTCAAAGGCCCGGAGCTGCGTGAGCAGTTAAAAGGTGTAGATAAGATATTAATACCGGTATTGCCGTCACCACTGGATATATTTGCAACGGCAGACTTTATACGTGATTTATTGTTAGATGTTAAAGTCAGGTTAAATCAGACTAGTATCGGGATTGTTGCTAACCGGGTGAAAAAGAATACGATTGCTTTTCAGTCATTGGAGCGATTTCTAAGCTCATTAAATATTCCGGTTGTTGCCAGGTTGAGAGATACTCAAAATTATCTGCGTGCAACTGAAGAAGGCATGGGTGTGCATGAGTTAAAAGGTAAAAATGTGTATATAGATAGAATGCACTGGAAAGGCGTTGTTGAGTGGCTGGATAAAGATTGAGTTAGAGCGACATTAATCTTAATACAATAAAAAGCCTGCTTTTAGCAGGCTTTTTATTGTATTAAGATTAATGTTTACTTTTTTCGTCGACTAATTAGGCCCAGGCCAGTAAGTCCTGATAAAAACAGGAAGAAAGCAGCAGGTACAGGTACTGGTGTTACCGGGCCATTTAAACCTGCAGCAATTGTCATAAATGAAGCTGAGTTGCCAATATTAACAGAGATGCTATCAAGTTCCTGGTTCAGGCCAATACCAAAGTCTTCTAAGTCAACGAATATAACTGAAAGATCAAAAATGCCTAGAGAACCGCTAGGTAGTAAAACCTCAGTAACAAGATACTTTTCACCGATATCAACAAAAGGATCTGCAGGATTTACAAACAACTGAGAAGAAGTGTATGAGTTGTTTGTGCCATTAATGTCTAGTGAGACAGTGTTGTTTGCTGTTAGAAAAAATAAGGCGAGATCATTTCCATCCTGGTTTGACAAAGATGTATTTCCGAAACCAAGTGTTACACCTGCATCAGCTGTTGTGCCCTTTATATAAGTGTTTTCCTGAGCGCCAATAATTGCACCAGACGTGTTTTCAATAACAGTACCATAAAAGTTTGCTGAAGTTGCTGACGCGTCAGTATCAATTTGATAAGGGCCAACGCTAATCAGAGCCGCGAGCGACTGGGTAGAAAAAATCGCAAGAGCTGATACTAAAATTATTTGTAGTTTTTTCATCTTAATTATCCTGGTGCAACTATCACTGTTTAAGTGACTGCTTCCTTAATTTTTAGAGCTGGTTTACTGGTGTGGTAGGTGTATTTGAAGGGGCAATAACAATTGTGGGAACTTGAGGTGCGCCAACTGCTGCTGGAGGTGCTGGTCTAAAGTTGGTTGCTACAGCTTCACGTAAAAACGCAGAGTTTTCGTTAGGACGAAAATTTACGTTAGGTGTTTGGGCTGGTGGCGGTGTAACCTTTGCTACAGGTCCGGCAGCCGGTTGAATGCCTTCCGCCCATTCGCCCCATGTGTAAACGGAATCTTGTTCTACTGCCATTGCCTGAGTCGACAATAGTACTGCTAATGATATTAAATATGTTTTTTTCATTATCTTATGACCTAATTTTTATAATAGAAACAAAGCAAGTAAAGTGCCAAAAACCTTAAAAATTCAGCTAAACAAGGGCTTAGTGATGATGTTTTGGCTTATTTAATTAATATGTTTCAGAGTGCTTCTTTGCACGCTCCACAAAGTATAAATATATTAAAGTGAGTGTCTATACCTCGTTTGTGTGAGGCGGTAATTTCAGGTAATGCAACCTATTGATTTTATTGTTTTAATTCGAATGTTTAAATGACGATAAGGGCGAAGAACTGGATTATCACGTTCTTAGCAATTTAAAAGCATGTAAATACTACCGACAGTAAAAATAGTACTATGTCGGTAGTGTTTACATAAAATTGTTTTTTAGAAAAAGTAACGACGCATATTAAGCTCAACAACATTTCTATCGTAAGTAAATTCATCCAGATTCGAGTCATTATCCGTAAATGTGTACTGTGCATTTAAGGTCCATGATTTGAAAAAGCCACTACGAAAGTCATGACTAACACCTAATACGGCTAAAAGCTCTGTTTCATCTCTGATAACTGTTGTACTAATAACGCCATCAGGTGCTTTATAGCTATAGTCACGACTACTTAATGTTAGGTAGGCAATGGCGTCACTCCATGCGGGGATTTGTCCACCAAGGTAAAATTCTGCTCCCGTAGAGTGAAGATCTCCAGCTTTTGCTCCATTATCGTGGTATTTAATACCGGCCTGTATACCAATAGATTGTTCAGCATAAAATTTAGCGAGATCTATACCCCACATGGTCATAGTACCCCTGAGTCCCTGATCTTCAGGTTGATCATACTCGCGAGCTGTGGTGCTGTTTTCAAAAGTGATTTCCAGATCCTGCATAATGCTATAGGTGAATACAGGGTTGATTGCTACGTACTCTGCGTAGTCATCTTTTCCGAATATGAGTTTATCCAGTTTGAAATTGAAAGCTGTTCGCCATGACTCCCCTGCGATTAATGCTGGCCCCGTGTTGAGGGTTAAAACAGATAGATTAAAATCCGTATCATTTGAGCCATATGCCTTGCTATAGGCGGTTGCCTGAGTCAGCCATTCAAAGTCAACAATAGAGCCGCCAATATGCATAGCCTGACTAGCACGTGATCGATGTGAGTAGCTAAACATAAACTGGCCACCACTACCGCTTTCTTCAAGGGACTCGGGAGTAACGCCGGTAATGTCCTTACCTGGCCCCAGGTTGATATTAGAATCTGTGAACAGGCCAGCTGAAACATACATAGAAGAGGTGGATCGCTGCTCAGCTGATTTTATATCACCCGATAATTGTGCCATGTATGCTGTGATAGATAATTTAACTTCGTCAGGCGTTTCTGGGTCGTTTAAAACCTTGCTTAACTGCTCTCTGGCATCTTCATAACGACGAGTCAGGTGATAAGAGATTGCTAGTTCAAGACGTGCGCGGTTCAGGCCCGGCTGATTACTCAAAATTGTTTCAAAGATTTCAATGGATTTAAACAATTCACCATCCTGACGAAAACGCATTGCTTCATTGAATAAAGTTTCCGGGTCGATCGCGTCTTCAGCATAAGCCATAGGCGTAATCAAGGCTGTGCATAGGCACGTTGATAGCAAAACTCTCCTGATCATTTAATTATCCTCAAAATCTTAAAGTAAATTTTGCGTGATAGTGACGTTTTTTGTTAGTTTTTACAAGAGAAAAGGTGCTGTTAGCCGATTAAAAGAGTAAATGAGGGCTCGAAGCTAGATATGTAAAGATATGATTTTTAAAGCGCAAATGTTCTATTGGCTATCATAAGCTATTATATTTACAGGTCAGCAAATATTAAAAAGTAGATAAAAACAGGTTTAGCTGTGTAAGGGGGAGTTGTATCTTTAATACTAAAAACAAATATTCTTTTAGCATTATAGGCTTGCTCATGTGTCTGTTTTGTAACGAGTCTATGGCGGGTTTGAATGGTGCGGGTTTATTTGGATATAAGGAAAATGAGCGTAAGAATTTAAAAATGTTTCCTCAGTGGTTATCTGTTTTAGAGAGAAATATAAAACAAAACGCACCGAAAGGAATGTGTGAGACAAATAAATTAGATCAGTGTCATGTAAAAAACTGGATGAGGTTTTTAGAAAGTATTCGTCACTTGCCTAAAACAAGGCAAATTAACGAAGTTAATAATTATGCTAATCAGCACGACTATATACTAGATATTGAAAACTACGGAGTAAAAGATTATTGGGCTACGCCCCGTGAATTTTTATACAATAATGGTGATTGTGAAGATTATGCAATAACAAAAATGCTTTCGCTTAAAATATTAGGCTTTAATATGAGTGGAATTAGGCTAGTTGTTTTGCAGGATACAAACTTAAGGATTCCACATGCTGTGTTGGCATTGAGTACTAAAAATGACATATTAATTCTGGATAATCAAGTTGATGAAGTTATTTCACATAAGCATGTATTGCATTATGTGCCGATATATGCGCTTAACGAAAAAAAGTGGTGGATGTTTTTGCCCGAATAAAGCAGTTTAGTGAGTGTAAAAAGTATATAGGTATTTAAATACGTAACAGAGTGTAATTACATAAATAAGAATAAAAATATGATTTCAAATATTGCTTTGTATAAAATAAATTTTACTCAGAAAATGGCTACTATTCTATTGGTGCTTTTCGTAATTCTAAGTTTTTGGCTTATAATAGAATATGCGGAAAAAGAACGCGATAGAGATTTGTTAAGTTGGCAGTCACGTCTTGCGTTGTTAGCTGAAATTAGGGTTTCTGCAATTGAAGATGTGGTGAAAAAAACTAAAGATCAACTGCATGAACTAGCAGATAATTCCACATTGAAACTTTTTTTAACGGAACACAATAATAGTAGTGAAGTTGATGAAATTGTTTTAAATGGCTTGCAGGCACATGTTAGAAACCTGTTGAGAGCAAGCGCAGTTCGTTTTGGTTTTGCAGAAAATGTTGGCTCAAAGAACAAGTCAGGTGAAAATGCTACGAACGATTATGGGCTGGCTATAATAGGTTCTAAGCATCAACTGGTTATGTCTACGAGTGGGTTTTCTGAAAATACAGACCAGCATGAGGTTGTTATTAAAAAAGTATTTGATACGGCTAAACCGCAAATTATAGACTTATATTCGGGTAAAAATAATTTGCCGGTATATGGGTATGTGCTACCTGTGTTTGAAATACAGGATATGCAATCTGAATTACCTGTAGGCGCTATCATAATACTGTTAAACCCTCAGGAAAATTTATTTTCAATTTTAAAAAATAAACAAAGCGTTACAAAGTCTGATGAAACTTTATTGGTTAAGCGTGATGGTCCCAGTCTGGTATATATCAGCCCGATTAAAGGTGATTTTGAATTGTTTCATCGACTTCCTGATAATAACAATCAACTTGCATCATCCTATGCATATCATCATCCTGGCGGATTTAAAGAAATGAATGATTACCATGGTAATCGTGTTCTTGTGACAGGTAGAAAAATAAAAAATAGTCCCTGGAGACTAGTACAAAAAATATCAGCTTCAGAAGCGCTTGCTGAATCAAATGAGCATCAGGTTTTTTTGCTCACAACATTTAGCTTGTTTGTACTTGTTGTAACAACAGCATTTATTGCAATATGGCGTCATAGTACCAGTCTTAGACTTAAGTCGCTTAGCGAATCACTAGAGGCAAGAACCGATTTATTAGATTCTGTATCAGATAATATTAAAGACAATATTGTTCTTGTTGATGAGGCATTAAAAATAGTTTTTATAAATAAAGCATTTTCTCAAGCACTGGAAGTAGATTCTAGTGAAATCAAAGCAAAACATCTAAATAGTGTATTAGGTAAAGAAACCACAAAAGCATTACAAAAAAGTACCAGCGTAAAAAATGAGCCACGTGTTCTAGCTTTAGAGTTTAATGAGTGTGAACGCATCTACCATGTGTCATCAGTTTGTTTATCGGGTGGAGAATATAAAGAATCAACCTTGTATGTTCTTCACGACATAAGTCAATTGAAAGAAGAAGAAGAAAAACGTCAGCAACTTGGACGAGGCATTATTGGCACGCTCGTTAAAGCTGTTGATATGCATGATCCATATTGTGTTAATCATTCTTCCCGAACCAGGGAGGTGGCAATGGAAATAGCGCATGAACTCGAATTAACTGAATTGCAGCTAGAATCGTTAGAAATGGCAGCGTTGTTGGCGAATATAGGTAAACTATATGTGCCCAGAGAAATTTTAACCAAAATGGATGTGTTGACGGATGAAGAATCAAAGCAACTAAGAAAGAGTATTGATTTTGCAGTAGACATATTGTCTGAGCTTTCATTTAACGGCCCAGTTGTAGAAATAATCTCGCAAAAAAATGAAAGACTAGATGGAAGTGGGTATCCAAAGGGCCTGAAGAATGATGAAATATCTCTTGAATCAAGAATATTAGCGGTAGCTAATGCATTTGTTGCAATGGCTAGTTCAAGAGCATACCGTGAAGGCCGTCCGGTAAAAGATGTGATAGATATATTATTAGAACAATCTGAAACTCAATATGATCGACATGTTGTTGCAGCTTTATTTCACATATCTGAGAATAAGTCTGACTGGAAAACATGGCAGAGTATATAATTAGCCCTTTTAAAATTAGTATATTAGAATTAGCTGTTTGTCTTTTATGTCAATGACATACATTATTCGTCTGTTAGTAATTAAATGAGAATACAAGTCAGGAGCTTGTCATAACCATGTATGAATCTTTTTATGGGCTTACGGAAAAGCCATTTACCCTATTGCCAGACCCGGACTATTTGTATCTGAGTCCAAAACACCAACGGGCGTTAACGCTTTTAGAATATGGAATGATGAACCAGGCTGGTTTTAGTGTGATCTGTGGTGACACTGGCGCTGGAAAAACCACATTAATACGTCGATTACTTTCAGAATTGGGAGATGATACAAAAGTAGGTTTAATTACTAATACTCACCAGTCTTTTGGGGAGTTACTGAACTGGGTACTAATGGCGTTTGGGCTTGATGGCGATGGTAAAAGCAAAGCCCAAATGCATCAGATATTTATTGATTTTTTGATAGAGCAATATTCACAGAATAAACATACTGTGCTCATTGTTGATGAAGCACAGAACATGTCAGCCGATACATTAGAAGAACTGCGCATGTTGTCGAATATAAATGCAGATAAAGATCAGGTTTTGCAGGTAATACTTGCGGGACAGCCGGCTCTTCGAGAAACATTACGGCAACCTGAATTAATGCAGTTTGCTCAACGAATTGCAGTTGATTACTATCTGGAATCATTAAGTGCAGAAGAAACAAAGTCATATATACATCATCGATTAAGTGTTGCAGGTTCTGACCAACCTATTTTTACAGATGCGGCCTGTGCTTCAGTTTATAAATATAGTCGCGGAACCCCCCGGTTAATTAATCTTCTTTGCGATACTGCTCTTGTATATGGCTTTGCTGAGCAAAGTGAAATAATTAATGAGCAACTTGTTCATGATGTAGTACGTGAACAACATAGTAACAGCATAATTCCTACATTTAATGCTGATCATGTAGCATCTAAATCTTCAACGGATGAAGATATAAATGAGTCAGCGGCTCTGAAGAAAGAAGCGCAGGCAAAAGTTAGTGAACAGGTTACGGATTATGATAATGCAACAATACAAAATAATGCAGTAAAAGAAACGAATGAAGTATCATTAGATAAGGAAAGCTTAGTTGAAATGAATGATGAGCTGGTTCAGCAATCATCAAGTGTTGTAAATAGTGCTGAGCAGGTAGTGCCTGTTATGCATACAGAATCTCAATCTGTAAATACGGGTTCTGAAAAAACAAAAGATACAGAAGATTCAAATGTAACACCAATTAAAGTAAAACAGACTGATGTAAACATTAATGACTTTGATGATGGTAATGCTTCCATGTTAGAGACAGAAGATGCGGATGATAAAGACAAAGAAATTAATGAGCAAAGTGAGGATAATGAAAAAACCGAGCCTGAAAAACAAAGTGAAGCTAAATCAGCGCCTCAGCCAGAAGCGTTAAACGAGCATATAGCTCCTCATATGTCCCGCAGAAAGGGAGATGAAGATGTGTATCCAATCGTGCATATAGAAGACAATCCTAAAAAAGGGCTAAGTATGGTTCTTATTGGGGTAGTTGGAGGTATGTTTTTTGCTTCTATCATTATGATGGTTTTTGCATGGATGATGTTAGGTGCAAAAGACAATCAGAATCAACAGCTAATTGATCAAGATAGAGGTCAGTCATCACAAAGAGAAGTAGAAACTTCTCAACTTAAAGCGTTACAAAAAGAACGTGATGCGGCGATTGCTGTAACACGAGCGCTTGAGAGGGAGCGTGATGCGGCTTTAACTGCAGCTAAAGCACAGGAAGAAATTCGTGCAGCTGAATTAAGAGCGGCAGAAATTCTTGCTGAGCAGGAGCAACGCGCCGAAAAGAAATTACAACAGGCAAGAGCAAGAATCAGAGAAGCAGAGAGAGCTGAAAATAGTGCCCGTGCAAGGGAGCGACAATTGAGGTTAAAGGCAGAAAAAAAAGAAGCAGAGCTAGAGGTTCAGCGTCTTAATATGTTGCGAAAAGAGCGGGAAAGGTTAGAATTATTAGCAGAAAAAGAAGCTAAACTTAAGTCGCTGGAAAAAGACATAGGTAAAGAGGTTGTAGAGCCGGTTAATGTTGTTGAGAAAAAAACACCCAAAGTTGAGCCCGAGCCAGAACCAGAGAAAAAAATTAAAAGCTTTTCCTCCAATCCATGTAATAGTCCATCTGCGAAGTTTTTATCAACATGTAAAAAGTAAGTCCCGAAGTGTATAGATAGCTTTAAGCTTGAGTATATGGGGACAAATGCTGTTTCTAAAATAAATGGATTATATTTGTACTTGACGAGTGAGCTGAGCCTGTTATTAAAATTAAGCATTATTAAAGGATTAAATAATGAGCGTAAAGTACAGTCTTATGGTGGTGATAGTTGTAGCCATACTCTTAATTGGTAGCGCCTGGTTTTCAACACCTATAGCGTTTAGTTGCCCAGATTGCGGGCAAGCACAAAGCAACCTGAATAAACTCATTTAACTTTATAAAGCACAGCATTAAATTAAAATAAAATTTATGAACTACACTTAGTTAATTGAGTGTATAAATATGAGAAAGTAATATGCTGTCTAATGATAATACAAAAAAAATTCATCTTCACTGGAGAAGAACAAAAATCCTCGCAACTCTTGGACCAGCAACAAAGAGTGATAAAAAAATATCTGACTTGATCGATGCTGGTGCAAATATATTCAGACTGAATATGTCTCATGGGACGCATGACGAACATAGACAATTAGCTGAAAAAATAAGAAGAATTTCAAAAAGAAAGAAATCACATGTTGGAATTCTGATGGATTTATGTGGGCCAAAAATTCGTGTCGGCGAATTCGAAGATGGCGAGATTGAAATTAAACAGGGTGAAGAAGTTATTGTAAGTTGTTCTGTTTCTATGGGAAGGCCAGGTTTAATTCCCTCTCAATATAAAAGTTTATATAAAGACGTAAAAAAAGATGAGCGAATATTGCTTGATGATGGAAAGTTAGAGTTAAGAGTAAAATCAATAAAAGATAAAGAAGTTAAATGTGAAGTCAAATATGGAGGGATATTAAAAAACAAAAAGGGACTCAATCTTCCCGATTCTAATATATCAACAAATAGTTTTACTGCTAAAGATAAAAAAGATTCCGAATTGGCAATAGAGTTAGAAGCTGATTTTCTGGCGCTTAGTTTTGTGCGAGATGAAAAGTGTATTAATACGTTGAAACGTTATGTTGCAAAAGCAGGTAGAAATATTCCTGTGATCGCTAAAATAGAGAAACCAGAAGCTATTAAGTACATAGAAAATATACTGTCAGCTGCGGATGGAATAATGGTTGCCAGAGGTGACCTTGGAATCGAAATGCCTGCTCAACAGGTACCTTTAATTCAAAAAGAACTAATAAATAAGGCAAGGTTACATGGAAAGCCGGTAATTGTGGCAACTCAAATGCTTGAGTCGATGATTGTTAGTTCAAAGCCCACAAGAGCTGAAGTGGGTGATGTAGCAACTGCTGCATTATCAAGTGCAGATGCAGTAATGTTATCGGCTGAAACAGCTAGTGGTGAATTTCCTGTATTAGCGGTAAATATGATGGATGAAATTCTGCGGGAGATGGAAGCTTATCAATGGGAGCATGGTAAGTTCGGTGAAAGTGATTTCGAAGAAATAGCGGAAATGATTGAGCCGGATAGAAAAGCGATAGCAAGGGCAGTTAAATCACTTGCTCATGAATTAAAGTTGCAGGGCATAATTGTACCAACCAGAAGCGGGTCAACAGCATGTGTTTTATCTGCCGACAGACCCAGTGCGCCATTAATTGGCGTTAGTAGTAATGAAATTGTATGTAGGCGATTATCTTTAAGTTGGGGGGTTGTGCCTATCCACATAAAAGAAAAAATAACTCATGATTGGCAAGGGT
>Ga0316207_10004026_pt1 | contig 13127 bp, 5 predicted proteins | sample 6weekpyrite_MG_FD_204943 | JGI IMG/M metagenome (GOLD analysis project Ga0316207, IMG submission 204943) | Microbial mat bacterial communities from mineral coupon in-situ incubated in ocean water Damariscotta River, Maine, United States -... | ecosystem: Environmental > Aquatic > Marine >... | reverse complement strand
CGCTGGCACCACCATCCAACGTTGATGCTTCGACGGCGCCTTCGGTAACCTGAAGTATCGAGCCTTCTTCTGAAACCGTGATTGTGAAGACTGTGCCTTTTACCACAGCCGCAAGGTACGGAGTGTCGACGCCGAAATGCGGATCAGGCTGGCGCCCGATATTGAACAGGGCGCTACCATAATCCTGGATGATCTGAACGATCGAGCGTTCACGCTGCGCCTCGGGGATGCGAATGCGCGAGCTTTGCCTAACTGTGACGAACTCCTGGCCCCTGACCAGAACTGCGCTGGAACGTGCTGCTGTTTGAACGGTGTCACCAGCCTCTAGAACCGTGCCTGAACGTGCCGATTGGCGGCCATCGTTGCCGATAATGGTGACGGTGCCGTTGACCTCACTGACCCGCCAGGGCCCTTCTTGCGCATGAGCGATTGTGCCGCTGAGCAGCAAGAACAATGGAGCGATAAGGGCTATCAAAGCACGCATGGTTTCCTCGTCCGGTCGCCGTTCAATTTTCGACCTTGCGCGCACTTTAAGGAGCCATCCTATCAGATGGCGTTCCCAAGTGTGGTGAAGCCAGCGTTAACTTGACCGAAGATTAACCTTCACACCTGCATATGCCCCGCGTGATTCAAGAGGATTCATGCGTGAAAACCAGTGTTAATCTACTGTTGTTAGCGATCGCGTTCTGCGGCGGCTCGACGGCTCATGCGCAAGACGCGCTTGACGTTACCGCTCCCTCACAAATTGAGGAGCGTGACGATGCATTTGCACCCGGCGAAGACGCGTTACGCATTGAATTTGAACCTGTTTTGGAGATGCCTTCGGTTTCGCCCGAACAGGGGTTAATCACTGTCAGCGCGATCGCGATTGACGGACTTGTCGCTCTCGATCGGGCCAGCTTTGCCGAGGTTATCGAAGCGTACGCAGCAAGAACATTGTCTCCTGATGATCTTGCGCGACTCACGGCCAGCATCGCCGAATCAGCGCGAGCACGCGGCTACCTATTTGCTAACGCCTGGGTCCCGCCACAATCGCTCGAAGTCGGAGTTCTGCGCATTGTGGTGGATGAAGGCATGATCGATGAGATTCGGATTGAGGGCTCGTCTGACCCCGCCATTGCGCGCATGCTTGCGCCTCTTAAGAACGGCCAGCCTGTTTCTCTCGATCGTCTTGAACGTCATGTGCTGCTCGCGGACGACTTGCCCGGTGTATACCTTCGCGACACGCGCTTTGTACGCGAAGGTGATCACGGTGTTCTTGTGGTCGAGGCTTACCGACAGGATTGGTATGCTCGGGCGTCGCTCTCAAATGACGGTACAAAGCCGCAGGGGCCAATCCGTGCGCGGATCGATGTGGATGCCAACGGCTTGCTGTTTGACAATGATGGCGTCGATTTGAGCCTTACTGTCGCTCCGGCCGACCCCGATGAGTTGGTATTTTTCAGCAGCCGATACAGCATTGTGGTCAACAATGCCGGAACCGAACTTTCCATGTTTGGTTCCTACTCGGACACGAACCCGGGCGCGTATCTGTCTGATCTCGACATCTTCGGTGAATCCTGGCGCGCAGGCGTGCGGGTGCGCCATCCGATTTTGCGTTCGAGAGATCGCGGTGTCTGGCTGGAAGGCAGTCTCGAAGTTCAGGATTTGAAGCAAGATCGGCTAGGCGTCCAGGCCCGTCATGATCGAATTCCGGTCGCGCGGTTCGGCGCCTATTCGTTCTTCCATGGACTAGGAGGCCGCGTGCGATCACGAGTGACGATTACCCGTGGATTGAACATTCTGGGCGCAACACAGGCAGGTGACCTGCTGGCATCGCGCCTTGATGCGCAGCCCGATTTCACCACGCTTGATTGGTGGGTCGGCTATGACCGATCGCTCGGTGGCGATTTCAGCCTTGCTCTCAATGCAATCGGCCAATTCTCGACCGAGCCTGTCTTGATAGGCGAGGGAATCTCGCTCGGCGGCAATTTCTATGTGCGCGGGTATGATTTCAGTACAAGAGTGGGGGATCAGGGCGTCATGGGTGTGGGCGAACTGCGTTATGATTGGCCGCAAGCATTGGGTTTGCTCGAGAACATGCAAATCTATGCCTTCGCTGATGGCGGTGTGGTGACCAACCTTGATGATGGATTTGGCGGCGGCTCGCTCGCATCGACCGGAGGCGGGCTTCGCGCCGATGTCACGAACACTCTCGATCTCGATTTTCTGGTTGCTGTCCCGCTAACTGGTGATCGTTACGACACTGGCGATCAATCACCTCGGGTGCATGTGAGAGTCAGCAAGTCGTTCTAGCTACGATTTGAATTGGGCAATCACTTCCAATTCTGCTGACAGTTGCTCCGGCCCAATCTCGTCGGTGGTGGAATGTCTGCAAAAGCGGGCATATTCACAAACGAACGGCGTGGGGGAAAGTGTGGGGTACATGACAGTGGTCGTCGAAATAAATGCGATATTACAATCTAATATAGAAGTTAAATGACGGACTCCCTCTCCGCCACTTACCAGCAAAGCACCGGTTTTTGCTTTTAGTCGGTCAGCGCCGTTTGTGCAGGCTCTTCAAAGCCTAGCGTCTCATCCACATTGCCGCGCGTATAGGCGTGATAGCTGCTGCGCGTTTGGGCGTAGATGCGCTGGGCGATGGGTTTACCCCATTGGGTGTCGTTGAGTGCACGGAACAAAGGGCTGACAAACTTGTTGCGGCCCACCCTTGCCAAAAAGCTTTCGGCTTGAGCAACGGCGGGGTCGTATTCATTGCGCAGCGCCGCCTCCAGCCACAAAAACAGCACTTCGTTGTTTTCTGTTTGCGAAAGACCCAAACTTGCGTCCAACGCTGTCAGCTGCTCGCCAGACAATTCTTGCGGCAGTTCTTCCAAGAAACGTCGCTGCTCTGCTGCAGTCCAGCCACTCCAGACATCGACATCGGGCAGCGCCGCGCCTGCTGCATAGGCTGCAACCGCGAGGTCCACCTCGGCAAAGGCCTCGCTGTCTGGCGCCCATGCGTTTTCGGGAAGGCCGGTTCCGTAAACCCATTCGTCCAGCATCAAGCGGTTTTCGAGTTCCGCATCATCGCCGATCAGTTTCTCGCGCAGATCGGCCAGGAACATTTCGGATGTCACCGGCTCGAATGCGTGGCTGTCAAACCACTGCGTCAACCAGGCATCGAACTCTTCGCGGCCAATGATGTTTTCCACCGTGCGCAGGAAGACCGTGCCCTTGTCGTAGATTGCAAAGCCCCTCGTGGCGAACGGGCTTATGGCATCGGGTGTGCGCATGGCGGTGCTTGGACTGTCTGCGCCGATATCATCGATACCGCCGACTAACCCTGCATAGCTAAGGGCATATTCCTGCTCGGCGCGCTGTTTGCCGTAAACCTCCTCAACGATGCGGTTTTCGAAATAGGAGGTGACGCCTTCGTTGAGCCAGCCATCGCGCCAGCTTGAATAGGTGGTCAGATTGCCTGACCAGCTGTGAGCCAGCTCATGGGCAACCAGCCCGTTATTAGAGCGATCGCCAGCAATGAATGTCGGCGTGAGGAAGGTCATCACCGGGTTTTCCATTCCGCCATAGGGGAATGCCGGCGGCAGGACGATCATGTCATATCGGCCCCAGCGATAGTCACCAAACAGCGCAATCCCGGCATCGATCATCGCTTCGGTATCGCCCACTTCTTGTGCGGCCGCTTCGATGACTTCGGGTTCGGCCCAAACACCAGAGCGGGGCCCAAGTTCGCTAAATTCGATGTTCCCCGCTGCAATGGCAATCAAATAGGGTGGAACCGCGTTGTTCATCACAAAACGAAAGTCGCGGCGGTTGCCATCCTTTGGCGCAGGATCACCCTGCAAGACACCGCTCATGACAACCTTGAGAGGTTCGGGCGCCGATATGGTCGCCTCCCATGTCTGACGGATGCCCGGGCTGTCCTGTGTGGGGATCCAGGTGCGATTGTTGATCGCCTGTCCCTGACTGAAGAGAAACGGATGTTCGCCGCCCGCTGTCTGTTCTGGGCTAAGCCACTGCAAGGCCTCTGCCTGCGGTGCGGACACATATTCAACCGTGATGCGGTGGGTTGGGGCAAGCACGCCCTGTGCAAGATCAGCGCCGCGTTCCAATTTTTGAGCCGGAAGCTGAATGGTCAAAGGCTCGCCTTTGCCCTCAACCGTCTCGCCAAGTTCAAACGACAGGGCGTTACCCGCCTCATCAGTGACACCAGAAACACGAAGGCCGTTGGAATCGAGGACGATCTCGCTTGCTCCATCGGCCGCCAGAACATCCAGAGTGGCCGTGCCTGCGATCGTCTTTGCATCAAAGTCCATCGCCAGATCGAGGTCGATATGCGTAACCCGCGCCTCTTGAGGCTTGGCAAAGGTCTGATCATCAAACGCTTCGTCGCTCGTCAGTATCGGCGCGATTGCTCCGCGTTTGCCCGCATCCTGCGAAATCAGATCACCGCAACCGGCAAGCAGGAACAGAAACGGGAGCACAAGAAATGAGACAAAAGCGCGCATCGGGATATCCTGACGTGTGAGAAGTTGAGCGGTGAAATACATGATATCGAGCCGGTTGCTAGCCCGAACCGTTAAAGAAGCGACGATCCGTTAGCGGTTCGATCGCACATGAGTTTGTGAAGCCTGAGCGATTGCCCTTGCGAGCGCTGAATGCCGCCGCGCGAGTTTGATGCCGATCAATTACATTGGTGTGATCGCGCCTATTTGAGCAGCATGAAAACGCACCTGCTCACTTTAACGGCGTGCCTTGCGATACTCTCGCCAGCTGCTGCCAATGCAAATGACGGCGATGATCTGCCGATCGATCCCTATTTCGATCTTAGGCACAGGATCGAAGTGGTCGATCAGGACAATCTGCCTCAGGATGCACTGGCATCGACATTGCGGATCAGGGCAGGCGTCGAAACCGATGAATGGAACGGTTTTAGCGTGCTGGCCGAAGGAGAGGCGGTGATCCGCATCGGCCCGCGCGATTTCAACGATACGCTGAACGGTCAGGGCCAGTTCCCCGTCGTCGCGGACCCCAGCGATGTCATGCTCAACCGCGCCTTTGTCCGCTGGCGTCCTGTTGCAGGTGTCGAAGCGGTGGTCGGGCGCGAGAAGGTCAATCTCGACAATCAACGCTGGATCGGCTCTGTCGATTGGCGGCAGAACGATCAGACCTTTGATCTGGCGCAGGTTTCTTTCCAGCCCGCTGACGGCGCGAGTATCAGATACTTCCATTCGTGGCGGGTGAACCGGATTTTCGGACCGGATTCGCCGCAGGGTATCTGGCGCGACAATGATATTCACGCGCTCAACGCCAGCTACAATATCGGGTCACTCGGCACGGTTGCAGCCTATGGCTATTTTCTGGACATTCCCGATGCTCCCGCTGCCAGTTCAAAGACGCTGGGCGTGCGCTTGTCGGGTGCGCAAGAGATCGGGGAGGGCACGCGGTTCCTCTATGCCGCAGAATACGCCAACCAACGCGACCACGGGCCCAATCCGCGCGATTTCTCGCTTGATTATCTGCTGGTAGAGCCCGGAATTGCCACCGGCGGCTTTACCGCAAGGATCGGGTTTGAAAGGTTGGAAGGCAATGGCAACGCTGCGCTGCTTACCCCGCTTGCGACCTTGCACAAATTCAACGGCTGGGCTGACAAGTTTCTGGCCACTCCGCCCGCTGGATTGCGCGATCTATATGGCGATATCAGCTACCGATTTGGCGATGGTTCGCCGGTTGAAGGGCTGCTGCTGCGCGGTATCGTGCACGATTTCAACGCGACTCAAACGGACCTTGCCTATGGGCGTGAATTGAACCTGCTTGCGCTCTATCCGATCAGAAGCAACGTCACCGTGCTGGCGAAATTTGCCCATTACGATGCGCAAGGTTTCAGCGTCGACACGACCAAGGGCTGGCTACAATTGCAGGTGCGTTTCTAGCGCCTGCCGCGCGGCACGGGATCAGGACGCGAATACCGTTCAAGGCTTTCGCGGTCTTCGATCCTGACCGTGGTTCCATTCAGCGAAACACCATGCTTCTTGAGCGTGCCGAATGCGCGCGAGAGGTTTTCAGGCGTCATGCCGAGCAACGAGGCAAGCAACCGCTTTTCCCCGCGCAGCTCAAACTCCCATTGTCCGCCTTCGCGTGAGGATTTCTCCAGCAGGTAATTGCCCAGACGTTCGATCGACTGGCGCACTTTCATATCGGTCAGCGCGCGCACCATATCCCTGTAGCCATAGGCAAGTTCGCGCATCGTCGCCTGCATCAGCGCATCATCTTCGCTTACAGTTTCGCGCAGCTTGGCCGCAGGAACGAGCAGGATGCGTGAAGAAGCAAGGGTGCGCGCCGACATCAGGTAAGGCATGTCGGTAACAACCGCAGCGAGGATGTAACTCGCTACAGGTTCGACAATCCGCATGGTCGTATCGCGTCCTGCGCTTTCCACATAAAGTTCGACCAATCCATCCACCAGCACATGCAGGAAATCCGCGTGCTGACCCACTTCGAACAAGGTGAGTTGTGGGGGGAAGACCTGAAGATAGGCGTCTGCGAGGATCGCATCGCGCTGACTATCGGCCATGTCGCGAAACAGCGGCAGCTGCGCGATTTCTGGCTTTTCGCCGATTCTCATCAATCTGGAAACTCCCACCCCGATTGTCTTGAAGGGCTAGCGCGTCACTTGATAAATATCAAGTGATCGCACGACCTGTTTTTGGCGCCGTGTCGCACTTCATCAGGTGAAATCGAGATTCTCCTTAGACCAACCGCCAGTTTGATCCTGATCAAAGGGTCTGGGCGAGCATCGGGCATCTGGGTTCCCGTCGAATATACCAAATCGGGAATCCAAAGATGTCGGAACAGAAAATTGCCCCAGGCGGCGAACAGAACCAGGCTCTGGGTCTAAGCACGTTCGCATTCACGATCTGTTTTGCAGTGTGGACGATCTTTGCGATCATCGGGATCGAGATCAAAGAAGAGCTTGGTCTTAGCGATACGCAATTCGGCCTGCTTGTCGGCACGCCAATCCTGACAGGCTCGCTCACCCGGTTGTTTCTGGGTGTCTGGACCGATCAATATGGCGGGCGGATCGTATTCCCCCTGACGATGCTGGCATCGGCGGCGGCAACGTTCCTTTTGTCTTATGCGACAAGCTATCCGGTGATGTTGCTCGCGGCCCTTGGTCTGGGGGTTGCAGGCGGCACATTTGCCGTTGGCGTTGCCTATGTTTCCAAATGGTACCCGCAGGAAAAGCAAGGCTCGGCATTGGGCTTTTTCGGGATGGGCAATGTCGGTGCGGCGCTGACCAAATTCGTCGCGCCGTGGGTAATGGTGGCCTTTGGCTGGCAAGCGGTTGCGCAAATATGGGCCGGGGTGGCCGCAGTCGTTGCGATCATCTTCTTCCTGTTTGCCAAAGACGACCCTGAATTTGCCGCACGCAAGGTAAGCGGCGAGCGCGCAAAGACGCTTAAAGAGCAGCTCGAACCGCTCAAAAACGAGCAGGTCTGGCGCTTTTCGCTCTACTATTTCTTCGTGTTCGGAGCCTTTGTCGCGCTTGCGCTGTGGCTGCCCAAATACATGGTCGGGCTGTATGATCTCGACGTGAAGACTGCCGGTATGCTGGCGGCGGCATTTTCGCTCTCGGCCAGTATTTTCCGCGCTTATGGCGGCATTTTGTCCGACCGTTATGGCGCGCGCAAAGTGATGTATGCGACCTTTGGCGTATCGCTCGTCTTGTTGTTCATGCTGTCCTATCCCGCGACCGATTACATCATTCACGGGATCGAGGGAGACATCACATTCACCACCTCGATGAGCCTGGTGCCGTTTGTCATTACGATCTTTGTGCTGGGCTTCTTCATGTCGCTGGGCAAGGCGGCGGTCTATAAGCATATCCCCGTTTACTACCCCGATCATGTCGGATCGGTTGGCGGGCTTGTTGGCCTTGTCGGGGGATTGGGCGGCTTTATCCTTCCAATCATTTTCGGCGTGGTCAGCGATCTGACCGGCATTTGGACCAGCTGTTTCATGGTCCTGTTCGCGCTCGTTGGGATAGCCTTGGTGTGGATGCATATCGCGATCCGCCAGATGGAACAGAAGGCCAGCGGCATCGACAACCGTTCGCTGCCTGAATTTCCTGAAATGGCCGACTTGCACGATGCAGAAAAACAGGTCGCTGCAACGCCCAGCAAGGTGCTGACCGAATGGAAGCCTGAAGACCCCGGTTTTTGGGAGGAGACGGGCGAGAAGATTGCACGGCGCAATCTCTACATTTCTATCCCCGCGCTCTTGTTGGCCTTTTCGGTCTGGATGGTGTGGTCGGTGGTGGTCGCAAAACTGCCGTCGATTGGCTTTGACTATTCAACCGACGAGCTGTTCTGGCTGGCGGCATTGCCCGGCCTATCAGGTGCAACGCTGCGGATATTCTACAGCTTTGTGGTCCCGATATTCGGCGGACGGCTTTGGACAACCATGTCCACTGTATCCTTGCTGATCCCGGCATTCGGGATCGGCTATGCGGTCCAGAACCCTGACACGCCCTATATCATCTTCCTCGTTCTGGCTCTGCTGTGCGGCTTTGGTGGCGGCAACTTTGCCTCCTCGATGTCGAACATCAGCTTCTTCTTCCCCAAAGCGCAAAAGGGCAACGCGCTCGCGCTCAATGCAGGGCTTGGAAATCTGGGTGTCTCGGTGATGCAATTCGTTGTGCCGCTGGTCATTGTTGTTGGCGTGTTCGGAGCCATGGGCGGAGAGCCGCATCAAACCGCAGAAGGCGGCGAACTGTGGCTGCAAAATGCGGGCTTTATCTGGGTTCCGTTCATCATGGTTTCCACGCTGCTTGCATGGTTCGGTATGAACGATATCGCCGACGCAAAGGCGAGTTTCTCCGAACAATCGGTGATCTTCCAGCGCAAACACAATTGGTTGATGTGCTGGCTCTACACCGGAACGTTTGGCAGCTTCATCGGCTTTTCAGCCGGACTGCCGCTGCTTGCCAAGCATCAGTTCCCCGACATCAACGTTCTGCAATTCGTCTTCCTTGGCCCGCTTGTAGGCGCGTTAAGCCGCGCTGCGACGGGCTGGGTATCGGATCGCTGGGGCGGTGCGCGGGTCACGTTCTGGGTGTTCGTGCTGATGATGATCGGCGTGATCGGCGTTATCTACTTCATCGAAGCTGCCAATTGGTGGGGCTTCCTCGCTGCATTCATCTTCATGTTCTTCATGACAGGTGTGGGCAATGCCTCGACCTTCCAGATGATCCCCAACATCATGCGTCAGGAAGTTCCGCGCCTGATGCCCGAGCTTGGGGCTCAGGCGCGGCTGCGTCAGGCAGAAAAGGAATCGGCGGCAATCGTCGGCTTTACCTCTGCCATTGCCGCCTATGGTGCCTTCTTCATCCCCAAAAGCTTCGGAAGCGCCATTGCGGCAACCGGATCGCCGATGGCCGCGCTCTGGGGCTTCTTCATCTTCTACGCCAGCTGTGCGGCGCTGACATGGTGGGCCTATTCCCGCCGCGGCGGATTGCTTCACGATATCGAACGCGGGCGCGAGCCTGCCGCACCTGAGACATCCGATCAGATCAAAGGAGCAACGGCATGAGCAAGCTTCTCGACCGCCTGACATTCTTCAACCAGAAAAAGCAGGCCTTTTCATCGGGTCACGGTGTCACCACCAACGAAACGCGCGACTGGGAAGACAGCTATCGCAAGCGTTGGCAGCACGACAAGATTGTGCGCTCAACCCACGGCGTGAACTGCACGGGTTCATGTTCATGGAAGATCTACGTCAAAGGTGGGATCATCACATGGGAAACCCAGCAAACCGATTATCCGCGCACCCGGCCTGACCTGCCCAATCACGAACCACGCGGCTGCCCGCGCGGGGCCAGTTACAGCTGGTACATCTATTCCGCCCAGCGGCTGAAATATCCAATGATCCGTTCGCGGCTGGTCAAGCTGTGGCGCGAAGCGCGCGTAATGCGCACGCCGGTTGCGGCATGGGCCTCGATTGTGGAGGATCCGGCAAAGCGCAAAAGCTACACCGCGATCCGCGGCCATGGCGGATTTGTTCGTTCGACATGGGATGAAGTCAACGAGATCATCGCCGCTGCCAATGCCTACACGGCCAAAACCTATGGCCCCGACCGGGTCATCGGCTTTTCGCCTATTCCGGCGATGTCGATGGTGAGTTACGCGGCCGGATCGCGTTACCTCTCGCTGCTTGGCGGCACCTGTATGAGCTTTTACGACTGGTATTGCGACCTGCCGCCTGCCAGCCCGATGACATGGGGCGAACAGACAGACGTTCCTGAAAGCGCTGACTGGTACAATTCAGGCTTCCTGATGATGTGGGGGTCGAATGTGCCGCAAACGCGCACACCGGACGCGCACTTCATGACAGAGGCACGCTATCGCGGGACCAAGGTTGCTGTGGTCAGCCCCGATTATGCCGAAGCGACCAAATTTGCCGACCTGTGGCTTAACCCCAAACAGGGCACCGATGCTGCGCTTGCAATGGCGATGGGCCATGTAATCCTGCGCGAATACCACCTCGACCGGCAGGCCGAATATTTCGAGGATTATTGCCGCAAATATTCCGACATGCCGATGCTGGTGCGTCTGGTCGAAAAAGACGGCGCCTTTGTTCCTGACCGGCTTGTTCGTGCAGCAGACTTCGATTCCAATCTTGCCGAAGATAACAATCCCGACTGGAAGACAGTCGCTATCGACGATGCCAGCAATCAAGTCGTCGTGCCAAGCGGTTCGGCCGGTTTCCGCTGGGGCGAAAAGGGCAAATGGAACCTCGAAGAGAAAGACGGGCGCGGTAACGATACCGAACTCAGGCTGACCAATATCCAGGGCGGCAATCACGACGAAGTGGTCGAGGTTTCCTTCCCCTATTTCGGCAATCGTGAACACGATCATTTTGAAGGCACCGACCATCCCAGCGTGCTCAACCGCCGCGTGCCTGTGCGCCAGCTTGCGCTTGAAGAAGGCAATACATTCGTTGCGACAGTGTTTGATCTGTTCTGCGCCAATTACGGGCTCGACCGTGGGCTGGGCGGTGAACATGTCGCGCGCAATTACGGCGAAATGGTGCCTTACACCCCTGCTTGGGCGGAAGAGATTACCGGTGTCCCCGCCGAACAGATCATCACGATCGCACGGGAATTTGCCAGCAATGCCGAAGCGACCAACGGCAAGTCGATGGTCATTTTGGGAGCGGGTCTGAACCACTGGTATCACATGGACATGAACTATCGCGGCATCATCAACCTGTTGGTGATGTGCGGTTGTGTTGGCCAATCGGGCGGCGGTTGGTCGCACTATGTCGGTCAGGAAAAGCTGCGCCCGCAAACCGGCTGGTTGCCGCTGGCATTCGGGCTGGATTGGAGCCGTCCGCCGCGTCAGATGAATTCAACCAGCTTCTTTTACGCGCACACCGATCAATGGCGTTATGAAACGCTCGACGTGGATGAAATCCTCTCGCCCACCGCGCCTGATGGCGAATGGGATGCGAGCCTGATTGATTATAATGCCCGCGCAGAACGCATGGGCTGGTTGCCCAGCGCACCGCAGCTTAAAACAAACCCGCTTGAAGTGGGCAAAGCGGCCAAGGCTTCGGGTAAAGAGGCCAAAGACTACGTTGCCGATGCGTTGAAATCAGGCGAGCTGGAAATGTCCTGCTTTGATCCTGATGATCCAGCCAATTGGCCGCGCAATATGTTTGTGTGGCGTTCCAACCTTTTGGGTTCATCGGGCAAGGGCCACGAATACTTCCTCAAACACCTGCTTGGCACCGCACATGGCGTTCAGGGCAAGGATCTGGGCGAGGCTGGTGGTCACAAACCCAAGGAGGTGAAGTGGCACGAAGACGCGCCGCAAGGGAAACTCGACCTGCTCGTCACGCTCGATTTCCGCATGTCCACGACCTGTGTCTATTCAGACATCGTCCTTCCCACAGCGAGCTGGTACGAAAAGGACGATCTCAACACGTCCGACATGCACCCCTTCATCCACCCGCTTTCCGCAGCGGTCGATCCGGTTTGGGAATCGCGCAGCGACTGGGACATCTACAAAGGCATCGCCAAGAAGTTCTCCGAGATTGCGCCCGAAGTGCTCGGCGTTGAACAGGACGTGGTTCTCACCCCGATCCTGCACGACAGTCCTAATGAAATAGCGCAGCCTTATGATGTCGATGATTGGGGGCAGGGTCAGACCGATCCGGTTCCGGGCAAGACGATGCCGACAGTCGCGCTTGTCGAGCGCGATTATCCCGCGCTGTATGAACGCTTTTCATCGCTTGGCCCGTTGATGGACAAGCTGGGCAATGGCGGCAAAGGAATCTCTTGGGACACCAAAACCGAAGTTGAAAACCTGCGCAATCTGAACGGCACCGTTGCCAGCGATGGTCAGGCTATGGACCCGTCGCAAAAAGGCGCACCGAAAATCGACACCGCCATTGATGCAGCCGAGATCATTTTGATGCTCGCGCCTGAAACCAATGGCGAGGTTGCGGTCAAAGCGTGGGAGGCGCTGTCGCAGAATACCGGCCGCGATCACACCCACCTTGCCGTGCCCAAAGAAGAGGAGAAAATCCGCTTCCGCGACATTCAGGCCCAGCCGCGCAAGATCATCTCTTCGCCCACATGGTCAGGTCTTGAAAGCGAGCATGTCTGCTACAATGCCGGTTACACCAATGTCCACGAATTGATCCCGTGGCGCACGCTAACCGGCAGGCAACAGCTCTATCAGGATCACAAATGGATGCGCGCCTTTGGCGAAGCGTTCTGCGTCTATCGACCGCCAATCGACACCAAGGCGGTGCAGCCGATGCTCGATCAGGCAAAAGATGCGCCGCACGTCGTGCTCAACTTCATCACCCCGCACCAGAAATGGGGCATCCACTCAACCTACACCGACAATCTGTTGATGCTCACGCTGTCGCGCGGCGGGCCGATTGTGTGGATGAGCGAAGTCGATGCCGCAAAGGCGGGGCTGGTCGACAATGATTGGGTTGAAACATTCAATTCCAATGGCGCGCTGGTGGCCCGTGTGGTCGTCTCGCAGCGCATGAAAGAAGGCACGCTCTTCATGTATCACGCGCAAGAAAAGATCGTGAATGTCCCCGGCTCG
>Ga0316207_10004025_pt1 | contig 13127 bp, 12 predicted proteins | sample 6weekpyrite_MG_FD_204943 | JGI IMG/M metagenome (GOLD analysis project Ga0316207, IMG submission 204943) | Microbial mat bacterial communities from mineral coupon in-situ incubated in ocean water Damariscotta River, Maine, United States -... | ecosystem: Environmental > Aquatic > Marine >... | reverse complement strand
GTATCCTTCACTGGGGATTTCAGCGTTCGCAAGGTTTACGTGATCAAAACCCAACCCTTCATCCTGGATCATAATGGAAATCATGCGGTCGCTTCTTTGGAACGACACAATCACAACCCGATCTTTATAGTCAGGACTTGCAAGACGCGTTTCTATTTCCGCGCGCCAGTTTCCGCTAATCAGAAGCCTTTGCTTGTCCTCGGCTGTAATTTCCAGATTTCCATGCTCGACGGCATTGATCATCAATTCTTGCAATCCAACCACGACGAGATCGGCATCAGGGCAAGCCAAAGCCAACATTGTTGCCAATGAGCGCGCTTCTTCCAAAGTCTTGAAAACAAATTGGCCCTGATTGATGGTACCAATGGCCGATTTGCGTTTGGCAACATCTGAACGAAGTTCAACCACCTCGTCACGATATTCCCTGGCGGCCCGAAACACAGACCGCAAAGAATCAAAACCAACATCATTGTTCAAAACAAAGTCGGCTTCGGATTTATTGCTTGCATCCTGCGTAATATGAATGGATTGCAACGCAGTTGAGGCGTGTTCTTTGGCCGTTTTGATAAAAGCGGAATGCTCATCATCAACAATCACAAAACCGACTGTACTGCCTGACGGCAAATCAGGACCAACGATCAGTTCAGGGCCATGCCGATCTGAAAGATAATCCGTAAATTCACGCGCTAAAGCCGTGTTGGACAAATTCAGCCAGATGCAATTGTCTACAGCTGGATCACTATCATTGATTATCGCAACGGCTGCGGGCATTTAGCTGACCTCCATTAAAATTATGGTGAGGTCATCACGCATAATTTCAGAAGGATCGACAAATACTTTCTCGATAATGCGCGCCGGAAAATCAGTTATGTCACGACCAGCAAGTATCTTCTTGGAGATATCCGCCACATCATCTTCTGACAGGGATTTATCCATATCCTTGAAGTCTTCAACCAAGGCATCGCTATACAGCAAAACCCTGTCGCCTTCATTGAGTTGAACGCGACGAGATTCATAAACCGTATCATCCGCACACCCCAGCAACATGCCCGAGGCATCAAGGGCTTCATGCCCGCCATCCTGGCGAAGAACAATCGGGGCCGGTGCTGCACCAGACGCAAATTCAAGAATTTGGGTCCGCTTATCATAAACAGCATAAAACGCTGTCGCGAAGTGTTCGACTGGCAATAGTTTGTAAAGATTAGAAGCTAGGTCACCAAGCCATTTAGCCGGATCGCCCCGGTTTTCTGTCAGACTTTCAATCAGCATATGAAGACGGAAGGCATTGATCGCAGCCGTCACACCATGGCCAGACAAGTCCACTTCCAGCAAGCCAAAACGGTCTTCATCAATCGGGAATATCTGCCATAAATCACCGCCAAGCTTGTTTGAAGGCTGGTAGTGAGACACGAGTTTGGCACCACGTGGCTCCGTGATAGCCAAAGCTTCCTCATCGGTTTTAAGAAGCGAAATTTGCATCGCTTCAGCGGTACGCAATTCTTCTTCCATCCGATTTTGATACTGCCGCAAATTTAACAGGAGCCGGCGATGCTCAACATGCACCCGAACCCGCGATATCAGTTCGGCCGCATTGATCGGCTTGGAAACTAGGTCGGTTGCCCCCTCATCAAAGACACGGACACGCTCTTCAGCCTCCTGGATCCCTGACTGAACCAATATCGGTATATCCAAGCCAAGATCATTGCGGACACGCCGACAAACTTCAAAGCCATCCATATTCGGCATCATGATGTCGAGTACCAGCAAATCAGGGCGAGATTCCCGGATTTTTGCCATGGCTTCAACACCATCAGAAGCGTAATCGATATGGGTAAAACCCGCCGCAGCCAAAACGGCACCAATCAACATGCGTGAGGATCTGAGATCATCAACAACCAATATTCGAGAATCGTCCGAATGCTGCATCTCAGCTTCGTACGCAGGGTCTTCCAACAACATTTCTTTTACAACCGGCATGGACGCTTTCAACTAGATGATGGGGATGAGCTGATCGACTTTGGACAACTCAACAACCTTGGCCACATGACCGTTAACACCCGACAATTGAACAGATTTTCCAACTTTCTTGGCTTTATCATTTGCTAATAACAGCATGCCAATACCCGCTGAATCGATCATTTTTGTTTCTGTCAGATTGATTTCAATCTGTTTGGCATCATCTCCGGTGATCGACTTCACGACACCTTTGAATTTTTCGTGGTCATCAAAAGTCAGAACACCCTGAATTTTTATGACGGCTCTTTCGCCCTGTGAATCAATTCTGTATTCCATGATATCCTCAAAATAGTTCGATTTCCGATGCGGAATCTTCTTCTTCATAACTCTCTGCTTCTTCTTCGCCTTTCAGCTCTCGCAGAAACTCACGTTTGACATCGTGTAGCGTTATGCCATCCATAATATCGCGCGATAAGGTTTCACACTCCTCAACATCGGCGATTAAATTTGGTGTATTCCCGATAAAGACCACAATCGCATCAAGCGCATTGACGACAGCCTCGCACCTTTGATTGAGACGATCCTGGAATTGCATCGCTGTCACCACGGCACTAATTTCATGCGACAGATTTTGGGAAGCCGATGTTGAATCATCCAGAACATCTTGAATTTTAAGGTTTCTCTCAACAAGCGCCTTCAAAAGCACTTCTAGATGTTCCTTGGCATCAATCTGATTGGTGAGATCCATCGCGCCGATCTCACTCATTTTCTGATACTCATCCCGGATCGATCCAATCACTTCCTGAATATTTTCAGTCACCGCACCAATACTGTTGCGCATCCGCTCAGAAAGGGAATCAATTCTCTTGGACAAAGAGTGCATTTCCGTTGAAACAACCTGAAAGCCCAAAGCGGCATCCCCGGCCCTGCCGGATTCGATTTGTGCATTCAAAGACAACAGACGTGTTTGCCGATTGATCGCTTCAATTTCATCAATGCACGTTCCTAATTCACTGATCTCATCAAGAATTTCATCCAGAGAATAGATCAGGGACACACCCTGCTTGGACAAGACCAGAATGCGTTCAGTGACTTCAGACAGTGATTCTTGTAGAATGTTTGGAAGATCAACGAGATTGATCTCACTGCCGTCATGTTCAACACTCGAAATCTGCCCGACCAGACTCGACAAGCGATTGGTTTGTGCATCTGCATTATCGGTGAGGCCATTGAACAATTCAGACAGGCGCGTCGCATTGATTTCCACATCCATAGCGGCTTCATTCAGCACCGAATTGGAGCTGGTAAGCACGCCAATAATCAACCGGGCAAACGGTGACTTTGGTGTCGAAACCGGTTCTTCCGGCTCAATGGACTCATCAACATTCAACATATTTTTCTCACGACGGTCGATGGTCTTTGCCATCTTTGTGTTTAGATTCTCAAAACTTTGGTGCTTTCAGCGGCACGCTTGAGTATGGCGGCCAAGATTTTTGTGTCAGGCAGCTGTTTTTCCACAGCCCCCATTTCAAAAGCCACTTTCGGCATTCCATAAACAAGACTTGTGGCCTCATCCTGCCCCAGGGTTGAGGCACCGGCCTCACGCATCGACAAAAGCCCCTTGGCTCCGTCTTTTCCCATACCGGTCAATATAACGCCGATTGATCGCGCCCCGGCAGCTTTGGCAACGGATTCAAACAGCACATCAACGGACGGCCTGTGGCCACAAACTGGAGCATCTTCTGTCAATCGGCAGACATAATCTGCGCCCGAACGAACAAGCGTCAGATGCTTGTCCCCCGGGGCAATCCACACCTGACCGGGGACAACACGTTGACCATCCTTGGCCTCTCCTACTCTCACGGAGCACATCTTGTTGAGGCGTTCGGCAAAGTTTTTGGTGAAATTGGGTGGCATGTGTTGGGCAACCAGAGTTGCCGGTGCATTTGGCGGCATATCCACTAATAACCGGCCCAGGGTTTCAACACCGCCCGTTGACGCCCCGATAGCCAAGATTGTTTCAGTAGTATTGAAAGCGACAGGCGCAATATTGGTGTTTTTCGTCAGCTTTTTAAGTGGTTTGACCTTGGTGATTGCCGCAAGCTTCACCTTGGCAATCAACTCATCACCCAGATGAACCATATTGCTTTCAAGGTCTGTTGCCGGCTTGGCGACGAAATCTACCGCACCCATTTCAAGAGCTTGCAAGGTCACACTGGCACCGCGTTGGGTCAGAGAAGACACCATGACCACAGGCGTCGGTCGCAAAGTCATGATCTTTTCGAGAAATGAAATGCCATCCATTTTCGGCATTTCAACATCAAGTGTAATCACGTCCGGCTTTAGGGCCTTGATCATATCACGGGCCACCAAAGGATTGGGGGCAGCCCCGACCACATCTATCACAGGTGATTTGGACAGCATGGACGTGATGAGCTTGCGCATGAGAGCGCTGTCATCAACAACCAGAGCCTTGATTTTCCGTTCACTCATAACGCCAAATCCTAAAACAGTTCGATATTGTCTTTAGGCTTCCGCAGCGGCGGTGCCTTGTACATGAGGGTTTCTTCTTGTGCGACGCTGTCGATTGCGTTGTTCTGGATCAATCGGCGCCAGGCCTTGCCCGTCGTCGGATCAAACATGATCCGTCTCCCCCGTGTCCCGCCCAGATCGGCAGAAACAACATTCAAACCTTCTGCCCTTGCATATTCCCGGGCAAATTTCGCATTATCATCACCGACACCACGCATGCCATTCATCACATTGCCACCACCGAAAAACTTGACCTCAAGTCGACGTTTATCAGCGCCTGCACTCAGCAATTCATTGATCAGGGCATCCATGGCGTGATTGCCATATCGTAGGGCCAGACTGGCTCCACTCCACAGGCCTTCATCATCGTGGGGCAACATGAAATGATTCATCCCGCCCACCTGCAATAATGGATCATAAATACATGCGGCGACACACGACCCCAAAACGGTCGCAATCATCTCATTATCTTCGCAGGAAACATGTTGACCGCCGGGCAAAACCTTGACGACCCACTTGCCGGAGCTTTTGTCCATATAGCGCCGGGATTCCGGGCTGCTTTTTAGCATGGCTGCATGGCTTTTCATACATCACCGCCCAACGTGTAAATCGTCCGCCCGACAGAGTGATACTTCGCTTTTTCACCCAAAACGGATTCAGAATGACCCAAAAACAGAACGCCGTCCGGCTTGAGATATTGGCGAAAGCGCTCCACCAGCCTGTTCTTGGATTCCGCGTCAAAATAGATCGTCACATTCCGGCAGAAAATCAGATCAAACTGTCCCTTCATTGGCCATTGACCATGTAGATTTAACTGGTTGAATTTAATACGGGGTTTCAAGGCATCATCAATATTGATCAGACTGGCATCACCCTTCACCGGACTGACATATTTGGCCCGGATTGCAGGTGGAATTCCCTTGGCCGTTTCCGCTTTATAATGGCCCAGCTTGGCTTGCTGCAACACCTTGGTGTCAATGTCTGTCGCCAGCATTTTCCAGTCCCATCCAGGATGGCCTTCAAGGGCATTAGCCACTGTCATGGCCAACGTATAGGGCTCTTCTCCGGATGAACTGGCTGCAGACCAGAACTTTAGTTTCTTACTGCCACCCTTTTCTGCGCGCGCAAGCCATTTGGGAACCACTGTTTTCTGGATATATTCGAAATGGTGAATTTCGCGAAAAAAATGCGTATGGTTTGTCGTCAGGGCATTGATCAGATGACCCCGTTCCTCGTCTTGTTGAGGTCCGTTCAATCGGATCATATAGCTTTTGAAATCGGCCAAGCCGAGCTCGCGTATCCGCCGCGCAAGGCGTGAATACACGAGCTCTTTCTTGTGATCTCCAAGAACGATGCCAGCTTGAGCGTATATGATCTTGGCAACTTCACGGAACTCGCCAGTGCTCATATGAAACTCGCGCTCGCCTTCCCGTCTTGCTGATGCTGTTGCCATGATATTATCCACCCAATGCTGGTTTATCGTTTTTGTTGATAAGCGGCCTAGAACTCGCTCCAATCGTCATCATTATTGACGACTTGTTCAGCGAGGGAGGATTGCAAGCCCCGGGCTCCACCGCCGCCATTGGCGACCTGGCGAACCGGTTCCTGATAAGAGGGCTCATCAAAGGATTCGCCACCACTTTCACCGGTATTGAAGAAGCGCATGCGCTGGTTCATCCGGGCTGCCTGATCACTCATTGTCTTGGCAGCAGAGGCATTTTCCTCAACCAGGGCCGAGTTCTGTTGAGTCATCTCATCCATCTGTGTGATAGCTGAGTTGATCTCGTCAGCGCCGGTAGATTGTTCATTCGATGCCGCACTGATCTCAGCGACGATATCAGCCACTTTGCGGATCGATTCGACAATCTCGGTCAGAGATTCACCGGTCTGGTTAACCAGCTCAACACCGCCTTTGACCTGATCAGAAGATTCATTGATCAAATCTTTGATGTCCTTGGCGGCTTGCGCAGAACGCTGAGCCAGAGACCGAACCTCAGAAGCCACAACCGCGAACCCGCGTCCGGCATCACCGGCCCGGGCCGCTTCAACCGCAGCATTCAGAGCCAGAAGATTTGTCTGGAAGGCGATCTCGTCAATGACACCGATAATGTCCGAGATGCGCCGCGATGAATCCTCGATCTTGCCCATCGCCGTGACCGCTTCACCAACCACATCGCCGCCTTTATTGGCGCTGTCGCGGGCAGAGCTGGCCAGAGAACTGGCTTGATCTGAATTATCGGCGTTTTGCTTAATGGTCGACGCCATTTCTTCCATCGAAGCGGCTGTCTCTTCCAAATTGGCCGCTTGTTGCTCTGTGCGCTGAGACAGATCATTGGCACCGGCTGTAATCTGTTGTGATCCCGACGCCACTTCCGTCGCCGCTCCACCGATGGCAACCACCGTGTCACGAAGTTTGGAAGCCGTTGCATTGGCATCATTTTTCAACTGATCGTAAACGCCCTCATAATCCTTGTCGATCGACTTGGTGAGGTCGCCTTGGGACAGGGCTTCGAGCATTCCGCCCACTTCATCCATCACATCCGATACGGTTGAAGCGATGGAATTGATGTTTTCAGCCATGCCAAGCATGAAGCCATCTTTACCAGCCAGATTGATTGAGCTGGAGAAATCACCTTTACTGACAGCATCCACAACGGTCTGGATTTCCTCCTGGATGCCACGTTCCGACGTTTCATCCTTCCACTCAACGACCGTTCCAACCCGTTCGCCATCATCGCCATAAACGGGATTGGCAATCAGATTGAAGTGGCGAGGTCCAACCTGGATATTGGTGGTATAGGTCGATGACAAGCGTTCGAGCATCTGGCGTTGGTGCGCCGGATTTTTATGGAAGATATCAATATTGCGACCGACCAGATCATTAGGATCAAACTGGGACAGCTCAGCCCGAAGGTCAGCTTCAGCGGTTTTCATCATCGCTTGCTGGGCGGCGTTCAGATAAACAATGTTAAACTCATCATCAGCCACCATGATATTGGTTGAGGTCACATCCAGAGCCGATTTCACCCGGGCATTTGTCGCCGCTTGTTCAGCCTCAACTTTCAGGCGGGCGACCTCTTCAGTCCGGTCATTCCATTCAACAACCGTACCTGTGCGATTGCCTTGTTCATCGCGAACTGGATTAGCAATCAGGGAGAAGGTGCGTCCTCCGACCACGATTTCGGTTTCATAAGTCGATGTCAGCTTTTCCAGCATATTGCGTTGATGTGCCGGATTGACGTGGAAGACATCAATATTTTTACCCATCAAATCATTGGCGTTGAAGTTCGGCAGATCTTTTTTCAGATCAGATTCTGCCAACTTCATCATCTCGTGCTGGGACTCATTGAGATAGACAACATGATTGTCTTTATCCGCGATCATCACATTGGTGGATGTCGCATCCAGAGCCGCCTTGATCCGCTGGTTCTCTGCAGCCTCTTTAGACCGTTCATTATCTGCAGCCATTTCCGCCGATAAATCTTCCCATTCAACTACTGTTCCGATGCGGTTGTGAGCATCATCAAAGATCGGGCTGGCGATTAGGGAAAATGTCCTTGGACCAACTGTCAGCTGGGTTTTGTGGGGATGCGTCAGACGATCCAGAAGCGAACGCTGATAACTCGGGTTTTTATGGAAAATATCCATATTCGCACCGAGAAGGCGGCTGGCATCAAACTGGTTGAGTTCAGCGCGCAGATCGCTCTCTGCATTACGCATCATCTCGCCCATCGTCTTGTTCATATAGGTGATCTGATAATCCGCATCGGCGATCATCACATTCTGCTGACAGGTTTCCATCGCCTTGACGACACGCTCATCTGCGACACTGGAAGACTTACCACTGCCACCCTCAGAGGATTGACCCAGGAAGCTCCAGTAAGCAAAAGCACCAGCTAGTGGCAGGCTTGTCAAAATAGCCGGGACCAAGCCCCAGCTGGAAGCCGTAAAGGCGGCTGCGGTAAATGCAATTGTGCCTGCGATAAAGATCACAGCACTTTTGATAGCTGGGTTAGGGGCTGAATTTTCAGCGCCTTGTCCCTGGCGATTAAATGTTGCGTTGGTCATTTTCAAGTGTCCTTTTGGTCGCGATTGCTACTGGATCAAGGCTTCTTCTGGAGCGGCATTTTCAAAATTTTCGCCACTCAGAAGGCGGTGCAGATCAAGCATCGCCACCATTTGATCTTCATCGGTGAGGAAGCCGGAAAATACGCGCGTCTCTTCACGCACATTAGTTTCCGGTACGGGTTGAATCTTCTCGTCGGAAACCGCCAGAATGTCCGATACGGCATCAACAAGCAGTCCGACCTGTCGGTCTTGCAGGGCAACAATCACAATGACATTGCGCTGACTGGTTTCAGTAAACTCCCCACCCAACCGGCATTGCAGATCTATGATCGGCAAGACCGCACCGCGCAGATTTAACACTCCGCGGACATAATCGGGCTGGTTTGGAAGATTGGTTACTTCCGTCCAGCCCTTGATTTCACGAACCGACATGATGTCGACCGCGTATTGTTCTTCACCAGCGATAAAGCTGACATATTGTTTGGTGTCGCCTTGGCCATCTCGACCTGCGGCTTCCGCTATTTTCTCTGCGGTAGCGAGAACAGCTGCTTCGGTACTCATGCTGACATGCCTCCCTGTTCGGCTGACTGGTCTGTGTCATCTTCGTCGGATGTCTCGTCAGCCGTGGCAGAGTCATCCTCAAGAGCTTCAAATCCTTCATTGGAAATCGGGGTCGGTGCCATTGCGGCAAGTCCGTCCACATCCAAGATCAGGCGAACGCGCCCGTCTCCCAGAATGGCGGTGCCGGCAACGCCCGGAATCGCCTTGAAATTGGCCTCAAGGCTTTTGATCACAACCTGTTGTTGGCCCAGCAATTCATCAACGATCAAACCGATCCGTCGGCCAAATTCTGTTTCCACGATCATCACAAGTTTACGCAGAGGCTCAGGCTGTCCGTGACGTGAGCATCCAAGGGAGCCACACACATCAATCAAGCGAATGACTTCGCCCCTGATTTTCATCACCGTGCCACCATCAGGTGTGGCGCGCATATCCTTGGGATCGGGGCAAACCGTTTCCATAATCGTTGAAAGCGGCACGACATATCGCTCGGCAGCCGTCTCGACCAACATCCCGTCCAGAACCGCCAGGGTTAGTGGCAGCGCCAGGGTGAAGGTGGAGCCTTTGCCAAACTGGGATTCGACCGTCACCCGACCGCCCAGTTTCTGAATATTCCGGCGCACGACATCCATGCCGACACCGCGGCCAGACACATCACTGATCGCATCAGCCGTTGAGAACCCCGGCATGAATATCAGCGCTTCAATCTCTTCCTTGGACAGCTCGGCATCTTCCGTCACAACGCCGTTATCGATAGCTTTCTGAAGCACCTTGTCCAGATTCAGACCGCGGCCATCATCGCTGACCCGGATCAATATCCGGCCATTACGGTGCTCGGCGGACAAACGAACCTGCGCCTCTTCCGGCTTTCCAGCCTCCGCGCGTTCTTCCGGTGTTTCAATCCCGTGATCCATGCAATTGCGGATCATGTGCGTCAGCGGATCACTCAGCTCTTCAATAATGGTTTTGTCGACCTCTGTACCCTCGCCTTCCAGCTCAAGCCGGACTGATTTTCCAAGCTTGGACGCCAGATCACGAACAACACGGGGAAAGCGCGAGAACACCGCTTTCAGAGGTTGCATACGGACCGCCATCACGCCTTCCTGAAGCTGACGCGTCCGCATGGTCAGATCTTCAAGTGCCTGCAGCTGATGAACATGCTGGATATCAACCAGTTCATGCATGCTTTCCAGGGCCATGGATTGGGCAATAACCAGCTCACCTACCATGTCGACCAAACGGTCAATCCGGTCCAAATCTACGCGAATGGATGTGGTTTGCTGGGTAAAGCTGGAAGCAGCATCATTTCCGCTCGCCATGCTTGCTGTCACAGATTGAATTGCGGCCGAAGCCTCCTCTGATTCAACTTCGGCAGCACCGCCAATGCGCTCTATTTCCAGATCGCAATCATCTTCAACAAATTCGAAAACTTCCCTGATGACGTCTTCGCTTTCAGCCCCGCAAAGTTCGAAATGCCAGGTCAGATAGGATCCGACAGGATCCATGCTCGTCAGTTCCGGAATTTTTGACTGGTCGACGTCTGTCTTCAGCTCTCCAAGGGAAGCCAGGGCGCGGAAGAGTAATTGCGGCTCATTGGCGCTCTCATACATGGAGCGGTGGGGGGTAAAGCTGATTTTGAAATCACCTGCGCCAGAACCTGTATCAGCGGTACTTTCATCCCCGTCACTGGCGACAGAGCCTGCCATGGACTTCAACTGGTTGAGAACTTCATCTTCCAGACCAGCAGGCGCTTCTTCACCGGATTGTGCCGCCCGCACCAGATCTTGCAAAATATCCCCGGCGTGAACCAGTATCGCTGGGTCGTTCTCTGCAAGAACCAGCTCACCGGAGCGAACACGGTCCATAACATTTTCAAACTCATGGGAATAATGAACCAGGCGTTCAAACTTGAAGGCACTGGCACCCGCCTTGATCGAGTGAACCGCCCTGAACATCGCGTCCAAGCCTTCCGGATCATTGGGACCCGGAACCAATGTGACAGCGACTTCTTCGAGTTGTTGTAACAACTCATCACATTCTTCAAAGAAGGTCTGTTTGAACTGCTCAAGTTCATCCACGGTGAAATATCCTCGTTGGAGTTAGCGGCAAACGCGGCGTACAACATCAATCAGCTGGTCAGGGTCAAAGGGCTTTACGATCCACCCGGTCGCCCCCGCAGCTTTACCAGCGGCTTTTTTGGTCTGATCAGCCTCTGTGGTCAGTATCAGGATCGGTGTAGATCGAAATTTTGGATTTTCCCGAAGCTTGGAGACCATGGTCAGGCCATCCATTCGGGGCATGTTGACGTCGGAAATGACCAGATCAAACAACCCGTTCGCACTTGCTTCCACGCCTGCGACACCGTCATCAGCTTCGATCACTTCAAAGCCTTCCCGTTTGAGCGTGAATGAAACCATGTCTCGCATGGTTTTTGAGTCATCGACCGCCAATACGCGTTTAGACATTTGGAGAACTCCATTGTTCGAATTCGTTCGAAAGACCTAAAAGAGCCATCGCCTCACCAACCACTTCACTTGAGTCTTTGAGGTGAAAAACTTCTTCCTTGCTTGCCAGGTCTTTGGCCGTCGCCAACAAAACCTGAATCGCCGGGGTATCAATCAAGGTGACATCTGAAGCGTTGATCGTCAGACCACCGGTATTATTTCGCTTATCCAGCAATTCGGCATGCAAAGCCTCTGCTGCACAGGTATCAAGGCGCGCTTCAAGCTTGATTTCCTGCGTTTTCGGGGACTTCTTTTTAGTCTGGGCCATCAAGCTTCCCTCATCAGGCATTCAATTGCTGAATCAAATGTGGCATCCAGTTCGCCGACATCTTCTTTTTCACCACCTTCAAGATTGGCCGCCAAAGCCCCCAAGCGCATCAGTCCGATATTAGAGGCTGCCCCCTTCAGGGCGTGGGCTGTTTCACGCGCGGCATTTGCATCCGCTTTCCCATGGGCTTCAGAATAGGCCAGGCGCAGTTTTTCCAGATCATCGCGAAACTGGATCTTCATGGATTCAAAAGCTTCATCCCCAACCGCAGATTTAAGAGCACGCACGGTTTGGTCATCAAATTCAGGATGTTTTCGCCAATTTTCCATTCGGAAGGCCTCTAGGAACATATTCTTCTAATATTGAACTGGGTCTGGAAGACGAAGCTCATTGAAGCCGAGAGATTCCATTCGATTCGTATAACAAAGTCCTAATTTCAACAGACAATTAGCTATGTTTGAACCGTAAGGTTAATTTCCTTAAGCCCCGCAAGTAGTTGCGTGTCTGCACTTTTTGTAAAACCCGTAAATTCCGACTATGATTTTGGTTCGTTTTTGGGATATTTTCTCAAGAATTAACAAGGCTTGAACACGCCTCGATTTCTCGACTATCCAGCCTGGTTTATTCAATATTCCCAGCCTAGAATTTGGTCATAAATTCATGATATAGTTGCGTATTGCAACTTTTTAGGCTGGCCGCAAAACACACCTTTTCCGTGGAAATGACAGAGTCTTTACGTTTGCTCTTTATAGTGCCTCTCAGTGCACAGTCATTTGAGTGAGAGTAATGGATAAGGCCCTCGAGCAGAAACTTGGTTTCTACATAAATGTTGCGGCTCTTGTGAGCTTGATTGCGTCTGTGTTGACGATTTACATTTTCGTTGGGTCGTTAAACCGCAACGCCGTCAAAACCGACACGCAACTTCTTACAGCGGGCATCATCGCCGCTGCTGAGCAAAACGAAGCCTGGGCCACGGATTATGGCTGGTGGGACGAAAGCCTTCTGCTGTTTCGCGACAACAATACTTACTGGCTTCATGAAGCCATGGTCACCTCAGACGGGTCCGCTTCAAGTTTCGATCTGCTTGTTCTTGCCGAAGAAGAGGCCGAACGCATATACGGTTGGGAAACGGGTGGCGATAATTCCAAACCCAGAACCAATCTGATCAGCCCGGATGATTTGGCCGAGCTCCGTCAGGATTTGGCGATCAATTATGAGCATGGAAAATACGTCGCCTC
>Ga0316207_10004024_pt1 | contig 13133 bp, 13 predicted proteins | sample 6weekpyrite_MG_FD_204943 | JGI IMG/M metagenome (GOLD analysis project Ga0316207, IMG submission 204943) | Microbial mat bacterial communities from mineral coupon in-situ incubated in ocean water Damariscotta River, Maine, United States -... | ecosystem: Environmental > Aquatic > Marine >... | reverse complement strand
GCTGGTCGATGCGATTGAAAAAAATACACTGGAACTGACTCCTCAAGTTGAGGCGCAGGCTAGTTATTATGGCTTTCCAGAATAAGAGTCGGGAAAATACCGCTTCCCCTGATACAACTGTGCCTATATTTTAACGAGATCTTATATAATGAAAGTTAAGACTTTATTAGAAGCGTGATTATGAGTTCAGACAAAGCGGTACCGGCACAATATCAGTTGGTTGAAACCCTGCTGCAGGAAAAACTGGATAATGGCACAACGCGTTGCCATTTATGCCCGTGGCGCTGCAAGCTGGGGCATGGTCAGCGAGGGTTTTGTCAGGCGCATGTCAATCGCAATGGCACCTTGTATAACCTGAGTTACGGCATTATCTCATCGATTGATGTCACGGCTATCGAAGACAAGCCTGTTAAACAGTATCGACCCGGTACAAAAGTATTGTCGGTTGGTAGTTATGGTTGTAGCTTTCGTTGTGGTGGCTGCCACAATCTGGAAATATCCTGGGGTGTTGAGGCACTTGATGGGCTGGCTAAGGGTGAATCAACAGCGGCATATGTGACCCCTGAAAAACTGGTAGAGGCCGCGCTGCGCCAAGGTACACAAGGGATTGCATTTACCTACTCAGAACCGGCAGTGTGGCTGGAATACATCATTGATGTGGCAAAAGTGGCGCACAAAGCCGGTTTATACACGGTTTATGTATCAAATAGCTTTATCACAGATGAAGCACTGGAAGCGGTAGCGCCATATATTGACGTGCTGTGTTCCGATATAAAGAGCATGAATGACGAGTTTTATAAAGATATATGCGCAACCTCATCGGTTGAGCAGGTGCTGCATTCGATCAAAAAATCACAGCAACTGGGTATTCATGTTGAAACACGCACCAATGTGATTCCGGGCAAAAATGACAGTGAAGATGAGCTATACCAGATCGCTAGCTGGATTCGGGATAATCTCGGTGCTGACAGTCCCTGGCATATCACGCGCTTTTTCCCCGCTTATAAACTCAGTGATCTGCCAGCAACACCATCGGAGTCGCTGTGGGCAGGCCATGCAGCGGCTGAGAAGGCAGGACTCAACAATATATACGTCTATGATGATAAAGGTTGTGATTGTGCTGATGAGAATCAGCCGATTGAGGTTTTTTTAAATGGTACAGCGGATGAGGTACACGCTGTGAAAAAATGTGCGGCCAGCTGCTGTGGTGATGACGGCGTATTACTGAAAAAATATGAATGACGGGTAAAAATCGGTTAAAATTATCCGTATAGGTACCCCCAGATTAACTCGAGGTTTTATTACATGGCTAGAATGATTGAATGTGTTGTATTAAAAACACAGGCAGAAGGTATGGAAGCAGTACCACATCCCGGTGAGCTGGGGATCAGAATTTATGAAAATGTTTCTGCCGAAGGCTGGAAGCAATGGCTGGACCGATTGACCACTATTATTAATGAAAACAGTCTGAATACAGCTGATCCACGTACTTTACAGCTGATTGAAGAGCACATGCTGGGTTTCTTTTTTGAAGAAGGTGATAAAGGTGGTGAACCGGAAGGTTTCCAGCAGGCAAAGAAGAAAAAGTAATAGTAATTCACTCTATAAAAAAGCCGGCATTAGCCGGCTTTTTTTTGCAGTATTATTAAACAAAAGACCAGCTGTTCAGCTCTTTATAACTTCTCTTGCCGCCCAGCGCGCAAATTCTTCGCGAGTACAGCTGTTGCTGTGACCGAGATGGGCGCCTTCTGAACAGCGATAGATAATCAAATCATTTTCTGCTCTAGGACTTGGCGACTCATCAATCACATGACGTACTGACCACGAACTGCCGTGTTTGCCGTTGGTGTAATAATGATCAAGTAAAATATCTTCAGGCTGTAACCGGTCAGATTCACTGTGTTTAAGTGATATTAAAAACAGCCTTTGTAAGTCTTCAGTGGTAATGTCGAGAACCAGGTCCATGTCTTTTATCGCCTGTTCAATATGTTTATCTTTTAATGGAGAACGTGTTTCATCGAGGGCCTGATTTTTGTTTTCGATAAAACGCATCATACACACCGGGTAGCGGCGCCAGGGGAACATACTGTTAAATAACAGTGCCATTATAAAAATAATAAACACATTCAGATAAACAGGTGAAAGAATAAATTGATACCCGAGTTCATGAATAGCGGGGCCTCCGATGACAGCAGCCAGTGCGGTTGCACCACCGGGCGGGTGAATACAGTTTAATACATGCATAGCACCAATTGATAAACCGACTGCAAGGCCTGCAGCGATAGCAATATCAGGAACGAGTAGAGTACAACTGACACCGATAAAAGCAGAGACAATATGGCCCATAAATAATGACCAGGGCTGTGAAAGTGCACCGTGAGGTACAGCAAATAATAAAACAGCAGAGGCTCCGAGTGAGGGAATAATAAAAACAGCTTCATCACCCAGTATATGGAAACTTAAAAAGCTGCAGATAGAAATGCCCAGTATGCCGCCAATGCTGGCAATGATCTTTTCATTGCGGCTGGTGCTGCTACGTTCAACACCGAAGAAGTTTTTAAGTTTATATAACATGTTATTTTTTCTAAAAAGAATATTCACAGTGTAAGTGATTTTAAAAAACAGACAAGAAGATTTTAGAGAGATGCTGAGAATAAGCTGGTTATCGCAGTGAATAAGTCTGAATATTACTTATTCACTGTGATGATTGGTTTAATAGATTAAATTAACACCGTGGGGTTTAACATTAGTTAAAGGTTGTTTATCAATAAAATCAAAATAGTTCGGAATCTCTATTATCTTTGAAGAAAGCTTGGCTGCCCAGACTGCTTCATCTCCAAGATTAATCATAATAGACTGTTCAAGAGATATTTCAAAAGTGAATGTATCCCATATTCGTTTAATCAGTTCAGGGTCTGTATTAAGACGCTTGGAAATAATGGCTTGTGACTCTTCCGGATTGTCACGTATAAAGTTTTCAGCTTCAACCAGTGCCCTTAAAAATTGCTCAAGCTGATGTCTGTGTTTTTTCGAATAACTTTTAAGTGCGGTAAAGAAAAAATCTTTTCTGAACGGGGTCGGGCTTATCATTAAGCTTAAATTTTCTTTACCCAGGGCCGCTTCAGCTTTACTGATATGTGGCTCCCAGCTGGTAATAGCGCTGACCTCCCCGGCTTCAAGCTTTTTGCCGAGTTCGGAGGCGTTAATGTCCTGTAGATTGATGTCATTAAGGTCATAATGATAATGAGCTAAAAATCCTTCAAGAAAATAATGGCCGGTTGAACGTTTTGTTGCGCCAATTTTTTTTCCTTTTAAGTCTTTTGGTGTGATGATGTGGTGGTCTTTACGCGCCAGTACTTTTATATCGTCAAGTGAGTAAGCCATGGTGGCAAAAATAACGTAAGGTTCGTGATTAAAGCTGTTGAAAACTACGGGTGTCTGGGCAACGGTTGCAATGTTAATAGTACTGTCATTTAGCATGCTCTCAAGAGCGTTTCGTCCGGAATCATGTTCCTGTATTGTCAGATTAAGACTATGTTTTTTAAAGTAACCCTTGTTTTCAGCTATCCAGACAGTGGCCGGCAATAAACTCATTTCAGCAGCAAGTGTGATGTTTGATATTTTTGTTTCATTATTATCAGAACATGATGTCAATAAGGTGATTAGTGCATACAGCAGGAAGAGTTTGAACTGTTTAAACTTTTTGATTATAACCATAGGGGATCCATATTAATAAGCAGTCGGGAAAAGTTAATTGCTAGTTTAAATGTCACAAATGTTTGTGTAGCCAGTTAATCAGTTTTTTGTGTAAAGCATCTTCTACAAGTGGTTTGGATAAATAATCATCCATACCGGAAAGCAGGCATTTTTCTTTATCACCTTTCATGGCATTAGCTGTTAAAGCAATAATGGGAATGTTATTAAAACGATCCCCGGCCGAACCGGAACGAATTTTTTGGGTGGCCTGGTAACCATCCATTTCGGGCATCTGACAATCCATCAGAACAAGAGTATAAGGTGCGTTAGCAGGCGAGTCCTGTAAGCTTCTGAGTGCTTCCAGACCATTCGCAGCAATATCGCAGTCAAGATCAAATTCGGCCAGCATGGCTTGTGCAACTATCTGGTTAACCTGATTGTCTTCGACCAGCAGTATACGTGTATTATCGGGCCAGCCATGAGTATCAGTTGCCTCTGTTTTTTCTAATGCAGCATCATTTAATTCGTTCAGGTAATGTTGATTGAGAAGCGGGTCTGCATTTGTTAGGCCACTGTCATTGTCTTTGATCAGAGTCAGGGTATCTAACAGGTCAGAAGTCGTAGCTGGTTTTGGAAAGTAGCCGGTAAACCCTGCATCAGAGAAAAATCGTGCGTCTCCGCGATGACACATTGACGTCATCATGATCAGATGCATTGCTTTAAAGTCTGTATTGTTTTTTAAAATTTTACCAAGTTCAGCACCATTTAAATCAGGCATCTGCATATCGATTAAAGCGACATCAAAGAACGCTGAATCTGAATTATTAATTCTTTCTTTGCAGGCAGTCAACGCCTGTTCTCCTGTGGCAACAGCAATAACTTTCATACCCCAGCGCTGCAGCTGATGTTTTAATACATTTCGATTTGTATCATTGCCATCAACAATCAGTATATTCATGTTTTGAATATTCGGCTGTGGCATAGATGACTGTTCTTGATCACTTTTATCTACCAGTACTGTGAAATCAAAAGAACTTCCTTTTCCATATTGGCTTTTGACTGTAACATCACCACCCATTAACTGGCACAGTTGTTTTACTATAGAAAGTCCGAGACCAGTACCGCCAAATTTACGTGTGGTCGATGCATCAACTTGTGTAAATGAGTTAAACAGGTTGTCAATTTTATCGGCTGGGATGCCAATTCCGGTGTCACGGATTGAACAATGCAACAGAAGCTTATTGTTATTGTGCTCTTTTAGTTCTGCATTAATACTAATCTCGCCCTCTGGCGTAAACTTAATCGAATTGTTTACCAGGTTAGTTAATATCTGGCGGATACGACCAGGATCACTTTTTATCATAGGAGTGTTGATATCAGTGGTATCCAGGATTAGTTCAAGATTTTTTTCATGAGCATGCAGGGCCATTGACTCGGCGAATTCTCCGAGCATACTGCGAAGATTAAAATCAAGAATTTCTAAATCCAGTTTACCAGCTTCAACTTTGGAGAAGTCGAGGATGTCATTAATCAGTATTAAAAGTGATTTTGCACTATTCTGAGCCAGAGTTGCACGATGCTTCTGCTCTTCATTCAGGTCGGTATTTAGTAACAAGCTTAACATACCTAACACGCCATTCATTGGTGTGCGAATTTCATGACTCATACTGGCCAGGAATTGACTTTTGGCAAGTGCGGCTTGTTCTGCTTCTTCACGACTGATAAAAAGGCTGCGGCTCATTTTATTAAATGACTGTGCCAGTGAGCCAATCTCATCACTGGTGTTTACATTGATATAATGTTCAAGATTACCTTTGGCAATTTCTTCTGTTCCTTCGGTCAGAACTTCTAATGGTATCGTAATGTTGCGCGCCAGCAGAAACAGAGTTATGACAATGATGAATGCTAATACAATGGAAAAAATTAATACCAGTGTTTTAGACTGGTTCTGAGTATCTAAGGTTTTGTTAAAAGATAATGCTGCCAGTTTGTCGGCATTATGAACAATTGATTGCATTGATAAAACCAGTGTTGATGTCAGAAACTCATCAAGTCGTTTGGTTTTGTTAATTTTATTGACTTCAGTAGGTTTTAGACTTCTCCTAATATCCTGGTTATTAATGATTTTATCCAGTGCATTTTTCAGGCTGGACTGAGCCTTAATCATTTTTTTTAGTACCAGAGTGCGATCCTGGTCCTGAATCAGGCTAAGGGTTTTGTCAAGGCTGCTGGATAGCGTGCCTTCTTTGTGTAGCCACTGTCGTAAAATTCTATTTTCACGCCGAAGCAGATAATCATAGGTGGCTGAGCTGAGAGCCAGAGTTGTGTTCTGAATAACGCGGGCAGCCTGGTAACGTTTACTTTCCTGATCTGTTTTATTGGAGGCAAGTAATACAATTGAAACCAGTATAGTGGCTAGAATCAGAGAAATGGTGGACAGAAGATAGAGTTTGTTTCTTATTTTCATTAGGCGAGTTTAATAAATACCATACAGCTAAATATGTTTGTTATGTCAAACAGGGATAAGACCTGAAAACTGATTCTAATAATGTAAGAGTAGACGAGAAAAGGTTTTTTTTCAGACAGATAAAGAAATAAATGAGTGTGACAACATCAGAATGATGAGATTAAATGCTTTGTATTACTAATTATTAATTTATGCTGTCCGATGAGTTGATAGACCAGACCGGTTGAATAGTAAAACTGAGTCTATTATGTGCTGTTCGTAAAGCCTGTTCGACAAGTACTGGTGATTCTGCCTCGGCAAAGATAAAGCCTAGATAGCTGGATGATTCTGGCAAACAATGAACTTCGCTGCCAGCCGTGACATCAATGCTCAACGATGTGATGTGGGGAACTTTCTGAGCTTCCAGAATGCCTTCAGCGTGCTTAAAAATACCGGCTTTAGGTACCGGGATCATTAATACGCCAGAGCTAATTTGCTGAGCTTGAGGAATGATTGGTTCACCAATAGCGAAACTGATTACCAGCTCTTCCAGACTGTAATTGCCTGAAGGTTTCAGGCTCTGAGCGCAATCACCGCCTATGGTGCGGGCAGCAACTTCCAGAATCCAGGGTTTATTGTTTTCATCGATGCGGATCTCGGCATGTATCGGGCCGGTGCGAAGGCCGTAAGCCTGACAGCATCGTAGTACTTCTTGTTCGCAATGTTTAAGAGTGCTGGCGGCTAGACGTGAAGGGGTTATGTAATAGGTTTCTTCAAAATATGGTCCTTCCAGTGGATCTGGTTTGTCAAAGAACGCAATGGTAATCAGCTCGTCAGCATCCAGTAGGCATTCAAGGGCAATCTCAACACCCTGTATATATTGTTCAATTAGGATATTTTCTTTGGCCTCGGCTTCATAGGTATCAAGGATGATAGGTTTTATCTTTGATATTGCCTGCGCAAGTTCCGTCGAGTTGTTAGCACGAATTACACCGCGACTGGCTGATAGATTGAGAGGTTTGATAACAACAGGGTATGGCAGATCTGGTAGCTGACTCATATCCTGATGAATACTGATCACCTTAAACCAGGGTACATTCAGGCCGGCCTGATGAAGATGAGCTCTGGCCAGGTCTTTGCGTTGAGTGAAACGCGCTGCTTCAACAGGGTTATGTGGCAGATTCAACTGAGAGGCTGCCTGTGATGCCAGCTCAATAGTGGCGTCATCAGTGCCTAAAATGCCAATAAAGGGCGTTTTTTGTGCCAGATCGAGTAAGTCTTGTAAGGCTTGTTCGGGTTTGCTCAGGTCGATATGAATGCCATCACAACCGACAGGTAACAGCGCGCTTGAACTGACTGAGGCAATCAGCGGCGTTAAATTAAGCGAGCGGGTGGCTTTAAGAAAAGGAGCTAAGCGGTAACTGCCCGGCGGTGCTATGATGAGCAGGCGCCGGACATCAGAGGAACGGTTCAAGAAACGGACTGGTTAAGCGCAACCACCACCGCCGCCACCGCCGCCACAACCACCACAGGCACCGGAGCCACCGGTTGCAGCAAAGACATTTTTAAATACAAAACTGCTGTTCAGACCTTCAGTTTTGTAGTCGATTTCAACACCGCTGAGGTAGGACAGAGCGACCGAATCAACAAAGACTTTTAACTCATCCATTTCAAGAATACTGTCAAAAGGTGAAGCGGCATCAGCGTAAGTCATGCCATAAGTCATGCCGCCACAACCGCCACCAGAGACAAAAATACGAATGCCCTGAGCACTGGGTTCGCCTTTGATGATTTCCAGTAATTGTTCCTGAGCGCTTGGTGACACATTCACTTCACCGTGTGATAGTTCAGTTTTAAATTGTGCAGACATGGGGTTCTCCGCTAATAATGTCAGATCTTAATGTTGAGTTTAGCATTTTGTCGGTGATTACGATACGCCATAAATATAAGGGTTATCTGGCCACTTTCAATGCTTGCTTTCGCCGGCATGGGACAGGTACAAGGCCAGACCGATCAGCGCGATACCACCGGCAAAGGCCAGTAGGTCCAGCGGCGTATTAAACTGCATGGTTAATGCATGCTCGAAGAACTTAACGATTAATATCATCAATACGACTTTGGCCAGACGTGCTTTGAGGTCATCAAGGCTGTTGATAAACAGCACTTTTGATGAGTTTTCTGCTTCCTGTGCGGCATCGATTTTACTGATAAACAGCTCATAAAGACCAAATGAGAAGATCAGTAATACAGTCGCCAGCAGGTAGCCATCGATTAATTCAACCACATGGGTAATGGTCTCAGAGCGTAGCTTTAAACGTTCGACCTGTTCCAGATTAACGTAATTTAATAAATGGCTAATCATAGAGAACGTATCAACAGTAATGACGTAAAACATTGCCAGACTGGATACAAGGCTGGCTAGAACCGCTGCCATTACCGACAGCCGACTACTCCATAAAAAGGCTTCAAAACGTTGTTCAATTTTATTCATCAATAACTCTTAGTTAGAATCGATTATTTCAGTCATTGTATTTTAACCTTTTGCATTATATTGTGCCTACATTGCTGACAGAATAAGCTTAAATTAAGCCTAAAAAAATAATAAAGAGGATGATCAAATGTTGCAGACCTTGACGGATCTGACCGGTCAACTGGCCGGAATTTTGTGGGGAAATGTACTGACCCTGATTGTGTTGCTGGGTGTTGGTTTGTACTTAACCCTTAAATTTAACTTCGTACAAATCCGTGGTTTTAAGCATTCGCTTAATCTGATTCAGGGTAAATATAAAAAAGACCCGTGTGACGGCGAAGTCACACATTTCCAGGCATTATCCACCGCCTTATCGGCAACCGTGGGGACTGGTAATATTGCCGGTGTGGCTACCGCGATCAGTCTCGGTGGGCCGGGTGCTTTATTCTGGATGTGGGTCACGGCTTTTTTTGGCATGGCGACAAAATTTGCTGAAAGCACGCTGGCGATTAAATTCCGTGAAGTCGATAAAAATGGCGATGTCGCCGGTGGTCCGATGTATACCTTAATGCATGGTCTGCGCATGAAACGCACGGCGATCTTCTTTGCCTTTTTTGCCATGGTTGCCTCATTTGGTATAGGTAATCTGGTACAGGTCAATTCAGTCGTAGATGGTCTGGCTTTTGTTGCTCCGGAGGTTAAAACCTATAGCTGGGTAGTCGGCGTAGTCATGGCGTTAATGGTTGGCATGGTGATCATCGGTGGAGTAAAACGGATTGCAAAGATTGCCAGTATCATCGTTCCGTTTATGGCAGTGATTTATATCGTCGCCGCATTAATCGTTTTGTTAAATAATTTCACGGCCATTCCGGCTGCTATCGGCACAATATTAAATCATGCGTTAAATCCGTGGGCAGTTGGTGGCGCAGCGGTGGGTGAAGCTATTCGCTGGGGTGTGGCGCGTGGTCTGTTTTCAAATGAGGCGGGTTTGGGGTCATCGCCGATGGCACATGCCGCGGCAAAAACTAATGAGCCAGTACGAGAAGGTTTAGTGGCAATGATGGAGCCGTTTATCGATACACTGGTTATCTGTACCATGACCGGTCTGGCGATTGTGGTGACAGGAGCCTATCTGACAGCGCCCGAGGGTGTGGCGGGGGCTTCATTAACTGCTTATGCCTTTAGTCATTCTATTGGACAGGGTGGCGCCGCAGTGGTTGGTATTAGCTTGTCATTGTTTGCGTTTTCCACCATCATCGCATGGTCTTATTATGGTGACCGTAGTGTAAAATTCATGTTCGGTGAAAAAGCGGTGCTGCCTTATCGCTTAATCTATACTGTATTGATTGTGGTGGGTGCGATTGTGCCGCTGCAACTGGTCTGGAATATTGCCGATATAACTAATATTTTAATGGCGATTCCTAATCTGATTGCATTGGTGATGTTATCTGTACTGGTGAATCGTTTACGTCAAAACTATTTTGCAAACCAGTCCGCTGGTAATGAATAATTTTTTAAAGAGGAAATAACATGGCTGATTTAATTATTGAAGATTTAACAGTAGGTGACGGTGACGAGGCTGTTGCTGGTAAACAAATCATGGTGCATTACACCGGCACATTAGAAGATGGTACTAAGTTTGATTCAAGTCTGGATCGCAGTCAGCCATTTGGTTTTAATCTGGGTGCAGGCATGGTTATTCAGGGCTGGGATCAGGGTTTTGCTGGCATGAAAGTCGGTGGTAAACGTAAACTGACGATTCCACCAGAAATGGGTTACGGCGCAGCCGGTGCAGGTGGTGTGATCCCACCTAATGCGACACTTATTTTTGAAGTGGAGCTGCTTGAGGTTCGTTAACCTCAGCTAGTGTTCAGGGTGTAGTTGTTGTTAAAAATCTATACGATTTAGGTTTTTACAAACAACTGCACACTGCTATTTTGTCAAAATATCCAGCAAGTCATCCGGCATATCGCATTCACCAATAACATCCAGATGCGGTTGTGTATAAACGGGACACTCCACCAGAGGCGTTAATTCTTCAAGGTTACTGAGGGCTTCTGGCATTTCGTAATTTTTCACTTGATTCAGAATAATCGCACGTAATTCAAGGCCACGGTTTTTGATCGCTTCAACACTTAAAAGCACCTGATTAATAGCGCCAAGCATGTCCTGCGCAACCAGTAAAACTGGTAATCCCAGTTCTTCGGCCAGATCGGCATTCAAACCGTCTTCACTTAACGGTGAATAAAATCCACCGGCACCTTCAACTAACAGAAAACCATCGTCAGCACCGAAGCGGCAGACTTCTGCGAGTTGCTTAGTGGTTAGAACTTGTTCCGCGAGATAAGCGGCGCGGCGTGGAGAAGTGTACTCAAGAAAGCGGTAAGGGCAAACATCTGATAACAGCCCGTCATATGAGGCAGCCAGTTTTAAAGCGGTGGCATCAGCCGGTATCATCTGATTGTTTTCAAGCTCACAGCCGGATTCAACCGGTTTTCTGGGTATGACTTTGCGACCTTTTGAGGTAAGTGATTTAGCAAATACAACACCCGTGTGGGTTTTGCCGACGCCGGTGTTGGAGCCGGTTATAAATAGACCTTTAAGAGACATTTAACGGATTAACCTCTGTAATGCTTCGTTATACTTTTCCGTTGTTTTTTCGACGATTTCCTTTGGTAATTCCGGTCCGGGAGGATTTTTATCCCAGTCCAGCGTCTCAAGATAATCACGAACGAACTGTTTGTCAAAGCTTTCAGGGCTACTGCCGGGCTGATAGCTATCAACCGGCCAGAATCGGGACGAATCGGGAGTTAATACTTCGTCAATCAGAACCAGCTTGTTATTTTCATCCAGACCAAATTCAAATTTAGTATCGGCGATAATAATGCCCCGCTCCAGTGCATAGTCTGCGGCCTCGGTATAAAGCTGTAGACTGACGTCACGCACCTGTGCCGCCATCTCTTCACCGATCAAATCAACGGTGCTCTGGTAATCAATGTTTTCATCATGACCACCGACGTCAGCTTTTGTAGAAGGGGTATAGATGGCCTGAGGCAGTTTATCAGCCAGCTGTAAGTTGTCAGGTAGCTGGATGCCGCAGATGGCGCCTGTGTTTTGGTAATCTTTCCAGCCTGAGCCAATGATATAACCACGCACAATCGCTTCGATCGGTAACGGGCGTAGTTTTTTAACCACCATTGCCTGGTCTTTAACGGCCGCTAGCTCGGTGCTATCGCTGATTGCCTGTTCAAGCGTCATGTCACTTTCGTGGTTAGGCACGATGTGACGCAGTTTATTTAGCCAGAAATGCGTGACAGCGGTCAGAATCTTGCCTTTACCGACAATCGGCGTTGGCATAATGACGTCAAACGCCGAAATACGGTCAGTGGCCACAATCAGCATGTGTTGATCATCAATATTGTAATTGTCTCGTACCTTGCCCTGATGAACCAGTTCAAGAGATTTAAGTACCGGTGTCGCGTTTGCTGTGTTGCTCATACTGATCTTTCTTTAGCGATTGTTAAAAAATGTATTTTACGTGAATATGGCTAAAAGCGCAGAGATTATCTGTTATATTGCTAAAAATTATTTCATCTGGAAGTCAAAGGAAGCCAAGTTGAAAACAGCCATTATCATTCGTCATGTCGCTTATGAAGGACTGGGGTTGTTTACCCGTGTGCTTGAACACAGTGGTTACGATATCATTTATTTCGATGCTGGCGTGTCTGATTTTCGTAAGGAAATTGCGCTGCAGGCTGATATCGTTATCGTGCTGGGCGGCCCGGTTAGCGTGAATGATATCGTTAAATTCCCTTATCTGATTGACGAATTGCAACTGGTTGAAAAACGATTAGCCAATGATTTACCGGTTTTTGGGATTGGACTGGGCGCGCAGATGCTAGCCAAGGCACTGGGTGAATCGGTTTACCCGATGTCAGAACGGGAATATGGCTGGGCGCCATTACGTTTATTAACAGAAGACGGTGTGCTGGAACCACTGCGCTCAAGACATGTGCTGCACTGGCATAATGATGCCTTTTCATTGCCATCCGGAGCGACTTTACTGGCTTCAACGGCCAAATGCGAAGTACAGGCATTTAGCTGGAAAAAAAGCATGGCATTGCAGTTCCATACTGAAATCAATATGCTCAAATTTGAGCAGTGGGTACTGGGCCATGCGGTGGAAATACAGCAAGCTGAATCCAGTTGTTTAAATCAGCTGCGCCAGGGTGTGGATAATTTTGGTTTCACCTTAGAAGAACATTCAAGTCAGATGTTTTATAACTGGCTGTTGTCACTCGAGCAATCACCTTAAAATCTAGTCGCTTTATTTCGGTCTGGTTCGTTACAAAAAAAATGTCTCAGAACATCCTTAAGCAGCCTGTCAGAAAAAGTCAAAATCAAGAGAGTTACCGCAGAGACGCGAAGACGCAGAGGAAAAGCAAAAGCCTTTAATGTGTTTTCTATATTTAAAATAGTACGCTCACATACGATTTTCACTCATTAAGAACAGATAATATA
>Ga0316207_10004023_pt1 | contig 13134 bp, 9 predicted proteins | sample 6weekpyrite_MG_FD_204943 | JGI IMG/M metagenome (GOLD analysis project Ga0316207, IMG submission 204943) | Microbial mat bacterial communities from mineral coupon in-situ incubated in ocean water Damariscotta River, Maine, United States -... | ecosystem: Environmental > Aquatic > Marine >... | reverse complement strand
AGTCAGGATTGTGTGAGGCGTTTGTATGAGAAAGCACGGCAGAGGGAGAACATGAAGCACCCCATGCAGGTCTTCCGGCGATCGTTGCAATTACGGGTGCGGCGACACCAAGTTTGGTGAATTGGCGGCGCGCTTTGTCAATAGTGACTTTTTCGCCATCAGTGTGTTTTTTTGCTGTTTTTTGATTTTGACTCATGATTTCACGCTTACAATTAAGATTTTTTACGATTCTTAACACTTATATCGGCCAAATATTAGCAAAAGTAAATTAACGCCATGTTATTGCTATTAATCTACTACACTTTTCCTCACTTTTAGTTAAGATTTAGTTTTTAAATTGTACCTTATTGATTTATAAATCATTAATTAAGCTTTATTCTTCGGTGATGTAGGTTGTTTTTACTACAAGTGTTGTTTTGAAAATTTATAATATTTGGTGGATAAAATTTGGTTGTTATCCATACATTTTGTTTATCGATTAGTTTGATTTGGTTATTAGTGTATTGTTGCATGTGTGAAATACATCATAGAATATAAGATTTAAAAGTTTCACAATTAATATAAGGCATGTTCTGTATGTAATCGGTTGTATTGAGGTTTTATGTTCGATAACCCTGATATTGAATAATTTAAGTAAGAAGAAGTTAACTGGTTGAAGAAAGTCGAACGTTTAGCGAACAAATAGATAGCTCTCGTATAATAGTGGAATATATTTTGAAGTACCTTTAGAGAATAACGCATTTAATGATGAATTCTGTTCTCAATTTGAATGGATCTGTTGTCGAAAATTTTTACAATAATCCTAGGTTATGTTGTATAATCTTGCCTTTTGTTTAGATTTGCAACTGATTGATTTAAGTTTTATTTTTGCGTTTATGTATTTTATACCGTAATTATTGTAGTGAATATTTCTTAAACGTTTTAAAAATTGAGCAAATCAGTACAGCAAGAGAATACAAACAGATATATCGTACTAAGTTAGTTATGTGCCCTATATAAGCTTAGAAGCGTAAAAATATACGATAATGGAAAATTTTAAAGCCCAGTTATGAGAATTAAAAGCGGCTCAATTCGATATCATCAAAGTAAAGTTTCCTTGGTACAGAGACTAGTCGATGCTTGCGTCATATTTTTAACAATATGGATCTCGCGTTGGATTTTTGAAGTGCCGTGGGTTGAGACATATAATGTTGCAGCGCTTATGGCTGTTTCTCTCATGATTATTTTTTCAGCGCAAAATGATTTATATCGTTCGTGGCGTGTTTTCGCTTTTGCGAAAGAATTATTTCAAATGTTAATCGTTTGGTTTTATGTGGTGGTTGGCTTGTTGTTAATTGCTTTTATGACTAAAACAACTACTGAATATTCTCGTTTAGCTATTACCACATGGTTTATTTTAACACCATTTGTTATGGGTCTCTCCCGTTTTATTATTCGAAATGTACTCTATTCCGCGAGAAAAAAAGGTTGGAATACACGATCAGCCGCAATTGTTGGTGCTAATGAGCAGGGCATTCAATTTGCCAACAATTTAAACGATGCTAGTTGGATGGGTATAAAATTCCTCGGTTTTTATGATGATAGAGAGCTTGAGCGGATTAATCTGGACGGGATTGTGAAAATTGAAGGTAATCTGGATGATCTGATTGATCAGGCGCGAAGTGGTGAAATAGATTCCATTTATATTACCATGCCTTTGAGAGCTGAATCTCGTACCCAGTACCTCATTTCCAGGTTGTCTGATACAACAGTATCTTTATATTATGTACCCGATTTTGACGCCCTAGATATTTTACATGGAAGCTGGTTAACCATGGGGAATTCACCTGTTGTCAGCATTTTCGAAAGCCCATACCAGGGAGTTGATGGTTGGCTGAAACGTTTGGAAGATGTTGTTCTTGCTAGTTTGGTATTGTTGCTTGTTGCTTTACCAATGCTAATTATTGCAGTGAGTATAAAGCTCAGTTCGCCGGGGCCAGTAATTTTTAAGCAGCGCAGATATGGTGTTAATGGCCAGGAAATAGAAGTGTGGAAGTTTCGAAGCATGACGGTTTGTGATGACGACGATGACAATATTAAGCAAGCTCAGCGTTGTGATGTCAGAATTACCCGTTTAGGTGGTTTTTTACGCCGAACTTCTTTAGATGAGTTGCCTCAATTTCTCAATGTTCTAAAAGGCGATATGTCAATTGTTGGGCCAAGACCACACGCTATTGCGCATAATGAGCTATATCGTGGTGAAATTCATCGTTATATGATGCGTCACAAAGTTAAACCGGGGATAACTGGCTGGGCGCAGGTTAATGGTTGGCGCGGCGAAACTGATACCATGGATAAAATGGAAAAACGGATTCAGTATGATCTAGAATATATTCGTAATTGGTCACTTTTTTTTGATATTAAGATTTTTTTTCTGACATTTGTTAAAGGTTTCGTTGGAAAGAACGTTTATTAATGTCAGGTAATTAGATTTGTGCGTTTTGTCTGTTTAATGTCTAAGAAAAATCCTATTGTATTGTTTTTATTGAGTATATATTCTTAGTGTGAAGTAATCTAATTAAGGTGCTTTTTGTTGGATTGCGCCTGTTTTTTTATTCAATATAATTTATAGGAAAGAGTAATTCCATGTCTACGTTTTTTTTAGAAAGTGAGAAATGTAAAGTGAATGTAAACCAGACTAACGAAGGATTTTTTTTAAGATCTTGCGTTCTATTGCCTCAATTATGGTTGTTGATCGTTTTATTGTGTTCTTGTTTTCCTGGCACAGTATTCGCTGATTCAGAGATTTCTGTTACTAATTCGACAAGAGAGTATCGAATTGGTCCTGAGGATGTTCTTAATATTTCAGTTTGGAAGGAAGAAGAACTCCAGCGAGAGGTCATTGTAAGGCCAGATGGTGGTATTTCTTTTCCATTTGCTGGGGATGTTAGAGCGGCAGATAGAACGCCAGCAGAGCTTCAGTCGGTAATAACTAATAGAGTACAAAAATTTATTCCCGATGCATTAGTAACGGTGGCAGTAACCAAATTAGCTGGTTTACGTATTTACGTAATAGGCAAAGTCCAGAAATCTGGCCAGTTTGTTATCGGTAGATATGTCGATGTTCTTCAAGCTTTAACGCTTGCGGGTGGATTGAATCCTTATGCTTCAGAAAAGAAAATTAAGGTTTTACGTCGACTCAGTGGTAAAGAAATTGTTTTTCCATTTAACTATGCCGCCGTAAAAAATGGAAAAAATCTTGAGCAGAATATTCTTTTGCAAAATGACGATGTGGTTGTCGTACCTTAAAGTGAAAAAAGTTTGAATGTATACTAAAGAGGGGCTGAGTCATGCTGGCGTATTCACAGCTAACCTCACCAGGTTATATGAATCTATCTAATACTCGTTATTTAGGTGCTTCATGCTTTATTGTTGTTGGGGCTTTACTTGCTTCAAATTTGGCAAAAGCTGAAGTATGGCAAGTAAGACCTTCAGTTATACTGGAGGAACGTTATAATGATAATTTTAATCTAGATAGTACTTCCCCGATTTCTTCTATTGAATCTTTGCTCAGGGGTAGCTTGGCATTTAGTCGTTTAACAGAGTCAAGTGAAGTATCTGGTCGTTTACATGCGGGTGTTCAAAGCTACTATTTTTCGGATGAGTTTCATACAAGCAACAATCAATATGTTACTTTTTATTCATTAAAGAAGTTAGAGTTAAGTCAGTGGAAATTTGACAGCACTTTTCGACGAGATAGTACTACTAGATCATTCAATTCCACTCAAGATGTTACACAAGATTCGGTTGATGGAATTGCTGATGTTGATGAGGGTTTTGTTTCGGTTGAGCTTAAACGTAATACATTTAGGTTGAATCCTAGTGGGCATTATCAAGTCAATGAACGTTCTAATTTGAGTGTGGATTATCAATTTACTGGTGCTTTTTATGAAAATAATAGGCAGGGAACAGAATTGTATGATTACGATCAACACTCATTAAGTTTAGGTTATTCTCGTTTTTTGAGCGAGAGAGAAGGTGTTGGTACAACTGCCAGTTTTTCTCGTTATAATGCTGCCGACAATGAAAATATTACCATAGACAGTCAAACTCTTATGGCTGGATATTGGAATTCTTTTTCAGAAACGACTAAAGGCAGTATTTCCCTCGGTCTTCGGCGTTCTGTTGGAGAAGATGATATATCCAATTTTGATCAGTTGGGTTATATATTTCGATTGAAGTTGAAATATAAGACAGAATTAAACCAAATCAGCGGAACAATCATTCATGACTTAGAACCAAGTGGCTCAGGGACATTGTATGAATCAACTCAATTGGGTCTTGATGTAAGTAGGGCGATTCGCCCAAGGCTTTCTGTAGCATTAAATTCCTCGGTATATACAAACGATTCAATTGATTCTTCTTCATCCGATCGATGGTATTACCTTTCTGCAAGCTCTAGCTTAAATTGGCAAGTGACACGCTGGTGGATAGTAGGTGGTGGATTAATGTATCGAGTCCGTGAGCGAATTGAGAGTCCGGATGACGCTGATAGCAAAGTTATATTTTTAACTTTGCGTTATAGCAAGGGAATTGACATTGATTGAGCAGAATTTGTTAACTAAATATAAAGTTACTTGTACGTGGAAAATATTATGACACAACAGAATAATATGGATCTTGCTGGTTATATCGAAATCTTGCGTCGGCGAAAGCTACCTTTTTTAATTACTTCTCTAATAATTTTTATTTTAGGTTTAGTTATCGCTTTTACATTACCTCCGGTATATCGCTCAGAAGCTACAATTTTAATTGAAAGGCAAGAGATACCAGAGGATTTAGTCGCCACTACTGTAACAGGTTACGTGCAGGAACGAATTGAGGGTATTAAGCAACGTTTGGTTACTTACGAAAATATCGTAGAGATTGCAAAAGAGCTCGATCTTTTTCCTCAAATGAGAGAGGAGGGCGATATCGATAGTTTGGTGCAGAAAATACGTAAAAATATTATGGTTGCCATGGTCGATATCAAAGCAGGTAGTTCCAAAGCGACTGCAACAGTTGCTTTTACCGTAGGATATGAAGCAAGTAAAGCTGAAGTTGCTCAAAAAGTTGCCGCTGAGGTGGCTAATAGATACCTGGAAGCAAATCGAGCTGCGCGTAGCGAACAAACAGCAGAAGTGTCTGAGTTTCTCGGGCAAGAAGTGGAGAGACTCCGTGAGGAAATTGTAAAGCTTGAAAAAGCGTTAGCGGTATTTAAGCAGGAGCAGTCCACACAGTTGCCAGAATTATTGCAAGTTAATATGCGCTTGTATGAAAAAACAGAAGGACAAATAGAAAATACAAAGGATAGAATTTTAAAGATTGAAGATAAGATCACAGCACTGCAATCTGAATTATCATTAACCAGTCCTCGAAAAGCTGTTATGTCAGCGGATGGGAAATTAATTCAAAGTCCAAGTGAGCGATTAAATGCACTGATTTCTACTTACTTATTTAATAGTGCGCGATATGCGTCGAATCATCCTGATATGACTCGATTGAGTCGAGAAATTAAGGTTTTAGGTAGTCAATCAACAGAGGCAGCAAAAGCTAGTGAGCTTGTTTCTCGATTGACATTGCTTAAAAAGCAGCTTTTAGATTTAAAACTGAAGTATTCTGATGACCATGCAGAGGTCATTACTGCTGAAAAGTCGATTATGGTTGTTGAAAATGAATTGCGAAATGTCAACGTGACAGATTCAGAGGGTGATTCATTTGGAAATATTCCTCCTGATAATCCACGATATGTGTCATTAAAGACTCAATTAAATACAGCAATGTCTAATTTCAAGGAAGAACAAGCAAAATTAGATAAGTATAGTAATAAACTTAAAGAATATGAAAAGAGGTTATTTCAAACACCTATAGTAGAAAGGGATTATCAATCATTATCCAGAGATTATGGGAATGCTAAGAAAAAGTATGCTGAGTTAAGGAACAAGCAATTGGAAGCCAGGCTTTCAGAACAACTTGAAGCTGGTGATAAAGGAGAGCGTTTTGTGCTAGAAGGTGCTGCTTACCTACCTACTAGTCCCACTAGTCCTAATCGAATTGGTATTGCTTTACTTGCGGGCTTTTTGGCACTTGCTGGCGGAGTAGCTGCACTGGTCATCTCAGAGCATAGGGATCAAAGTATTAGGGGAAATCGAGGAATATTAGAAGCATATGGCTCCTTACCTATTGTGGTAATTCCCTATATAGAAAACGTGGCTGATTTGAAAACGCAAAGAAATAAGCGTTTGTTGTGGATTGCTATTCTGGTAGTTTTAATTGCATCGGTTGGTCTAAGTGTTTATTTTTATGGGGGTTCCACTGACGTTATTAGAAGTGGAGTGATGGTTAAGTAGGTAAAATTGCCAATCAATTTTATTTTTTTAAAAAGTTTTACCTAAGAGATATTATATATCATACGCATCAATCGTAAATAAGAAGTAAGGTTGTCCAAATTATGTATTTAGGCATATTATGTACAAGCTTTAATTTTTAAGTACAAGGAACATTAATGGACCGAATTTCGAAGGCATTAGAGCAAGCTAAACAAGGTGTCGCTAAAACGCGTCCTCATAAACCTCGGACAGAAGAAATTGTTTCACTTGAGCCAATAAATTATACGAAAACTAAAAAAGTTACGCTTTCGAGTGATTTACTTCGAGAAAATCGTATTTTTATAGGTACAGAGAATACACAAATTGTTGATACATATGGTTTGTTACGCACCCGTGTTGTAAAAGCTATGCGTAAAAATAATTGGAAAACTATTGGAGTTACAAGTCCAGACCCTTCGGTTGGTAAAACGGTAACAGCGATTAATTTGGCCATCAGTATTGCATTGGATCACAATTATTCAACGCTATTGGTTGATACGGATTTAAGAAGACCAGGAATTTCTAAATCACTTGGGTTGGAGTGTAAATGTGGGCTTAGTGATTATCTTACAGATGATAAAGCCATGGAAGATGTGCTACTTAATCCTGAAATTGAGCATTTGGTTATTGCGCCAACAAATCGTGTTGAGTCAGGGTCTTCTGAATTATTGTCTTCACCAAGAATGAGGCGCTTTGTTGAAGAAGCTAAAGAGCGTTATCCAGAGCGTTTAGTTATTTTTGATTTACCTCCAGTTCTTGTTGGTGATGATGTTGTAGCTCTTTCTCAGCATTTGGATGCTTTGTTAATAGTGGTTGAGGATGGGAAGACTCAATCTAAAGACTTAAATCGTGCAACAGAACTATTGAAAGATGTAAATATTTTGGGTGTTGTGCTTAACAAAGGTACTGCAGTCAGTGATCAATACGAATATTATAAATAGAAAAGTTAGACACTTATGACTTATAGGTATTTTTGCAATGTATGAAGCGTTTTATGGGTTAAATGAGAAACCCTTTTCGGTTCCACCAGATTCCGCATATTTATATTTGAGTGCTAAGCATAAGAATGCTTTGTCTCGTCTCCAATATAGCATAATAAATCATGCTGCATTCACAGTAGTGACTGGAGAGATTGGATCTGGGAAGACAACGTTGATTCGGGAATTGATTCATCAACTTGACGAAAATGACGAATTTACAGTTGGCTTAGTTTCTAACGTTAATTTTTCATCGTTTGCAGAGTTAATGCAATGGATCTTATATGCTTTTGAATTAGAGTATGACGGGAAAAATAAAGTTAGTTTGTTTGAGGCTTTTACAGATTATGTAATTCAAAATTATGGCGAAGGCCGCAGGACAGTTTTGATAATCGATGAAGCACAGAATTTAAGTCCAGATGTTTTAGAGCAATTGAGGATGCTTTCAAACATCAATGCAGGTCAACACCAAGTGCTTCAGTTAATACTTGTTGGTCAGTCAAATCTTTTGGATACATTGAAACGTCCCGAGCTGGAGCAATTCGCGCAACGGATTGAGGTTGATTTTTATTTGAAGCCATTGGATTTAGATGAAACAGCAAAATATATTCAACATAGAATAAAAGTTGCGGGTGGAGATGGAGATTTATTTTCTACAGATACATATCCTTTAATTTGGCGCAGTACCTCTGGTGTGCCGCGTTTGATTAATGTTTTATGTGGTATGGCTCTTGTATATGCTTTTGCAGACTTTAAAGATCGCGTCGATATCGATGTGATCAATCTTGTATTAAAAGATAAAGAAGGTGGGTTTTCACCACTGGATGCGAATAATACAGCGCTTGAAATGAACCCTCGATTGAGAGGAGTTGCATCTAATAGTTTATATTCGGTTTCTGCGGGAGATAAACATGATGAAAATGTGGACTCGCAAAGTGCTAAAGAGCTTTCAACTATTGAGAAGCTATTTTTAAATAACAAGGAATAGTGGTAAACAATATGAGTAACGAAAAATCTAACAAATCTGTTGATATTCCAATGGTTCGAATTGAAGCTACTACAGGTTGGACTGCACTGAACTTAAAAGAGCTTTGGGAGTTCCGCGAGTTATTGTATTTTTTTACATGGCGAGATATTAAGGTCCGATATAAACAAACAGTGCTTGGTGCTACGTGGGCAATTCTTCAACCACTTTTTGCGATGCTGGTGTTTAGTGTGGTTTTTGGTCGATTGGCCAATATGCCTTCGGACGGAATTCCTTACCCCCTTTTTAGTTTTGCTGCTTTGGTGCCTTGGTACTTTTTTGCTAATGGGATTGGTAGCGCTTCTAATAGTCTTGTTGTTGGTAGTAATTTATTGAAAAAGGTCTATTTTCCGCGAATGGCTTTGCCAATATCTGCGATTTTTGGTGGGTTTGTCGATTTTGTATTAGCATTTTCGGTATTATTTTTAATGATGCTTTTTTATGGCGTTATGCCTACCGCAAATGTTGTCTGGCTTCCATTTTTATTGATACTTATATTTATTACTAGTATGGGTGTTTCATTTTGGCTCTCTGCCATGAATGTTCAATTTCGTGATGTACGCTATGTAGTTCCATTTTTCATACAAGCATGGATGTTTATCACGCCAGTTGTTTATCCTGCGAGTTTGATTCAAGATTCATTTTTACAGGTAATATATGCCCTGAACCCAATGGTAGGTGTAATTGAAGGATTTCGTTGGGCTCTTCTGGGTACTGATACCGCTCCGGGACCAATGATTGCAATATCTTTTATTGTATCAGTGTCTCTGTTAGTGAGTGGGGCATTTTATTTTCGACGAATGGAAAAAACTTTTGCAGATGTGGTTTAGGGAAAAATTATGAGCAATATTGTAGTTAGCGTTAAGGATTTAGGTAAGAAGTTTCATATTGGGAAGCTTCAGTCAAATAGTCATGATACGCTTGGACAAAAACTTGGTGAAATGATATTGACTCCTTTTCGTCGGGCTGGACAGTTAGCGCATGGACATGCCACAGCCGCAGCTGATCTGGATGAGGAATTTTGGGCAATACAAGATGTAAATTTTAATATTGCGCAAGGTGAACTTGTTGGAATTATAGGTCGAAATGGTGCAGGTAAGAGTACTTTACTAAAAATTCTTTCTCGTATTACAGAGCCTACAACTGGTTCGATTTCTATACGAGGAAGAGTTGGTTCTTTACTGGAAGTTGGAACTGGGTTTCACCCTGAACTTACAGGTAGGGAAAACATATATCTCAATGGAGCGATTCTTGGAATGACAAAAAATGATATAAGTCTTGCTTTTGATGAGATTGTATCGTTTTCTGAAGTTGAAAAGTTCCTTGATACGCCGGTTAAACATTATTCCAGTGGTATGACGCTTCGATTGGCTTTTGCAGTAGCAGCACATTTAGAGCCGGAAGTTCTCATTGTGGACGAAGTATTGGCTGTAGGTGATGCTCGTTTTCAGCGTAAATGTATCAATAAAATGGAAGATGTGGGTGGTCAAGGCCGTACAGTGTTGTTTGTTTCCCATAATATGGCAGCGGTAACACGCATGTGTAAGCGAGTTATTTTGTTAGAGGGGGGGACATTAGCTGCAGATGGTTCCGCGCAGAGTATTGTGTCATCGTACCTCAGTTCAGGATCTGGTACATCGTCTGTTCGAGAGTTTGATGCTGAAACGGCGCCGAAAGGCGATGTAGCTATAATGAAAGCTGTACGTGTTCGTAATCAGGAGGGGAAAATTACAGAGTCTACGAATATTAGTGATTCAGTGGGAATTGAAATAGAATTTGATGTTTTTGAAGAAGGTCGTGTATTACAGCCTCATGTGGTTTTGGTTAATGATGAAGGCGTAAAACTGTTTACTTCGGTAGATGTTGATTCAGAATGGAGAAACAAAGCTCGACCCAAGGGACGCTATACGAGCACTGCTTGGATTCCTGGGAATCTGTTAACCGAAGGTATGGGAATAGTATCTGTGGCGATATGGGCCTTAGAGCCGTCACGAAAACTCGAATGTTGGTATCGCGAAGCGGTTGCATTTCAGGTAATAGATAGTATGGATGGAACTAATTCTGCCAGAGGTGAGTGGGCGGGAGACTTTGATGGCGTAATGCGCCCGTTATTGAAATGGGAAACCGAGTATAACTCTGGCGCAGATGTTAGGTCAGAGAAGTTAGCATAACTATATCTGGTTTAGGGATTTAATCCAAAAATGTTCTTTTCAAAAACCGGTAAACCCGTTTAGTAAATTTAACGATGTTGCCGTAAAGTTTACTCACAGTAAGTATCGGTAGTAGAGATCTGATAAGAAATATTAGCCGTAATATTTTAGTATTGCGAAAGCTAAATTTCCTATTGAAGAAATAAGCAGGAGCCGATGTGTCGGAAATTAATTGGGTTAATTCCCAGAAGCGATTTTTGTCATTGTTGAGTAACATTTCTGTGAGTAAAGGACCAATTGTTTGGCACTGTTTTAAAAGAGCGTTATCCTTTTGGTTTATCGCTCGCAGATATAGAATGTAATTACTAATCATACTACCCTTGTCGCGAGTCATATTTGTTGTGTGTTGTAGATAGGACATGCCAACAATTGGGGTATAGATAAATAAAATATCCCTAAGAAGTAGATCAACAAACAACTCAAAGTCTTCGAAGGCGCCTAGATGCTCGTCATACATTTTATGTCGGAACACTTCTTTCTTAAAAAAAAGGGTGTTGTTGCTAAGCGGTGAATTTGGTAAAAATTGCCATTTTATTAATTGGTCCAAAAGTTCTTCATTTGTTTTTTTTCCGACAACGATGGTGTCTCCTTGCCTTATTTTATGGTTATCTTTTTGCCATATAATATCCCAGTCCGTATAAAATATTATGTCTTGAGAGGAATCTAGTTTTGTTAATTGTTCAAGATGGAGTCTAATTTTATCTTGATGTAAAAAATCATCTGAGTCTAATTGTTGTATCCACTTTCCTTTTGCATTGCGAATTCCAAAATTTCGAGCCGCTGCTACGCCATGATTTTCTTTATAAATGTACCGGATTCTATTATCTTGTTTTCTTAATTCATCACAGACTTCTTTACTGCCATCTGTAGAACCGTCATCGACAATAATGCATTCTAGATTCGAGTATGTTTGAGATAAAATACTATTAACTGTTTGGCGAATATGGCGAGAGCAATTGAAGCAGGGAATGACAACCGAAACTAAGTCTTGTGATTTAAAATCTTCCATCCTATCTTGTCATCCTTTCAGTTGTGCTTATTTTAGGTGATATTGAGCTAGAAGCTTGTTTAGAGCTTCTCTAAACAGCAAACAACAGATTGGATTAAATAATGGTAAAAGTCAAAAAAACTGATGTTATTCATTAGTTTGTAGGTGCTTTTAGTGTTTGTATTAATAAATTTTGGCTAATTATCCTTAATTATAAGACTACCCAATCCACAGAAAATGATTAAATTGCAATTTGTTTGTAATTAAAGACAAACCTAATAGAATCAGTATAAGAGCTGTTAGGTGTGTGTTACTTCATAGTCATATGCATCTATTTGCGTCACAATTCAACCGTAAGTCAGTGCCTGATTTCACTCTTCTGGGGTATAAACTCCTTTCTCAATAAATGTATCTTAATTATTTATTAAGTTTTGGGAAATATATTGTTGCATTTATATGGAGTGTTAATTGATCGTTGTTAATTTAAGTGGTCAAAATTTTAACGACGAAAAATATTACAATTCCACTACTAAATATAATTATAAAATAATAACTTACTGATAATAAAAGAATACTTTTAGGGGTACGAATATTGCTTATGGCAGTTTCTGGGTATTTATTTAATAAATTTTGGTTAGTTAATTTAGGGTCATGAATAGAATTATGAATAACAGTATTTTGAAGTATCTAGCTTACCTATTGTTGTTGCTAACCACGTTTCCAGTGTTTGCTGTTACCGACATTCGAGTAAATGCCGGAGGAAGCCAATATACCGATGGCTCTGCCAATGTATGGTCAGCGGATTTTGGTTTTAATACTGGATTCATTGGATTACCTTTGAAACTGATTGCTGGTACGACTGACCAAATATTATTTAATGAGAATCGATATGATTTGGATGAAGCAGCAGAATTATTATATAACCTTCCAGTAACGCCTGAATTACTTTATAGCTTTACTGTGCCAAATGCGGATTACACCGTACGTTTGTATTTTGCCGAAACCTATGACGCACCTTATGCGGTGGGTGCACGGGTATTTGATATCGATATGGAAGGTGCGCGCATCTGGAGCAATCTGGATATATTTGCTGAGGCTGGTGCGGAAACCTTGTTAATCAAAGAAAACGTGGTGACAGTTTGTGATGGTCAGTTAGACATAGAATTTCTGCATGGTCTTGCCGGTCATCCGATGGTATCCGCTATTGAGATTATTGGGAATGCGACACCGGACATTCAGCCACCGACAGTACCCACGAATGTGAATGCGACCGCGATCAGTGATACGCAAATTGATCTGAGTTGGACAGCTGTGACAGACATGGGGGGAGCTTGTGGTGATGGTGGTACGGTAGCTGGTTACAAGATCTTTCGAGATGGCGGCGCGACTGAAATTGCCACCGTTACTGGCACCAGTTATTCCGATACAGGCTTGACTGCTGAAACCGCCTATAATTATACCGTGTCAGCGTTTGACAATGCGACTCCCGCCAATGAATCGACTGAGTCCAGTGTGGCCAATGCGACCACTTTACCGGTAGATATTCTGG
>Ga0316207_10004022_pt1 | contig 13140 bp, 10 predicted proteins | sample 6weekpyrite_MG_FD_204943 | JGI IMG/M metagenome (GOLD analysis project Ga0316207, IMG submission 204943) | Microbial mat bacterial communities from mineral coupon in-situ incubated in ocean water Damariscotta River, Maine, United States -... | ecosystem: Environmental > Aquatic > Marine >... | reverse complement strand
AAATGAGACCTTAAAGCCCTCAAACGGATCAAAACGGGCCCATTTATCGCCATCCTGCACAATCACCGGCTGCTTAATGCGGATAAAACGCTTTGGCGCAGGCTGGTTTTCGATACCAGCAGATTGGATCAGGAAAACAAACGGGCCAGCACTACCATCCATAATTGGTACTTCAGACGCGCTCAACTCAACATAGGCATTATCGATCCCAAGACCCGCAAATGCAGAAAGCAGATGCTCGACCGTTGAGATACGCACGCCATCTTTAATCAGCGTTGTGGAAAGTCGCGTATCACCGACATTTTCTTCTTTTGCTTCAATTTCAACGGGTTCGTCAAGGTCAACGCGGCGAAAAACAATCCCCCTGTCCACCGGCGCCGGACGCAGGGTCAGATAGATCTTTTCCCCGGTATGCAGCCCAACACCTGTGGCTCGAATGACGTTTTTCAGTGTACGTTGCTTAATCATCTTGCTTATTTTCCCACCCGCTCCACACGCTGACAGATCACGAGCCAAATTAATTCCATACGGCCATCTGCCGATCCCGGCGGATATTAGCATAGACGCACCACCCTGCATAGAAACAGGGCCGTTCAAACAATAATTCAGACTAGCAAATCAGCCTCGCTTACGCGGGAAAATCACCCCCATCACAACCGCCTTTTTAACCCGTTGCCGTTAATCTGCCTGACGTCTCAAAAAGGCAGGCACATCCAGATAATCCAGATTGGTGCTATCGGTTGGAATGACATTCTGGTCTGCAGCGGTCGTCTGATTACGAATAACCGTTGGACGATCCAGCTTATTGTAATCCACCTCACCACCATTGGTTTTTGAAATCAACTTAACAGGCTTCGCTTCGAGCTTTACTGATGCCTGACCCAGTCCAGTTGCCACCACGGTCACACGCAGCTCATCTTCCATTTCTGGATCGATAACCGTACCCACCACAACAGTTGCATCTTCAGAAGCAAACTCTTTCACGGTGTTACCCACTTCTTCGAACTCACCAATCGTCATGCTCAGGCCAGCCGTGACATTCACCAGAATGCCATGGGCACCTGCAAGATTAACGTCTTCCAGCAGAGGACTGGCGATCGCCGCTTCAGCCGCCTCACGTGCACGATGCTCACCGGCAGAGCTACCCGAGCCCATCATCGCCATTCCCATTTCAGACATTACGGTACGCACGTCAGCAAAATCGACATTGATCAAACCAGGGCGTGTAATCAACTCAGCGATGCCCTGCACTGCACCCAGCAATACATCATTGGCAGATTTGAACGCATCCAGTAGTGATGCATCCTTACCCAAAACTGAGAGTAGTTTTTCGTTTGGAATGGTGATCAGGGAATCAACATGCTCACCCAACGCTTCAATCCCTTCATCCGCAATTCTGGCACGCTTTTTACCTTCGAATGGAAACGGCTTAGTCACTACCGCTACCGTCAAAATCTCCATATCTTTTGCCACCTGCGCAACGATTGGCGCTGCACCGGTACCGGTACCACCACCCATGCCAGCAGTGATGAAGACCATGTCCGCACCTTCAATAATCTCTGCAATACGCTCACGATCTTCAAGTGCTGCCTGACGGCCAATCTCTGGGTTTGCACCCGCACCCAATCCTTTTGTCACGGTGTTTCCCAACTGCAACGTTGTGCGTGCAGATGAATTTTTCAATGCCTGAGCGTCGGTGTTGGCACAAATAAAATCAACACCATCGATGTCCGCAGATACCATATGTTCCACCGCATTCCCACCGCCACCACCGACACCCACTACTTTGATTACTGCGTTTTGGCTATATGCATCCATTAGTTCAAACATATTTTTTCTCCTTGGTTCTTAATACACTACAATTGTTTTTGATAACTACTAACTTAAAAATTACCCTGAAACCAACTCTTCATCCTCGCCCAGATACCGCCCCCGCCCGCATCCCCGAGATTCGGGTGTTTTACATGTCGCTGTGTATGCCCATACAGCAGCAACCCTACGCCTGTCGCATGAATCGGATTGCGCACCACATCAACCAACCCCTCCACATATTGCGGAACACCCAGGCGAACCGGGGTGTGAAAGATCTCTTCCGCTAACTCGATCACTCCTTCCATCTTCGATGTTCCACCAGTCAACACCACACCCGCTGCAATCAGATCATCAAAACCACTTCTGCGCAGCTCTGCCTGAATCAACGTAAACAGCTCTTCATATCTGGGTTCAACCACCTCGGCCAATGTCTGTCGTGCCAGACGCCTTGCGGGACGATCACCGACACTCGGCACTTCAATGGTCTCTTCTGGACTTGCCAGCTGCGTCAATGCACAGCCATATTTAATTTTGATCTCTTCTGCATATTGCGTCGGTGTACGTAGCGCGACTGCAATGTCATTGGTCACCTGGTCTCCCGCGATTGGGATCACCGCCGTGTGTCGAATCGAACCATCGGTAAAGATCGCGATGTCTGTAGTGCCGCCACCGATATCAACCAGACAGACACCCAGCTCTTTTTCGTCATCCATTAACACCGAGTAACTGGAAGCCAACTGTTCAAGAATCACATCGTCGACTTCAAGCCCACAGCGACGTACACACTTAATAATATTTTGCGCCGCACTCACCGCGCCCGTCACCATATGCACCTTCGCTTCAAGACGCACACCCGACATACCAATCGGCTCTTTAATCCCATCCTGGTTATCAATGATGAATTCCTGCGGCAGAATATGCAGGATCTTTTGGTCGGCCGGGATCGCCACCGCACGTGCCGCATCAATCACCCGATCGACATCGCCCGCCACAATCTCACTATCACGTATCGCCACGATCCCGTGTGAATTCAGACTACGAATATGGCTGCCTGCGATGCCGGCATAGACCGCGTGAATCTCACATCCGGCCATCAACTCCGCCTCTTCAACGGCACGCTGAATGGACTGCACTGTCGATTCGATATTAACCACCACCCCTTTCTTCAGCCCTTTAGACGGATGTGAACCGATACCGATAATCTCTATCTTATCGCTGTCAGTGATCTCGCCAACGATCGCCACCACCTTTGAGGTGCCGATATCGAGCCCGACGATCAGATCTTTTTCATCTTTTTTAGACATGGCTTTGTCTCTCTCTACTATCAACCCTACTATTAACCCAATGATCAACCCTGAGCAATTTCATTTTCTTTCTCACTCACCGCATTCCAACGCACTGCAAAGCCATTGGTATAACGCAAATCGATCTCATTAATTGATCGCTCCCACGTCTTTAACACCCCTGGGTAAAGACCGATAAATCGCGCCAGGCGAGCCTCACTCTCCTTCCGCCCCAGCAGCAATTTCACACCACTGCTTAATGTCACCACCCATGCACGGCGCTCATCCTGCTTTAACCGTATTGCAGTTAGCTCATGTTCCGCCAACATCTCACGCACCTTTAAATACTTCGTCAATACCGCCACACCATCACTACCCGGGCCAGTCAGTTCCGGATAGTTGGTAAAGCCAGCGCTATCTTGCGGGAAAAAGAGTTCACCACCTGGACTCACTAAACCAGACTCACCCCAGCGCGCCGCTACCTTCTGCTCTTCCAACAAGACATAAAGCGTATCTGGCCAGACGCGTCGTACGGAGGCTTGTTTTACCCACGGCAATGACTCAATCGCCAACTTGACCTTGCTAACATCAACGCCCAGAAAACCCTGTTCGCTAAAGCTTGCCGCCACCCGCTTAACATCCACTGGCTTCACATATTCAAACATCCCCTCAACCTGCACCGACTTAATCTGCATCGATTGAGGATCGATCAATTTCACGGCCATGCGCTCACCCATAAAAGCGATCACAACCAGCACCAGTGCCCCGCCGACGATCCTTGGCAGCCAACGATAAAACACATCCAGCAAAGGATGCTGCTGCTGTTTTTCACTGCCCTTATTCGCCATCTGCGTCACCTGTCTCGACAACACTGGTTTCAAGAATGCGCCATACCAACTCATCAAATTCGATGCCCGCGGCCTTTGCCGCCATCGGCACAAGGCTATGGTCTGTCATCCCTGGCACTGTGTTCACCTCAATCAGCCAAGCCTTGCCCTGCGTATCACACATCAGGTCGACCCGCCCCCAGCCGTGACAACCGACCGCATCAAAGGCATTAAGCGCTAGCTGTTGTAAAAAGGACTCCCGTGCATCATCAAGTCCACACGGACAGATATAGCCCGTGTCATCGGACTGATACTTCGCTTCATAGTCATAAAAGTCCCGCGCTGTTTCGACGCGAATCAACGGCAGTGCCACGCCCTGCAAAATCGCAACGGTATATTCCGCACCATCAACCCAATGCTCTGCCAATACGGTCGCATCACCCTTCGCAGCCTTCCGCCATGCGCTCGACAAATCACCCGCTATTGTCACCTTACTCATGCCGATACTCGAACCTTCAGTGGCAGGTTTAACAATCATTGGCAAGCCAATCTCGCGCACCATCTTCTCAAAATCACAATCGTCACTCAGCACCTGATATGCAGGCGTCGCGAGTCCAGCCCCTTGCCACAACTGCTTGCTACGCAACTTATCCATCCCCAATGCAGAACCCATCACACCCGTGCCGGTATAGGGCAACCCTATCGCTTCCAGTGCCCCTTGAATCACCCCATCTTCACCACCGCGTCCATGCAGAATAATAAAGGCACGATCAAAACCGGCCTGGCGTATCTGCAACAGGTCTTCTTTCGATGGGTCTACCGCATGCGCATCCACACCGCTGTGCAATAGTGACTGCAGCACAGCATTACCACTCTTCAGCGAGATATCACGCTCTGAGGAATTGCCACCCATCAGCACGGCGACCTTGCCAAAATTTGCAGCTTGATCGATGCGGCGCGTCATTAGTTTGGTGCATCTCCCGCAGGCGCAACGTCACCCACAATATGAACCTCTGGCATTAACTTAACGCCTTGCTGCTCTTCAACTCGCGTCATCACAAATTGAATCAACGTCTCAATATCTGCCGCCGTGGCATCACCACTATTGATAATAAAGTTGGCGTGTTTTTCTGACACAACCGCGCCACCAATTGAATAGCCTTTTAAACCACACGCCTCAATCAAGCGTCCGGCATGGTCACCTTCTGGGTTACGAAATACAGAGCCACAACTCGCCTGCCCAGTCGGTTGAGTTTCATTGCGCTTTTCAAGCAGCGCCTTGGTACGTGCGAGGCCATCTTCACGCGCAATCTTGAGTCTAAAGTGGCCGGCAACAAACCACTCATCCTTCGGCCCAACGACGCTCCGATAAGCGATCTGATACTCTTCTGGGGTACGCAGATATCGTCGCCCCTGACGATCCATCGTCTCCACGGCCTCAACCAGCGGCCAGGTCTCTCCGCCAAAGGCACCGGCATTCATCGCCAGCGCCCCTCCCACAGTCCCCGGTATGCCAATCAGGAATTCCGCGCCCGCCAGACCAAAACGCACACTAAAACGCGCCAGCTTCGCACATGGCACCCCCGCCTCAGCGCGAATCAGATTACTCTCTAACAACGCCTGTTTGCCAAGCACGCCACTAGTACAGATCACTGCGCCATCAACACCACCATCTCGCACCAATAAATTACTGCCGAGTCCCACCCACACAATCGGTTCATCAACGGGTAACTGAACCAGAAAGGTTGCCAACTCCTCAATAGAGTCAGGTTTAAAAAATCGCTTAGCCTTGCCGCCTGTACGCCACGATGTATGGCGTGACATCGGCTCACTGGTTCGCAACTCACCCATAAAGACTTCGCCTCCGCCAGACATTGATGCCGCTAAAATGACAGTCATCGTTAAACTCTCCCGTTCCCGTGCCGCAATGTTTTTTCCAGGCGCGCCGCCACCGCGCCCACATCACCAGCCCCCAATGTCAGCAACACATCCCCTTGTTGCAACAGACCTGAGAGTACCGCCTCCAACTCATCGTTATCTTCGATGAAAACAGGGTCGACCTGATTACGTGTTCGAATCGCGCGACACAGTGCGCGAGAGTCAGCCCCTGCAATGGGCGTCTCGCCCGCCGCATAAACATCAAGCATCAACAATACATCTGCCTCTGACAGCTCTTTAGCGAAGTCATCAAACAACTCTTGTGTGCGGGTATAACGATGCGGTTGAAACACCACCACCAGACGACGCCCCTGCCAACCATCTCTAATCGCAGCAATCGCCGCGGCGGCTTCTCGCGGATGATGACCATAATCATCGATCATCAACACTTCACCTGCTGCGGTCTTAAGCTCACCATAAACATGAAAGCGCCGCCCGATACCCTGGAAATTCTCAAGACCTTTCAAGATTGAAGCATCATCAACACCAAGTTCATGTGCAACGGCAATCGCGGCGGTCGCATTCAACACATTATGTTTACCGGCCATGTTGAGCGTGACATCAAGCCACTGCGGTTTACCCGTACGCGCTACTTTAAATTTAGTAACTGCCTGCTGTTGACGAATATCAAAGATCTTAAAGTCTGCCTTATCTGATATGCCATAGGTCATCAACGGACGAGAGACCTCAGGCAATACTGCCTTGACCACTGGGTCATCGAGACAGACAACCGCCAGGCCATAAAATGGAAGATGATGCAGGAACTCGACAAAGGTTTGCCGCAGCACCGCGAAGTCACCGCCGTAGGTGCTCATATGATCAGCATCGATATTGGTTACCACGGCCAGCACCGGCTGTAGATGCAGAAACGACGCATCACTCTCATCGGCCTCAGCAACAAGATATTGCCCAGCACCAAGGCGCGCGTTTCCGCCAGTACTATTTAAGCGTCCACCGATGACAAAGGTAGGATCGAGTCCGCCTTCTGCCAGCACGCTAGCGATTAGACTGGTCGTCGTGGTCTTGCCGTGAGTGCCCGCCACTGCGATACCGTAACGAAAGCGCATCAACTCAGCCAGCATCTCGGCACGTGGAATGACTGGAATATGCAATCTGTTTGCAGCAACGATCTCAGGGTTATCATCTTTGACTGCGGTTGATTTCACCACCACATCACAGCCATCAACCACCGACTCATCATGACCAACAGAGAGCTGCATACCGCGTGCAACAAGACGACGTGTCGTGGCGTTTTCCTGCATATCAGAACCACTTACCAGATAACCCAGGTTAAGCAATACCTCTGCGATGCCGCTCATACCCGCACCACCGGCACCAATAAAATGGATACGTTTAACACGCGCCATCCATTTATTGCTATCTGGTTGTATTGTCATGGAATCAGGCATGCGCCACCTCCATGCAAATATCGGCAACCTGCTTAACCGCATCGGGCTTCGCCAGGGAACGACCGTTTATCGCCATTTCAAGCAGGTGCGCTCGTACGCCAGCGTTATCATCATGCTGCTGGTAAAAGCCTTGCCACAACGATGCCAGCTGCTCAGCACTTAGCTCATTCTGGCGAATCATCAGTGCAGCTTCGCCATCAACTAGAAACGCTGCATTATGGGCTTGATGATCATCGACTGCATACGGATAAGGCACCAGTAGCGCAGCAACACCAGCAGCACTCAACTCAGAAATGGTTAACGCCCCGGCACGACACAATACCAGATCGGCCCAGCCGTAGGCTTCAGCCATGTCATCAATAAAAGGTTCAATACGCGCTTCCACTGCCGCATCGCGATAACAGTCACGCGCCTCATCAATCAAACGCTCACCTGCCTGATGCCAGATTTCAGGGCGCTGTGCTTCAGCGATAGCCTTCATCGTTGCGGGTACCACACGATTCAGTGACTGCGCACCCAGACTGCCGCCCAACACCAACAGACGCAGTGCACCAGAGCGCTTTTCAAAACGCTCTACCGGTGATGGCAATGCCGCAATCTCTTCGCGCACAGGATTACCCACCAGTTGCGGATTGGACTTTTCCTGTAACGCCTGTGGAAAGGCCTGCATTGTTTTTGTTGCCACGCGTGCCAATAGGCGATTGGTTAGACCTGCAATGGCATTCTGCTCATGAATCACCAGAGGCCTATGTAACAGCCAGCTCATCAGCCCACCAGGGCCGGCCACAAAACCACCCATACCCAACACTGCCATCGGGCGACAGCGCATGATGATCACAAATGACTGAAAGAGAGCAGAGATCAGTTTGAACGGTGCCAGCAACCAGCTCACAACACCTTTACCTCGCAAGCCACTGACACTCACCCACTCCATTGGAATACCTGCGGCAGGTACTACCTTTGCTTCGATGCCACGACGTGTTCCTATCCACACTACTTCAACACCACGTGACTGCAGTTCTTGCGCTACAGCCAGTGCAGGGAACACATGCCCGCCAGTGCCGCCCGCCATAATCATGATCCGAGTCACCATGCCCTGGCCCCTTCGACATCGTCGCGCTTTTTGGACTTGCGATTCGATTTACTGCCAGTCGCCTTTTTATGATTCTCGTATTCAATCAAGCGCCGTTCGTAATCCACCCGCAGAAGCAAGGCAATCGCAACACACATCACCAGCACACTACTGCCGCCATAACTCATAAAAGGCAACGTTAAGCCTTTGGTGGGCAACACGCCCATGTTGACACCAATATTGATGAAGGCCTGAATACCGATCCAGATACCCACCCCATAAGCGAGATAAGATGCAAAACGCAATCCAGCTTTTTCGGCAAGTCGACCAATCATAAATGCACGTATCACCACAAACGAAAATAGCGCGATAATTGTCAGGCCACCGACAAAACCAAACTCTTCTGAAATCACTGCAAATAGAAAATCGGTATGAGCCTCCGGCAGATAAAACAGCTTCTGCACACTACTGCCGAGGCCAACGCCAAACCATTCGCCGCGCCCAAAGGCGATCAACGCCTGCGTTAATTGAAAACCACTATTAAATGGGTCCGCCCAGGGATCCATAAAACCGGTGATACGTTCCATTCGATAAGGCGATGAAACCGCGAGCGCAGCCAGCGCCAATGTCATCAAAACAACCAGCACCAGAAATTGCGAGAAGCGAACACCACCGAGAAACATCATCGCCATCGCGGTAGCAAGAATCACTGCCGCCGCGCCAAAATCAGGTTCGGCCAGCAATAAAACACTCACCAGCGCCAACACTGCCATCGGGCGCACAAAACCACCCAGCGCGGTTTGCATCGAGTCGCCATGGCGTACCAGATACCCGGCCATGTAGATAATCACAAATAACTTGGCAAATTCCGATGGCTGTACATTGGCGATACCCAACGATAACCAGCGCATGCTGCCGTTAATCTCACGACCGACACCGGGTATTAGCACCAGCATTAATAGCAGCACCGCTGTCATCAAAAGATAACCACCGATTTTTTCCCAAAGCGCTAGTGGTACACGTAGCGCAGCCACTGCAGCTAATACGCCGATCGAGACATAGATTGACTGACGTATCAGATAATAAAATGGCTGACCAAGTTTCCGGTCGGCAATCTCAAGTGACGAAGAACCAACCATCACGATGCCGATACCCAGCAACATAAAGATCACAAACAATAACCAGTGGTCATTCAGCAATTTGACGTCACTAATACGCGGCGTCTTTGACTTTATCGTCACCACTTCTTCAGCGTTCGGTTTGCGAAAGGCCATTGCACGACTCATGCAAGCACCTCCTTCACCGCCGCGATAAATGCATCGCCACGCGCTTCAAAGCTACTAAACATATCAAAGCTGGCGCATGCCGGTGATAGCAACACAACATCACCAGCCTGCGCTAATTGCGCAGCCTGAGTGACCGCAGTAATCATTGAGTCAACGTGAGTTATCGAGGCTACTCCATCAATGGCCTTCTCAATCTGAGTAGCATCCTGACCCAATAAAATAACGGCGCGTGCTTTTTCAGCCAACGCCAATTTGAGTGGTGAAAAATCTGCCCCTTTTCCGACACCACCGGCAATCAACACCACTCGATTTTCCAGTCCTTGCAGTGCCGCAACCGTCGCACCGACATTGGTACCCTTCGAATCATTAAACCAGGTAACACTGTTTTTCTCTGCCACCCACTGCATACGATGAGGCAGGCCAGCGAAATGTTTTAACCCTGCAACAATAGCGCTCTCAGCAATACCAACACTATCGGCCAGTGCGATAGCTGCAAGGGCGTTGGCAACATTATGAGAACCCTTAAGCGCGAGTTCCTCGACAGGCATGATCAAGTGTTCACCCTTTGCCAAATAACGAATACCCTTTTTTAGCTGCACACCGAAGCTATCACTGCTCGGCTCACCCACCCCAAAGGAATAATTAACACGACCGTTGAAACTGACTTTATTAAGCAGTTCATCTTCGCGATTCCAGACCACAACACCATCGCCGCGGGTAATACGCTGCTTAGCTGTCAGGTAATGATCCAGGTCGTCATATCGATCCAGGTGATCGGGGCTAAGATTCAAGATCACCGAGGCAGTAGCATTCAACTCATGGGTTGTCTCCAGTTGAAAACTGGAGAGTTCCAACAGATAAAAATCGACCTCTTCTGCGGTTATCGATGCAGGAATCAGATCCAGCACTGGCACCCCTATATTACCGCCCATCGCAACCCGCTTGCCGGCGCAACGTAAAATTTCATACATCAGCTTCGTCACGGTGCTTTTGCCGTTCGAACCAGTAATCGCGAGTACTGGCGCACTAATGTTTTGCGCAAAGAGATCAATATCACCAACCACGGGAACACCCGCCGCTACTGCGGCTGCAATCGCGGGTGCCTGAAGAGAGACGCCAGGACTCAATATAATTTCACTACAGTCCAAAAACAGCGCCTCATCAAACGGGCCAAGCAGCACCTCTACCTCTGGCAGTTCAGTACGCAGACTCTCCAGCGCTGGAGGCGCTTCACGACTATCGGCAACCAACAACGGCACATTGCGCGCGCTTAAAAAACGTGCGCAGGAGAGGCCAGTCTTACCCAGACCGACGATCAAACTCCGTTTTTGTTGTGCGTCATTCATTGCGTTGTCTTTTGTCCAATCAACTTCAACTGTCCCATCAAGCGCCGCTGTTTTCACTACCAGCCCTGTTTCGACAGGCTGCTCACAAGTATGTTTACCCACCGACTTCATCGAATTTTCAACGAAGCCAGACCGATCAATACCAGAATCACCGTGATGATCCAGAAGCGAACAATCACACGCGGCTCCGGCCACCCCTTCAATTCAAAGTGGTGATGCAGTGGCGCCATGCGGAAGACACGTTTACCGGTCAACTTATACGAGGCGACCTGAATCATCACCGAGGCGGTCTCCATGACAAAGACGCCCCCCATGATCAACAATACTATTTCCTGTCGCACCACCACCGCCGTTACGCCAAGCGCAGCGCCTAACGCAAGCGCACCGACATCGCCCATAAAGACCTGCGCTGGGTGAGTGTTAAACCATAAAAAGCCGAGTCCTGCGCCCGCAATCGCCCCGCAAAATATGGCGACCTCACCCACACCGGCGACATACGGAATACCCAGATATTCAGCGAATTTCACATGACCGGTTACATAGGCAAAGATGGCAAGCGCACTCGCAACCATCACGGTTGGCATAATCGCCAGACCATCAAGCCCGTCAGTGAGGTTCACTGCATTGCTAAAACCAACGATCATCAGATAGGTCAGTACGATGTACATAATGCCGAGATCAATCGCGACATCCTTAATGAAGGGGAGGATTAGCTGTGTCTCAATCGGCATCTTTGCCGTGGCATATAAAAAGACCGCGGCAGCAAGTCCTGCGACTGACTGCCACATAAACTTGTCACGGGCACTAAGCCCATCCGAACTACCGCCGACTATCTTGCGGTAATCATCAACCCAGCCAATCGCGCCAAAGAGTATTGTGACGATCAGCACCACCCACACATAGCGGTTACCAAGATCACCCCATAACAACGTGCTAACCGCAATCGCCACTAAAATCAGTGCGCCACCCATGGTTGGCGTACCTGATTTAGTCAGATGGCTTTGCGGACCATCATCACGTACAACCTGTCCAATCTGATTATGGCTAAGTTTACGAATCATCACCGGGCCAATCACAAAAGAGATCACCAAGGCAGTCAATACACCGAGAATTGCGCGCAGTGTTAGATACTGGAAGACACCAAAACCGCTATAGGTCTCTGCTAAATATTCTGTTAGTAGCAGCAGCATTTTAGCCTCCCACTCCAGCAGCACGTGCGTGAACCACATCCTTACCCACACCACCCTGAGAGGCCTTTGCCTCCAGCAATGCCGCCACCACATGCTCCATCTGCATACTACGAGATCCTTTCACCATCACGGTTACTGCTCCATGAGCAGATACTAGCGCTGTCTTCAGTGCCGAGATCAATGCCTCCTGTGTTGCAAAGTGATGAGCTTCATCACCAAATGCCTGCGCAGCAAGCTGCGCATACTTGCCGATGGTAAAGAGTTGATCGACACCTGAGACTCTAATCTGTTCGCCCATCTGCCGGTGCAGGCTTGTACTGAGATCTCCCAGTTCACCCATATCACCCAGCACCATAATTTTTTCGCTAGCATCCTGCTCATTAAGCACATCCAGCCCCGCCTGTAACGAGGCAGGGTTGGCGTTATAGGTATCATCGATCACCATCACACCAGCACCATTTTGCTTAAGCTGCAATCTGCCACCCACGGCCCCTAACGCTTGCAGGCCATCTCGCACCGCATCCAGTGTCGCCCCGGCAGCAATGGCAGCGGTACTGGCGGCAAGGGCATTCATCACATTGTGTCGCCCAGGTAGCGGCAGCGTGACCACAAGAGCGTCTGCGCCTGCATGCAATTTAAATTGATAACCCGCACCATCAACTGGATGTAGGTCACTTGCCGAAACATCAGCCGATTTATCGATACCAAAGCTTTGGTGATTTTTATTGGCACACAATGCTCGCCATACAGCTGCATGCTCGTCATCGGCATTGAAGACTGCAACACCATCGGCTGGCAACCCTTCAAATATTTCACCTTTGGCCTTAGCAACACCCACCACATCACCAAACCCTTCGAGGTGTGCAGGGCCTGCATTATTCACCAGTGCAACCGTAGGCTTAGCAAGAGTGGTGAGATAGCTAATCTCTCCGTGATGATTAGCGCCCATCTCTATCACTGCGTAACGATGCTCACTG
>Ga0316207_10004021_pt1 | contig 13144 bp, 9 predicted proteins | sample 6weekpyrite_MG_FD_204943 | JGI IMG/M metagenome (GOLD analysis project Ga0316207, IMG submission 204943) | Microbial mat bacterial communities from mineral coupon in-situ incubated in ocean water Damariscotta River, Maine, United States -... | ecosystem: Environmental > Aquatic > Marine >... | reverse complement strand
CTAATGCTTCAGGACAGTATCTGCCGGACTGGCATCCGTGGGAAAATATTGAAGATTTTTACGTTTCTAATCGAGAAACAGGTGGTGCCCGGGAGATAGTTCCTTTTGAATTGACATGGCTAAATGATATTTTTGGCTCTCCTGAAGCATTAGGATGTGTAAAGGCAAAATTAACTAAGATGCCAGCTGCCATAGATGATATTTATCATTGCTTAATTCGATATGATAATGCAATTGTAAACTTAACTGTAGAAGTTATTTCACGACCCAAAGCGACAAGGGATATGAGAATACTTGGCACACAAGGTGAAATTGTTTTTAGTGCTGATAAAAATAGTGTTCGCTATATAAATACATCAATGACTCAATGGAAAGAACATAGCTTTGCTAACGGTACTGTTGAAAATCAATATATAAACCCAGAAGAACCTTATATCGAAGAAATGAAGGATTTCATCTCTGCAGTCGAGAATGGTGATAGAAATTTATATCCGAATACCTTGTTGGATGATTACTATGTTCTTCAAACACTCTACAAACTCGAAGAACTCAGTAGGTCATAACAATGAATCATCAAGAAAGATTACTTAATGTCATACCAGGTGGTGCACATACATATTCTAGGGGGTTTGATCAATTTCCAATGAATGCCCCTCAAATACTTTCACATGGAAAAGGTGCGTATGTATTCGCACCAGATAATAAAAAATATCTAGATTATGGCATGGCTCTGAGAGCTGTGAATATAGGATATTCTGAAGAGTTCATTGATAATGCTGCAATACAGCAAATTAAAAATGGCAATAATTTAACAAGAGCTTCACTTATTGAGTTAGAAGCTGCTGAATTACTTGTAGATTTAATTGATTCGGTTGACATGGTGAAATTTACCAAAAATGGATCAACTTCAGTCTCCGCAGCAGTAAAATTATCAAGGGCTTATACAGGTCGAGAAATGATAGCAAGATGTGTTGAGCACCCATTTTTTTCTTTTGATGATTGGTTTATTGGTTCTACGCCTCTTACACTCGGAATACCTCAGGATACAATCGACAAGACAAAGATGTTTCGATATAACGATATTGAATCGTTGCAGCTTTTAATCGATCAGTATCCTGATGAGTTAGCATGTGTAATTTTAGAGCCGGCTAATATGGAAGAACCCTCAGAAGATTTTTTAAAAGAAGTTCAACACCTGTGCAATCAAAATGGAATTGTATTTGTGCTTGATGAAATGATAACTGGTTTTCGATGGCATATGAAAGGTGCTCAACATACTTATGACGTTACACCTGATCTTTGTACATTTGGAAAAGCGATGGCAAATGGTTTTTCTGTTTCGTGTGTTGCCGGCCGTCGAGAAATAATGGAGCTTGGATCGATTGAGTTTGAAGGAAGAGAGCGCATGTTTTTATTATCCACAACTCATGGTGCAGAAATGTCGGGGCTTGGTGCTTTTGTTGCAACTGTAAACTTCATGAAAAAACATAATGTTGTAGAGCATCTATGGAGTTATGGGGAAAAGCTCGTGAAAATGTTAAAGCGACAGGCTGAGGCTCATAAAATTAGTGACAGTTTTAAAGTGGGTGGCGTTGCTTGCTCACCGTATTACTTAACATTGGATTCGTCTGGGGATAATTCTTTAGCATTACGAACTCTGTTTGCACAAGAAATGATTCGTAATGGTATTCTAATGCCATGGATTGCTATTTCCTATAGTCATGGTGATGCCGAGCTTACTGCAACAGAACAGGCTATTGAAAAAACATTTTCAGTATATAAAAGCGCGATTGACAACGATATAGAAGATTATCTTGAAGGCCCAGTAATTAAACCAGTATTTAGAAAATATAATTGATGAGAGTTGCACTTGTATCATTAAATCAACATTGGTTGAACAAAGATATAAATTTTGCTCGTTGTGTGGAATTTGTTCAGCAAGCACGGCAGCTTAAATGCGAATTAATTATATTTCCAGAAATGACGCTTACAGGCTATTCATTGGATGTGTCGCAAATAGCAGAAAATGAAAAGTCATCAAATACTTTGAAGCGTTTTTCTGAGCTTGCATATCAGGAAGGAATAAATATTATATTTGGCGCATGTTTGATTGACGGCATAAGTCATCGGCCAGCTAACCACTTTTGTCTTGCTCTCAAAACTGGTGAAAGTAGTGCTATTTACAAAAAAATTCATCCCTTTAGCTTTACTGGTGAAGATGATATTTTTGCTGCAGGTAATTATCTTAAGGTATCGAAATTGGGCACAATGAATTTTGTACCAACAATTTGCTACGATCTGCGTTTTCCTGAACTTTATGCTGTGATGTCATCCTATTGTAATGCCGCAATTGTAATTGCGAATTGGCCATCACAACGTATTTCTCACTGGCGAACGTTACTAACTGCTCGAGCAATAGAAAATCAATTTTATATGTTTGGTGTTAATCGGACAGGAATGGATGGTAATCAACTTTTATACGAAAAGAGCAGCTTTGCGATTAATCCTGATGGGAATATATTGGAGGGAGAATCATACTCTAATGAGTTTGATGTTTATAAATTTGACTCTGAAATAGCAATGTCTTGTCGAGATAATTTTCCGACAGTTCGCGATAAGCGCTATTCGTTATACAAGTATTTTTTAGAGGAAATGCATGTTAAGTGATAAAGTTGTAATTGTAACGGGTGGAGCTGGTTTATTGGGAAAAGCTTTTTGTCATGCAATCGCTAGTTATGGTGCAACTGCGATAGTAGCGGATTTAGACTTGAAAAAGGCAGAATCTGTCGCAACTTCAATTCGATCTGAAGGTTTTAAAGCTTATTCTGCAATGTTAAATATTACTGAAAAAAATTCAGTTGATAATATGATTGAAGAGTTAGATCATCAATATGGTCGGATAGATGCAGTTGTTAATAATGCCTACCCTCGAAATAAGAATTATGGACGTAAGCTTGAAGAGGTTGAATACATAGATTTTTGTGAAAACGTGAATATGCATTTAGGTGGCTATTTTCTTGTTGCTCAGCGATTTGCAATGTATTTTTCCCGTAGTGAACATGGTGGTAATATTATAAATATGTCATCAATATATGGAAGTATGGCTCCTCGTTTTGATATTTACGAAGGAACATTAATGACAATGCCTGTTGAGTATGCTGCAATCAAATCAGCAATTACACATTTGACTAAATACTTCGCACAATATTTCAAATCAGCCAGTATTCGTTGTAATACACTGTCACCGGGTGGAATTCTAGATGGGCAACCTGAGCCCTTTTTAAAAGAGTACAGGAAATACTGTGCTAGTAAAGGTATGCTTGATAGTACTGACTTGGAGGGAAGTTTGATCTACTTGCTTTCTGATTTATCTAGGCATGTAACAGGGCAAAATATTATTGTGGATGATGGTTATAGTTTGTAATGTTGAAAGCTCGATCTTCAAATAAAAAAGTTAGTTATAAAAAAATACCTTATAAAGAAGTATGTGAAACTTCACCGGGGGTTGATAATAAAAAAATATGGGTAAAAATATCAAGACTTTTAATTAGGTATATAACGAGGATTATTGGTTATAAAAAATCTATAAATATATTAAACTTTATTTCAAATTTACTTGCTCTAAGTAATAATAATTCAAAAAATCTGCATTATATTAAGTATTTATTCGAGATAAATAAATCACGCCTAGAATATTTATATTCTTTATCAAAGAATGAACTCGTAGAAGCAGTATATAAAAAAAACATATGGGCAGAAACAGTTTTAGAAAAATCATATAGTCTAAGATCAAGGTTAAATGCAAAAGCATATCTTTCACTTTTATCAGAATATGGGTTTTTCAAGTCTGAAATTGACAGGCTTAATTGTGAGTTTAGGAAGGAAACAAACAAAAAATTCTATATATATGGTCCAAATGCAAAAAGTGAGCCATCTTTAAAATATAAAGATTATACCTTGGTTTTAATGAAACCGATGAAATCTGATAGTTTAACGTTTCAGGAAAAACTCTTATTTATAAATAGCAGTTATTATGTTGATGTTGTAAGTAAAGATTCAAATATTAAAAGAGAGTTAATAGATAACCATGACAAAGTATATGTCAGTTGTCGAGAATCAGTGTTAGATAATAATTTTTATAGAGCCAAATTTCCCTTGGTCGATAATATTTCAGGCGCAATGGGCCTTGGGAGAGTGTTATATAATCTGATGCATACATATGGGAAGTTTAGTTGTGTTGTCGAAGGTTTTGATTTCTACCTAGATGGAGTGCCGTATGGTGATTATTATCCATCACTGACTCGACAAAAAGATAACTCTTTAAGTGAGCAAGTGATTTGTAGTGGCTTAGCTTATCATGACGCACTATATAATTTTCTTTATGTGAAAAGTATTATAAATCATCTTGAAGTAATAGATTCATATGATTTTAAGAAGGTGATTGCTAATACAGGAAAGGAGTATTTTAGTGCACTATCCAAAGCTAGAAACTTTAGAACCCTCGGTAATATATAAACAACATAAAAAATACTTTGAGTCAAACCGTGATGGCTTAAATGAATTCTATAAAGAATTTAAAAATCGTGAAGCTATTATTTCTCTATTAGATTTTTGGATGTATGCATTACGATGTATTGTAGAAGTTTATGGTAAAGATGGTGTTAAAGCTTACTCTAACTATTCTATAAAATCTCAGATAAGATTTTCTTACTTCCTGGATTATGATGTTATTTCGGTAAATGAAATTAACACAGAAGTGAGTGTTGTTAATAAATGTAGGATTATTTTTTATATTGTTTCACGATGCTTGCAAAAAGCGTTTCTTCCTGGTGGGAAAATAAAAACAACCTTTGATAAGGTGTCATTGAGATTAACAAGATTTATAGCTAATTCGATTCCAATTACTATACCTCAGGAGAGGCAAAGAAATATTATTAATTTACTCACCGAGTCATTCGAATATGAAAATTTAAACGAATTGAAGCTATGTCTGAATGATACTCTACCTAGTGTTTTTTTTGCGGAACAAGTAAACATCCCTGGTAACAAAGAATTAACTATTGATTGCTCACCAATGGCATTCATGGACTTTAACGGCGCTGAAAACTTATTATTGTTAAGTCGCAAATTGTACATAATTGGCAGGCAGCATGGAGGCGGGTACGATTATTTTTCTGACAATAAACTGCAATTTTTTGAGCAACAATTGTCCGATTGTTTTATTGGATGGGGGATGTCGAAAATAAATGAAAAACAATCCAGATATTCTCGTGAAAAGCCATTAATTAAATCAGATTTTCATAATAAAAGAATTGTCTGGGTTGAAAGAGGCTTACTGTCATTAATTTTATATCCAATGAGTCCAACCGTATTTGCTCAACATCATAATAAACTTGCCATTTCATATATTTATGGTGAGTTGAGTTCAATGGATGTAACTTATTTTAATTTACCATATCCAGGAGTGTTGAGAGTAAATGATTATGATGGAATGAGAGGTCAAGAACTGCAAAATAAAAGCTCAAAAGGTGAAGATAGTCTGGCTAATAGTGATATTGTTATATTTGATATTAGTGGTTCATCATTGACTCACTTTTGCATAGAGAACGATATATTATTTATCATTATACTTTCACGTAGTGACGTGTCATTTTTCACCAAAAAGAAAAAAGAATGGTTCAGTGTTTTACGGGATAATGGTCTTATTTATTTTGATGATGAGTATGGATTGTTATCACAAAAGTTAAACGAGGTTACGACAAATGATTATATGTACCCTAAAAAAGTAGAGGATTATCACAAAAGAGTATTTATAGATATTTAGACTACGATGTACAATGAATCCATAGCTTTGCCTTAAAATATTTTGAAACTTAATTTTATAAAACTTAATGTGGGTATGATAACTGAAATAATATTTGAATTTGATAATCTATTAATTAATGCTACATATTGAGAAAATATATAAAAATGTATGTTCGGTAATTGAAAATGGAATAAAAGTTTCTAGTTTTCATAATAGCTATTCGTTATGATGAGTAATGCCTCATTACAAGTGAAACCCAATATTCTTATTATTAATATGTCTCCCAGGAAATTATCTTTATTCTAGTAGTGTCATGTACAATATATCTTGTTTTAAGATTAAATGTTTTGGCATCTTGTTAAAGTTTAATATATTTTTCTATGAAAGCAGCTTAATGTGTAAAAAAATTAAAGAAATCTTCGGAAATAAATTGTGCGTATCATCTCGCTTAAATATTTGAATAAAGAATTATTTATATGCGTTTTATTTTAGTTCCAATAATAGTGTCTCAGTTTTAAGTGTTAATTTGATAGTGATTGCATATAAACTCATAAGAGATTATCTTATGGGGTAGTTTTATAATGAAATAAGTATTAATGATATAATGGTATTTTTATCCTCAAATTATATGGGTAAATGGTTTATATTCTTTAGCTTGTCGATTATATTAAATTTGCGATGATTAAATTGTAAAATTGAAAATAGAGTTAAGTGTCTAGAAAATCTAATTTTATTAAACATCAACTAGGTTGAATATAAAACCTGTACGACTATAAGGTATAAGCATGAAACTTTTTGAAAAAGAAGTTGCGAACGGCAAGCGCTTCGAGTTTGGTAAAAACTGGCAGAGTTTTTTGTCAGTACTATCGGACGAACGAATTAAAATAGCTGAGAACTCATTTGCATCAATGTTGAATGTTGATGATTTAAGGGGCAAAAAAATACTGGATATTGGTTCTGGAAGTGGTCTGTTTTCACTGATAGCTCGTAAAATGGGGGGTGTAGTTTATTCCTTCGATTATGACCCAGTATCAGTAGCTTGTACAAAAAAATTGCGTTCACGTTATTTCCCTGATGATGCTAACTGGGTTATCGAGGAGGGTTCTATTTTAGATAAGGATTTCATACTAACATTAGGAAAGTTTGATTTAGTTTATTCATGGGGTGTTTTGCATCATACTGGGGATCTGTGGACTTCACTAAAAAATATTAACTCTTTAGTTGATAATAATGGTACTCTTTTCATAGCTTTGTATAATGATCAAGGATGGAAGTCCAGATTCTGGAGGAAAATTAAAAAATTATACTGTTCTAGTATACTTGGAAAATCATTTGTCTCTTGCATTTTTATACCATATTTTTTCATGAAAACAATTCTTTTAAGTATCCTTAAAAGAAAAAATATATTTTCTGAGCATAAAAAAAATAGCAGAGGTATGTCATTGACTCACGATTGGCATGATTGGCTTGGTGGCTTCCCTTTTGAGGTGGCAAAGGTTGAGGATGTTTTTCACTTCTACCAAGATAAGGGTTTTATTATGAAAAATATAACTACTACTAGTGGGTTGGGAAATAATCAATTTGTATTTGTAAGAACAAATCATGAAGTCTCATATGAATAAATTGATATGATTCTATAAACTATAGTTAAGTAAATAACTAAAAACTTGATACATTATCGCATAGTCTATTAGCTTAGTAAGCTTGTCTGAAATATTTATAAAATAAGTATAACCTATTGAACGCTTATAAAATACAGATATGTAGGTGAGTTTAGTGCGCTATGATTGAATTATTTAAAAAATTTTTATCATAAAAATATAATTTAGAGCTATCTATAGACAATGTGCGGATTTGCCGGTTTTATTGATAATCAAGAGTGTTTAAATACTAATCATTCTCATCTTGAGGTTATGCTGAATTCACTACTCCACAGAGGTCCAGATGATTCTGGTATTTGGAAGGAGGCAGGTGTTTGTATTGGTCATAGACGACTGTCTATACAGGACCTTTCTTTTAATGGACACCAACCGATGAAGTCTACTTCTGGGCGCTTTATTTTAGTTTTTAACGGTGAAATCTATAATTACAAATCACTTAGAACTAATTTGAAGAAAAAAGGAATTTCATTTCAGGGGTGTTCAGATACAGAGGTTTTATTAGCATTAATAGAGACAGAAGGTATCGAAAATGCTATTCATAAATGTGTCGGAATGTTTGCAATTGCCTTATGGGATATTAGCGATAAAAGATTATATTTAGCCAGAGACAGGTTTGGTGAAAAGCCGTTGTATTATGGATGGCATGATGGTGTTTTTATTTTTGGTTCTGAACTTAAAGCATTAATGGCACACCCAAAATTTAAAAAAGTTATTGATAAGAAGTCACTTTCTCTCCTTTTAAGTTTTGGCTATATACAATCACCTCATTCTATTTTTAAAAATACTTACAAGCTACAGCAAGGGTGTATACACACATTTAAATTTCCTGCTTCAATACGGAGTTATACAAAAGAAAATTGCGAGAGTAAAGTAATTGATTATTGGTCTTCAGATAGGATCTTAACATCTAACTTTAAAAAGCCATTTAATGGAAATTTTGATGAAGCTACAGATGAACTTGAAGAGTTATTGATTGATTCAGTTAGTTTGCAAATGCATGCTGATGTACCCCTAGGTGCGTTTTTATCTGGTGGTGTTGACTCTAGCTTAATCGTTTCCTTAATGCAAAGATTAACTAATCGGCAAGTACAAACATTTACTATAGGATTTGATGATCCTCGTTTTAACGAAGCTGAATACAGTAAGTCTATTGCTAATCATCTTGAAACTGATCATACAGAGTTGTATCTCAATAATTCTGATGTGCAAAATATCATTTGTAAACTTCCTAGTGTTTTTGATGAACCCTTTGCAGATCAATCACAAATACCCACATATCTTTTATCTCGATTAGCAAAACATAATGTAACAGTATGTCTGTCAGGAGATGGTGCAGATGAAATATTTTGTGGATATAATAAATATTTTTTAGGTAGCAAAATATCAAATATTAGACTGCGTAAATTTTGGGCTCATTCCATGAAAATATTACCATGGAAATTAATCGAAGATATTGGCTCTATTTTGCCAGTTAATTTAAGCAAGAAGATATCAAGTGAACGTATAGAATTTATTTATAAATTGTTAAGTGCAAATGATAATATAGAGTTAGCAAAAATTCTTTCAAAATCACACTTGCATCCAGAATTATTTACAAAAGAAAATGTAATGCATGATACTGTTTTTGATAATTCAAGTTACGCAGACATTTCTCAAGATTTTGAATATTATGCAATGGCTCTTGATCGCAAAAGTTATCTTCCAGATAATATCATGACAAAAGTTGACAGAGCTTCAATGGCTGTTAGTTTAGAATGCAGAGCTCCATTTTTAGATTATCGAATTTATAATTTTGCTTCAAGTTTACCTCATTCATTTTTGTCAGATGGTTCTACGGGTAAAAAAATATTAAGGGAGCTTTTGTTTCGGTATATACCACCTAATCTTATAGATAGGCCAAAAATGGGTTTTAGTATTCCACTTGCAGATTGGTTGCGTGGAGATCTTTATAATTGGGCTATGGATTTACTTCATGGTAGTGATGATGAGTATCTTAATTTAACCGAGTGCAAAAACGTGATGCAAAGACATTTTTTGTGTGAACGTGATTATTCCCCGGTGCTTTGGCCTATATTGATGTTTCAAGCATGGAGACAAGAGTGGCTTTGAACCATTCTCCAAAAATAGCAGTTTATACTTGTATAACTGGTGGTTATGACGAGTTAACAGCACCGAGTTATATTGATGAACGAATTGACTATTTTTGTTTCGCAGATCGAGAATACGATTTAAAACCTTGGATAATGCAACCTGTTTCAAAATTTAAACTAAATTCTAAAGATACAAATCGATATATTAAAATGCATGCATATGAAATTCTTCAGGATTATGATATCACAGTATATATAGATGGTAATATTTCTATTATCGGAGATTTATATGAGTTAATCATGACTTGTTATTCTAGAAAATATGATATTTTTATGTATCAGCACTTTGCAAGAGATTGTGTTTACAAAGAAGCTGACTCATGTGTTTATAATTCGCTAGATTGGGTTTGGACAATTAAACGTCAAATGAATAAATATTTCCGACAAGGTTATCCCGTTAATTATGGTTTGTTTGAGGCGAATATTATCATTCGAAAAAATACCCGGAGTGTTCAGTTGTTAATGGATGATTGGTGGAGTGAGTATTATTCCGGAGCAAAAAGAGACCAACTATCTCTTACTGTTTGTGCTCGGCGACAAGGTGTAAGTATTTATTCATTAGGTGATAGTGATGCTCGTATAATTAATAAGTATTTTAAGTATAACCAAAGAAAAAATAACTTTAACTTTAAGATTACATTGAGGAAATATATAAATAGATTTGTTTCTTTGTTTTTTGATAATGGGTTTCTTGATGTTGAAAATAATTCCACAAGCGTTGATTCGTATGATAATGCTAAAAGCTTAAAACAGTATTTTTCTAACGAGGTTGCTAGTCAAATTTTATCGATCTCCATCCCTACTTATAATAGAGCATCTATACTAAAAGAAAATATACTTGCTATTATTGAAGAAGTGAAAGAATATTCTATTCCTATTTATATATCAGATAACAGTCCTAATAATGATACGGCTAAGGAAATAATTAACTTAAAAGATAAATATGAATTCATATTTTATTCTAATAGAAATTCTGATATTGGGCATGATAAAAATTTATTATATGCAGTGCAAGAACCAGAAACTGAATATGTTTGGTTGCTGGGCGATTCATTTTCACTTGAAGCAGGAGCAATAAAAACAATACTTCAAGTAATACAAAGAATGAAGCCAGAAATAATGGCTGTAAATGCAAAAAATAGAGATTTAAATATAAAAAGTAGGTTTTATGGTGAGTGTAATTCAGTTCTCTATGATTTGGGTTGGCATTTGACATTAACGGGTGTGACAATCTATTCAAGAAGTGCTATTTCAACAATTAGCAATATTGGAAAAAATTATGTCAAGAATTTCCCACAAATAACCTGGGTCTTTACACACTTATCATATGGGAATTCATTTTATTGGGTAAATGAAAAATGTATATTGTCATCACCCAAGAAAAAAGGTTATTGGGCCAGCAAAATGTTTACAGTTTTTGTTGATGATTGGTGTAAAGCGGTTCGACAATTGCCTTTTTGTTATAATGATGAAGTAAAGGAAAAAGTAATAGTTGAACATTCAATAAAATCTAATATATTTGGTTTTAAGGCGTTGTTAAATGCGCGATATTTGGATGCGTATAACTCTACAGTATTTTTAAAGTATAGAGATTTATTATTGAAGCATAGTAGACTAAATATCAATATCTTATGGCTAATCTCGCTGTTTCCTAAGTCTATTATTAGAATATATCTTTTTGTAAGAGAAAATAGAAGTTAACTAATTTATTTGACTTGTCAGATATAGTTTTGAAAAAATGAGCGGTTTAGAATGTTAATGGTTCGGGTGTTTTGTATAAGACTTTTTATACATATAGGTATTTTACGGAGAAAGGATAAGTTATGCATAAGTTAAATAAAATAATTAATGGGGAACATGCTGGTGATTGCTATGTAATAGCTGAGGCAGGTCTTAATCATAATGGTTCTTTAGAGATAGCAAAATCTCTAATTGATGTTGCTGTGATCGCAGGTGCTAATGCAGTTAAGTTTCAAAAAAGGACTGTTGAAACCTTGGCTGTAAAAGATGTTCTTGATGCTGAAGATAATAGGTTCCCAGAGTTTGGTAAAACATATCGGGAAATACGTGAACATCATGAGTTTAATATCGAAGAGTACCGTGAGTTAAAGAATTATTCAGAGGAAAAAAATATTGATTTCTTTGTTACTGCCTTTGACCCTGATGCAGTCGATTTTCTTGAAGAATTAGGTGTGGATGCATACAAACTTGCTAGTCATAGTGCTACTAATATTAAGCTTTTGGAGTATCTGGCAGCAGTTAAAAAGCCGACGATTCTTTCAACTGGAATGGCTGATCTAGATGAGTTGGATAGTGCTGTTGGAATTTTCCGAAAACATAATGCTCCCCTTATTTTATTACACTGCGTTTCATCATATCCAACGCCATATGATGAATGTAATTTAGCAATGATGGATATTCTCAAGACACGCTATGGGATTCCTACTGGCTATTCCGGACATGAAATAGGGTATCTACCTACTATTACAGCAGTTGCAATGGGAGCACAATTAGTTGAACGACATTACACTTTAGACAAAACAATGCCAGGTTTTGATCATAAAATGTCACTAGAGCCAGATGAGTTGATTGCTATGGTACGCGATATACGAAATATTAAAAATATACGAGGGACTGGAAAAAAAGAAGTAAGTGAAACGGAATGGATTACACGAAAAAAATATCATGTTTCAATGGCTTCTGCTATCGAAATTAAATCTGGTACGGAGCTGAGTGAATCTTTAGTGGCTTATCGTAATCCTGGTACAGGTATACCTGCAAAATTAGCTGATACTATTCTTGGTAAAAAGGCTATTAAGGATATACCTGCAGATGTTTTACTATCACCAGATATGTTTGAGTAATATATGCCTGAAATATCAATAATAATCCGAACAAAAAATGAAGAGCGCTGGATTGGACATTGTTTGTCAATGCTTGAGAAGCAAGAGTTCAGTGACTTTGAAATTATTCTTGTTGATAACCAAAGTACAGATCATACTGTAGAAGTAGCAAAACGGTATGAACTTGCGAATATAATTAATATTGATAAATTTCGCCCAGGTAATGCAATAAATGAAGGTATACGGGCGTCACAAGGTAAATATATAGTTTGTCTCTCTGCACATTGCATCCCTAAAAATACTAACTGGCTGTCAATTCTACGTGAGAATTTCAACACCGAAGAAAATATTGCTGCTGTTTATGGTCGTCAATTACCAGTTAGTTTCACAGATGCCGTCGATAAACGTGATTTACTTCTTGTCTTTGGGCAGGATCGTCGAGTTCAGATAAAAGACTATTTTTTCCATAACGCAAATAGTATGTTCAGACGAGATGTATGGGAGAAGTATCCGTTCGATGAAGGTGTGACTAATATTGAAGATCGTGTATGGGGTAAAGAAGTCATTGGTGCAGGTTATAGCATTATTTATGACCCTGAAGCTGCCGTATATCATCATCATGGTCTACATCAAGGTAATAGTCCTGAACGTGCTAAGGGAGTCGTTTCTATTATCGAACAATTA
>Ga0316207_10004020_pt1 | contig 13144 bp, 24 predicted proteins | sample 6weekpyrite_MG_FD_204943 | JGI IMG/M metagenome (GOLD analysis project Ga0316207, IMG submission 204943) | Microbial mat bacterial communities from mineral coupon in-situ incubated in ocean water Damariscotta River, Maine, United States -... | ecosystem: Environmental > Aquatic > Marine >... | reverse complement strand
AGGGTACGTTAAAACAAAAGTACGCTCAGTTTATGCTTCCTGATTTCAACATGGGCTTTAACTCTTTCATCGGAAAACGATCACCACCATATTCATAGTCAACAAAAACGAGACCAAACCCTTCATCGGTAACACGCACAACACGGGTATTAAAACTTACATCAGGATAGCCCGAACTTAAAAACTGAAGCTTTATATGCGCACCTTTAGGAAGGATAGGTTTATTGTTAACCTGAATAAAAACACCGGTATTTGAAATATCACCCGTCACAGCCTTTATTTCCCCAAAAACCGAGTGGCTCAGTTTTACCGGGGCATTCACTAATTGTCGTAACTGTTGTCTTTTATTTGTCATATAAATTTTTACTTCACCGATACTATCCCTATACTTACAAGTATACTGATAATTAAAGTTAAATAATCCGGATTAAATCACGATTTTCTCTCTTCATCCTGACAAAATCTGTCGTTTAATTATCCTTAATCTTTCAGTAAAAACCTAGCATTTTTAAGCGCTATATTCTGCTCAATTCTAAACCAATTACAGCTTTATCCTACTGCTAAAGTTTCAGAAAAAATAGCCGATATTTAACATATCTGCCTTATATATTAAGTATAAACCATGCACTCAAGCAGCAATGAAAATATTTTAATCACCGCCGCAACCGTAACCGCAGAACTTAGCAAAGTGAAAAAAATTGCTAAAGAAATGTCTATTGCCGTTATGAATGCCAAGGCCATTTCTCATCGAGCCGGTGAAGCAGCACTTGGGTTCCGCCCCATTACTGATTTTATTGATGAAATGGCACAGGAAGTGATGCAGCTTGTCATAAAAATATCAAAAGAAGCTTTTCAGCTTTCACGAATGGCTGTCGAGCGCACCCATTTAATGAAAACTGAAGAACAATATAGACGTGTTTTAAGTGCGGCCAAAGATGCCCAAAACATTGACTCGTTAAAACCTGCTTTAAAAAAAATTCATCAGCTATATTTGAATTGTCAGGAAACCTTACAAAAAGATATTATTCACTTAGACCAACTGCTCGATGATATCCAGTCAAGCACTAAAGGCAGTCAGGTCTTATCCACAACATCCCGGGTTGAAGCTTCACGCGCACGTGGCTTTAGTGCAAGCCTGGAAGTCGTTGCAGAAAATCTTGAACGCGCCACTGATAAAATAAGGAACCATGTCAAAAGCAGCCATGACAAGCTGGATAGTGTTTTAGAAATAATGAAAAGAGAACATGCCCGATGAAAGTGACTAAAATTTTTGACCAACAATATCAGTGGTTTGTTTTTGGACGTGACCCTGAAAAAAAGCAAGGCATTATTGATACCAATCAATATATGATTAAAACGGATACACGTACAATTTTACTCGATCCCGGTGGCATAGAAATTTTTGCATCAATGTTAACGGCTGTACTGCATTACGTAAGTGTTGATGAAATTACTGACCTTTTTGCCTCACACCAGGATCCCGATATCATTTCATCTTTAGGTTTGTGGGAAGAAGCGCTGCCACACGCCAAACTTCATACACCGTGGTTATGGGAAAGTTTTATTCGTCACTTTGGCTCAAAAAATATTCAATTTGCTCCCATTCAGGATGAAGGCGGCACACTGGATCTTGGCAAGGCTCATCTAGAATTTATACCCGCCCATTATTTGCATGCTTCCGGGAATTTTCATGTATATGACCCTAAAGCAAAAATATTAATGAGCGGTGATGTTGGTGCAGCACTCGAAACAGAAGATGCGCCAATGTATGTTGAAAATTTTGCAGACCAGATCGATAAAATGAAAATGTTCCATCAACGCTGGATGCCCTCAAACCGGGCAAAACAAGACTGGATTAATCGCGTACGTGAACTGGAAATTGATATTTTAGCACCTCAACACGGCCGAATATTTAAAGGTGATGATGTACAACGTTTCCTTGACTGGTTTGAAGAGCTTGAAGTGGGTATCGCCATCCCTTCAGAAAAATAAATGCTTATAAGCTGAAATCACTCTAAAAATTTTACCACTAACTTTGATTCTGTTTGCCTGAGACAAGAAACGGGAAATAAAACATCAAAATTCAATGGCCTTAGAAATAAAGCATTATCCATCCATTTGATATTCAGCCCCTCGAAAGAATTTAATTTAATAGCCGCTCCTCCTTCAGAGATGTCATTAATCATCCCATCAAACCGGCCATTTTCCGGATGATACAACCTTACAGGAGTATTTATAAGCTTCCGGATATCATATCGACGTTCTTCCATAATGATCTCCTATAATGCCCTTTATAACAATTATAGACCGATATAAAACACCGTCACTTATATTTTCCTTATATAAGCACCGCCTTATATTTAGCGTACTTTTTGTAGTTTTAATATTACTTGATCTAGATCAATTTCCTAACGCTCAATCTGCTCCATATTTATACTCAATCTAAGAACAATAAAAGGGTGGAGCAAATATGTTAGCTAAAAGTTCGCAAGTGGTAAAAATCAGTAGCAACGGCTGGTATGTTGAAACACGCACGGGGTTCGACGGCCCATTCGATTCAGAAGAAGAAGCCTCGAATTTTCTTTGTTTAATTAAAAGTAGTGATGCAGCACGGGTTGAATTTGCCGGCCTGCAATATACGCCTGTAGATTCTTTCTGAACTGAAGATTAATTAAAATAATATTCTAAATATGAAGTCATCCCGGAAAAAATTGCTCTATTCCTGAATAAGAGTAAACGTAAACGCTTACTCTTTGGGTAAAGTCTCAAGCATTGAGGGACGCTTTGAAAAATTTTCATACCATGCTTTCAAGCCTGGTCGGTTAGTACGCCAATTTTCATCTGCAAACCTGAAATCTAGCCAACCTAAAACACAGCCCACACTGATAACACCTAAATCCAGATTTTTCTCAGCAGCCCAACCAGAACTACTTTGCTCAAGATAATCAAGTCCACGCTCAACTGAACCTTTCTGCATCACGTCCCAGTCATCAGATCGTTTTTCGAGAGGACGTTTTTTCTCAAGAAAACGTAAGATACCCGCATCAAGAATTCCATCCGCCAGTGCCTGTAAACGTAATACCTGCCAGCGTGACTCGCGTTCTTCAGGAATCAGTTTTTCAACAGTATGAAGTGAATCTAAATATTCACAAATCAGCCGTGAATCATAAATAACTTTTTCATCATCACAGATCAAGGTCGGAATTTTTGATAAGGGATTTTCTGCTGTTAACTTATCTTCAGCTTGCCACGGGTTTGTTTTAATCCATTCAATCTGCTTATCTAAACCGGTCTCAATCGCAAGCACATTAACTTTACGTACAAAAGGTGAAGTAGGTGAGTAATAAAGTTTCATATTCATCCTTAAATTAATTCAACTTACTATTTATTCGCTTGTACTTTCATCCTTAATATTTTTAGGCTGTTTCTTTACTGAAGGCGCACCCTTTGGCCAGGCACCAAATGGATAGGGGTGTTGCTCACTGTTAAAAGTAAGAAACAATAAAACCTGATAAATATATGTACTCAGACTTTGTCCTAATTTAACCAGTCTTTCGTTTGTTTTTCCTGTAAATAATGTCAGGACAAACTGGAAAGCAATCACGGTAAAAACAATGACCTTGGCAACACTATAAAAAATCAGAAACATGATCATATACAAGCCACGTAGCCAGGTTTTACGTTCTTTAATATTTTGTTTTATTTCATCATTCATAATAATCCCTCACGATAACTCTCATATTTATTAACTTAATATGTTAATGCATAGTAAATCACGTACAACCATGAAAACAAGCCATGAAAAATCGCCCATAAAATTGATTTATTCATCGACCATGAAATAGCAATCGCTAAAGCTGAGCCAAAGGTAATTCCACTACGGGCAATTTCATTACGATAAATTAAAATTTTACTGACCATCAGTGTTTACTCCCGGCATAAATATTAATGACTGATTAATAAGTTTCGATTTACTGCTTACGGGTAAAAACCCAGTTATTTCCTTTTGATAAGGTTTTATTAAAGCGATAACCTTCTTCATTGAATGCTTTTAAATCTTCAGGATCACTTAGTTTATTCTGAATAATATAGCGGCTTAACAAACCACGTGCTTTTTTGGCATAAATACCAATCATTTTATACTCACCATTTTTAAATTCTTTAAAGGCTGGGGTAATAATTTCTGCATTTAATTCTTTAGTTTTAACTGATTTAAAGTATTCATTTGAAGCAAGATTAATCAAATATTCAGATTTTATTTTTTTTAACTGGGCATTCAGACCTTCTGTAATATCGGATCCCCAGAATTCATACAAATTTTTTCCGCTATCGGTTTCCAGTTTCGTGCCCATTTCAAGCCGATAGGGTTGCATTAAATCTAAAGGTCGCAATAAACCATAAAGACCGGAAAGAACGCGTAAATGTTTTTGTGCAAACTTAAAATCATCCGCTTTAAATGTTTCAGCATCTAGCCCGGTATAAACATCACCTTTAAAAGCCAGGATCGCTTGCTTGGCGTTTTTTGTAGTGAAAGGCTTTTTCCAGGACTCATAACGATCAAAATTGAGATCCGCTATTTTTGAACTCACTTTCATAAGCTCAGATATGTCCAACGATGAAAAATTCCTCAAACGATTAATCAATCGCTGAGAATGATCCAGATAATCGGGGGTTGTAAAAACCTTTGTCTTAGGAGGTGTTTCGTAGTCAAGCGTTTTAGCAGGGGATATTACAATTAACATTATTTATCACATTAAAAATTAATTAAGATAATGCGATTATACCCAAAAACTTCAATTAATCATTAATGAAAATAAATTATCCCGAAACGAAATCATCTAAACTGCCTGCATTCGTAAAGCGGAATAATTTTTAGCTCTCTGCCCTTTTTTCTTTTTCTGCGCTTTTCCCTGATTTCAACATCATAAATGTTATCTTCATAACTTACCGAAACATCATAATGATAGCCCTTGCGCGGCTTTATCAACGTACTCAAGCCAGATGAACTCGTTGAGCTGCTGAAAAATCCGGAGCTAATAAAACGAAAATCCAGATAACTTAGTTTTGATTTCTTTAAGCCAATATTTTTATTGGTTTCATCAAGCTTGACTGTACCGACATATTCACCTTCACATTTTTTATTAACTTCAAAAATATCAACTCTTGCTTTCACGCCTGATTCAATCTTAGCTTTAACAAATACATTTTTTGTTAAATCATTAGGGTATGTTTTTAAATTAGAACACCCTGTTAACAATAACAAAAAAGAAAATACGAAAAATATTTTATTATTCATAGTCAAATCACAGTTTTGTCATATCAGGGCAACCTTTTTTACCGTTAGCCCATCCTTTAATGGCTTTAACGATACTGTCACTACCCACGCTTGCATAATACATATCAATTTTTGTTTTATTTTTTCCCGCTCTAAATGCATCAGTGACTAACATGTAGTAACCGCCCCTGGGCTTTTTAGTCACGTTCATCACACCCTGAATATGATCTTGCTGCAATGCTAATTCGACATGGTTTTTTCTCAAAACAACAGATGGATTGTAATCCGTCACCACAACCTGGTAATGCATATACCCCGAGGATGTAGATGTAACTCTTTTTCTTAAACACTTAGGCGCCATTTTTTTAAAACTGTTTGCAACCTGTTTGATATTTCGTTTTACAAAAAATGTTTCCTTTTTCCCAAACATTGAGTCAGGCAACGCTTTTCTAAATTCAGCCGTATTCTGAGGATGGGGTCCTAACGCGCAACCCGACAAAAATATCAGCAGCGTGATAACAGAAAGGACTAATGGTGAATTCCGCATATTCATTTCCTATTTTAATATTCTAAAACTATTTGTGATTATATCGGTTTAAATATTAAGAGACTTTAATTTTTTCACAAGAAAAACATGAATATATAAAGCTGCTATCCATATTTTTATTACTTGAAGCGTCCTAAAAGAACATTTTGAATCTTTTTATTATGTGACAAATTATTATATTCAGTACGAAGATCTGTTAAACATGAAAGACACAAACAATCTGAATATTTTGTATTAGTATATTCAAGCTGTTCAGCGCTCATTTCAATTTTTGAACACTGACACAATAACACCGAGCCTGTCTTACATTCAAATTCAGCAGAACAACGAGGACATTGTTTTTTTTCATGTTTTGGCATAGTTTAAAGAACCTAAATATATTTTTTATTAATACAATATTTTCTTCCCAGATCCGTTAAATAATATTTCATTCCACTCGCACCATTAAGGACTTCTGCATATTTCTTTTCTAATAAGTATTTTAATGCGGCATTCACATCAAGCACGGCGATATCTGTTTTATCAGAAATGGACCTGGGCAATATGCCGGTTTCACCACTTTCTGCTAACACCTTTAATGTTGCGCGAATATTTTGTTTTTTAACCGGATCAATTTCTTTTTTGGCGGGTTTTCTTTTTGCAGTTTTAGGTTTAGTCACTTCACTGTCTGCAAAACCTGAAAATCCACTATCTGAAAAACCAGAAAGTTCACTATTCGCGTTCCAGTGATCGGTGGCTTTTTTTAAAATATCTTCCTTTTGCTCAATATTGCTTTTTTTTCTGCGAATTATTTTTAATAAAACACCCGTCTTAATATATTTTTTATGAAACTTCAGATACCACCTGGTCCACAGCGGCGCTGCACTGGCAAATACAAATACAATAAACCAAAAAGGTATTGCAACCGTCTCAAATAAAAAAGACATACCGATTTAACTCCACTTAATTATGGTAACTGCTCTATTCAAAAATATGTGCAGCATTTAATTTCAATAATTTTGTTACTTTATATAACCTCGTTTGACACAGTAACTTTTACCGCGCTGAGTTAAATAATATTTCGTGCCATAATTACCGGCAACCGATTCGACAAAATCATTTTTTTCAAGATATACAAGTGAACTTTTTATATCATTACTTTTAACATTTAACTCATCCGAAATGGATTGAACCAGCATGCCCGCATCGCCTTTCAATGCCAGCATTTTTAATACAATTTTTACATAGGGTTGCTTTTCGCTGTTCTGGACGCTGGCACTTTTCGCTTTTTCAGCTTCTTGCTGTTTCTTTTTTTCATCAACACTTGAGTCCCAGTAATCCGTTGCCTTTTTTAAAACATCTACTTTCTCTTCAGCCTTTTTTTTGGCCTTACGAAGTTTCCTTTCAAGAATTCCGCTAACAATAAATTTTTTATAAAACTTCCGATACCAGCTAATCCAAAGTGGTGCGGCAGAGGCAAAAGCAAAAATCAAAAACCAGAATGGAACATTGAAAGTTTCAAGTAAAAATGACATTGTAAAAATTAACTCCGTTTAATTATTATAATTAAGTTATTTATTTACTTAATTGCTTCGCAAGTTTATTCGCATATTTTTTTTATTTCTTTTTTAAGCGGTTCTTGTATCTGTTCAACCGTGCCTGGTAATAAATAGTTAATCTTGTTCACCAGGCTCTGCATTTCGTCATCTGTATACGTTCCCGACTTCGCTGCCTGGTACTTATCACATACTTCTTTATACGCTGTGAAATTAACATTTTTCAAGGAAAACATATCGCCATACATTAAATAAGCGCCAGCGCGATTACCAGTAAAAATGCTGTGGGATAATGCTTTTTATCCAATTCAATTTTTCCTGATCTTTATACAATAATTTAGAGAATAGCATGCCTGATCAACAAATATATTAGCTGATTTGAAAATTAGTTATCTGATTGAAAAGAAAGGAGATTTATTATTTTTATCGGCTAAAGCTGGCTACAGCAGCCGCGTTTTCCAGCTTAATTTTGCACAGCGTTGAGACAAAATCAAACTAAGCTGGATTATCTTATCTCTAATTAGAACCAGTTCACGATCCCAATACTCATCCCGGAATCGGGACTCGTATTGCTTAATCCCACGAACCCTTCCAGCTTTAAAAACTGCTCTGGTTTGACCTGATATAAAACCCCGATACTGGCTTCAAGTAGATCATCACCCGTATCGAGGGTTTGTTGGCGGCCATCCAGGTTGCCATAGATATACCATGGACTAATTATTTTTGACAAACCAATCCCATATACAAAGATGTCTTTATATAACTGGGCCTGACTGTCACCTGTAACGATATAGCCCCCCATTAAAGTGAGACTCAAGCTATTAAAGTAATGGGTATAACTGAGAAAGCCACCGACATCCATTTCACCGGTGCCCAGTCCGTTAGATTCATTTGCAGTAGGTAATTTTACAGAAACAGAGGCATAAACATTGTCCTCGGAAAAACTATTACCACTAAGCGTTTTTCCTGCCCGCACGGTAATATCCCCTAAACCCGCTTCATTACCAAAACTGTCACTTAGAAAAAAATAGGGAAGAGAGATGCTAAAATTATAGTCACCCCTCACCTTCCCATAAGTCACCTGTAACTGCGAGAATTCTGAATTTTGTCCGCTATTGAAATCACCCTGACTATAACCCGCCGAAAAGTCGATAAATTCATCGCTTAATTCTTCAGCAAGCAACGAACTGTTACACAACAGCAAAACCAGGAATATTTTTATATAACGCATAACTTAATACTCCAGTGATACGATAAGCCGATCAATTTTTCTTATCTTCCATATTTTTAATCATCGAACTGATCTCCTTCATATTCCGTTCCATTTCCTGCAACATGCTTTTATTCATTTCACCCTTCGCCATATGTTGAGACATTTTATGCATGGCCTGAGAAAGCTGTTCCATAATGCGTGACATTTCACGCGTTCGGCTTTGATCCATCATGGCTGATTTTTCCATAATGCGATTCATATCAGCCGTCATCATCTGCATTTGCTGCATCACCCTGGTCATATCACGCATCATGTCACGAGACATCATTTGCGTGGCCTGTGATGATCGCATTTGGTTGCTGGTGGCACTGTGCTGTCTGCTATTCATCTCGGCCACCGTTGAAAAAGAAAAGCCAAATAAAATAATGCCAATAGTGATTAATTTATTCATAGAGATACCCTCACGTAATTTTCTGCCGTAACAATAATTACCCGCAACATTGAAAAGATTCAAACGGTAATCAAAATTGTTACTATAAATAATATGTATTTAAGCAAGGAAGTTATAAATACAACTTATCAGATAAAACTCTATTGCCATGAAGTACATTATAATAGGCAATTATCTGGAAATATTGATCTTAATCAAGAATATTAAAAAATAATTATTTTTTAATATGAGTCTCATTTGGAATGATAAGTAAATGAACAGGTAGTCGAAAGCACCGCTATTAGTTATAAGCTACTATCTCTAACAAAACCAAGCTGCAGTCTTTGTGATAAAAATATATGCTTAACTCAGCCGGGTTAATCTAAAAAAAAGCAACACCATTTTTATTTTTAAACGTCAGAATTAAATTCTTTACTAATGCAATATTTTCTTCCTGCCTGAGTTAAATAATATTTTTTTCCTGCAGGGCTAGTAACCGCTTCTACATAATTATTTTTGGTTAGATACATCAAAGCGGTTGATGTATCAGGCTGGCTAATTCCGAGTTTATCTGAAATAGATATCGCCAGGATGCCCGCCTCCCCCCTTTCGGCTATTTCCAGTAATGCTGCTCGAATATTTTTCTTTTTAACCTGATCATTACCTTCATAAGCGGGCATATTTTTTTTTACAATACTATCGAGTTTATTCTGCTCATCAAAACCCGTCTGCTCACTATTTGCATTCCAGTGATCTGTCGCTTTTTTTAACAACTCGGCTTTTATTTCTTCGTCAGTTTTTTCTTTATTTTTAGAAAATAATTTTTTGATAATCCCCATATCGAAAAACATCCTTCTTTTAATTAGTCAGCTCATGGACGCTTGAAGCGCTTGCGCGCGCTTTCAACCTTAGCTCTTATAACACAGTCCCCAACATGATCGTTGATCAGCCCCATTGCCTGCATAAAAGCATAAGCAGTGGTCGGTCCAACAAACTTCCAGCCTCGTTTTTTCAGTTCCTTCGACAATGCAATCGATTCAGCAGAAGTTGAAACCGTTTGTGGCCTGGCAAGTTTTTTCGGCTCGGGTTCATATCGCCATATAAAGGCCGCCAGTGAACCTTCCTGTTTAACAAGTTCCTTAGCCCGTTTCGCGTTATTGATAGTCGCCTCAATTTTACCGCGATGACGTACGATACCTTCGTCCTTAAGAAGACGATTGATATCACGCTGAGTAAAGCGCGCCACCTTATCAAAATCGAAATGATGAAACGCCGTACGAAAATTCTCACGCTTGGCAAGGATAGTGCGCCAGCTTAATCCAGACTGAAAACTCTCCAGACATATTTTTTCAAACAAGCGCTGATCATCACTAACCGGAAAACCCCATTCCTTATCGTGATAGTCAAAAAACTCCGGTGCTGCCTCGCACCAGCGGCAACGTGGTTTACCATCTGGACCTTTTATTGTTTTACTCATATATTTATTGTCCTTAATATTTAAAAGTATTGTTTTTAGATTTATATACGTATTAAAACGTCTTCCATTTTAAGCCTGGATTTAGGAAGCCTGGCATTAATATCATCTTCATGATGATAGCCTATTGCCAGGGCAACATCACAGCAATAACCATCCAGTTCTTTTTTAAATGCTGCATTGACCAGTACAGTATCAATACCTTCCAGGGGAGTCGAATCTATTTTGAGACGCGCCAAGGTATGCAAGGTATTGCCCAGTGCAAGATAGGTTTGCGCTTTAGTCCAGCACGCGGTGTTACCGGCTTCATCGGTATTCATTTCTGCAAATCTAAATGCCGCAAACGCACCCTCTCGATCCTCAGGCTTCACACGCTTGTCTTCGATGTACTGATCAACCACTTTGCTAAAATCATTACGTGTATAACACGGATTATGTGCAAATAAAATAATCTGCGAACTTTCAAAAACATGCGACTGATTATATTGATGTTGTCTTGCAAATGTTTTAAACATGCGTTCCTTTGCTTCATCACTATCAATCACCACAAACTTCCATGGCTGTGAATTAATTGAAGATGCCGAAAGACGCATGGCCTCAAACAACACTTCCAGATCTTCCTCAGCAACCTTTTTAGCCGCATCATATTTCTTACAGGTTTTTCTCCAAAGAAGATCATCAATAACTGGATGATTCATTACTACCTCGTTGAGTTTATTTTTTTCCAGGGTTAACTTCTGTCAGTAACTTCTTCTGCCTTGCCAGGCTCAATAGCATTTTGCAGAACTAATTAATTCATGAAAACGTTTTCTTTAGTTGTGATATTACGTGTTTTCCATCTATCACCAGCATCAGAAGCAATCTCTATAGCCATAGCGGAAATCATTAATTTTTTACCGACCATATTTTCCATGTTTATAATAATCCAACCCCATTTATTCTGGCGAGCAAAGACATTCTATCAACCGCTCTACCTGTAGAGTGCAACAGCCACTTCCCATTGTGGCATAGGTCTGTTTTTTAATCTCTGCCACTGTTGTCGCTCCGTTTACAATAGCGTTGATGATATCCATCTTAGGAACCTCATTACAGACACACAGATTTTTGTGTAAATTCTTCTTAAGAACAGGTGGAAGTTTATCCAGAGGATTTGTAACAGGATCAATTTTCAAAATATTTCTAACCATAATTAAATCAAAATAACTTTAGCTATTTTTTAGACACTTCATTTTTAATGAGCGCGAACAGTTCATCAAATTTTTCTACATAGTAATGCGGTGTCGTCTGCCCGGGGCTGCCTGGGTTCTCTTTATTTATTCCATACTCCAGGCCCTTCTCCGTTAATGCTTTGTACTTTTTAATCTTACCTTCATATTTTGAACTTGGGCGTTCTTTCTCTTCAAGCAGTTCAAGCAGCACTAAAATTTTATTTGCCTTAACGACTGATATTTCAGCATTATGTTGTTTTAAAAGATTTGTCATTGAGTCTGTTTTCATAAAGTGGTACTCGGTGTAGTTTTAAACTTAAACGTGACCTGTTCCCAATAATTTAATCATTAAAGGGATCATGAACTATCAAATTATAAATCGAGGGTGCATAGGTTAAAACTGCGCCTTGATATACACCCATATTCTGAAATGCATCATAAAGCTGTGTTATGAGTACGTCATTGTCAGGTTCTTCTTTTAATGCTTCTAAAATTGAGAGGAAAGGTTGAATCGTCTCTTCTTCTGCGTGTTGTTTTAACATGTGAATTGCTTCTTCAATTTTTTCAGCATTGCTAATATCAGTAATCTTAAACATATTTCTATTTATCCTTTTCCCAGTGTTAAAGGAGCTTGATTCATTTAATGGGATCAAATTAATTGCCCCCTTTAATTATATTCTTTTCAGCATACGCTTCAGCGATGCGAAAAACTGTTCAAACCATCCTGCGGGCTTTACACTTTTCACACAACTCAACGAGAAACGTTCCCTGCGATCAGACATCCAGTCCTGCTTGTAAGTGTCGTTACCAAACAGAAAGTCAATCTCCTCTACCTTATCGATATCGATCACGTACTCCATCAGGAAACTGGTCAATATTGAACCCGCTGAATACTGCTTCCACGCCTCATCATAGGAAAGCCTGAATATACTCGCTTTACCGTGGTGTACAAACCAGAGCTGTGCCGCAGCGGGCTTTCCTTTAATATAAAGTATCGCGAGTCTGGTCCAGCCCTTCTTCGAAAAACCCGCCACCATATCATCCACAAAGCCTGCATACTGTTCATTCGCCTTCCAGCTAGCGCTGTAGACTGCATAGTAATCGGGCATCTTTTGCGGCACTTCCTCACCAGTAAAAAGACGAATTTCGTAACCGTGTTCACGTTCAAGTTTACGCTTCTTTCGCGCGATAGTGTTACGCAGTCTGGCAGGACGAGCTGCCATATAGTCCCCATATGACTGCCCCTGCACGCGCAAAATCCAGTTATAAAACCGAAAAACACGATCACAGTTAAATCCGGCCGCTTCCATGACGCGTTGCAAGCCATAGAGATTGCTGTCATTGTCGGCAACCGGCTCCAATAGTAATGCACTAAGCGGCAACTGATTCAAACCCTGCCCCAAACAAGCAAGAACCCGTTCTTGATCATCTTCTGCAAGCAATAGACTATAAACTGGTGTAT
>Ga0316207_10004019_pt1 | contig 13145 bp, 12 predicted proteins | sample 6weekpyrite_MG_FD_204943 | JGI IMG/M metagenome (GOLD analysis project Ga0316207, IMG submission 204943) | Microbial mat bacterial communities from mineral coupon in-situ incubated in ocean water Damariscotta River, Maine, United States -... | ecosystem: Environmental > Aquatic > Marine >... | reverse complement strand
GTGGGTGGTAGCGCCCTGGCAGGAGCCTATGTCGGCGCCTTTAGTGGCGCGGTGATGGGTGGTGAAGGCAATAGAATGAGTGGTGCGGCCTGGGGTGCCGGTGGTGGTTTCCTCGGTGGCTCTGCCATGAGGGGTCTTGCTCGCAATGGAGCCAACTGGAGCAACCGGGCAAGCAAGAGTTTTCTCAGTGCGACTGACAGCAGAATGATGTCTGCCATTGGCATGACTCCCACCCCGAACGCTCGTCGCAATATGCTGGCGCTCAGAGGCTCGGGAGATCCCAATGCTGTGAAGTACATGGAGAACCGCGACAAGCTCCGAGGAGCCATCGCTGGATTCCACAGCAAGAAGAACAGAAACGCAATGTTTCGTAGTGGCGCACTACTTGGCGGTGGTGTTTTTGGAGCTATGTTTGCTGGCAGTGGAAAGACTCACAAGCGTGGGTTCAACTCCAACAGAGGCAATTCGTTCGGGAGATAATGATGGGCATCAAGATCTATGCATCAGACAAGACTGTGTTCGGCTCACTGCCGTTGCTAAGCAGTAGTGAGGACGGTCACTTCGGCCCTTGGAGAACTCACAAGGACGGGCGCCTTGGAGGCGCCTACGAAGAGGTGGTCTATCTACGCAATGACGACCCCAGCACCTACTACGTCAACCTTGTAGCTGCCTACGAGAGTGAGCTCTACGCACAGAGCGGAGAACTCGGTGATGGTGGTTGGAGTATCAAGTACCTCTATGGGGAACGACGTCCGACCGAGGCTGAGTGGGACGAAGTCCGCAGTGGCGAGCCTCTTCAGCTGCCAAACATCGGCAGCACCTTGGCTGCCGACACCTACACCTACCATCCTGTTTGGATTCGGGTTTACTACCCTGGTGGGACTCCTGCTCAAATCAGAGAGCGTCAGAGACTCAGGGTCTCGTACCATGAGAGAAAGGTGGGTGCCTGATGAAGCGGATTCCAGACCTGGACATCCCTCTCCTTAAGGATCTGTATCGTCCAGACTTCGACCCCTCAAAGCTCATCCTAAATCAGGCTGTTGGATCTACCCCTCCACACACTCAGGAAGAGATTGAGAAGAAGGTGGCCGAGGTTGAGGCTCAGCTGTTCTCGGGAGACGCTCCCAAGCCGCTGACCAAGGATGAGGCTGCTGCCGTTGAGCAGCAGGTAGATGCATTGCGCTCTGGCATTGCCGCTACGCGACGCAGGATTGCCAATGTCTCTGCACGCATCGACTCTCAGGGCGCCCCTGCGGGACAGGCGGAGATCGGCTTTCAAGTTGATCTTAAGCGCAAAGGCGCGTTGAGGAGAGCGGTCAAGAAGGTCTTTGGGCTCAAGCCAGAGACTCTCACGTACAGCATGTATAAGGCCGCCCTAGCTGCTAAGAAGCAGCTAGAAGAAGCTGAGGCCAGCGCCTACTCCAAGGGCGAGTGGGAGAACTGATGTCCCGAGATTTCCTGCGCAAAGCAGCCAGAGAAGAAGACTCCTCAGACCGAGCCGGGATTGAGGAAGAGCAGTACATGCGCTTGATGCCGAAGATCGGTAGAGACTTCGTACACAAGGAAGACTTGAAGAACATCATCAGTGAGATCCTCGACATTGTCGACCCAACCGGGTTGCGCCCGGTAGATGCGACACAAGACTCTCAGGCCCGACAGCGAGCCAAGGAGTACAAGGCCTTTCTAGATGATGACAAGAACGGATCCAGTGTCTACAAAGACCTGATTGACCTGAGTGATGACTGATGGCAGCTCCACCGATTAACTACGAAGATCCGCATCTGTATGAGCATCTGACTCTCATCATCGATGAGTTTGAGAAGGCGGCATTGCGCTCGGGTTCCAGACAGGGAATCCTCGTCACCGCACAAGCTCCCCTGCAGGGTATGGACATGATCTTGGCCAGCGCCGACAAGGCGCTGTCTATGGGTCGTACTGCCAACGCTACCAGGGTGAGCGACGAAGCTTCCGGCAAGGATGTCGATCTGCCCGACCAGCGTGCCCGAGAGTTCGGGGATGCTTCGACCAAAGAGGATCCGCTCAACCGTCACAACGATCTCGTTGGTGTAGCAAAGTACACCAAGGGCGAGGTCAACATTGATGGAGTCGGCGACGGCGAACTCGGCAATACCGAGTACGACATCAAGGGACCTTCGTTCGAGGTGGGAGCCACTGGCTCAATTGGGTTCGACGCAGACATGAATGACCTCTTCGGAGGCGAGGGAGACCCCGAGAAGCGTGGAGACACTATCGGGGACTACCTGTCACAGTGTCTTGGTTGCGATCTCAGGCTCAGCTTCGATTGGCAGCTACAGCCAATCGACCTGCTTCTTCCAATTGGAGATCTGCTTGCTGACATCAATGCGGCGCTTGATCAGTTCGAAGGCTTCTTGGATCCATTTGGGTACCTGAAGGATCTGTGTGACTTGCTCAATGGTCTCAATATCTTCTGTATTCCAGACTTGATGATGATCTTGCTGGCGTTGAAGATGTTGCTCAAGAGCTATCTGACGTTCCAACTGTCAATCAGGCTCGACTGGACTGTGCTGATCGGACCGCTACTCAAGCTAATCTTGGATGCGATCACCACGCTGATTCAGCAGATTGCTGGCCTCATCGTTGCGCCCCTGGATTGCGCTTACTCGGCTCTGCTCACAATCGCAGACTTCCAGGACGAGCTTGCTGAGACAGCCGCCCTGGCTGCGGCTGTCGCACAGAGAGCTGCTGACAGAGCAACCCTGGGTGGACCTGATGGCGAGCTGGATGACTTCGAGCTGACAACTGATCCTCGGTACAAGAACGTTTCTCCTGACAGCGAGATCGTTGATGCCAAGAACGACAAGCTCGACTTCGAGATCCCGTCCATCAATACCAGAACCACCACGGGTGGGACTGCTGAGTTCGAAGCCGGTGAGGGAATCTCTTTCCCTCAGGGTTATCAGATCAAAGCCAATACCAAGCTGCCCGAGGCTCTGCGAGACCCGCGTTTCTTGCGAACGAACCCGTTCAGGAAGTTGGCCCTTAGTGTCAGAGACGCCAAGAGCTACATCACTGATATTGTTCGAAAACTTCTATTCGCGCTCAACAGCTTGCAAGGTCTTACCAGTGGGTCCCTTGGACTTTCGCTCGGAAACCTCGGGCTACTCCTGTTCCTCAAGGACATGATTAACCTGGTATTGCTGGTCGTAAAGATGCTTCGGATGTATGGCGACGTCAAGGACTGGTGCTCGCATCTCGAAGAGAATCCAGCTATTCTTGAAAGGGAGTTGGTCAACACCAAGGTTGTAGCCTCAGACGAGTCTTTGCTATTGTTTGCTGGTCCTAACTCTGAGCTTGTCGGCGAAGTCCGGACTTGCTTCAATGAAAGAACTCCGCAGCAGTCAGCTTTGCTCAAGCAGTGGATTGCAGATCTCAAGAGGGCCGGGAGTAACTAATGTCATTCGCAGATTCCTTCGACAAGCTTCTCAGCAAGCTAGATGCCAAGCAGACAAGAACTCGTGACGCGTCTCGGACCACTCAGGCAAAGATGAAGCCGGCAGGTATCGTCAAGGTAGGCGATCGAACAATCGCCTACTCCGAGCGTCACCGTGGCCAGTTCTTTCGCCCCGAGTATGACTTCGACGAGATTCAGATTGCCCAGGACACAGACTCGTATCTGTTTCGAGCAATTCAGAAGAAGGTCAATCGAGTAATCTGCGCAGGCATGTCCTTCACTGGATCGAACGAAGAGACGGTTCTCTACGTGGAGAACCGTTTGAAGGCTATGGGGTGGGCAACCCAGAGGCCCTGGGAGCAGTTGGTTTGGGATACTGTCCATGACATGTTCCGCTACAGCAACTGCATGTGGGCCAAGAAGCGCAGCAGCCAGCTCTCTCCTGGTAGGGTCCGTAAGGATATCAACGGGGTGGATATTGAGCCTGTCGCCGGCTACTTCGTACTCCCGTTCGAGACCTTGGAGTTCAAGACCAAGGCAAATGGAGAGTTCAAGAAGGTCATGCAGAAGATGCCCAACGGCGAGAAGAAGCAGTTCTTCCCCAGGGATCTGATTCACTTCTACACGAATAAGAAGCCCGGCTTCACCGTCGGCACGCCCGAGATGTTCCCGGCGCTGGACGACATTGCTCTCCTGCGTCGCATCGAGGAGAACATCGAAGACCTCATTGAGGCGAACCTCTTCCCGGTATTCCACTACAAGGTTGGTAATGACCAGTACCCTGAGCGCTACGGCCCAGATGGAATCAAGGAGAGCGACGTAGTCAAGAAGACGATCGAGTACATGCCTGCTGGTGGCATCTACGTGTCTGACCACAGACACGAGATCAAGGCCGTTGGCTCCGAAGGGCGCGCGCTCCGTATCGACTTCTACATGAGTCACTTCAAGAACAGAGCTCTGGCAGCTATGGGGACCAGCGCCGTAGATATGGGTGAGGGTGGCAGTGCCAACAGGAGCACTGCCAGTACCATGTCCAAGGCGATGCTTATGGACATTGAGGCCATGACCTGCATCATGAAGCAGTTCCTGGAGTTCTATGTTGTCAGCGAGCTGCTCATCGAGGGTGGCTACAATCCTCTCGACCCAGAGCAGATGGTACACGTGAAGTTCGGCGTCATCGATAAGGATGACCGCAGGGCTGATGAGAACCAGCAGATCCAGCTCTTCCACGGTAACCTCCGCACAATGCCTGAGGTTAGGGAGGCGCTGGGCGACAGGCCCTTCGTTGACGAGGACTTGGAGAACACCCACTTCAAGATGTTCGAGGAGCCACTCGCACTCCTCAAGGGGATGAGTACTGGTAGTGCAGCCGGTCAAACACTGGCTGCACATCCAAGCAGTAGCGTGTCTGCCGAGGCTGTCTCTCATGAAGAGAAGTATGCCGAGACGCAAGCTAAGGCCCAGGCCCAGGCCAAGCAGGCAGGTTCGCCTGCTGGTGGGAAGTCTGCGGCAGCGAACAAAACCAGCACCAACAAGGCAAAGCCAGCGAATCAGCATGGCACCAGGACTTCAGCCAAAACGAACAAAGACTTGGAAGTCTATGATTCCTATGGCCGAATTTACGTAGTAACTTGCGACTTCCATGCCGATCCTGCTAGTATTTCTGCGTGGAACCAGCAGGTCTTGGCCCGCTGGGAGGAAGTTGGAACAGACTCGATCGACTTCGGAATCTTCGCACAGACAATGCTTTGGCGACTAAGGGGATACGAACAATGAGCTTCACGATTCGTGACACCTACAACATCAGGCCATCAAAGACTCTACTGGAGCTCGACGATAGCCAGAAGAAGGCAGTCATGGACAGCGCTATGGTCCTTGATGATGAGACGAATACCAAGAAGGGCCTCATCGTTGAGTTCGATCTGAGCAGCAGTCTTCGCCGCACCAACAACCGTCTCTACACCCCCAGGGGTCAGAGACAGAATGTGGACAGCTGGACGACGCCGTTTGCGAAGCCAATTCTAGTCCACCACGAGAAGAAGGCCGATCCGATTGGTCGGATCGTTGAGGTCAATTGGGTTCCCAATGATGACCAGGCGATGGCTTTCTTCCCGAACATCCAGGACTTCATGAAGTTCAAGAGGGTCTGTGATCAAGACAACCCTCAGAAGATCTATAAGGAGATGCTCAAGCATAATCTCCTGACGAATGATGCCTGGCCGGGCCTCGGACGACTGGTGGCCAAGGCCAGGATTTCTGATCCTGAGGCCATTCAGAAGTTCCTCGACGGTCGGTACCTGACCTTCTCGGCTGGATCGAATACAGACCGCTATGCCTGTGGCATTTGCGGCAGCGACTGGGTGACTGGTGACTTCTGTGATCACTCGCCTGGCAGCATCTCTGACGAAGGAAAGCCCGCGGTGTTCATCACTGGCTCCTTCAAGGGCGTTGAGGCCAGCGTGGTCACAGACCCGGCGAACCCTCTCGCACAAGTAAAGTCTATGGAATTCGGAGATTCCGTTGAGGTTCCGGACGAGATTAAGCTCGCACCAATGAACACTGACGCTCTCCACTTCATCGATGCCCATGTGGACACAGGAGACATCATGGACAAAACACACATCACCACCTCAGTGGTTGATTCCCTAATGACCATGGATGCCCGCGATATCGCTCGCGGGCTCTGGGACCAAACGCTCAGCACTGAGCTGGTGGATGCCTTGGCTGGCAAGTCTCACTATGAGGTAAGTTGGCTTGTTCGCATCCACGATGCTCTCCACTCTGAGTACGACTGGCGCCTCCGCTGGGCGGAGGAAGATTCTGTCGAAGTCCCCGATGCAGTTTTTGCATTCCACGGAGACATTCACGAACTCAGTACTAACAAGGGTTTCCGCGACTCTCTAGCCAACGGGGTTCTCGATGGCTTTGGAAAGACTGGCGATCCGTCGGAGGAGTACATGTCAAAGCGTTCAAAGGCCAACTCGGACCAGACTGAAGAGTCTACGTTCGCAGAGCAGTTCAAGCTCGCCCTTGGTAGCGAGGACTTCGCGACCGCGGTCAAGGCCGCACTCGAAGTCAAGAACGGCACACAAGTAGAAGACGAGGGTAGTGAAGTGATTGATCTCACGGATCTCGATTGGTTTGTTCTCGATCTTGCCCTCAAGGCTGAGATCGGTGACGGCGCCCTGGCTGACGAAGCACTGGCTGAGCTCGCTGAGGACAAGTTCCTTGGTGATGAGCGCAGGTTCCCAGTTGCTGACGCTGCACATCTCGAGGCAGCTCGTCGAATCCTCGAGAACGTAAAGCTTACCGAAGATCAGAAGGATCGTTTCTCTCGCGCCCTTGAGGGTTGCGAGAAGGCTCTGGAGCCCGCTCCCGTAGTCGAGAACAACGATGCTGCTGAAATTCAGATCAAGCTCAATGACCTCACCGAGAAGCATGAGAAGGTTCTTCAGGACTACCAAAACTCAATGGAGCTTGCAACGCAGCTTCAGGCTGAGGTAGATTCTCTGAAGGAAGAGTTGGCAAAGCTTGACAACAAGCCGGCCACCAACGACAATACTGCTACTCCAAAGGTAGATGAGATTAAGCCTGTAGCCGACCCGTCAGCATCAAGCGCCCAGGCACTTGACGACGGCAGCAACAAGCTCTCAGCATACCAGCAGAAGGTCGTCTCACAATACAAGTCAATCAGAGATGAGAGAGGCGAAGCGGCAGCGAACCAATACCTTATTGGCAAGTACCGTCGCAGGATCCTCCCCAAGAGTTTCGACATCAAATCCTATCTTCAGGAGAGTGAATAATGACTGTCTCTCGTTACTCCGCTAAGTTCCGTGCACGCGAGGATGTTTTCGATAACATCACTCCGACAGTAACGGTTCAGAAGGACGTAAGCGCACCTCACGGTCCCTGGAAGCCAGCACCTTGGCTCCCCATCGTCTTCACCAAGAGTGATATTGGCGGTGGTACAGACTACTTCGTGGTCTCTAGCGGCAAGGTTCTTGCCATGGATCGCGAGAACTATCTCGTTCCCGCTGGCCTTCGCGCCAAGATCGTCTCCGACGGTCTCACCTACACCTCAACGGACTACGATCAGGAGGTCACCGACCTCACGACCGGTGCTGCTTACGCTACGAATGGTTCAACCACGTACACGCTTGAGCAGATTGCCGAGGCTCTGATCGAGCGTGGCCTCGTCTCGATGGACGAGACCACTGAGGGTTCGGGCATCCCTGACGATGCTGCAGACCCCGCTGCTACCAGGCAGGAGATTGTCGAAGCTTTCATCGGCCTTGCGGTTGGTGTCGCTGCTTACGACTTCTACGTTTGGAGCGGCCGCCCAGAGGACGGCGACCAGAAGTTTGCCAACTACAGCAAGCAGCACCTGGTTCAGTTCCTGACCCAGCTTCAGATGAAGGTGCCTCACCGCACGACTCAGACCTCCAGCGATGCATTCGACGTTAGCGTCATTGATGCCGGCGCTCTCAAGGTCACCGCAGTCACTGCCGGTGGTGGAGACTTCCCCGAGGCAGGCGAGGTCTGGCTTGAGACTGCTCTTGACGACATCGATCGCTACGCCAGCTCTGCTGACGGCCAGTCGGTTGTCGCCTGGAAGCTCGATGAGCGTCCAGTTGCTGCCAATACTTCACGTACGCCAATCAGCTGCGATGTCAGTGGTGTTCTCGTTGACGAGAAGACCAGTATCGCAGGTATTTCTGCCGAAGGTGACTGGTACCTTGATGCCGAAGTCGGTATCATCTTCACCCACTCTGACACCTACGACACTCTCGTAGCTGCCAACAGTGACCCCACCTTCACCTACTACTTCTACGCTGTCTCCGGCTCAACCGGTGCAAGCAGCGACCGCTACGTCTTCTTCGACGGAGAGGGCAAGCCTGGTGACCGCCTCAGCTACGATGCAAACAGTAACTTCGTAGTCATGGCTAGCGCACAGGATGCACTCGGTACGTCGAACGATTTCTGGCTCGCTCGCCTTCACAAGATTGTGACTGAGCCCCGTAGCAACCTCGACAAGGTTAAGACCGCATTCCAGCTCACTGGACTCGGTGCAACCTCACAGATGCCTGGTAGTGCCACTAGTGGCTACAGCGATCTCATCACCCTCGCAACTGACGAGGAGATTGCTGATCAGGTCGCCATTCTCACGCTGCTCGTGCGCTAATAGGAGATATGATGGAATTCACACTTTCCGATGGTAACACTGTTCCCCTGCCCGACGGTAAGAGGGCTGCTGCGCGCTACGTAGCTGACCTCTTCCGCAACCGTGGACGCAATGAGGAAGACGGTGTTGAGATGCAGTGGCAGGATATGTACAAGTATCTTTCGCCACAGATGAACGACGCCGTTACGGCGCCTGACATTCGCCCGCTGCTTCAGTCCTCAATGGAGGTTATCCTCCGTGAGCCACTCGAGCCGCTGCAGGTCATCACTGGTCTCTTCACTCGAATCCAGGCTCAGGGTCTGAACACTCAGGTTCTCGCTGGTGCCGTCGGCGCGGTTTACGCCGACGAAGTGCCCGAGCACGGTACGTACCCAGAGGTCATGTTCCAGATCGGTGGCGCAATGCAGACCGCTTGGATCGGTAAGGCTGGTCTTGCGGCTAGCTTCACTGACGAGGCCCTGCGTTACAGCACCTGGGACATCATGGCCATGAACCTGCGTCTCATGGGCGCAGCTATGGTACGTCACAAGGAGCAGAAGGCCGTGTCCTTCCTCCGCTCACTTGGCACAGAGCTGCTCAACAACAGCTCACCTGCAACCTCGATGTTCGGTGTCTGCACCGGTCGTGGACTCGACATGCAGCCTAACGGCTCGCTGACGGTCGACGATCTGTTCAAGGCAATGGCACACATGGCTGAGGAGGGCTTTGCTCCCAACGTCATGCTGCTCAACCCACTGTTCTTCTACCAGTTCCTGCAGGACCCGGTTATGCGCAACATGATGCTCGCCCATGGTGGCGGTGCTTACTTCGAGCGCTGGAGCGGCAACCCCGGTCCTCTTGACCCATGGTCCAACGGTTCAATGGGAGCAATGGGCCCAAGCCTCGGCAACCAGCTCACAGCCAGCGGTAACGCTGCTGGTGCTACCCCAACGGGTATCGCCGGTCGTGAGCACGGTATGACCTCAAGCTCGAGTGTCCCTGGGTACTTCCCATGGCCATTCCGCATCGTGGTCAGCCCACTGGTTCCGTTCGACGCCACAACCCAGCTTGGTGACATCTACCTTCTCAGCGCAGGAAACATCGGTTTCCACCTCGTTGACGAGGACATGACTCAGGTTGAGTGGCGCGACGAGAACGTCGATGTCGTGAAGATCAAGCTCCGTGAGCGCTACGGCTTTGCTGTCGCACACGAGGGTCAGGCTGTTGGTGTCCTCAAGAACGTCAAGCTCGCACGCAACTACTGGGACGGCACTGTAAGTGCAATGACTCAGGATGTTGATTCCGAGGTCGGACCGACTGACACCGTCCTCTGAGCATTGATGCCCCGGGCATAAGTTAGGGGAGTCCTCTTCGGGGGACTCCCCTTCGTGCTTATAGATGGGGTAGAATAGCAATTGGAGGCTCCAATGAGTTGGTTCAAGGACAAGGTAGAAGATTTCGATATGGCTGGTAAGGCTCTGCGCGAGGCAGAGCGGTCCGGTACTGTCAGAGACGTGAAGATGCACAAGTTCAATCCTGACATCGTTCAGACAGATCTACTTGGGCAGGAGTTCAGTCGCGAGAAGGCTGTTGATTCACAAGAAACCATTGAGTTTGAAGACGAAGTGGTCATCCAGGCTGCGCCAGGAATGACACTCGAGTTGAATCTTGATGCAGATTTGATGAAGATCATCGCAGGAGAGTGAGATGGCAGCACCGTCGATCGTAAAGATCTATCCAGAAGATGGAGACAGCGGCATCCCCGTGGGCGAGACCTTGAAGGTCTGGTTCGATCGAGGTGTAGACATCAAGTCTGTGAAGGACTCCATCGTTTTGTTCGGGGCTGAGAGTGACATCACTTCGGGCCCTGACAGCGCCATGTGGATCAACGGCAAGACCGGGGACAACCCGTTCTATCTGACGTCCCCTGGCTTTAAGGGCTACGTGCCCCTCAAGTTTGAGATCGTCTATTGGGACACCACGGACCTTGTTGACTACGCCGAGGTTGCTTCCCCGGTAGAGATCACAAGTGAGGCTGACGAGGTCTCGAACAACTACGGCCACCTGGTCAAGATCACAATTGATCCAGAGTTCGCCGCGACCCTGGCTCCGGACACGCAGTTCACACTGTATGCCAACGGAGATCCAGACAGCACAGACACTGGTATTGCCTCAAGGACTCTCTTCGACGTTGAAGTTGATGTCGGGAACACCGGGTCTGGGGCCGTCTACATGTACGGCCCCTACATTGATGCTGGTGCTGGTGATGATACGATGAATATCGAGATCACCAAAGCCGGTAACATTGGCACAGCCGAGTACAAGTGGTGGTGGGATAGCGGTGGTCCTGGATCTGCTATTGCCGGGAGGGTCACGAACAGACGCTTCCGCACTCTCGATGCTGGCTTGCAGATTCGCTTCACGGGAAGCTCTCTGGCTATCGGCGACACCTGGACTGTGAACACAGAGACTCTGGTAAGAATGACCACGAGTACCTCTGTTCAGTTCACGACCAATGATGGGTCGTACACCGAGGCGCCAGCCAGTGCGAGCACACCCGCGACCTCCACACCTCCCTCAACGGTACTGCCTAGCGCCAGTATCCCCTTCGCAGTGGAGGGAATGGACCCGCTGGTAGCTAGTTACAACGTTGATCCAGATCAACGTATCATCACGATTGTTTTCACTGACGATCTCGACCCGGCCACAGTCACTGATGATGCAGTGAAGTTGTGGAAGTATCCGGTCGAGGGACACTTCGACAGTACCTGGAAGCCCACGGAGCTTGAAAAGTCTCTGACGGTTTCTGGCGACACCCTGACTATCAGATTCTGAGGTAACGATGGCTGTTTCAAACAGAGGCGCGGCACTGGCTGGTAACGAGATCGTTCTCCGTGCGGTCTTCACCGATTCTGATGGATGTCTTGTGGACCTGGACGCTGTTCCAGAGATCTACATCTATGATGAATCAGTAGAGACAGACACCATTGTTTCTGAGGCAGATGCCCAGACGTACACAAGCGCCCTTGTGGGGCCGCTGAGCGCCGTTAGACTCTCCACTGGATACTACACCTACAGTTACACTGTACCGGCCGGTGGCGACGCTGGTAGCTGGCACGATCTATGGGTCGGTACCATTAACGGTACCGACGATTACGATTACTTCTCTTTCAGAGTGACGGCAGGCTTCGATGCCTCAAGTCAGAGTCTCGGGAATAACACGATGGTCATCATCGAGCTCTCCGGGGACATCACCAACTCTGCTGGAGACGAGTCTCTCGTTGCCACGGATCTTTACTACAGCACCAACTACTCTCCCCTGTATGCCAGTCCGGATCTGATTCGGCTGGAGCTGGGACGATGGATTGATTACATCCCCGACGATACGTTGGCGCTCATGTCTCACATCAGCAGCAAGGAAGCCGACTTCATCCAGGGAGATGTCCCCTGCAATAGCAGGAACCTCAAGCTGGCAAAGACCAAGTTCGTCGTCTACGATTCGGTTTGGCGTTGCTTGATGATTCCTGGCCAGGGACAGCAGTCTGGTTACGCTTCTGGAAAGAAGAAGAGCCTGGGGGATCTCAGCATTACCGATGGCGCTCCGGTCGTGGCTGTGCCTGACGAGATCATGGACTGGATCCATCAGCAGCGACAGAGCTGGTTCAGGGTTGTGAACGCTGGTGCGAACATTGTTCCCGGCCAGGGGCTCACCCCAACCTACGCTGTTAAAGGCATGAACGATCCTGACAGGCGACTGGGTGGTCGCCTCTGGGAAGACCCAGGGACAATTCACTACCCACAGCCGAGTGCTAACTCTAAGCGCAGGAGAGCCGGTATGCGTCGTGGACGCTTTGGATTCTCTGACGGAAGAAGGAGGCGCTAATGGGTAAGCGACCAGGCATGTACGGATCTGGTGTCGGGAGGCGTCCTCAGGCGCCTGTGCCAGCCAATGCGGGTGCAGAGCTCGATCTTCGGGAGGAGATGGATGAGATTCTGTTTGGTCGCAATGGTGGACCTAAGCACGGGAAGTTGCTGATCATTCGAAACATGAGGCGGGACGCCGATGGGCGCCCCACTCGTTGCACCTGTTCAGAGGACCAGACAACAGTAGAGCCCAGCCCAGACTGTAGCTACTGCGGTGGTGAAGGTTATCTCTGGGACGAGAACTGGGTCTGGGGCTTCTCGATGTACGCAGGCGCTGATAACGGTATGGTTCGGCGCTTCATGCGTATGGCTCCGGGCGAAGTCAGAGTCGACTACAAGGTGTTCTTCTTCCGCTATGACACGAACATCTTGTACGCCGACAAGATTATCGAACCCCGGCTTGATGCGGACGGAGAGCTTGATGTACCATATGTCCGAGAAGCCATCTACGAACCGCAGACTCTTCAGAAGCGAAGAGCTGATAACGGTAGGATTGAATTCATTGCAGCCTTCTGTCGTGAAGATGATGCAATTCGCTCGGATAACCCACAATGAGTCTCGATAGCACAACTAGTCAGATCGTAGAGCAGGTCCGTGCCGACCTGCTCACGGAAGACAATATGTTTG